>Ga0247841_10001405_pt1 | contig 55022 bp, 90 predicted proteins | sample LaCruzMarch2015__2_FD_192410 | JGI IMG/M metagenome (GOLD analysis project Ga0247841, IMG submission 192410) | Freshwater microbial communities from meromictic Lake La Cruz, Castile-La Mancha, Spain - LaCruzMarch2015_18m | ecosystem: Environmental > Aquatic > Freshwater > Lake | place: Spain... | reverse complement strand
ATGAACTACCCAAACACTAAAGATGTTTGGGTTTCGTGTTTCTAAGACTTGCTTTTACTAGCAACGCCTCCACACGTTTTTGTTTTACTTCCGATTGCATTCCACAACCAGAATTGAAATTATTTAATCGAGAAAGACCTTGCTCCAAAATATTATCTGAAGCATTTTTGTCTCTATCTAACTTACTACCACAAACAGGGCAAACCCATTCTCTATCTGCTAAAGTTAAGTCTTGATTAACAAACTTACACTTATTACAGGTTTTACTAGACGGAAAGAACTTATCTATTGTTATTAGATTTCGTTCATTCCATTCAGACTTATATTTCAATTGTCTTAGAAATTCACTCCAAGAACAATCTGAAATACTTTTTGCTAGTTTACTATTTTTCATCATATTCAATACTGATAAGTCCTCAACACAAATCGTTTGGTTTTCACGAACTATTTGAGTAGTTATGTTATGAATATGATTGTTTCTACTGTTTCCTATTTTCTCATGAATTTTAGCAACCTTGATTCTTTGTCTATTTCTACTATTCGAACCTTTTTGTTTTTTACTTAGTTTCCTTTGTTCATAAGAAAGTTGTTTAGAATACTTTTTTGTATTCTTTATGTTCGGATAGATTTTCCCATCCGAACATACTGCTAAATCTTTAATTCCCAAATCAATACCGACACTATTTTTGTTCTTTTGGTATGGTATATGTTCTGTTTCACAAGTAATAGAAACATAATATTTGCCAGAAGGAGATTTTGAAATTGTTGAAAAAAGAATTTCTCCTGATATTGGTCTATCTTCTTTCACTTTAATCGGTTGTTTGAATTTAGGAATTTCTAGTAATCCATCTTTATATATTGTTGACTGGGGAATACGAAATGACTGTCTATCTCTTTTTGACTTAAATCTAGGGAATTTACCTTGTTTGGAGAAGAAACGGGTATAAGCTACTTCCAAATCTCTTAATGATGCTTGAACGGATTGGGAATTCACTTCTTTAATCCAAATGTAATCGTCCTCTTTCTTTAGTTTAGTAAGCGAACCGGCATTATCGTAATAGTTTAAAGTCTTGTTGTTTTCTAAGTAGGCTTTCTTTCGTTGGTCTAGAAAATAATTCCATACAAATCTTTTTGCTCCGAAGTGTTTTGCCAAAAGAACTTCTTGTTCTTTTGTCGGGTAGATTCTGTATTTAAATGACTTTTTCACTTTCATATTATCATAGTTCTAAAAATATTTACAAACTCCTTCTTTTTTTGCAGGAATATTTCACTTTTATTTTGAACTATATATTAGGTTCAAGAAATGGCAGGAATTTGTATAATATGAGCAAAGAATACCATACTAAAAAGCATTGCAAGTATATGATTAAACTGCACATAATTTTTGTCACCAAGTATCGCAAGAATATTTTGACTGGCGAAATAGATGATGACATGAAACAAATTATCTATGACATTAGCAAAAAAGAAGATAGTTTGTTTTCTATAGACAGTATGGAAACCGACCAAGACCATGTTCATATGCTAGTTGATATTGATCCAAGTGTTTCCGCAACGTCAATTGTTAGTAGGATTAAACAAATGTCAACGATTGAGATATGGAAGAAATATACTACAGAGTTGAAGAAAAGTTATTGGAAAGAGAATACATTTTGGAGTGATGGATATTTTGTATGTAGTACTGGTGATGCAAATATGGAAACAATCAAAAAATATATAGAGGAGCAAGGATAATGAAAAAATGTCAAAATTGTTGCAAAATTCCAAAAGTAAGTAAAATTTCGGATGCCACTTGGGAGTTTGAGTGTTGTAAAGAAGAAACAAAAGTATTTACTGGATTTAAAAGCAAAAACGATGCCATTAAAAACTGGGATTATTCACAAACATATAAATGTGATATAACTCTTTTAATAAGAATTAAAAACGATAACTCTATAGAGGTCAGCACTAATTGCACAACGGATGAACACTTTAATGATAATGAATTTTGGACATCGGTTATAAAATTTTTCGTTGACAATCCATTCTTAGACTGCTACCATTATCAGCAGATTTATGATTATTTGTCTAATCAAAAGTTTCATAATAGAGGGAACGTATATGTTAACGGGGTTTTAGAGATACGTGGCCCTGAACAGCCCAATCTTAGTATGCATAAAAGAGACCCATTAACGCTTTTGGGACAAGTGGAAACATGGCATAATAGGTTAAATAGGGGTTATTATGGGGAAACGTGTAAGTCGTCTTGGAATACTTGCGGAATCAAAAATTTTGAAATAAAAGAAAGAGGGGCCATGTATGAGATTAGAGAGCTTTTGACATCTGATGAGCTTTATGAAGAGGGAAAAGCAATGCATCATTGTGCCGGTAGTTACGTCCACTCGTGCGCTAATGGAACTAACGCTATATTTTCTCTGGCAAAATATTCTGAAGAGGAAACAGATAGGATGGCAACAATTCAAATAGAACTTGCCACAAAACAGATTATTCAGGCCGCTAAAAAATGCAATGCGAGAACGACTTCTGAAGATTGGAAAATAATCAGGAGATGGGCTAATTTTAATGGACTTACAGAATCGAAATGGCTTAGATACTAATGACTGAGAGAATTATAGGTGAGTTTGAAATTACGCAAAGCAAAGGATCGGAGAAGAAAACCTTTACTTTTTGCGGGAACTTGACGGATTGGTTGAATAGGAATAACGCTATAGGTTTTGGAGTTCCTTGGGTATGGATGGCAAAGGGATGGAGAACTGAAATCAAACAATTGAAGAATGGAACAATAAAAATGGAACCAGATGCATTCGGGATTAAAAAGACTTGAATAAAAGAGAGAATAAGTTATAATGGGGAGAACTGGCGGGATGGCGAAACTAGGCAGACGCAAGGGACTTAAAATCCCTTTCTCGAAAGAGAGTGCGGGTTCAATTCCCGCTCCCGCCACCAATAAAAACTAAGGAGATATAATGAGAAAATCGAAGTTAGCACCCATACCGAAGAATGCAAAGAAAGCACAGAAATATTATGGTGTTATGTATAAAGGGAAGCTAAATATGTTCCTAAATCCCTTTCTAGCCATAAAACAAAAGATTACGGTAGGTGATTTGGAAACCCTCAAGGAGTTACACGTTGAAAGATTAGAACTTTTTGATGAGATGGAAGCGGAAAAGGACGTTAAGATTCTTAGCAAACAGGTGAAAAAATTGCAAAAGCTTGAGTTTGCTATGCAGAAAGCTTGGGGATTTGAGCAGGATGCAAAGTTTCATAGTTGGTGGTTTAAGGTTCCACAATGCCTTTGCCCCAAGATGGACAATGAAGATATGCTTGGAACAGGGTATAATGTATTTAGTGATAGTTGTCCGCTACATGGGAAAAAAGCGGATGAGTTGATGAAAGTAATTAGAAAGTGAGGAATAATTTTAGTAAATGCGGGTATGGTGGAACTGGCAGACACGCTAGCCAAGTGTCTGAGAACACTAAAGATTAGGAGCTAGTGCCGAAAGGCTTGGAGGTTCAAATCCTCTTACCCGCACCATTATGGAAGGGGGTCTAAAAACCTGTCTCGATAAGTTAACGGGATGTAGTGGGCAAGAACATGAACCGCTGCCTTTCCACCAACTTTAAGGAGTATTATGCCAAAATGTATTGATTGTGAAAAGGAATTTGAACTTGGAGAGCTATGGCTGATAGATGGCGAATATAATCTATGTGAATCTTGTAGGTGTAGCAGAGTGGCTAACGGAGGGATGGAAAAGGGTAAACCAAATAAAAACGTATGGTCATTCGGTGGTTCTCCTAAATGCGATGCATGTAAAAATAGATGCGAAAACTGTCCCGAAAGAGCGGCTAAAAAAACGTTCTTACTCGAATTTGCTGCCCATGATTTAGGAATTACTTTGGATGAAATAGTTATCCGCATGTCTAATGAAGATGACAAGGAAAAAAGAAAGAAGTTACAAAGGGAATATGAATATTATGACCGTTTGCTTCACTTTTATAGGCAAGCCATTGAACTTAACGAAGAGAGTTTAAGTTGGGATACGATTTTGGAAGAAGGGAGATGTTCGTTGGCTAATTTAGCTATGTTCAAAAAATGTATTGTTGAAGCTATTGGGCTCGAAAAATGGCATAAGGCTGTAGAACGAGAGTACCAATATAAAGGGAAAGAAAGTGTTGAGGAATATTTACGTAAGGTTGAAGAAACAGGAGATATTTATAGTTAATGGAGAGGTGCTAGAGTGGTCGAATAGGATCGACTGGAAATCGATTGACGGGCCTTCAAAACTCGTCCGGGAGTTCAAATCTCCCCTTCTCCGCCATTAAAGGAAATACATGAAATTATACGACAAACTAAATGATGCATATTGGTTTTGTTATCGTGTAACTAGAGATTACATATCTTGGCCTGTATGGTATAGGGTTTTCGGTTATAAACATCATATTGTTAAAACCGGACTACCACCGCATCCTTGGTATGATACGGATACCAGAATGCTCTATGCCGTTATGTCGTTAGTTGAGTGGTTTGTAGAAAATGATATGATGATGATTTCAAAAGACAAATTTGAGGCAGAATGTGATAGGATAAAGAAAGAAGAAGACAAGGAATATCAGGAAAAATCTTTGGAAGAATGGGCTGAACAATTCGAAAATCAAAATAAGATTATAGGTATTTGTCTTTGGTGGGAAAATTATCCGAAAAGATTGGAAGAAATAGATAAAGCACGTAGTGATTGGCATGGGTATATTGAGAGTTTTCAAAAGGACGATGATTTTTTGTCGTTTTTTAGGATGAAAATGAAAAATATTATTACTGACGATCAAAAAGCAGAAGAGGAAAGATTAAATGATATTATTAGGGGGCTTAAGAATAAATTAAAAGAGGAAGAGACTCAAATGCTTATAAGGGCAGTTGAGTTAAGGGGAAGTATGTGGTCGTAACAAGGAGTAAAAAATGCACAACATAATTACAAGGGAATATTGATTATTACTTAGAAGATATCAAAAATGCCGATGAGTATAATTCGAAATATAATATTGAACTAGGGCCAAAAAGTAGGGATGGTAAGTTTAAACATAATAAGTCAAAACATCCTAATGGTTTTGATATATTTTATTTAAGAATGTCGGAGAAGGAAAAGCAACGATTGTCAGAAAGTTATATGACATTTTTTGATTATTACGAAATATATGGGAAATAAGTTCTGTTATAGGCCGGTATATCCGAATTGGCAGCAGGAGAAAGTTTCAAAAACTTTTGTTGAAATATACCATGTGGGTTCGAATCCCTCTACCGGCACCATTTAAAATTAAGGAATGTATTATGTCTTATCAAGATGAATTAAAATTTGGGTGGGAATTTGGAACATATGGCACCTATGGCAACGCTGTACATGTTGAATCGATTTCTTATAAAAAAATGGTGGATACGATGTTGCAAAATGCGGCACATGATTTAAACCTAAATGGCCTTATTACTACTAGGATACCTCATAAATTAATGGGGTTTACTTTAAAAGATTGGCATTTGTTGTCTTTAGATTGTGATTCTGCCACTCGTCTTAGTCAGGCTCATGCGTTTCTTAATGAACAAAAAATAGCACATACTGTTTTTCGAAGTAGTCCTGATCATTTTTGGATTTTATGTAATGTCATTGGCCGTTTTAAAAAAGTAAAAAAATTCATGGATAGGATTCCCGGAGTAGATCAAGAATATGTAGGGTTCACGGAAGATCGAGGAATGTTTGTTTTGAGGGCATTCCCAAAAGCGCAGATGGAAATTCCGGTAAGGATAAATACATACCCGTTCCCTGATCTTTCTAGTATAACTCGCAAAAATTCTCTTTACCGCCATCGCAAACTATATCTACGTTTTGTGGAAGATTTTGAGGCATATTGGGCGTCAATATTAGTTACAACCATAAGGGATAGACTGGACTTCAACATCATTGAAAAAGAGCAGGCAAAAGCAGCATACGACATGATCAAAGAACAAGTTTTGCTAAAACAAGATTTTCTTAATTTAAACCCGGCATTTCATCCTGTTCTTGAGGGGAGTTTTGAAGAGCCGATAATTCCCAAAGAATACAATTCCATTTTGGATAGTTTAGAGGTATAATATGGCTGATATACCAGAACATTGCAAAGATTGTATTGAAACATTGGGAGAAGCATTCAAAGAAGTTCATATGTGGCTGGATGAGTATGCAGGAGTTTATTGGCCCTCAAAAACCCATAGAGTTCATAGACATAATTTAGAAGGTATAGCTCAGATTCGAAACAAATGGGGAGACATGGCGGCAGAAGCGGCTGAAATCCACATTTTTAAAGACGAAGGTTGCATTTTAAGCGAAAAAGACATGTTGAAAAGGTATGGGGTTACAGGAGAAAAAAATGAGCAAAGATGAAACAAAAGAAACTAAAAAATTAGATGTTGAAAAACTTAGTCAAGATCCCATTTGTCAAAAGTGGCTTACTTACAGTATTGCAGAAGATACAAATCAGCCTTCAGAATGGTATCGAGAAAAACAAGATTTTTGGGAAAAAAATCAAATTCATTTACAATCCAATGGGTTTTCTTATGGATCAAATATGAGTAAAGCTTTGGATGAGGTTTCAGTGGTTAAAGAAAGTTCGTTAGAGGGTTGTTTGCTGATAGTCAGAATTGGTAATGATAATCGCCCCGCTAGCCCACAAGATATAGAGCTTGCCTATAACATGTTGAATGAAGCTTTGGTTGGGGTTAAGGGGGTAAGAGTTATTGTAACACATCATGCCTTTGAGGTTGAAAAAATTTCGTTGCCACAGTTAAGGTTGCTGCAAAGTGCGGTTTTGGCTTCGGTTGACCCCACAGAGAATGTTAATCCAATTTTGAGAGACCTTGAAGTGCAGTGAAAATTGACCTTCATATCCATGTCAAAAAAACTTCCAAATGTGCCAAACTAACATTCCCTATTTTGATTCCATCGTTGAAAGAAAAAGGAATTCATGGTGCCTCAATATTTGATCATTTTTACTTTACAACAGATGAGGATGTAGAAACAGTAAGGCAATTAGATGCTTCCATTACTGTTTTCAAGGGGATGGAGATTTCAATTAAAGGAAAGGGTGGAAATAGAGAAGATTTTGTATTGGTTTCATCCATGGCTCCAAAAACCGATTTCAGACATAGCGACATAAGCAATCTGAAAGAACTAATGGATTATCTAAAAGAAAGTGATGCCTTAACTATTTTAGCGCATCCATTTAGAAGAAGAGATTTTGTTGATTTTGATTTTAATACGTTCGTTCCTGATTGTGTTGAGATAGCTTCTATACATGTCGCAAAAGAAAATCAACAAAAGATAACAGATTTGGCAAAACAATATGGTATGAGATCTATAGCAACATCAGACTCGCATAAGGTTAAATCGGTAGGGTCTTATTATACGGAAATACCCGATGGAGTAAAGACTTGCGAAGAACTGAAATACATTTTAAAAAGCGGAAGATATTTAATACATTTGTGAGACATAAAAGCAAAATAAAAGGAGCAAAGTGAAGAATAATCAGAGTGAATATCCACCTTTCAGTCAGTGGGTTTGGAAATCCTATGATGGAAAGAAAAACAGGAATATAGATGAATTTATAAAACAGCATGAGGATGCCCAGTTTTATATTGGAACCGATAGCCAGCAACGAAAAGACAAATGCGTATTCACAACCGTACTTATTGGATATAGAATGGGCAGAGGTGGGGCTATTATCCTTCACTCAGATAAAACTTCCAAGTATGAATCTTTAAGACAGAGATTACTTATGGAGGCCATGAGATCTTTGGAATTAGCTTGGTATTTAGATGGGAAAATTCCTTCTGATACTTTTATGGCTATTCACTTGGACGTAAACGAAAACTTAAAATGGAAATCTGCCAAATACAAAGGGGAACTGGTAGGAATGGTTATGGCGCAGGGATTCGTGTCTGGCAGGGATAAATACTCAAAATCCAATAGGCGTGTTTTTTGGAAGCCTGATGCGTGGGCTGCAAATAGCGTAGCTGATAGAAAAACATAGTTGTATAATATCAACATGATAGCAATATTTAGCAACTGGTCTAATTCCGGCAATTTGGGATTTGGGTCTCAGAACGACTATGTTTTATCGTTGGCTCTGGCTGCGAAATATGCAAAAAAGATATTTGGGGAAGTTCATTTTTACGGTGACAGACAATCTATAAGTCTTATCGAAGGGAAAGTAGCTTTTGATAAGACTTTTGATTCTCTTGAGGCTTTAAATTCGAGGGGTATTCCTTATATATCGGCTTATCCTAGGGCTTATGTTTATTCGTTAATGGATCAGCCTTTTGTTCATATCAATAGTGATGTGTATATATGGGAACCGTTACCCGAAAAATGTTTGAATGCGGAAGTGTTTTGCCAAGGGATTGAATATGATTTCTTCAATAAAGGGATTGACCAATTAAAACAATCTGGATTTATTGGGAATGCTTTGTGGGAAGAATATGTTTTGAATAAATCCGTTCAATTTGTTCCTAGGATGGAGATATTTGGGGGACAAAATATTGAATGGATAAGAAAATATGCATCGGATATTCTTCACATGATTGAATGTCCAGCTAATTTAGTAGCTTTAAAACGTAAAATGTTTTCGCCTCAAATTATTAATATAGCCCTAGAACAATGGTATAATGTGGTGCGATCTTATTATGATGAAATCTTTATTACTACATTATGTTCTGACGATAAAAGTTGTCCTATAAAATATACCCACTTTATATCAGATGCAAAAAAAGATCATTCTGTTTTGTCTGTCTTAAGAGCTAGATGTAATAAAGAGTTTCCCGATCTTATGATGAAACTTTTATATGGCAAAGGAGCATAAATGTTCATTCTCGCAATTGATTATGATGACACATTATTTCGTGGGAGCTTTGGCAAAAAAGGCGAACCAAGACTAGATGTAATAGAAAAAGTAAAAGAATTTCGTAAAACAGGTTTATGCGAAATTATCTTGTGGACATGTAGAGACGCATCCTACTTGGCAGAAGCCATAGAAAGATGTAAAGAATATGGAATAACATTTGATGCTGTTAACTATAATGCCCCTTCTCAAACAGCCTACATGAGCGAACAAATGAAGAAAGGAAAGGTTTTTGCCACAAGAAAGATTTATGCCGATCTTTATGTGGATGATAGATCGCCGGGAAGCATCGAATATTTCCTCAATATCGATGTCAAAGCCACTTGTGACAATTTCAAGGATCGGTAGCCACAAAAATAGTTGAAAATAGTTCTTGATTTTTTTATAAATTCAATTATAGTATGTAACAATGTGGGTATGTAACGTAAGTTCTTTGAAGTCTTGGATAAAAATCGGGTGCGGCAAAAATAAAGACAAACTGAATAAAGAATACTCCTATGCCTCGATGCTCGGAGTGAACAGTTCGTAATCTGTTTAAAAATTGCCTTGAGTTATGATGCTCTCATGTGGAGAAAAGCAACCGTCAGTTTGCAAGTTCCGACGCTAAAAGAAAACAAGAAATCGATTTGTTCCAAGACTTTTTAACATGGGAGAACAATGGCTATAGGACATAAGGGCGACTTTGCTTACGAAAACACTGGTGATTTTCTTGTTGAATTCTTTGCAAAAGCGGGAAGCCTCAATCGCAACACTGAATCTTTCCATGGCCCTGTAGATACCCCTCTTGATCTATTTCAAATGGCATGGATGGAAGACGAATATAAGGCCATGCAATTATCCCTATGGCTTCGTGATTGCCGTGGGGGTTCGGGGCGCAGACAAAGCTTCAAAGATATCCTAAAATGGATTGCCGTAAACAATCCTATGTGGATTAAGGCCAATATTCATCTCATTCCGCAAGTAGGAAGATGGGATGACTTAATTCCTCTTTTTGATACTTCTTGCGAAAAAGATGCCATTGATCTCTGGCTTGGGGCCATTTCTAAAGGGGATGGCTTGGCGGCGAAATGGGCTCCCAGACAAAATAAACAATATCACGATGTCTATCTCAAAATGCGTAAGGCTTCTGGATTGGATGTTAAAGGTTATCGGAAACTACTCTCTAGCAATACGAAGGTTATAGAAACCCAAATGAGCGAAAATGCTTGGGGAGATATTGTTTATAATCATGTCCCTTCCGTAGCCATGCATAAGTCTGTTAATACATTCGTAAAACACGATCATCTTAGATTTGATGCTTGGAAAAAATCTCTGTCCGATCCTAATTCAGGAAATAAAATCAATGCTTCGGTTCTTTACCCCCATGATTGTATTCATACCCTGAGAGCAGAACTTAGTAATAAATTTCATTTTGGATTTTATTCGTGGTCTTCTTTAGGGAAAAACGAAAATGAAGTTTATGAGGAAAGCGAAATAGCAAACGCACAATTTGCCGCTCTTCCTAATTACATGGATAAAAACAATTTAAGAATTATGCCTATTTGTGATTTTTCTGGATCAATGGATGTCCCTATAGATGCCACCGATCAATTTGTAGGTATAAGCCCAATTCAAAGAACCGATGTTTCAATGGGTTTGGGGCTTTATTGTTCAGATAGGGTGGGGAAAGGAAATCCGTTTTATAGGATGTTCATACCTTTTTCCGATGATGCCAGATTAGTTTGCTGGAAGGATGATACTTTTAGCGTAGCAGTTCAAAAACATAATGATGGATTTTGTGGCAACACCAATATTGAATCGGCTCTAAATAAGATTCTGGATTCCGCAAAAATGATGAACGCAACTAATGAACAAATTCCTAATCTCTTGCTCATAATTTCCGATATGCAATGGGATGTAGGTGTTACTCAAGATAAAGAAACTACTGTAGAAGCGGGGTTAAGAAGATTTGTAGAAGCGGGTTATACTGCTCCCAAGGTGGTTTATTGGGATCTTCAAGGATATAGAACGTCCCCGGCTAATTACTTGCAAAAGAATGTTGGAATGGTTAGCGGTTTCAGTCCTTCCAATCTTGATGCTATTCTGGGTGGGGAGGATTTTTCTTCTCTTGCCATTATGAATCGTAAGCTTGCCAAGTACCAAGTTATTGATCCAAGATTGCAATGAAATCCTATGCAAAACGCCTGCTGATTCCTTTAGCGGGTGATCCTGTTATGGAATTTTTCACTTATTTTCACCTCCTTATAGCAAAAGGCTTTATGAGGGTTGTTATAGGCGGGAGAGGCCCTTATATTGAATTTTCAGACAGCCAAATTGTCCACGAAAATATTGCCATTCCCAATGGTCAAAAGCATCGTTTAAATAATCCTGCTTTTTTCTATGATGAATATCGATCTAAAGACATTAGTAATATCAAGATATATCATCAGAAGAATGAAGTTGCTTATGCTGATTACAAAGTAGGTTATTGGTATATTTGTCCCACTCTTCTTGCAACAAAAGAATATTCAAAATTACTCTTGAATCCGAACGAAGAATATCCTATAATGCCCTTGGAAACAGAAAAGCCAAAGACGTTATGGGATGTTTTATGAACGAGAACGAAATATTGTTTAACGAAATTAACAAATTCGGGCCAATGGGTAAAGATAAACTTTTGGATGATATTGATTCCGTTCCTGAAGAAAAATCAACTTCTTTAGAGGTAGCTCTTTTAATCAAAGAAGGAGCAATATTTCTTAGGGATTTTCAAAGGAGAAAAGCGTTTGTAGAAAGATATTCGTGGGCTGTTCCTAGCGAAGAGGCGATTAATGAAATAGTAAAATTTGTAGGAAAGGATAAAGTCATTGAGGTGGGAGCAGGACTGGGATTGTGGGCAAAACTGCTTCATGGGCATAATATCCGTATAAGAGCTACTGATAATTATGATAAAGGATGGTATAAGGCAAGAAACAATTTTTACCCTGTAAGAAAGGTGGCTTATCGTAGGGCTTTAAAACTTTATGAAAAGAGTGAGGTTTTATTTTTATGTTGGCCTCCCTATAATACGCCCTTAGCCCATCATTCTTTGAAAATGTTTAATGGAAACAAGTTTATCTATATTGGGGAGCATGGCGGATGTAATGGCGATGAACCCTTTTTTCATTTGCTTAAAACCCAATGGAAGAAAATAAAGAGGGTAAGTCTTATTCAATGGCCTTTGATACATGATGAAATGTATTTTTATGTGAGGAGAGTGAAGAGAGTGAGGGAGTCATGAATTTGTTAACCAGAGAAGAATTTAGAGAAACCGTCATGAAACGAGATGGCTATAAGTGTGCAGTATGTGGAAGTAATGATGGATTGGTAGCCCATCATATTATAGAAAGAAAACTGTTCAATGATGGTGGGTATTATGTCAATAACGGAGTAACTTTATGTCCCGAATGCCATATTAACGCAGAAAAAACACTTGACTTTACATGTTCCCCTACTGATTTAAGGAGGAGAGTAGGAATAATAAACGTGATTTTACCAGAGGGCTTTGACAAAACGTGTACTTTTGACAAGTGGGGCAATAGAGTTTTGGATACCTATTTGTATGAGTATAATGATAAAACCATAGAAGTGTTTAAAAAGGTGGTTGAAGGATCGGGTGCTGTTATTAGATTTGTTGATAATAAATATGCTAAAGATTATCACAATGTTGATGTTCGGTCTGGGAAGTTAATGGTAGTCAATTTTTTGGTTCCATTTAACTTAGAAAAAACGGAAGGATTATATTAAAAATAAAGGAGTTTTAGCTTTTATGTTGAATACAATATAGTAACTAATTATTATTCAACATGGAGGCTAGATATGAGTAGAGGATTAAAAACAAAACCAGATATTATTTGCCCTAGATGTGGAAGGAAGGCCACTCCAGTAAGAGGCTACTGTAGAAGTTGTGCAAGTTTTTTAGTTCGTAGAGGAGATTTACCAAAAATATTTGGAGATGCCACTGCCCCAAAAGAATTAACAAAGTATCAGGAAGAGATTTTAAATGGATTAATGTTGGGTGATGGATGTATTTATCGACATACTAAAACATGCAAACCCCATCTCACCATTATAAGATCGCAAAATGACAGAAATTATTTAATAGAAAACTATAATGTATTTAAAGATTTTTGCAAGAGTGGAGTAGTAGATGGCAGCATTTTAGATAAAAGGACAGGGAATACTAATTTTTACAGTAAGTTTGTAACTAGACGTTGTGGAGCTTTTATTCCCTATTATGAAAAGTGGTATCCCAATAGAGAAAAGAGTATACCAAAAGATTTAGTCCTAACACCATTAACGTTAGCGATTTGGTTTTCTGATGATGGATATATAGGAAACAGTTGCTCTAAATGGAGATTTAAGTTACAGCTATCTACGGATGATTTTGCAACAGAAGACGTAGAAAGAATAAGATTAGAACTAGAGAAAATTTGCAATGAACATTTTTTTGTATCGGGAAATCAAAACAACAAATCTTTGAGAATTGGAGCGGCGGATTCTGGAACAAGATCCTTTATACGGGTTATAGATAAATATTTACCAGAATCAATGCTAAGAAAGGCAATTTGGAGAAACTTAGAATGTCGATTTTATGAAAACCAACCAATGTGTAAAAGTAAAATGGATAATAGCAGTGGAAGAATTATTGAAAAAGAGAGATTTGAAAAACTTATTTTAGAAAAACAAAATGCATATCAAATTATGAAAATTTTTAGCCTATCTAAAAGCGGACTTATGAAAAAATTAAAACAGTATGAGATAGAAATTTTTAAGGGTTTTTATAATACCGGAGCTAAAATTGGGAGACCAAAGAGATTACCATGAAAGCAGAAGAAATAGATAGGTTTTATCGATATCCGAGAACTCCACATCTCTACGGATCTGGTCTCGCACTTGACGATTCAGAAAAAGAATATATTTCTTTTTCTGAACTATTTGGGAAGTTCCTAGTTATAGAAGAAAAAGTTGATGGAAGCTGTTCGGCAATTTCCTTCAATTCGAATGGAGATCTTCAATGCCAGTGCAGAGGACACTTTTTATTAGGGTGTAATGATTGGCCGGAATTTGATCAATTTAAAGTTTGGGCTTCTACTTGGAAAAATTATTTGTTTGATATTATAGATACTCGCTTTATCATGTATGGAGAATATATAAATACTTTCCATAGTGTTTATTATGATAATCTTCCTCATTTCTTTATGGAGTTTGATATTTACGATAAAGAGAATAAGTATTTTTTGAGCACATTAGAACGACAAGCAATGATATCTAAATCAGATCTTCCTATTCATTCTGTAAGGGTTATCAAAGAAGGCGTATTCAATAATAAAGAAGAGATAATGAATTGTGTTGGCAAGTCATCCTTCGTAACTGTAAATTCAGTTACGAATCTGGAAAAACTGTTACGAAAGAACCACTTAGATGAAAAAGAGATACAAGTTCTTATAAATTTGAATAAAGAACGGCTTATGGAAGGCCTTTATGTCAAGTGGGAAGATGGTGGAGTAGTTAAAGGGAGATATAAGTATGTAAGGCCCATATTCGTTCAGAGTATTAAGGATTATGGTAAACATTGGTTGGACCGGAAAAGTATACCTAATTCATTAAGTGAAGATGCCAATATGTTTAAGCTTAAAGGAATAAAATGAAAAGGTTTCCTTTGGTTATAGCTTGTCCGGTTATGAAAAACAATAAGAATCTTTCCATGATTGCGAGATCGGCTAGTTGTTTTGGTGTCAGTAAAATGATTATAACAGGTCAGAATAAAATAGATGATCATATTTCTAGAAATTGCGATATGATTATTGAAAAACACCACACGTTGTTAAATATGGTTTCTCTTTATAAAAGAACGGGTTGGAAAATATGGGTTTTGGAGCAAGCTAAAAATTCAATATCGTTAGACCAAGCCGCTTTTAAGGTAGAACCTGCTCTTTTAGTTATAGGGAATGAATGTAAAGGCGTAGACCCGGAAATACTTGCTTTGGCCGACAAGATTTTCGAAATTAAGTTGTATGGATTGCCACATAGTTTAAATGTAGCTATGGCAACCACTGCGTTTTTATATGAGTATGCTAAACAAGTAAAAACAGAAGGGAAAAGCCCTTAATATTAAAAACAAAGGAGGTTAATATGACAGGAAAAATTGGAACGATATTTGTGCTCATCGGACTTGCGATTATGACTGTGCAAATCAAAGGATGCATTCAGTCTAATTATGCGTTTGAAAATAAGTATTCTTATGCATGGAACTTATCGGATAAGTCTTCTACTATAGAGGCTAAATCAACCTATATTAATGATTTTGTAAATAATCTTGCCTCTAACAGGGAAGAATTTGCAAGTCATTGTGCGATATGGTTGAAAACTCCTGATAATAGTTTTGAAAACAATATCAAGGCTCTTTCGACATTAAAAGACCGTTTGGTGGAAATTAAAGGAATGGATGTTGCTTCGTTCCAATACAACACGGCTATCCAACAAATAACATCACAGGAACAGGGAGAGGCACATAAGCTTATAGCAACTATTCAGGGGTGTTATGATTTGAATAATTATTGGTATGTATGGGATTGGATTGGTCTCATTATTGGATGCACGGCTTCCATATTTTTGTTTGTGGGGGCAATTTGTTGGGGAGTTTGGATAGACAATAATTAAGGAGTTTATGTATTTAGATGGCATAAAATGGGACTTTCCGTTTTGCTCCGATGATAAAATCAATTGGGGCAAAATAGAAAAAACTTTTCCATTTGTAAAGCCCATGAAGGATTGTCAACAAAATCCTAAATATCATGGCGAAGGAGATGTCTGGTCCCATACAAAATTAGCTCTCGAACAATTAGTTAATAATCCCGAATGGCAACAGCTTCCCCCAACAGAAAGAAGTGTATTATTTGTTTCCGTTTTGCTTCACGACGTAGAAAAACCAAGTTGTTCAAAAGAAGAAGAAGGAGAAATTCGTTCCAAGAAGCATTCGGTTCTTGGGGCGAGAATGGCAAGGAGACTTCTATGGGATACGACTATGGAGGGATACATAAAAGCTCCTTGGATAGTTCGAGAATATGTAAGCAATATGGTTTTACTCCATATGTTACCCTTTTTCTTTTTCTCAAAACTAGATCCTTCCTATTCCGTTATAGCAGCAAGTCAAGTGGTTTCCAATAAGATGTTGTTTTTAATGGGATGGGCGGATTCTCATGGAAGAATTTGTTCTGACCATCAAGATATTAAAAATGCTGCCGATGCCTTGGACTTATTTGAGGATTATTGTTCGGAAAATAAATGTTTTGATAGGCCCAAACAATTTCTTTATCCCGAAGAAGATATGCGATTCCGATTCCTTTATGAAAGAAAGGGATCTCTCTTCGACAGTTTTAATTCTCCTATAAAGGGCCATGTTATTTTTATGTCGGGGCTTCCTGCTTCTGGTAAAGATTACACCATTAAAGCCAAGTATGGAGATATGCCGGTAGTAAGTTTGGATCAAATAAGGAAAAGAATGGGGGCCAAGCATGGAGAGGAAGAAGGAGAAGTGGTTAATATAGGAAGAGAAGATTGTAAAGTTTTAATGCGTGAGGGTAAGAATTTTGTTTTTAATGCAACCAATACGATTAAAGATATGCGTAAAAACTGGATTGATCTTTTTAGAAAATATGGCTATAGAATTGAAACATATTATATTGAAAGACCATTACTGGATCTCTTGGAGAGGAATAAAAAGCGTGATAATCCAGTACCCGAAGAGATCATATTGGAGAAGTTTGAGAAGCTTGATGTCCCAACTTTATTGGAATGTCATTCGTTGATTTACGATGTATAATAGGCAAAAAGGAATTATATGGCAACAAAAAACAAAAAGCGAAATATGCCCGGTCTTGTCAAGGGATGGAGCAAACAAGTAACTAAGCATATTTGCGGGACTTGTAGTAGATGGATAGAAGGTCGAATTGGTATTGTGGGTGATTGTTCTGCAGAAATGGAAGGAACAACGAGAAATCAGGAATGTAAAATTAATTTATGGATTGAGAAAGACAAGAAAGGATAAATATGACGACAATTAAGTATATAGATGGTGACGCAACAGAACCCGTAGGAGATGGCAAGAAACTAATCCCGCATGTTTGCAATGATTGTGGCGGTTGGGGGGCGGGTTTCGTGTTAGCCATAAGCAAGAAATGGCCTCAAGTAGAAGGCGAATATAGGAAGTGGTATAAAACAGGTAAAAATTTCAAACTGGGACATATTCAAGGAGTTAAGGTTACTGATGATATTGCCATTATTAATATGATCGGGCAACATGATACTAGATCTCATAATGGCGTTCCTCCTGTCCGTTATGGAGCTATTCGAATTTGTCTTCAGAAAGTTTCAGAATTGGCATTAAAACACAAAGCCTCTATACATGCTCCAAAATTCGGTTCTGATTTGGCCGGTGGTAGTTGGAATGAAATAGAGAAAATCATTAACGAAGAATTGTGCGCAAAAGATATTGACGTAACAATCTATAACTGGAAGGGATAAACATGGATTTAACTTTTAATCAATTTCAAGATATTGTCAGGAAAAAAGCTTTCTATCCTAATGTCGGGAACAACTTATCTTACCCTTGTCTTGGTCTTGCCGAAGAATCTGGAGAAGTTTGCGGTAAAATCAAGAAAATAATACGTGATGATGGCGGAATATTAACCGAGGAAAAGAAGCAAGCCATCATAAAAGAATTAGGAGATGTTTTGTGGTATGTTGCCGCTCAATGTTGGGAATTAGGAATACCGATGAATGAAGCGGCTCAAAGTAACATTGACAAAATAACAGGAAGAGAACAAAGGGGAACTAAAAAAGGTTCTGGCGATGAAAGATAATATCCAATTTCGATTTGTTTCTTGGACAGATTTGGAAGCTTATTGCGATGAAATCTATGCGCAAATGCTATGCAATAACTATAAACCTGATTGTATTGTCGGTTTACTAAGAGGCGGCATTGTTCCTGCCCGTATATTTTCTGATTACTTCAACGTTTTAATTGATTTCTTTGCTTTGGATGTGAAACTCTATAATGGAATTAACGATAAAAACGACGAAGTAAAAATTAAGTTTTTCGATGGTGATGTTAAAGGGAAAAATATATTGATTGTAGATGATATTTTGGATAGCGGAAAAACAATGGAAGCAGTTTTGAGCTATTTTTATTTGAAGGGGGAGAAAGTAACCACGGCAACAGTTTTTTGGAAAGAAGCCGCAAAATCAAAACCTGACTATTATGCAGAAGTGGCTAAAAAAGACGAGTGGATAGTATTTCCTTATGAAATGGCAGAGTTTAATCGGGAGAAGATACATGAAGAATAAAACGTCCGTTACCTTCGAAAAGTCAGCATCCAGATTTGTGCTTTATGCCATGAATTATAATGTCGATGGGAATAAGATTTTCAAAAAGGGTAAACAGGCCAAATGTTATTCTTGCAAGGTTCCGTTAACCCTAAACAATTTTGCCGGATTTCTTAACAAAAAGATTGTTTGCAATCATACGGTTTGCTTAATGGGGCTAATAGATATGGAGCTAATAGATGAGAAATAAATTAACCATGACATTAATCGTAGGCTTGGCTCGATCAGGTAAATCAACATACATTAAGAAACATTGCAAAAATGATGTAATTATTTGTCCTGATAGAATCCGCAAGCTTATTTTCGGCCATCAGTTTCATAAGGATGCAGAAGAATTTATTTGGGCTTATGCAAAAGGTATGGCTAAATTACTTTTGGAACAGGGTAAAAATGTATTGATCGACGCTACCAATTTGAACGGATCAACTAGAGATCAATGGTATAGGATAGCAGACCGTTATGGTGCCAAAATCAAGATTATATGGATTAAAACTTCTCTTGAAGAATGTCAGAAGAGAAACGCCAAGAGCCCCAAAGATGAAAGGTTGCCTAAAGAAGCATTAAATGGAATGGCAAGAATTTTTCAAAACCCAACAGAAGATAGTAAGAACTATGGTCGAAAAATTTCCAAAATTGTTGAATATCCTTATGTGGGAAAATATGGAGATTTAGGAAATATATATAGCAAAGAAAGAGGTAGTGATTGGGGGTAAAAATGAAAAAAATAGAAGCAACGTGCACATGGGGAGATGGTCCAGATATACTTATTAATATTAACACCGATTTAGATGCAACTAATTCCATGGATCTTAACTTGAAAGAAGCCAAAAACTTTTTAGGAGAATTGTCCATGGCAATTATGCAAGTGGAAGAATTGGAAAATGTCTGCAAAAACCATGATGAAAACGACAAGGGAAAACGGGAATAGGTTTAGAAGAATATAGTATTATGGCTTGCTGCGGAAAACAAAGACAACAATTTAAAAATCAAGTTGAAGCTAATAAACTTCACCCTAATTTACTGGCCCCTATACCGCCTAGAAATACCAATCAAGTTTCATTGTCTCCCAGAGAGCTTCGAGCAAAATTAAGAGGGGAACGCATTAAGATACGTCTAGCTCGTATAGCCGCCAGACAAGCAGCGGCAGCAAGAGTTAAAGCCCACATTGAAGAAGCTACCAAGAAAAATCAACTTTCACCAGTTCTTCCCACATAATTTATTCAAATCTTTGTATAATAGGCCTAATGAATAAGGAGATTTATTATGCCTGCTGGATGTGATTTTATATGCAACAATTCCGAGTGCGTTCATGTTAACAAAGGATTTGCTATAACCGCTCCTTGGCCCATGGGAGAAATTGAACCAGTTCTTCGTTCATTTGATACAAGTAAAATGGATGAATCTAAAGAAATGATGATAGATTATAAGAACCAAGGAAGAAAATATGCCTGTATAACACTCCCAAATATCAGTAAGGTTCCCGTTGTTGCTTATCGAATAAGTTTATGGAGTCCTAAAGCCTGTTGCGTATGGCAATTTGATGTTGAGAAAGGGGATTCCAAAACCATTGATGAAGCTATTACTAACGCCCATTTACCCACCCAATGTCAGAAAACAGGAGGGCCTCTTTTGTCTTTTAAGGACGTATTAACAGAAGGTATCAATTGTCCCCACTGTTTTAAAAAAATGGATCAAAGTAGATGGTTCACAAACGAATAGTTAAGGAGTTAAATGCCAAAAAAATCTCAAAAAGCTAAAAGAAAAAGTTTTCAAGATGCCACTCTGGAAGCTATAACAAAATTGGATTTTCCCAAGAAATCATTAGAAGAAATTCTTTCGGAAAGCAGTGACGTTGATACTAAAAAGGCCAGCGTGGAAATTCTTCAATGGCTTATTAATAATGTGGAACAGTTTATAGATAATCAGATGAAAATCTTTAAAATAGATCTGGTTTTAGAGGCAGAAAGTGGTGCTTTAGAAACCATGCCAGAAGTACGAAAATTGCAAAATCTTTATAGAGCTATACCGGACGATATGCTTTCTTTAAAAGATGATACCTTGACCAGTCGTATACTAAGAACTAAAAACTTTGATCAGATTAAAGAATGTAGATCGGTATTGGATTCCGCTTCCAGCCGAATATTGGACCATATGCAATCCAATCAAGAACTATTAAATCATTTATTCAATAGAATGGCTTTTTTTTACGAACTAAAAGCCATTACAAACGATGGGCCTCTTATTCAGGAACAAGCAGGTGTTGTTGAAATAATCAAGTTTGAATATGAAGCATTTTCTGTCGGAGTAAAAGTTGGAGAAAAATCACAGTACCTCATTCCCGAAGGTTTTACGATTTGGGTTGAAATTTCTATGAAAGCAAAAGATCAAGTTCCGTTGACTTTATTTTAAGGAGGAAATTATGCCAGATAGTACCAAAAAAGTTAAAAAAGCAGGAAGTTCCACAAACGAAATAAATAGTTTCCCCGATGGACAACTTCCAGATTCGTATACGAGTCAACCGGGAATAACCCAAGATATACCAGAAATAGAAGTAAAAAGTGAATTAAATATGGAAGCTACATTAGGTCTTCACAAAACACCTTATAAAGAAATGAATCTAGACAAAAATGGGAATCCAAATACCCCCGAAGAAAAGTTAGCTGATTTCGCATCTAATTGTCCAATATTTTCATTGGATGCAAGTGACTTATATGCTTTAGCTGGCATATCTAAAGATGTTAAAGACAAAGAAAGAAATATAAAAATAGCTAATAGACAGCTTCTTAAAATACAGTTGGAATGCGGAAAGGGAACTATAGAACATAAAAAAGCAGCCATACAAAAACTAATAGAAATCAAAAAAAATCTAAGTAAGTTTGATGAAGAAATTAGAATACAGGTTGGAGAGGCAGCAATAGAAGAAAAAACATCGGCAAACCCTATCGGCCAGTTGGAAGTCTAATTAGAAAGTACTTGATTTATTTTTGAATTGATGTATAATATGATTGATAGCGGAAAGGAAAGGAACGCTACTTCCCATTATTCATGTTAATCATGGACTTCCGTTATCATAAAATTTTTGAAAATAGTTCTTGCATTTGAAGGAATTTCTGGTAGAATGCAGAATAACAATTGGAAAAGATTATAGCAAGTAATAAGGAGAAAGAAAAACAATAATGAAATTTACAAGACAGGATCGTAGAGATCGTAGATGGGATAGGATGCCAATACAGGCATTCCTTCTGCCCCATTCTGCCTTGTAAAAGAATGGAATATAGCAAGAGGAGCCTGTAATTGGAAACGATTACGGGTTTTTTGTTTTTATAGTACTGATCTTTGAAAAATTGAATAAGTACTTTACGTTTGTCCGCTCGAATAATAGGGTTAGTTCCGTTCCGTCAGAGTATCGGAATAAAAGAGCCTGAATTGCAAACAGGTGGGGTGCCGTACCTTTTTCCTTGCACCGAAGCGGATTTGACGGAAGATAATTTAATACGGGTGTAGCCTCGCTGGTCTTCGGAACCAGTAAGAGTAACGGAGCTGGAATTGGGGGTTCAAATCCTCTCACCCGTACCAAGATTTTTATAGCGGGGTCGAGAAGTGGTATCTCGCCAGCCTCATAAACTGGTGGGCTTAATAGCCCCCGATGGTTCGATTCCATCCCCCGCTACCATTTGATTTAATTACGGGATGGACTGGAGTAGACCAGCATCGGTCTCATAAGCCGATTCACAAGAGGCGCACTACCTCTTTCCCGTTACCATTTTAAAAACATGGTGAGCTTTATAAACAAGAAGGCTTGGGTAGCTCTGTAATGGGTTCAAAGACCGTCCATAGTTCGTAACAAAAGAAACAGCTATGAGAAAGCCGAACCATGTAGTTTGGGATGTAGGGTGAAGAGTCGAGCCACCAGACTGTCGATCTGGACCTAGCCGGTTCAAGTCCGGTACATCCCGCCATTTTTAGTATAGACCTTTAGCCTAAGGGATGAGGCAAAAGTTTCCTAAACTTTTCTATGCAGGTTCGAATCCTGTAAGGTCTACCAAATTTTAGTTGCGAGTGTAACGCCGCCGGTCCTCTAAATCGGTAAGGCTAATTGGAAGTTGAAAATGCGAGTTCGATTCTCGCCCCTCGCACCAAATTTGAGGCTATAGCTCAACTGGATAGAGCAGCGGATTTCTAATCCGCCGGTTGGGGGTTCGACTCCCTCTAGCCTCGCCAAATTTTATAGTGGTGCAGAAGGTGGGTACTTCGGAAGGTCTCCAAAACCTTCGCTTAGAGAGTTCGATTCTCTCCACTACTGCCAAATTTAATATGCCGAAGTTGAGCAATTGGCCGCTCAGAAGCTTCATAAGCTTCCGTCGCAAGACATTGTGGGTTCGACCCCCACTTTCGGCACCATTTTAATTGTCCCTGTAGCACAACTGGATAATGCGCATGATTACGAATCATGAGATTTTGTAGGTTCAAATCCTATCGGGGACGCCAATTTTGTATAATAGAGGAGAAAAAATGAATAATTATAAAAAACTTCTTCCAAGAGGATTTTTATCTTCAAGGAAAAAATTAAGAGAACTATCTAGGGCAATCGACATAAGGGAGCCGAAAGACTTGGAAAGTAAATTTGAACCTGTCTTTCATCCTTCTACAGAATCAAGCTGGAATAAAACCGTTCTCTTGGTTCACAATTCAATTAAGAGCTAGGAGAAATTATGGACGCATGCAAAGAATACATAGATAAAAGTATGGTTCTTATTCAGATGCTTTTTGATGGAGAAGGTAATTCAAGAAAAGCAGATGTTCTTAGGGATGAATTGGATATACCATGGAACGCAATGACAGAAGAAGAGCAAATGTATGCCGATGAACAAATATTAAGAACGCAGATTTATATGGGCGGAATTAGGGAGTGTGAAAGCAGAGACAATCTTCAAAGGGTAAATAGATTTTATTTTGAATAAGAAATAAATGAGAAACGTTAGAGTACTTTTTATATGCAAGAACAGGGGTTATGGGCCTTCCTTAGGGCTATTTCTTTCAGCGGAATTTGTTTCAAAATCATTAGAATCTATAGGAATACCCTCCAAGGCTGTGATCGTAGTTGATGCCAATAGTATCAATAAAGAAGTTCATTGTTATAAGCCAACCCACGTTATATTAGAGGCATTATGGGTTGCTCCTGAAAAATTGAAAGAATTGGTAGGTTTACATCCGTTGATAAAATGGATTGTAAGAGTTCATTCTGAAATACCGTTTATTGCTTATGAAGGGGTTGCTTTCGAATGGATGTTTAAATACCAAGCAATGCATAATGTATGGGTAGCGGCCAACAGCAAAACAATGAACGAGGATTTGGAAAAGGCAAATATCTATTCCTCATATTTACCTAATATCTATTATCCTGCGTTTTTAGAAAAGGGGAAACCAGTATGGGATGATAATAAGGGAATCATAGATATTGGGTGTTTTGGAGCAATACGTCCGTTAAAGAATCAACTTAAACAGGGGATTGCCGCTATAGCTTTTGCCGACGAAAAAAAGAAAACCTTGAATTTTCATATCAATGCCGGTAGAGTAGAACAAAATGGGAATAGTGTATTGAAAAACTTAAGAGCTTTGTTTCGGAATAATGCTCCACATAAATTAATAGAACATGCTTGGTTAAAACATGAAGAATTTATAAAATGGGTTAAAAGAATGGATCTTGGGATGCAGGTTTCATTTTCGGAAACGTTTAATATTGTTACGGCGGATTTTGTTGACAATAATATTCCTATTGTAGTTTCCAAAGAAGTACCATGGATGCCAAGTTGGACAAAAGCTGAATCAACGGATATGGAAGACATAATTAGAACTATGGAATTATGTTATTATGGGAGAAAATTTAAGTTGCAATATCTCAACAAGATCTATCTTTTGAATTACAACTATAGATCCTTGGGTGAGTGGGTATCTTACTTGCTATTCTAATTATCTAAAAATACTTGTTTTCCAATCCAATTAAGGTATAATATAACCAAACAATTTATGACTACCTTAGAAACATATTTGAAGCAAATTGGGCAATATTCTCTTTTGACAGAAGAAGAAGAGATTGATCTTTCTCGAACTATCCAGACTTCAACAAACGAGCAAGAAAAACAGAAAGCTTTTGAAAAACTAGTAACAGCCAATCTTCGTCTTGTAGTTTTTTGCGCAAAATCTATTATTTTTTCAAAAGAAAATATGTCATTGATGGATGTAATTCAAGAAGGTAATAAGGTATTAATGACTATTGCTAGACACTATAATTACGATAAATTTAAGGTAAAATTCAGTGCTTACGCTCTTCATGCTATTAAAAGGCGAATGTCTGATATAGCAATGAAAAATAGATTTATCAGCATCCCCTCTGACCACTACATATTTCTTAAAAAGCTTTTTGAAATGAAAAATAGATTTGGGTATGACAGTATTGAGGACATATCTTTTGAAGATTTCCAAAATCAGGATTGGATTCCAGAAACCACAAAAAAATACTTTACGAATGGGATATTTGAAAGGATTAAAAAATCATATAAAACGTCAGTTTCGTTTTATGAGGACATGAACCCCATTGCAGATACAATTGATATAGGCGCAAACCCTCAAAATAACTTGTTGGAAAAAAAAGGATACATGGACAGAATAATTTTAGAAACGCTTGATGCCAAGGAAGCTGACTTGATCAACAAAGTTTTCTATAATGGACTTTATATGCGAGAAGCGGGAAAAACCATTGGAATCACAAAACAACGAGTGTCAGCACATCTTCAAAAAGCTTTGTTTAAATTGAGGGCGAGAATTATCAGGGACAAAAGGGATTTCGAAGAAGTACCGTTGAAATGGATAAAAGTAATGGATGGTAAAGTCAAACCGATTTATAGAAGAAGCATAAAATCAACGTTAAAAAACAGGTTTGAACCCATTGTGGTGTAAAAGGATAAAATATGCCAATATGCCCAACATGTAACGGCGAAAGAAGTATATTTGGATTTTCCCTTGGTTCTATTTATGATTCTAGCGTCACTGATTCTGATCTCCCTAAGGAAAAACGTGGACGGCTTATAAAACTGGGATGCAACAGATGTAAGGGAACCGGATATATTTCAAAAGAATGTGTAAAATGGATTGCAGAAGGAGAAATACTAAAAAACAGAAGAATTCAAAAACGCATTACTATGATACGTGCGGCGAAACTCTTGCGAATGTGGCCATCAACTTTGTCTGAAATGGAACGAGGCATCATAAAACCCGATTTGAATATTTCCTATGATACTATAAGAGTTATCAGGCAATGAAGGATTGCTCTATAAAATATTGAAATATAAAACATGAATATTTATACAATTGCTAGAAAAAAAGACAGTAAGGGAAGATCTTTAGGATTAGCAGAAAAATATTACCTACGAAAGAAAACATCAACTCCTGATGGTAAATATTTCTTCGGAGGAGGAAGTCTTCATGCCCCAGAAATGGTTTTTACAACAGAAGACGCTGCCGTGGTTACAGGATCACAACTTGAATATATGGCTTGGGATTGGACCTTCAATTGGGAGGCGGTTCCTGTAAATAGAGTAAGATTACCAACGACAAAAGCGGAAAGTGAAATATCTTTGAAAACAACGGCGAATGTTAGGCCGGAAGATTTACTAATTCATCAAATTGAAGAATATCCCGTTGCTGAAATTTTGGAAGTTATTCGTCATTTAGGAGAAGAATCTATTGCCGGATTTAGCCCTGTTCAAGAAGATGAGGTTCCCGAAGTTCTAGCCATTTGCGAAGAACATGAACTAGGTGAAATTCTTCAAAAATTACAACAAAAACCGCCCCCTGAACCAGTCCTAACATATTCCGATATGTTTAAACAAATGGCGAGTAATTCCACTTTAACTAAAACGGCTCAGACAAATGATCCATTGCAGGGAATGACAAATACCAGAGCTAGGAAATATGTTAATAATTTGATTGCCCCATTAACAAAAGGATTGTTTTCTGATGACAGTTGGAAACCAGTTCACGAATTGTTCAATGTGTTAAGACAGGTGGGAATTAATTGGGAACTTACCATGAGCCCAACTAATCCGGGAGGGTATAGACAGAACGAACAAGGCGTACCTATATCAAAAGAATGGAAATTTCAGATAAAGTTTATCAATGCAACAGGGAGAGAAACAATATTATATGGAGTGGTAGTTGCGTCAGGAGCAGGAAGTGTTCAAGATCCTCTGGAAAAATATGATTTGGTTGGATACGTTAGTTAAAAATAGTTCTTGACTTTTTTAGAAAATCTGTTATAGTATGTACGTAAACATTGAGAAGATTTTGTATAATGTGAAAGGTATGAAAATGAAGATGGTTCAGCAACAGAATAATAATCAGGTAAACCAAAATCCTTTGGGGTTTTGGTCTTGCCTAGTTCTGTTGTGAACTAGTTGAAGACTAAAAAGCCCCCAAGGGAAACTTTGGGGGCTTTTTTTGTGTATTGATCTTTGAATTGATAATTACTAATATCAATAGGTATCAGTTGGACGCTTTTTGGATGCCCACTGATATCTAATGATAATAATTGAGGAGTTGGCCTAATTGGTAAGGCAAGAGTCTGTTAAACTCTCCATGATAGCCGTAAAGGTTATGTGCGCAGGTTCGAACCCTGTCTCCTCAGCCATTTTTTATTGAGGATTGGGATATCGGCTTGTCCAAGGGTCTCTGAAGCCCTCTAACTTGGTTCAACTCCAAGATCCTCAGCCAATTCCTGAGTAGTTCAGTGGTATGAACGTCTGACTGTTAATCAGAATGTCGCAAGTTCGATCCTTGCCTCAGGAGCCATTTTTTATTATTGGGCATTGGAATAGCGGCTTGTTCAAGGGACTTTGAATCCCTCTAGTCTGGTTCAACCCCAGAATGCCCAGCCAATTTTTTACAAATAATTAGTCGGTTTTTGTATAATATTTTTATGAAAATATTTGACGCAAAGAGACTAGAAAAGGACGTAATAACACCCGACATGCTACTACGGGCAAAAGCGAGAGATCCCGGAAAAGCTTTTAATAGTAAATCCTTTATGGATGGGAAAGGAACTCTTGTCGGGAATTTGGGAGATGAAATAATTGCATCCTATAGATCAGATTTTACTAGACAAAGCACTTTCGATTATGATTTCATATATCTGAATAAAGGTAAAATAGTAACAATAGACAATAAAACAAAATATCAATCATCTCAGAATATTCCGCATAATATTGGAGAATGGATGGCATCTGTTTGTGTTGACAGCGTTCATCAAGTAACAGACTATTATACATTTTGCCGAGTTTGTAAAATACAGCGAGGGGATGATTACATTTATCCGTTTGGATATGTTTTGGGAATAATATCAAAACAGGAATTTTTTAAAAAGGCAACTTTTTATAAAAAGGGTGACAAGGAAGGTTATAATAATTACGTAGTCAAACAGGCATGCTATAGTTTGCCATATAGTATGTTGTACCATATACCAAGAAAAACGCTTCCGATAGCGTAACGGAATAGCAGAATCCTTTGTAATTTTGCAATAGATTCAAGTTGTTTGGTGAACTAGTTTAGGATCGCTGAACAAATACGGGGAAATTTGCTTCTTCTACATAGCGATGAACAGGAGTTAGTCGAGTATCAATATGCCCACTTCCGCCCGGAGCAGTATAAGCCCCTTCCATTTTACCAACATGGCTTTTGTGCTTTCTCTTTCGCCTTTTAACTTTGTAAATCTTCACGGTATATTATTCTAAAAAGCAATGGAATAACCTTTGCCATTAATTTCTGTATAATATCTTCATGAAAGCAGAAGAAAGAGAAAATGGAATAACTTTAGTGCCTGAAACCGAATTTGAAAGAAAAATTTTAGATAGGCTTAGAAAACATGTTATAGAGAAGATTCGGTTTCAAGATGATTGGGAAGGAAGAGGGCCGCTGTATATAGATTTTGATACAGATTGGGGAAGATAGGTAAATCCGTAGACTCTATTGAATAAGTATCTATGAGGATTTACCGTATAGCCGATAAACAATTTCATTATTTGGGACAATGTGATAAACTTAGATGCAACCATATCGGAGAAGGCAATTGGCAAAATATGATCAAAAATCATATTGAAATATCTGAAGAGGAATTTGTGGATAATTGCGCAACAGAAGAGTTATTGGATGAAGATGAGCCTTTATGGGAATTTATGGGGGCTGATCCTACGTCTTATTTTGCCAAGTCCTTATGGGGAGATAAACCATGCTATTACCTAATGACAGCCGGTTTTGAGTTCATCTTCACTTAGTTATTTTCTTCTTGATTTTCATTTCAAACCAATTACAATAGATTTATATACTTTTTAGGAGATTTATGAAAGATACAGTTAGAGTAGAGATTAGGGCGGCTGAAGGTGGATTAGATTCTAAGCTATTAGTAGATGATCAGTTTGACATTTACAGGAAGTATTGCGGCTTGGAGTGTCTTTGACGTTGCTATATTAGAAAAAACATTAGGGTTTGTTTCTTTTCAGGTATCAGGAGAAAATGCCAAAGAGAAATTTGAAAAAGAAGCAGGGGGCTTAAGATGGCAAAGGATACCCCCAACAGAAAAAGGCGGCAGAGTCCATACGTCAACCATTACCGTTGCTGTTTTAGATAGTTCTCAATCGTCTAGCATCTCTATCAATCCGAACGATATAGATTGGCAGACCTGTAGAGGCTCCGGGAATGGGGGTCAAAACAGAAACAAGCGAGATACAGCGGTTTGGCTTTTTCATAAACCAACAGGCATTCAGATAAGATGTGAAGAGGAACGTTCTCAGGGTCAAAACAAAGAAAAAGCATTGAAGAAATTAGAATTTGAATTGAGCAACAGACAACAATCGAGTATTTCTATTGCAACAAATTCAGAAAGAAAAAATCAATGTGGGACAGGTGAAAGGGGAGATAAGATACGCACCATAAGGGTAAGGGATAACGTAGTCAAAAACAATCTCAATGGGAAGAGGATGACTTATACGGAATATCTAAAGGGCTATCTGGGTAAAATACAGTAATTCTCCTTGATTTCAAATCCAATTGATGTATAATATCTTATGAAAACTCTGTCGAAAAAAGATAAGGACAAATTGGTAGAACTCTGTCAAAAGTATGCGAGAGATCATCACATTACTTGTTCTGAGTGCGTTCATCAGCAGGACGATGTTATATTAGACGCTTATGATTTCTTAGCTAATATATTTGATATAGTCGGATACGAAGAAATAAAGTATGAGCCATAAAAGGGGTTAAATATGAGCAAATGGGTAGAAGGCAAATTAGAGCTAAAATGCAGTCTCAATATCTTGAAAAAGGCCATTCTCAAGATTATGCCCCAGTGGATAGATTATTTACAGGTTGATGATAAAGGCGAACTTGAAATTTATCGATATAATAAACAACGCCACGAACAAAAAAGAAATGTTCATATTTTGATTCCGGGCGGTGGAAATCCAAAATTCAAATGTCCCGAAAACAGACGCTCAGATAATGATTGGGGATTCCTTAAAAACGATGATGGAACGTGGTCGGCAACATTCTGCGATTATAATTTGAGTTCAGCAAGAAATCTAGAGAATCAAATTAAGGGCGAAATTGCTATTATGAAGGCTAAAGCAGTTGCAAAAATGCGTGGACATGAATTGATTTCTGAAGAAAATGATGGGGACGAGCATAGCGTTACACTTAGGGTTGATACGGAAGACTTCAGGAAGATCAAGTCGTGAGAAAGACATCCGGATATATTGAAATCCAAAAAGATGAATGTATAAATGGATGCTGTACGATAAAAGATTTCATACGCCGAGACCTAGACCCTAAGATTTATTTGGTTATGTTTGAAAAGGCAAAATGTAGTAAATGCGGAGCCATATGGTCTTCTTTAGATAATAGAAGGTGGAGATGTAGAATTGAAATACAACCGTATCCTGAATTAAGAGTAATTAAAAGTGAGCGAACATAGCGAAATAATATTTAAAATGCCAAACAATAGGATAATCGAACTATGTATTCAATTAGGCGATATTACAAAAACAAGTACAGAAGCCATAGTAAATGCGGCTCATTCCAAACTGTCTTGCGGAGGTGGAGTTGATGGTGCTATTCATAAAGCAGCAGGATCTTGTTTGTTGGACGAATGTTTGGGCTTACCGTTGAATAAAGATGGTAACAGGTGCGAGATTGGAGAGGCAAAGATTACTTTGGGATATAATTTACCTTCAAAGTATGTTATTCATACAGTTGCCCCTTCTTTCGTTGGATCTTCTAAAATAGAAAACGGGAAAAAGATTTACATCAGTAATGACCCCAAGATATCTGATCTTCTTTCGTCTTGTTATAGAAATTGTTTAATACTGGCTAATAGTAGGGGCATAAAGACTCTAGCGTTTCCTTCTTTGGGGACCGGAGGGCATTCGTTCCCTGTAGAATTAGCAGCCAAAATAGCCATAGATTCTACATTAAATACTGCCGAATATCAACTAGATCCACTATTGATTGAAACCATTGTATTTGTTTTGTTTAGTAAGTTTGATTATGATGAATACAAAAAGGCATTATGGGAAAGAAAGTAGAAAAAATTTGGGTTGCTTTTGGATTAAATTCTAAAGATTCCATGGGTGTAGTTATTCAAGAATCTTCCTGTTCAGTCCATATTAAGTATAGTGAAGCACAACTTTATCCAACAGAAGTATGGGATAAAAACTATGTTAAGAGATTTGGTACTCCCGAAGAATTGGCACAATATGTTTATGACGAATGGGGAACTTATGGGTATGAAGAGGCCATGTGTTTGCTGAGGGAGCATTTTTCGAGTCAATTCAAAAATGAAAAAGAAACCTAATACAAATAGAGATCCCGTAAATATTTCTCCAATTATAGAATCTAAAGCGTTATTTGAAGAATGGTCTCGATATCTGAAACTGACAAATCCAAGATATGCTTCGTGGTTAAAATATACACATAAAAAACCATCTATTGACGATATTATTGGTGCCATAAAAGATTCTGGAGATTCCATCATTGGGGGATTGCCCGAAATTAAAGTTATCAAAAATGAAAAGTAGAAAGAAAACAAAATGTGATAAATTTGGACATGATTTCTACTATAGAGGCAAAAAAACTCTGCATCAACTCAAGTGTTCTCAATGCCAGATAACTTTTAAGGAATGGATGTATGAACTGCGGAAAAAATACAAAGACTTCTAAAGTGGTAAATTATACGAGACGAACATGAATAAATTATACGATGAAGTAAAGTACGCTTACGATAAGATAAAGTTTGCTATTCCTAGGTTTGAAGCTGAACATGAACTAGAGAAGATGTTTGTTATTCAATATCTTAATAAATGGAAAGCATATCCTGAACTAAAGGTAATAAAAAAGTGAATAAATTACAAGACCTCATCAAATATACTTACGATAAGATAAAGGTAAATGTAGATGCTAATAATACTATTGTCAGGTTTGCAGCCGAATACGAGCTATTTGGCCTTAAATATGTTAATATGTGGAAAGCATATCCTGAACTCAAGGTAATTAAGCATGAATAAATTACAAGACCTCATCAAATATATTCAGGATAAACTGGCCCAAACATGTAACGATCCCAATCTAACAATTACTGAAAGTTTTGTTTTTGATTTATCTTGGTCTGAAAGCTCTTCGTGTTGTCTATGTGGAGACAAACATTTAATCACGGAACGTTGCCCTAGAATTAAGGAATATCCCGAACTTTTGATTATCAACCAATAAAAGGGAAATCAATAGAAGTTTTGAAATATATCCTATGAAGATTTTTCGATTTGCTAGCCCTAATGACATAGAACTAAGCGGAACAACCCTTACCGTCTATCATCGAACCAAAAATCAGGATATCGCCGGTAGTATCTGCACTATAGGCTTTATGGCCGGTAGTGGAGCCGCCTATGGAGTAGGTATTTATTCCACCTTCAATCTTGCCTCTTCCCTCAGAAACAACAACCTTATGGCTTACGGGGGAGAAGTTCTTAAAGCTACTGTAGACATCAGTAATTTCCTTATTTTCAATACAGAAGTAGCCAAACAGGTTTACGGATCTAATTACCGCCTTATAGATCAAGTTAGAAATATCATTGGTGAAGATAATGTTTTAAGCCCAACTAATAAACAAAAGGATTTAGAGTTTTTAGAGCAGCAAAGTAAAAGATTGGAAGAAGGAGTTGAATGGTCTTCGGATGTCGCAAGAAGCGTATCTAATCATCTAAATTTGGATGAAACTGGAGTAAATGGAATCCTTTTTGGGGGAAGACATGATGGATTGGTTTGTGTAACTTATAAGCAAATTCAAGTTACTCCGGTGGCTCACGCATGGATAGATGGGAAAACCTATAGAAGCGTTAGATGGCAGGAATGTCCAAAAAGAAGCGTTGAGGAATTGGTTGCTCTCCAAAAAGATAATGAAAAATCTGAAAAATTTATTACCGCAAGAAAATCTTTGTTGGAAGGATTAGCCAGTCTGGATCGTGGTGGCAGAATAGATCGAGAAGATTATCCCGATATACCTGAAGGAGTATTTGACCAAGCCGTAGCCAATTACATATATGAAGATGAAAGTAGAATAGCTAAACTTGATCCGAGACTTAGGGCTAAATTAAAGGACGTAATCGAAGTAGATTTTCTTATAAGGAAGCTTAAGAGTGCGCCAACTCATTATTGGTCTGAGTGGAAGAAGGTAAGCGAAGAAACCAAGGCCAAAATACCCAAGGAAATTATTATTGATATATGGACAGATTATCTCAAAGAGAATAAAGGACATTGGAAGAATATTCCGGAAGAAATGCGACCTTTACTTTCAAAAACTGGAGAAGCAAAATATTGGGCCGCAGCAGTTAAAAAGAGCCAAGATAATTGGAAATATATCCCACAAGATATTGCTGAGTTTATGGAAAGCGATATGGATATTCCTCCTCCACCCAATTTGAAAGATCTTCAGGCTGAGGGTGCAGAGGAAAGACAGGCGGAAACAGAAGAGCTTGAAATACCTGATTCTTCTATAGGATGGGTTCAAGATCAAATTGCCAAAATGAACAAAAGAGCGGCACGGCTTGGTTTACATCCTGTTATCCTAGAAATTGTAAGCGAAGATAGAAAAGAGAGAACCAAAAAAGTGAAAATCATGGGCAATGTTCCAGTATTAAAGGGTAATAAGCTCATGGCACGATTGGAAGATTTGAAAGACGATCAGGGAAGCGTCAGCAGGGTTGTTGAAACTTTATCAGATGAAGTATTACCTTCCCCTATTAATATTACGGGCAAAAAGGGAACTTTAACAGTAGATCTGGAAACCGCCCCTCTTATTTGTCAACATTGTAACATGAATAGGAATAGGAAAGAAGCCTATATCATAAAACGTGTAAACGAAAACAGTTATTTAATGGTTGCTTCGTCTTGTTTGGGGGATTTCATAGGTGAGATGGGAGGAGCCGCAACACCAGACGCCATAGCCAAATACGCAAGTGAATTTAGACAAATGCTAGTTCAGTTTAAAGAGGGGAATGAACATCAAGGTAAAACAGATCAACAAATAAGAAAAGAATATAAGACCAAGGGAGTACCTATTGTTTTCTTCTTGTCAAAAGTTATGGCCCTAGAAAGACAAACTGGATTTGTTCCCTATAGCAGAAGTAGAGAACCTACAGCCCATTTAGCGTGGTTAATGTGTATAGATCTTGATACGGATAAACGCTATAGCAAGCCCGTAGATGCTTCGGATGTTTCCTTTATAGATAATGCTTTAGCTTGGATTTCTACAATACCAGAACCACAAGGCTCTTACGGCCAAAAAGAATTTCTTTATAATGTAAAGAAGAGTTGTGAAGTTGGTACGGTATTTGAGAAGCGGGGTAAAGGAAATGCTGGCTTAGTGGCATGGCTTCCATCGGTTTATAGGAAAAATTTTGAGGAGAAAGAGGATTTTTCTAAATTGATGGGGGAGAAGGGAGAACAAGTTTTCTTCAAAGGAACTCTTTTAAGTAAAAAACCGGTATTGGTTCAAATCAGTCAGCAAGTTATGACCAATAAGAATACTAGACAAAATTATTGTGTCGCAGAAAATAATGAGGGAAGAAAGGTAGCTTGGATGGAAGAAAACCCAATAACAGCAGATGCAGGTAAAACCATATTTATAAAAGGTAACGTGGATAAGAATGGTTACATAGACAACAAATCGGCTGCTCATTTAACCAACGTAGAAGAAATACCAGAACAAGAATATGTTTTCCACGAACCCGAAATGAATCAAAAACTAATCGATTTTGAAAAGAGACATGCCGAAGTGGTTAAAGAGGAAGTCGTTCAACCTGCTCCACCTGTTCAAGCTGTTCCAGATCAGCCCTTAGCGGGAAGTCCTCAAGGGAAATATCAGAATGGAGCCGATATTATAGAAGACTATATTATTATGTCGGTTCGTCCTGCTAATAGGGGGCAAAGTCTTTATTTCTTCCAAGATAACTATGGAAAACGTGTATCTGCTTTTACTAGTTTAAATATCGGGCAAAAAGATGATAAAGTTAGATTATCGGCAACCGTTCAGCTTAACAAGGGGTATATCAACTTGGTCAATATTAAGATTCTACCTATGGATAATACTACTGCTACACTTACTCCCTCTGTTCAGCCAACACCGTCTGCCTCTAAACCTTTAGCGTTTCAAGACGATCAAGCTTATGAAGATGATTTTGTTATTGTGGCCTCAAAAACGGCAGCATATCAAAGCACCTTATATACTCTTAAAGACAGTTTGGGACGTATTGTTTCTTCGTTTATAAAAGCTTATTTAGGGAATATTGGCAGTAGTATCAGATTACAAGGGGTCATCAAGATTAAAGGCCCTTACATTAATTTAACAAAGGTAAGAGTAGTTCCTAAACAGGCTCAAACTCCAACTGTTCCTACTACCCCAATAGCTACAATGACAACCCCTCAACCTGCTTCCCCAGTTCAACCTTCTCCGTTAGCACAACAAGATCAATCTACTCCCAAACCAATTGCTTTAGGACATAATTGGTATAAATATGCTTCGTTCAAGGGTTTTATATCTAATTTAATGGGAAGGCCAAAAGGTAAAGATGCAGACCAAAATCCAATACAAACCGATACAGATAATGTAAGTATTCAACCCTCTTCACCTACTCAACCGAAAGAAGATGATAAGGTAAAGTTTAAACGTCCGGATGAAATCGACATGCCCAAAACTTACGAAAGATTTAAGGATAGTTATGAGAAGGCAACGGGAAAGGCGTGGACGTTTGACAAATTTAAACAAAGGGCAGAAAATTGGAAATTTTATGGAAGCGAAGATGGTTATGTTGCGGTTAAAGAACAAAAGTCAGGAATGTATAAATTGGTTGGGGTTGCTGGAGATGATAGCAATCCAATTAAAAAAGGTAGAGCGTTGATATCGGCATTAAATGATATTCTTTCTGAGGGGAAACCTGTTTGGGGGATGGTTAGTGGAGATATCAAAAATATGTTGGAAAAATTTGGAATGAAATCCCCTCCTACATTACTTCTAAAAACTCTGATGAAATTTATACCTTCTGGGGTTTTGGGTGGGGCTAAAGTCGGGCAAATATTTTCTGATGGAGCCATTGAAATAGAATATTCGGATGTTGGGAAAAGCACTAAGTACTTTATGGGAAATTCAGAGTATTATCATCGATTGGCCCAAATGATTAATGGCAATGACAAAATTCCACAAATGATGCGTAATTACCTGATAAAGACAATAGAACGAATTGCCAGTTCGTCTTTCTTCATAAAAATAAGTAGTTCTTCCCACTATATAGAGAACTATTTAAGCATAGAGGAAATCTAAAGGTAAAAGCCTATCCATTAACGAAATATATACCATGGAAAACTGGTATAAAATTTCTAGAATCATTACTAAAGAAGAGCTTGCTGCATTTTCCGATCCTAAATGGGAAAAGGTAGAATCAAGTGTTATAGACGAAATAGCCTATCATCCTACGGCAAGAGTCCTAGAAATTAAATTCAAGAGCGGAAGAATCTATACTTATATGAGTGTTCCTCCGGAAACCTATGAGAATTTTAAAAAGGCGAAATCGTTGGGGCAATTCTTTAACGAACATATTAAGCACGAATACCGTTTCCGCTGACAATATTCAATACGGCTTCAAAATCATTCATATATTCGGCCAGATATCTAGGCTTCATAACTCGAATAAAGTGAGTCACCCACAATTTCTCAAAATCTTCTAGAACGGGATACTTACTAACGAGAAGTTTCCCGTGAGTTTCATCATCAGAAATTTGCAGTTCATCAACATGTTTTCTCAATTTTTCAATTTCTTCTTGGGATGAAAGATCAATATTTTTAATACCAAAAACAGGGAAGATGGGCAGCAAAAATTGTATCTTGGCTCGAATAGCGTTTTTGCGATCTTCTGGAATTGAGTTTGAAAAATCTGCCAATGCCGACAATTTCTTTGACAGTTTCATTTTCATTTTATACATGCCGCCACTAGCCGGAAGACCATGTTGAATAGCAAGCTCTTTCTTGAAATGTTGAGCATGTTGGACTTCGTAATCCCGATGACAATGCATACAGACAGAAACAACCAAGATAGAATTGTGGCGTTTTTTGGATTCGGGAAAATATTGACGATATTCTATGGGGACAAGATGATGTCGGGTCAAGACTTCTAGTTTGGTTTCCCCGCAAACTACACAACGGTTGTGTCTTTCAACCTTAAGTATTTCGAGAGATTCCCCATCTCCTTTAGGTTGGAACGTCAATTGAATGGTAAGAGGGTTATCTTTAACGATAATTGCCAAATTTCGTTTCAGATACCATTGAGCCCTTCTTTCCAGACAGCGAAACATCAACTTACCGCTGGGCGAAAGAACGCTACAATTACCATAAATCAAATTTTTTCTTGTATTGCTCATTTATTACGGCGAGAAAACCCCGTGCCTTTAACATAGGGGATTTCCGCCACTCCTTTCATCTTGTACTTCAAAAATATTTTTACTTTCTTGAAGGAATTTTGTATAATAGTGAGAAGTATATCACTAGAATGAAAAAGACGATTAAATGTAAAATGTTGCCAACTCCAACCATGGAACAACACTTGAATTCTACTCTTCGAGAATTTTCTAATTGTTGTAATGCTGTTCTTAAAATAGCCATTCAAAATAAAGAATCTAATAATATCAAAATACATCATCTTTGCTATAAAATCATGCGTTCCCGATTCAAGCTTTCTTCTAATTTGGTTGTAAGGGCTATGAGAAGAGTTTCCGCTTCTATGGTTAGATTCAAAAGAAAAGGTGGAGTCCCCAAGCAATTTAAACCCACAAGTATTGATTATGATGCTAGAATATTTGCTTATCGCCCTAAAGAGGAATCCGCTTCTGTTACTACCACTAATGGAAGAATTCACATTCCCTTGATCCTTGGAGAATACCAAAGACAAGCCCTGAAAAATAAAACTCCAACAGCAGCAACCATAGTTAAAAATAAAAAAAAATGGTTTATACATATAGTTACTGAACAGCCAAATGAAACATCTAAAGGGACTAATATTTTGGGTGTTGATTTGGGAATTAACAATATCGCTTCTTGTTCTACCGGGAAGTTGATATCGGGCAAGAGTAGAAAGGAGTTCAAAGAAAGTAGGAGTAAAACACGTTCTTCTCTTCAAAGCAAAGGCACAAAAGGATCTAAAAAGGTTCTGAAACGGCTCTCTGGCTACGAGAAGAGAAGAATTAAATGGGATAATCACAATATTTCTAAACAAATTGTCAAAGAAGCTATAGACAATAATTGTGGAACTATTCGCATGGAAAAACTTACGAATATCCGCAAGAGAACCAAAACATTCAATAAGCATTTGAATCGAATGGTTTCTAATTGGAGTTATGGAGAGCTTCAAAGGTTTGTTGAATATAAGGCTATTGCTAAAGGGATTAGGGTTGAATATGTTAATCCGGCATATACTAGTCAAATTTGTGCTAAATGTGGACAATTCGGAAATAGAAGTGGTGATGAGTTTTTTTGTACAACTTGCGGTAAATCCCATGCAGATATTAATGCTGCTAGGAATATTGCAGGTGGGGGTGTCTGTAAACCATCCCAAATTAGCGATTGTGTTACTTGTTGACATAGTTAGTTAAAAGCTCCGTTGATTTATTATGGAGTAGTTTACTTATTCTGTTATAATATAGCAGAAACCAAAAAAAATGCAAGGAAAAAGAAGCCCCTATGATAAATATAGAAAATGCCAAGATTTTACTAGGAATACCCTGTTATGGGAATCAAATCAATAGCGGTATCCTGTCGAGTATATTTAATGCCAGTAAAAACCACATAGAGATAAGACTGAACGATTCCTCATTCTTAACACTTAATTTCAACCAGCTTCTAGTGGCCACCTATAATGAAAAATTTGACTATTTCGTAATGTTACATGCCGACATCGAAGTTTTAACACCCGAATGGATCGATAAAATGATAGAAATTATGCAGCAAAACGATTTCGGGGTATTATCCGTTGTATCTCCTATAAAGAACAATACAGGAACAACTTCAACAGCCCTAGATGATACGAATTCTACTTTGCGTAAATTAACCATGCTTGAAATAGCAACTCAGTTACCGTTAACTTTCTCTCCCCAAGACACATTAAAGGTTTTTAAAAATGAAAAACTACTCATTAATACAGGGGTTATGTGTATTAATTCCAGTAAAATTGATCCGACTCAATGTTACTTTGATATTGAAAACAAAATCATAAAGAAAGACAATGGGACTTTTGTTGCTGAAAGTTTTTCTGAGGATTGGAACTTCTCAAGGATGCTCATGAAATACGGAGTAAAGTATGGAGCAACAAGAGCGATATCGGTAAAACATTTTGGTAATATGGCGTGGGATAACCAGACAGTTAAAATTCGTTGATAGGATACAATATGCCACAAGAAAGAATAATTCTTCCTCCAGTACCTCCTTTGAATTTGAATACATCCGAAATGAAGTCTATTAAGGCAAGATTAAGGGCTTTTGAAAATTTAAGTTCCCAAGCATATAGTGGAAATCAGAGCTGGCACGATAAAGAAAGCCATATAAAAAGGGCTAAAACGTTAAGGCATGAATTAGAGGAACTGGAACAAAAATTAAGGGATGAACATGAAAAATTAATTTTACTTAGGGAGGAAGAGCAAAAAGAACTGGATGAAGACACTGAAAGGAGCGAACAAAAATGGAATGCGTCTATTGCCCCTATAAGCGATTTGATGGAAAGTAGCAATAATATCAGCGAAGAAACAACATCAATAAATCCAATTAGCGATTTGGAATTATAAGAAAATCCACTCTATAAAAAGTTTTAGTGGTCCACTCTTTTTGATGTATAATGCTCTTGTTAGTAAAAGTATCGGAGCATAGCATTGACAAAATTATAAGTAAAAAAAGCAGGGTACGAAACCTAGTAATAGGCTGATATCTCAAAGCCCGTTTAAGGCATCAACTAAATTCTTAATGAATACGTTTCTGCGGGAGCCTGCGGCGTTCGAAGTTGATGAGAGTCTTGTCTAAATGGCGAAAAGCGTAAGGGCAGACATCCGAAAATATCTACCAATGCTTTATCCCGATACTATATAAAACATATCTAGTCGAAAGCTAGGCTCTAAAATAAAGGGCTGAAAAGTCGAAAGACGTAGCGTTGTAGAGAATTGGGTAGATATGCCTATTTGTTTGGATTTATTGAAAAATTCCAATAGGAAGAGTTGTCTATGGCTCAAACTCAGGGCAGATTTAAAGTGGCATGTGGCAAAACTAAAGAATTAGTCTTCTCTCTAAATCAATATTTTGAAACTTTACATTGGAAACTTACTATTCAGCATTATATGGAATCTGATCTACCCAAAGTTTGTTATTTATGTAGATCTGAAATTAATCCCATATATTTCCATCATAGAACAAAAATCAGACTGGGAAACGAAAAATTAACCGATATTATGCCTATATGCCAATCTTGTTTTGATCGGTATGAAAATGATAAAGCTAGAAGAAATGGTAAAAAGAAATCAGAACGTTTTCTTTTGCGTCAATTTGGGTTTAATTCTTCTACACTTTCTATTGACGATAAACGATGGCTTCAAAATATTCATCCTCACAAAAGATCTCATATTTTATCAGGTTATTATATGAACAAAGCGAGACGATATAATCCCTCCTCTTTTTGGATTAATCAGCAAGTAAAATCTACCTGTAAATGGATACGAAAAACCGAAAAAGAAGTTATAGCTTCTCTTTTTCAAAATGTATAATAAGCCTATGGATTCAAATGAAATACAGATCTTCTTTCCTGAAATAAAGGAATTAGAGGTTAAGAAAGCCCAATTGCAAAAGGCGGTTGCTGAATTAACTGCTTTACGTACTCAGGTAATTGAGCAAGCTAGAGAAATAGATAGACATGTATCACATGGAACACATGGGAGCAATATAATATGGGGTGATCCTATTGGCAACGATAATGACTCCAATCAATTCCAAACTTTAGTTCCTACCTATGAAAGAATAGGCGAACTCAAGGCTATAGTGGGCAAAGCAGAAAAAGAGGTAGAAGAACTTGAGAAAAAAACTGTTGATATAAAACAGTCATACGAAAAATTAAAAAAAGAAGTAGAACAGAGGCAAGAAACGGAATGGAATAATCCTATTAGCAGTATTTCTCTGGATGAATAACATGACTCTTTCCCATGATGAAATTATAAAAATTATAGCCTGTGAATTGGCTTATAATCGTTTTTTGGGCATGATAGCTAGGGATAAAAAAAACAGGCAAATAGAATCTTTACTGGAATGTGAAGAAGCTAATAACTTGGCAAATGAAAATTGGTTTTTGTATAAAAATGATGCCGAAACCCTTTATGGCATTATAAGCGGAAAAACAGAAATAACAGAAGATCATATTGAAGCGTATTCTCTCAAGGAAGATTGTAAAATCCCAAGTTTCGATACATCAATAGGAAGTTTGGATTTGTAACGTCAACTGTATAATACTAAGAAAGGAAGGAAAATATGGAAGAGAAAAAAGAAGCAATTAAAAACGTGACAGAATTGACCGAAAAAATTAAATTGGAAAAAGAAAAGGCCGAAGAAGCTGATATTTCTACTCCTCCTTCTGAATCGGAAAGTGGATTGCCGCATTCTGAACCTTCTCATGAAGCAGATTGTCGTTGTAAAACCTGCAAAGATAATGAAAAAGAGATGGCAAAGCTTATGATAAAACAGAAGGGTATCTTTAAGCAAAACCGCAATCTTAAAAAATCACGGTATGGCGAGCAAATGAATAAATGGGATACGGCTTATGTATTGAAAAACAAGAAAACAGAACTTATTGTCGAAATAAGGGCTGCTTCTTCTTATCATGCCTGTAATATGTTGGGATGGAAACCGCAACAGTCTATTCTTTTAGAAACTATCAATGTTAAAGAAAGAGAAGAAAAACAAAAGGCCAAGGAACTTTCGGAATCCAGTACGGCTGTAGTTAATGAGGCAAAATAATGGACCCATTCGTAATTGATAGAAATAAGTGGGATACGATACGTTTAGTAGATTCTTCAGGACAATTCCATGATCCTGTTTCTATGATAGAGGCTAGAAAAATGGCAAAAGACAATGAATTAGATTTGGTTTGTTTTTCTCTACCAGAAACGGACAAGCTGGCTCTCTGTAAGATAATTGATTTTGGTAAATGGAAATACCGTCAAGAGAAAGAGAAGAAAAAAGAGAGAAGTCATAATAAGACAGAGATCAAAGAAGTTCGATTTACTCCAGCTATTTTTGATAATGATCTCCTTCATAAAATAAAGCAGATTAATGGGTTTTTAGAAGAGGGTGATGATGTCATTATAACCATGAGATTTTGGGGAATTCATAAAAGAATGGTTGCGGAAGGGGATAGGATAATGGCTCAAATTTCAGAAATGACGAAAGAGTTTGGCGAAGAAGTAAGCCGTAAGAAAAGCGGAGATCAAGTTATGATTCGGCTTAAAAAAAGACATAAGAAAAACAAAGTAGAAATAAAGAAGTAAATATGAACCGAAATACTCTATGTGATTTTGCAAAAGATGTGGCAGACAATGCTGTTTCATCTATTTTAAATGGAGACCGATCTGAGGAAAATGTTCGTTTTTTGTATGCCCTTATTCGATATAATGCCTATAAAACCAATGAACTTAAAGAAGAATTCGAAAACGATAAAGGGGAAGAGCTTCCATTTTAAGGGCTAACCATGACTGATATCGAAAAAGAAATTGATGAATTGAATAAACAGATTGACATTCTGGCTTTGATTATTGCAGAATTGGCTACTAAAATAATTATTCATGGCGAATCATATAGGATAAAATATTTAGTGGCTATTACTAAATTTATGGCATTGAAAAGCAGAGAACTCATGTTACAATATGAGTTGAAAGGAACATCTTCGTCCTTGCCAACTTACGAAGAATTGGGTCAAATAGAATCGCTTGCTGAAACCATAAAAGAAGATGATGTTTCCCTTGTTTCGATATTTGATTTTGCTAAATTCTTACGGGGACTGGAATCAAAAACTATACACGTTGAGGGTGATGATAGATTAACAGTTTAGCTTAAATTATCTCAATTAAACAAACATCTAATTTACTTTCCTCCTACGTTTCGGCGGCTACGAGTTGACCTGTCACTCCGTCATATGGCTGATACGTTCCATACGGGCTCCCGTTGGCTCCGGAGTATCCCCAGAGAGGAGCGGATGTGCTTCCGAGGGTCGTGCAACAGAAGTACGCCGAGTCGGGTGATGCACTGTTGGCGAAGATATACCAATCGAGGCCGGGGTACTTGAACGCCAAGTGGCCGTTCAAGTCGGCAATGTTTTCCCATGCACCTGTTAGATCGGGCGTGATGGTGCCCGTGACGACGAGTGTGGGTGGCGGGGGTTCATAACTACTAGAAGAACTAGAAGAACTTTGCGAAGAACTTGAACTACTTGAACTTCTTAATTCTGTTGAGCTACTAGAACTTTCAGAAGATTCGCTACTAGAAGAACTAGAACTTTCCGAACTTAAACTGCTAGAACTTGAAGAAGATTCAGAACTTAAAGATGAACTACTTGAACTTTCACTGCTAGAAGAAGAACTTGAACTACTTTCAGAACTGCTAGAGCTAGAACTTTCACTACTCAAAGAACTACTGGAACTACTGGAAGAACTTTCACTACTTAAAGAAGAAGAAGAGCTAGAACTTTCGCTACTTATAGATGAACTGCTACTAGAACTTTGAGAGCTTTGAGATGAACTACTTGAACTGCTTGAAGAACTTGAACTACTTCTGATTTCAGTGGAACTACTCGAACTAGAAGAACTTGAAGAACTAGAACTAGAACTGCTTGAAGAACTAGAAGAAGAACTGCTCAAACTACTTGAACTTTCAGAAGAACTGGAAGAACTTGAAGAACTGGTATCTACTAAAGGAGGAATGTAATTATTGTCTTCCCCAGATTGAAACCACAATTTAGGATAATCGTTGTAATAAGTCCTGTATGTTCTGTTAATTAGCATATTTGTAAAACCATTGCTTTTTCATATTATTCTTTGTTTTTCGGTCATCCCCCTGTATAATAATTAAAAATAAGGAAAAAAATAATGAAAGAAATACCCGTATTACATGCTAAAGGAAAAAGTTTGGCCGAAGCTTATGAAAATGCATTGGTCGAACTCTATACCAATGGCGGAAGAATGAATACCCAATACGATAAGGTTGGCGATCCACAATCAATTGATGCTACTATGAATATAACCATTGAAGAACCTTTATCTGACCCTATGATTCATAAGGCGTTTCCCGGTGGTTTTGCTGATTTAAGGGAATATGTTTATGAGTTGGAAGGATTAAAGGACAGTTGGACTAAGAATATCAATGATTCGAAAGATACAAGATGGGAATATACTTATCATCAAAGATTAGCCAATTACGGGCAATGGAAAGAGTTGCAAGATTTCAATGATTGTTCTTGCCAATATACTTATACTATACAAGGTGAAAAAGGCAAAGTTAATTGCGAACATAAAAAACTTATTTCTGTTGATTGCGGATCTTCAATTAATCAAATTGAATTCGTCGTCAATAAATTGGTCAAACAACCTTTTACCCGTCAGGCCCAAATGATTACTTGGATGCCTGATTTGGATTTGGATTGCTATGATCCTCCCTGCCTTCAAAGCATGTGGTTCCGAATTACAGAAGAAGATGGACAAAGATATCTTAATACCAATATTAGATTTAGATCAAATGACGCATGGGGTGCTTATTTCATGAACTCATTTGGCTTTACTCAATTTATAAAAAGTAACATCATGGAGCCTATCATAACTAAGTCGGGGAAAGATCTGAAAATGGGGCGCATGAATTGGCAGGCTGACTCATGGCATATTTACGGTAAAGATATTCAACAAGCTAAAGAAAGATTGTTTGATAGAATTGATTCCACGGCTTTTGTTGAAAGAGTTTATAATTTCTATGATCCCGATATTCAGGAAATGTATCATGAATGTGAAACGGACATATTAAAGAAGATTGCGGATAAAGAAGCAGAATGGAAAAATAGTTAAAAATAGTTCTTGCTTTATTTTTAGAATCTGTTACAATGCGTTTAACAATAAGGAAAGGTTTATATGAAGAAAGAAAAAAAGCCGGGTCGAGTTAAACTGAATTGTACGAGATGCGGTAAGGAATTTTCAACGCATTCTAGTAATAGGAAGGAATGCCATACTTGTAAGCCGAAATGCGCCGAAAAACATTATTTTACTGAACTGTTGGATAGTAGAAAGAAAGAACAAAAGAAGGAATTAGAAAACGTTTAAAGAATGATAAAGGTAATGAAAATGACAGTTATAATCCATATCCCCGAACATATTATTGAGATCCCAGAACCGATTATCTGGGAAGGGGGTGGACTCTAACGTTCCATAAATAGGGTTTGAACCCACTTCCTTGATAAACGAGGAAGTGGGTTTTTGCGTTTATAGATTTAACATTTTAACATTTTAACGATGCAGTTAGTGGTGTAGTAGGTAGCACTCAAGTCTGTGACACTTGGAGCATGGGTCCGATTCCCATCTAGCTGACCATTTAGGAGTAAGTATGAACGAGGATGAAAAAACACCAATTTGTAGTAGGTGCGGAAACAAATGTAGGGAACAAACACATGGTATCCCTACTTGGTTCGGCAAATATCATAATGCCGATCTTAAGGAAGCTATTTGTATAGATTGTTGGGAAAAAAGGAGAAAAATGGGAAAAGATGGCGAGTATGGTGTAACGGTAGCACGAAAGCCTGTGGAGCTTTAAGCGTGAGTTCGACACTCATTATTCGCCCCATGTTGACGCAAAAGGAGAAAAAATGAAAGGTAATATCGTTTGTTTAAATAAGAAATCGTTGTGGAATGTATATAAATATATGAAAATAATTGGTGCTAGAGAAGGAGATTTGGCAGCAGTTAAAGCTTGTTTTAAAAAAGAACCTTGTAGAAAAAGGAGAAAAATGTCCCTGTCGTCTAACGGTTAAGGATAGTTGGTTCTCAGCCATCAGATGCCAGTTCGATTCTGGTCGGGGGCACCACTTAAAGGAAATTTATGAAAAACGAAATGAAAGAGTTCAATAAGGAGTTTAAAAAGTTGAAAAAACGTGGAGCTATAGGAATAAGTATATTTGCCCCCTTTGGAAACGAGAACGAAATTGCAAGAGGAGCTACGGAATTAATGAGAAATATGAAGAAAAGTAAGACAAAAAGTATGAGTTGATAAAAAATGGGCGTATACTCAAGCGGCTACGAGGCGTGTCTGATAAGCACGTAAATTTAAAGAGTGGTTCGATTCCACTTACGCCCACCAATTTTAAGGAGAGTAATGAAAAGAACAGGGTTAAACAAGTTGGTAAAGCGTGATAGATTTGCTAACTTAACGCTAAAGAAAATAAGAATAGCCGGAAAGAAAGCGGCAAGAGCACTGAAGAATATTTAATGCGAAGATTAAGTAAATGGGATAGTGGACAAACTGGCTAAAGTCACCGGCCCTTCAAGCCGGATTTTGAGGGTTCGACTCCCTTCTATCCCACCATTTTTGAGTAAGGCCGATGTCGTTTATGATTGGAAGCCTTCGGGCAAAGGACTACTGCCTTTCGAGCAGAGAAGCCGGGTTCGACCCCCGGCATCGGCACCATTTTTAGTAACAGAGGATGGAGACAATTGGCTGTCCACGTGCCTTGGAAGCACGGTTATCCGGGTTCGATCCCCGGTCCTCTGACCACTTAAAAGGAGAAGTATGAATGAGTATTGCAGCTATTGTGGCAAAGAATTAGAATATGTCGATAACGAATGGGCCAAATATAATTTCTCTGATTGCGAAGAAATAGTATCTATCTATGAATGTATTTTTTGTAAAAAGAGATTTACTAAAAGAGATGGTAATTTCAATTTGGAAGAAAGAGTAGACTAGTGTTAAAAAGATAAGATGGCAAGGGAGGAAAAAATGAGTTGCAAAGAAGTTAAAGGGCATGTTGTAAACGATCAGAAGGTTTACTTTTCTTTCTATAGAGAGGGTATCCTATATTACAAAACAGAGAATGGTTTACTCTTTGAGGTTCCTATTTCAGATACGGGCAATGGTTGTTTTAATGCTGAAGATAGAGCCATGCTTTTTATACGATGGATACGAAAACAACTTAAAGCGAATGAAGAAGGATTAAAGGATAGCAATATCGGGGAATAGACTGTAGTTGGTAGCAGGCTAGCTTTGGGAGCTAGTGCCGAAAGGCCCCGCAGGTTCGATTCCTGTTTCCCCGACCACCTTAGTATCTAGCCGTGGGGTATGTGGTAGCCCACTAGCTTCGGGAGCTAGTTATGTTCGTTCAACTCGAATCGGCTAGACCATTTTTTACAGGGCGTAGCTCAAAGGAAGAGCGCAAGTCTGGGGGGCTTGAGGTTGAGATCTCAGAATTCTCCGCCCTGACCATTATAATTTCTCTTGCAAAAATATCCAAAAGCAGTATAATATCTTATGGCAAAAGAAGATGAAGTAGATCATTTTTGTTTTAAAGAGATGTTTCTTAGGGTAGGAGAAAAATATCCTAACAAAGGGTTTACGGATCAACAAGATTGGTATGAAAAGAGATCGTGGACGGAAGAAGATCGGAGAAATTTTAGAAAGTGGATGGTGTCTTATTTAAGAAAAAAGATGAGATGGTCAAAGAAGAAATGTGAAATCAATGTTGCTATGTTTCTCCTACAATGGGGATGGACAACCATTCAGCCCATAACAATGAAAGGAATACGAAAATGAGTGATAAATATTTACTGACATTCAAAGTTCCCATTAAAGCCTTTGATGATCTTGAGGCTAGAATGATGGCTAGGAACATAGTCGCTTCTGTTTCTCAGATATCTATGGGCGAAAATGTAGAAGTGAAGTTTCAGAAGGTTTTTGAAGATAAGCAGCCGGAAAAATTGGAGTTATAAGGTATGAAAGTAGAAGTAGTAACTTATCAGGATTGGCGACAGATGAATTGGCAAAAGGAAGACGTAGTGGTTACGGTCTCTAAATCTGATAATTGGACTAGGGGTTTATCTCCGTTTGTTTTAGGTCCATGTAAGTTATATGATCCTTTTGTTTCTATGAACATGGAAAACGCATGGCAGTTTTCAAAGGTATATTCCGAATTTCTTGACGGAGACAATATAAAGCCCGAATATTGGGATTGGTGTAAAAAAGGATGGGGAGACAAAAAAGCTTATCGTTATCCTATGGGGAAGGGTAGAATACCGAGTTTTAGTCTTTGGGGGGAAGAGCGATTGGGTTATATAGAGGCTAGAAAACGTATTTACATACCTTTATATTTCAGAGCGGTTAAGGATACTAGTTCATTTAAGAAATTGAAGGAAGTATATGAAGAGCATAAGACTTTTGATCGGGACTTATATTTAATTGATTTTGATGCTTACCGCCACAGGATGTTCAACATGAGTTATAACGATGTGATAAATTGTTCGAGCAGAAAAATGGGACACGCATTTGTGCTCGCTATGGCTCTTGAATGTCCCGAAGAGCTAGAAAAATTGGAGTTATAATGGGAAGATTGATTAAACAAGCTCTATATTCTTATCAATACGAAGAGGATAAAAAATTTAGGGAATTGGATCGCAAGAGAAAATTAATAACGAAGTGGATGGAAGATTATTATGGAAGTAATTGGCATCCACTTCCGCAATATTATGGGTTGATTAAAGTTATGGTTCGGGAAGATTAACGAAAGGAATTTATGTTTCATAGCATAAGCGGAGTAAAAAAAGAGATACATTTTCTTTCTTCTTTCGAGCAGATGGTAGAAATGTTAATCAATGTTTCTCTAATTCAGTATCATAACCTTGAAAAAACGAGGCAGAAAAGGTTTGATACTTTCGTTAACTCTTTTGGGGCGTTTTTTAATACGGTTAATTTAGTAGATCAAAAAAACCCATTGATTCATAAGCTTTGTGACAAGGATGGTATTTTGGTTATTACGTCAGATTCTGGGTTTATGGGTGGTCTTAATATCAAGGTAGCCAATTGCGCTTTATCTTTGGGTTCGTCAGATGCTACTTATTTCATCTCTGGGGAAAAGGGATTGCAACCTTTCCTTAAAAAAAATCATGAGATGATGTCTACGGTAGCTTTGGTTCTTCGTTCTGAAAAAGGAATAGATCCCTATGACAATAAAGAAAAAGACATGGAAATAGCGGAAGTAAACTACGATCAGGTTGTATCTATTGCAAAAGCCATAATTGGTAAAGTTAAAAGAGGCGAAATTGGATCACTTCAAGTGGTTTATCCCAAATCTATTACTTTTACCCAAGTTGCAGTTGAACATACCCATGTTTTACCTTGTGGGGGAATATTTAATGGAGAGACCCCGGTAGATTTTAAACGTCCCCAAGGATTAATATCTGATTTTAGAAAGGTAATTGTAGAGTCATCTTATGAAGACATTGTGGATTATTTATCTGAGACATGGTTGGTTTATAAGTTGATGGAAATTTTTGAAGATAGCAAGCTGGCAGAATTTTCAGCTAGAGCGATTCACCTTAGCGGGTCTAAAGATTATTTGAAAAAAGAATTTGTTAAAATGGATAAACTGTCTAAAGACATGATTGGAGAACGTATTGATAAGCAGTTGCGGGAAATTAATTCTGCCAAAAACCAAGCGAAGAGGCTAAAACAGAGGAGAAAAAAGAAAGATAAGGAGAGGAAAGAAGCAGAAAAAGCGGGAGGACAGCATGAAGTGTAAATTACCCAAAGGCATAAAGGTTTTTAATCATGCAAAAATTTTCATGTATTGTCTTAAAAACGGGCATGTGTCGTTTAGAGTAGGGAAAGATAATGGTTATTTAAAAAACCAGCCGATGCTTTGTTTAGAATATGGCGGAAATTGCACCGAAAAACATTGTCGGAGTCTTTTTAAAGGAGAAAAATGAAAGAACTATGGATGGACGATGTTGCGAGTATTGCTGCCGAAGCTACTGATTTGATTCAGAAGAGGTTGAAGGAATTTGATATTGAATTAAAGGATAAGCAAGAGGACGAATTCTTTGTTCCCATTGCTGATGCATTAGAAAAATATAGCTATGGATATTATCGGCACGAACACTAAATAAAAATAGTTGAAAATAGTTCTTGCTTTTTTTGGAAATCTGTTATAATATGGTTGTGATGATTGAGAGAGAAGGATTTAATGTCTAACAGGAGATGAATATGCGTTAGGTTTACATAAAAGAATTTACGTAGGTGGAGAAGAGAAAACCTCCTTGAACGTACTCAGAATCGTTGTGTTCGTAAGATTTTGAGTATTAACGTTTAAGGAGGTTTTTTCATGAATATATTACTAAAAGTTGCTATTAAGTCAGAGTTAAAGGGTATTGCTAAGTTAATTCGGGAAAACAAGATTGCTGTCAAGAATTACCAAAGGAAAAATGGCGGTTCTCATGGCATGATTGGTTATGCTCTCAGAAGGTTACAAAGAGAGTATCGTCATAAACATATCGCCTATTGTTTAATGCGTGGAAGAACGATGGAGCAAATCGAACGCAAAAACAGGGAAAATAATGGGGCCGATATGGTTTATATCAAGTCAATAATGGAAGAATTCAATAAGCGGGAAGCATCTTTTGCAGCCCCCACCAAGGAGGTTGTCAATGCATAAGATGTTTGTCCTTGTTCGTAGGGATCTTCCATCTACCTATCGGGGAGTGCAGGCGGGACATGCTTTAGCAGAGTTTCTCCTACACTACCCGCATTAGGGCCAAGAATGGAATAATCATACCCTCATTTACCTTGGAGTCGAAAACCAAGCAGCACTTGAGGAATGGTCAAAAAAATTAGATGAAAAGAATATTGAGTATGCAGCTTTTAGAGAGCCCGATATTGGTAATGAATTGACGGCAATTGCTACATACGGAAATGATGAGTTATATAAGGAGTTAAGATTACTATAAGGAGTTAAAAATGAGTATTAAAATGTCGTTAGATGTACCGGCCTTGGAAAGATTGGTTAAAGATGATAAAGAGCTTGAGATTCAACTTAAGCACGGAGTCATTATGAACTTTGTTGATCGATACCTGAGAGGCTTGTTAAAAGATGAGTTCCTTCAGGCCGAAATCAAGAAAGTTAGAGAGTCCATTCAAACTGCGGTAGATAGTGTTGCTGCAAAAGAAATTGGGACATTAAAGGATGATGGATGGAGATCTACCATCTTTACTTTGAATAGTAAGTTCAAGGAAAAGTTAACCTCTCAAATTGGAATAGAGGTTGATATCAAGGTGGGAGAAATGATTCGTAACAGAATTGATAACGCCATAAGCGGTATACCCATCAAGAAAATGGTTGAGGATGCTGTTGCGGCGAGAGTTACGGCCTTGACCAAAGAAGAAGTTGAAAAGAAGGTTAAAGAGGCTATTGCGGGTGCTTTTGCCAAGTAAATAATAGCATTGGACAGTAAAAAAGGGAGATCTAAAGTCTCCCTTTTTTATTTGTGTTGTATAATGTAAATATGGCATTACTAGAAAAATACGTAATAGATGGTATAAGGGAAAATGAATTCACATTCAAAACGGAATATTTTTTCGAACCCTATGGTGTGCTCAAAGATACAAATCCAGAATGTACGGATTGGTACAATAGATTAAACCAAAAATTTGATAGATCTTGGTATAGTAGGTGTTTTTGTAAGAGCACGAATTTAGCTAGTTGGAAAGTTAAGGCTTTTCCCATTATTACTCCTGAAACCATTAATGGGTCAAATTGGGGTGGAGACTGGTTTCATGTTGATGATACTGGTCCCAAAGAACTTAAAGTGGGTTGGACGATTTATGAAGAGATAGGGATTACAGCAATGCAAGCCGCAAATGATTACGCTATAGCAAGAATTAAGGTATGCGACAACAAACTGCCATCTATAAGAATAATAGTGAAGTAACTTGGTTTGATAAATGCGAAGACTATTTTTATAAGTCTTGGTATTTTACGGCTCAAACATGGATACTTAGCGGGAAATGTAAAGACAAATGCAACAAGAAAGTAGTAAATGAATATAGGGCAAAACTTATTGCTTCTATGTTAGATTCATCGGAAGGCAGAACGGCTCTTGCGCAGGCCATGGTTGCACCTATTCAGCGTGTTATGTATGTAAATTATGATTTTAATATTACCATATGCTAGAGATTTATTCGCTCAGAAAATGGTGAGAAAATATGCAGGCAAAACAGCATCCATTGTTCCGGGTGTTGGTCCATTGGAATCCCCCTTTGGTAAAAAAGAAATTAATGTTGGTCTTATTCCAACAGGTGCTAATGAAACCGTAACCGATGCCATTGATAAGAAGAGAAAAAAAGATGAATCGAGAGGAAAAGCCTTTCTTCGCATTTTGAGACAAAGATTTACCCATACCCAATACAGCAGTTATTCGGCTCCTAATGGGCTAATCGTCTATTTTCAGCCAGATAAGCCCAAAAAGACATAAATATTGTTGAAGAAAAAACTTGCTTTCATTTCTGAATCTGTTACTATGTCCCTAATGAGAACCATAAAACAATTGACGAATAATCGCTTCCTGAATATCAAGGAAGTTGCCGATTCTGATATGCATGTTAAGGCTTATCAGTTTGCGGAAAGAAAAGGCGTAGATTCTATTGCTTTTATCTGTTATGCCATGGACGGAGACAAAAAGGGTCAGTTTCTTTTAAATCATGAAAATACACCGCCCACTGGAGAATTTTTAGATAGAGCTTTTGGGGGTTCTATAGATAAAGATAAGTTGTTAGTAGATATAGTAATTGACGAGGTTAAGGAAGAAGCTGGGTATACGGTTACTAAAGCCGATGTTTACACTCTGGGTAAGGTTTTTGTTTCAACCCAAATGAATCAGTATTGTCATCTTTTTCTGGTTATGGTTTCGGAAAATATGAAAGGGGAACGAGAGCCGGAAAATGCTACCGAAGCCTCTTCGACGCCAAAATGGGTAACAACAATGGATATTGATAGCGGTCAGGATTGGAAAGCTATTACTATTCTTAGAAAATCTGAACTATTTGGTTTTTAAGGAGAAAAATGGATAAAGGCAAAACAACCGTAGATGATGTAGTTAGTGATTTTATGGAGTTTATTGAAACCTATAGTCGTTTCAGGAAAGACAACAATCTTAATGATCGGAAGGAAACAACGGCTTTTGAAATTTGTACGGCTATTTTAGATAAGAGTGGCAGAATAGCTCGACAAGTAAAACACTTCGAAAGGAAAGATCCGAAAGAAGATTGGCCTAACGGGATGACCTCTGCTGTTTCGGGAAATCTTGTTTATATGATGATGCTTTTGCGAAAGTATGGTATTACGCAAATTCAGTTTAAAAACGGAATGAAGGATGAGTTAAACGTCGCTTTAAATCAATGGTCTGGAAAAAAGAAAGGGAAATAAAATGGTGCAATAGAGGGAAACCGTCTCCTTTTGTGGAATTAATATATAAAGGAGACCTTTAATATGAATAGACTTAAAATAAAATATTGGGATTTCGAAAGGGCAAGAGAATATGTAAGAGGATTAAAATTTAAAACAAGAGAAGAGTGGAAAAATTATAGTAAAATTTCCAGACCATACTATATACCTTCAAATCCGAACGTGAAGTATAAAAACAAGTGGATTGGTTTCCCAGATTGGTTAGGGTATAATTATAAAAAGGGGGATGAAAGCCGAAAATATAATGTAAATCATAACTTTTTTAAAATATGGTCTTCAGACATGGCATATATTTTTGGTTTTTGGTTTGCAGATGGGAATATTTCCGGCAACGAGTTTAGTATAAGCCAGAATAGAAAAGATATTTATTTGCTCAAAAAAATAGCAGAGGTTATGGGATCGGACTATAATCTTGGTAACAATAACTCAAATGTAAGATTTTGGGTAACGTCAAAAACAATAGTAGAAGATGTTAAAAAACTAGGGGGGCGGGAAAACAAAACAAATAGTATGTTGTTTCCTATAGTACCAAAAGAATATTTGCCAGATTTTATTAGAGGGCTATGGGATGGAGATGGCAGTATAAGCTTAATGAAGAAAAAAAATAGATATATATCTTCTTTTACTTGCCGTAGTAGAAAGTTTGCGAGAGAACTTTTGTCTACACTTGGGAATGAAATTAATAATCTTGGAGGATCGTTGGTAGTAAGAAAGCACCCAATAGGAGAAAAGCTTAATTTTAAAGGACATGTTTTTATTAGAAAAATTAATAGCTTTTCTTATAATATAAAATTTGGGAACAATGATGTCATAAGATTAAGAGAGTTTATATATAGTGGGGAACCGAAACTATTCTTAAAAAGGAAGTATGAATTATTTAGGAGTGCTGGAGATATTACATATATTAAAAAAGGGTTTTTAAAATATGAAGATGCAAAAAAAATAATTAAATGCTTAAATATTAAAAGTAAAACAGAGTGGGAACTTTTTTGCAAAGCAGGACTAAGACCTTATTATATTCCTGCTATGCCCAGTAGATCGTATCGTAAGTCGGGGTGGGTTAACTGGGGAAAATGGCTCGGATATAAAAAACAAAAGACTTGTGGAGAAAAAACATGTGTATTGGTGGCATAACTGGGGACATTGTAGGAAGCGTTTACGAAGGAATGCATAGAAACCCCAGAAGAAAGAACTTTACCCTATTCAATAGGCGAACGCATTTTACAGATGATACGGTTCTTATGGTGGCCACGATGGATGTTCTCTTAAATTCTAAATCTTATGCCACAACCTATAGGGGCTATTTTAAACGATATCCTCACGCAGGCTATGGTAAATCATTTAAGTCTTGGGCTGTTTCGGATTCTAACGATGGTTATGGTAGTTGGGGAAACGGTTCCGCTATGAGGGTGTCGCCAATAGCCTATGTTTTTGAAAAAAAAGAAGAAGTATTAGCTGAGGCAGAGAAGTCAGCATCGGCTACTCACAATAGTATCGAAGGAATTAAAGGGGCAAAAGCTATTGCGTTAGCAGTATTTATGGCTAGGAAGGGTGAAACCA
>Ga0247841_10001404_pt1 | contig 55067 bp, 56 predicted proteins | sample LaCruzMarch2015__2_FD_192410 | JGI IMG/M metagenome (GOLD analysis project Ga0247841, IMG submission 192410) | Freshwater microbial communities from meromictic Lake La Cruz, Castile-La Mancha, Spain - LaCruzMarch2015_18m | ecosystem: Environmental > Aquatic > Freshwater > Lake | place: Spain... | reverse complement strand
CCCGTAGGAGATCCCGGCGCTGCTGTGCGATTTTTTCATTCATAAGCCGAATATGTCTCGCTCCTAGACACTTTCAAGGAAAAACTCCCTCTTATCGGATCTTTATAATTCTGCCGTCATGCACCCCCCGCCGCGCTCGAGTTCGGTGACGCAGTCGCGAAGGGATGGCGAGACGTAGCAGTGGGATCCGCAGGGGACGAGGCCGGCGTGGCGGAAGATTTTCCGGTAATGTGCCGCGCTTCGAGGATGCACGCCCTCCGTGTCGCCGGTGAGTTCGGTGTTTGATGGGTACGCCTCGAGGAAGGCCATGCCGTCGAGGTGCTCGACCAGGATCTGCAGCCCGATGAGCAGCTCGTCATCCGGGACGTAGTAGAGGCTGTCGCTGCAGATGAGCAGGTCGTACGACGCGCGCAGCCTGGGAAGGTTTCCGAACGATCCTTCGACCAGATGGCGTCGTCGTCCGAACCGGCGGATCGCATAAGGGCTGGGATCGACTCCCGTGTAGCGAGCTGCCGGGCGAAGGCGTTTAAGGACCGGCTGCCACTGGCCCTCGCCGCAACCGACATCGAGGACAGTCCGGACCGGGCGCTCCAAATAATATTCGGCCATGGCGACCGCCAGGTTCGCCTTGCGGATCAAGGCGGCCCGGGTGGTCACCCGCTGTGGGGAGCGGTACCAGCGGTCAAAGTAGGCTTTGTCGTAGGAGCGTTCCATGGGTCCAGATACGGCCTTCCCCGGCCGCCGGGGAGGAGGTTTTTCCCGCGCATCCGATGCGGGCCTTACTTTTCGTCCAGCGCGGCGACTCCCGGGAGCGACTTGCCTTCGAGGAGCTCGAGCGAGGCGCCGCCGCCGGTCGAGCAGTGGCTGACCTTGTCGGCGACCTTGAACTTTTTCGCGGCGGTGGCGGTATCCCCGCCTCCGACCACGCTGGTCGCGCCGGCGGCGGTTGCGGCCGCAACGGCATCGGCCATGCTTCTGGTGCCCTCGGCGAAGCGGTCGAACTCAAAAACTCCGGCCGGGCCGTTCCAGATGATCGTCTTGGCGCGGGCGATGACCCCGGCGAAGAGTTCTCGGCTCTTCGGACCGACGTCGAGCCCCATCCATCCGTCCGGAATCCCGGCGGTGTCGTCGGATGCCAGGATCTCCGCATCCGGCGCAAACTTGTCCGCGCAGACGAAGTCGACCGGGAGGTGGATTTGCACGCCCTTCTCCTTGGCCTTTGCCATCAGGTCGGCGACGAGCTTTGCGCCCTCCGGATCGAACAGGCTGTTGCCGATCGGCATGCCGCTGATTTCCTTCTTGAACGTGTAGGCCATTCCGCCGCCGATGATGATCTCGTCCGCCTTATCGAGCAGGTTGCTGATGAGCGGGATCTTGTCGGCCACCTTGGCCCCGCCGAGGATCGCGAGGAGCGGGCGCTTCGGGTGGTCGAGCACGGCGGCAAACGCGTCGAGTTCCTTCTGCATGAGGAAGCCGGCCACCTTCTCCGGTAGCGCGACGCCAACGACCGACGAGTGCGCGCGGTGGGCGGTCCCGAAGGCATCGCTCACAAAGACGTCGCCAAGCTTCGTGAGGCTCGCGCGGAACGCGGCGACCTTGTCGGGGTCCGCTTTCGTGGACGTCCCGTCCGCATTTTTCCGCTTTCCCTCCTCCTCGAGGTGGAACCGAAGGTTTTCGAGCAGAATGACCTGGCCCGGCTGGACGGCCGCGCAGGCGGCCTCAACGGCCGGCCCGACGCAGTCGTCGAGGAACGTCACTGGCTTTCCGAGCAGCTCGGAGAGCTTGTCCGCAACCGGCTTCAGCGAAAACTTCTCGACGCGGGCGCCGTCCGGGCGTCCGAGGTGGCTCATCAGGACGACCGAGGCGCCCTGATCGAGCGCGTGCTGGATTGTCGGGATCGCGGCGGCGATGCGCTGCGGGTTCGTGATCGCGCCGGTTGCCTTGTCCTGCGGAACGTTAAAATCGACGCGCATGAGAACGCGCTTGCCTGCGAGCGGGATGTCTTTGATGGATTTTTTCATAAGATTTGGGTGGAAAGCATAAGTCCTATGGGACGGATGTGTCTCATAGGACTTATGGTAAGAAGTCGTTTCGGATTTCCCGAACGGTCGTTTGGTTACTTGGCGATGACGCGAACCATTTCGAGGACCTTGTTTGAATAGCCCCATTCGTTGTCGTACCAGGAGACCAGCTTCACGAACGTGCCGTCGAGCGCGATGCCGGCCTCGGCATCAAAAACAGACGTCTGGGTCTCGCCGCGGAAGTCGGTGCTGACGACCTTCTGGTCGGTGTACCCAAGGATCCCCTTCATCGGGCCTTCGGAGGCGGCTTTGACGGCGGCGCAGATCTCCTCGTAGGTCGCGCTCTTCTCGAGCTCGACGGTGAGGTCGACGACCGAGACGTCGGAGGTCGGGACGCGGAACGCCATTCCGGTGAGCTTCTTGTTCAGCTCGGGAATGACTTTCCCGACCGCCTTCGCGGCGCCGGTCGAGGAAGGGATGATGTTTTCCAGGATGCCGCGGCCGCCGCGCCAGTCCTTGTTGCTCGGCCCGTCCACCGTCTTCTGGGTGGCGGTGGCGGCGTGCACGGTCGTCATGAGGCCGCGCTTGATGCCGAAGGCATCATTGATGACCTTGGCGAGCGGGGCGAGGCAGTTCGTCGTGCAGCTCGCGTTCGAGATGATCGCCTCGCCGGCGTAGGTCTTCTCGTTCACGCCGTAAACGAACATCGGGGTCTCGTCCTTCGAAGGGGCGGAGAGCACGACCTTCTTCGCGCCGGCCTTGAGGTGGGCTTCGGCGGTCGCCTTGTCCAGGAAGAGCCCAGTGGATTCCACGACGACGTCGGCGCCGACCTCGTCCCACTTGAGAGTGGAAGGATCCTTGACCGCGGTGAGGCGGATCTTGTTGCCGTTGACGATAAGGTTTCCTCCTTCGACCGATACCTCGCCGTCAAACCGCCCGTGGACCGAGTCAAACTTGAGCATGTAGGCGAGGTATGCGGGCTCGAGAAGATCGTTGATGCCGACAACCTGGATGTCGTTGCTGAAATTTTTGACCGCCGCGCGGAAGACCATGCGTCCAATGCGCCCGAAGCCGTTGATGCCGATTTTGATCATAGGTGATGTTTTTTTGGTTGGTTGACGTTTGAAGGGCCGACATTAAAGAATTCCGCCCGCGAAGCGTCAATGCGCAATCGCGCGAATTCTTGACCTAAACCAAACATGCCGCATCGATCGCCGACAAGTCGTCCGGCGAGAACGCGGAATTTTTCAGGCAGGCGACATTGTCTTTGATTTGAGAAACCCGGCTGGCTCCGATGAGGACGGAGGTAACGGCCGGGCGGGCGAGGACCCAGGCGAGTGCCATCTGCGCGAGCGACTGCCCGCGCTGACGGGCGATCAAATCGAGCGCGCGGACCCGGCGAAGCGTCTCCTCGGTGATCTGATTCGCTTTGAGGAACCCATGGGGCTTGCTCGCCCGAGAGCCGTCCTGGATGCCGTCGAGGTAGCGGCTGGTGAGCAGGCCCTGGGCGAGCGGGCAAAAGGCAATGCATCCAGCCCCCTGGTCGAGGAGGGTCGTGGAGAGCCCCTCCTCCACCCACCGGTTGAAGAGGCTGTAGCTCGGCTGGTGGATCAGAAGCGGGACGCCCGCCTGGCGGAGCAGCTCCGCCACGAGCCGGGTCCGGTCGGCCGGATAGCTGGAGATGCCCGCGTAGAGGGCTTTCCCGGACTGCACTGCCGAGACGAGCGCGCCGACCGTCTCCTCGAGCGGGGTTTCGGGATCCAGACGGTGGCTGTAAAAAATATCGACGTAGTCGAGCTGCATCCGGCGCAGGCTTTGGTCGAGGCTTGAGAGCAGGGATTTTCGCGAGCCCCATTCCCCGTACGGCCCCGGCCACATCCGGTAGCCGGCTTTTGTGGAGATCACGATCTCATCGCGATGCTCTGACAGATCCTCCTTCAAGACCCGCCCGAAAACCTCCTCCGCACTTCCCGGCGGCGGACCATAGTTGTTCGCCAGATCAAAATGTGTGATCCCGAGATCGAAGGCCCGGACGATCATCGCCCGCGCGATGTCGCGATCATCGACGCCGCCGAAGTTGTGCCAAAGCCCAAGGGAAACGGCCGGGAGGAGGAGCCCGCTCTGCCCGCAGCGGCGGTAGGACATCTCGTTGTAGCGGTCGGGCGAGGGAACGTGGGGCATGATGACGGCAGGATGGGCGGAAAGGGTGGCAAATTGCAAGCCGGCTGGGACAGCGCGCAAGGTGCCGGAAGCTCCTCGACATCAGCGCGAGCGAGCAGGTAGGTTTCCGCGATGACCAGCATGACAGGACACGGGCGCGGGGAGGCCCGCGGAAGAGGGTGGACCGCCGTGGTCGAATGTTTTTCCGTCAACCGCAAATCGGCCGAGGTGATCCTGCACGCCGAGCGGAGCGCGGCGTGGCTCGAGCCGGCTGTGCGCGAGCGGGTGCTCGCGCGCATCGCCCGCGGCCGCGTTCAGGTGAACCTGCTCCTTGCGAATGCGGAAGGCGGGGCGTCGGGAATGATCGACGCGAGGCGCGCGGCAGGATTTGTTTGCGAGGCGCGGAAGCTGGCAAAATCTCTGAAGATTCCCGGCGAGATCACGATTGCCGACGTGCTGGCGGCTCCAGGCGTGGTCCGCTCGGTCGAACCCTCCGGCGAGGGCGTGAAGGAAGTGGTCCTCGCAGCGCTCGACCATGCCCTGGCTGGCCTCGTTGCGACGCGCGGACGCGAGGGCGCCGCACTTCGGCGCGTCTTGGAAAAGTCCCTGTCAAGGATCGCCTCAACCGCGCGAAAGATCGCCCCGCTGGCGCGGAGGGTGACTCTCCAGCAGCGCGAGGTCCTGATGCGCCGGATCGCACGCTCCGGGGTGGCGATCCCCGCCGACGACCCCCGCCTGCTCACCGAGGTCGCCATCCTGGCCGAGCGCGGCGACATCACCGAGGAACTCCACCGCGCGGAGAGCCACATCGACCAGTTTCGCGAAAAGCTGGCGGCCGGAGGTCCGGTCGGCCGGACGCTCGAATTCCTCACGCAGGAGCTGGGCCGCGAATTTCATACCATCGGATCCAAGTCGAACGACACCGCGCTCGCGCGGCTCGTCATCGATGCCAAAGCGGAGCTCGACCGGCTCCGCGAACAACTCGCCAACATTGAATAACTTCACACGCTCCGGAATCCTCTTCGTCCTCTCCGCGCCGTCGGGCGCGGGCAAGACGACGCTCACGACCGCCCTCCGCCACAAGCCGGATTTTCTGTATGCGGTCTCGTGCACAACCCGCTCGCCGCGGCCGGGCGAGGTGGATGGCGAGGACTACGTCTTCCTGACCCACGACGCCTTCCGCGCGCGCATCGAGGAGGGAGGATTTCTCGAATACGCCGAGGTGCACGGAAACTTCTACGGGACCCCGAAGGCGCCGGTGCTGGAAAATCTCGCGAACGGGGTGGACGTGCTGCTCGACATCGACACCGCCGGCGCGGCAAGCATCCGCACCTGCGGCGACCCGGCCATCGCGGACGCGCTCGTGGATATCTTCATCATGCCCCCCGGCCTCGACGAGCTCGCCAAGCGGCTCCGCCGGCGCGGCACCGAAACCGAGGAGCAGATCGCCGTCAGGCTCCGCAACGCCGCGGCTGAGATGAGCCACTGGCGGAAATACCGGTACACCCTTCTCAGCGGATCGATGGAGGAGGACATCGAGAAGTTCCGCGCCGTGATGCGCGCCGAGCGCTACCTCTCCCGCCGCCTCGACCTGCCCGGAATATGAAGACCATCCTCCTCGGAGTCACCGGCTCCATCGCCGCCTACAAGGCCGCCGACCTCACCAGCCGCCTTACCAAGTCCGGCTGCGACGTCTGCGTCGTGATGACCACGCACGCCACCGAGTTTGTCGCTCCGCTCACCTTTCAGACGCTCTCGCGCCATCCGGTGACCACCGGGATCTTCGACGAGAAGCAGTCGTGGCATCCGGGCCACATCGCCCTCGCCGACAGAGCCGACCTCCTGCTCATCGCCCCCGCGACGGCCAACGTCATCGCCAAGCTCGCCCACGGGATCGCCGACGACGCGCTCACATCGATCGCCCTCGCCTCGCTCGCCCCGCTCCTCATCGCCCCCGCCATGAACGGAAAAATGTGGCAGCATCCGGCGACGCAGGAAAATGTCGCCACCCTCACATCGCGCGGCGCCGAGTTCATCGGCCCCGAAGAGGGCCTTCTCGCCTGCGGATACGAAGGAATCGGACGGCTCTGGGATCCCGCAGAAATTGCCCGCCGCGCACTCGCCATCGTTGGCGCAGAGTAGAATTTTTTAAAGCGCCCCGCCCCGCAAACCCTTTCTCCATCTCCCTTCGCCAGCGCCTCGTCTTTTTTCTCGCGCGTTCCATTCGCCACGCGCCAAGCAGCCGCACGAAAATGCTTCGAGAAATAATCTAAAAAAAATCAAGAGGAAATGTGAATAAATGTTGACGGACATCATCCGGAAACTTATTCACAAGGGGCAGTGAGTTATTCACAACATGTTCACAGACCATTTCCCGCAGTTGCGGATAGAAAGGGGGGATATTAAATGCCAGTAGCAAAGAAAAAAGCGGTCGCTAAAAAAGCTCCCGCGAAGAAGGCCCCGGCCAAGAAAGCTCCCGCGAAGAAAGCGGTAGCCAAGAAGCCGGTCGCTAAGAAAGCAGTCGCCAAGAAGGCCCCTGCAAAAAAAGCTCCCGCTAAAAAAGCGGTCGCCAAGAAAAAATAACCCGCCATCCGCCTGACCGCGGATAGCAAAATCAAATTGGGGGAAGCTCGAAAGCGCTTCCTCCAATTTTTTTGTTGTTTTAAGAATGCTTATATGGTTATAGAGTAATGTGAATTTATGAAAACCATCAAAGCTGGAGAAGTGGTCGCTGGGGACCTGTTATTGGACGTGAGGACGCGGGGGGAGTTTGGGTATGAATACATTGAGGGTTCCGAGTGCGATCCGCTGGGGGAGTTTGATGCGGGCGTGTGGGCGGCGAAGCTGGACGGGGGCCGCCGGTGCGTTGTGGTGTGCCAGGGCGGGATCCGGGCGAAGCAGGCTGCGGCGCAGCTGGAGGCGTCCGGCGCGAAAAACGTTGTGATTTTGGACGGCGGGGTGAACGGATGGAAGGCGGCGGGGCGGGAATGCCTGCGCGGGGAGCGCCGGGTTCTTCCGCTCGACCGCCAGGTGAGGATCGCCTCCGGGCTGGTTGTGCTGGCCGGTGTGATTTTGGGATCGGCCGTGAATCCGCTGTGGTACGGGCTGGCGGGATTCATGGGAGCGGGTTTGGTATTTGCGGGCATCACGAACTGGTGCGGGCTGGCGATGTTGGTTGGCAAGATGCCGTGGAATGATGGTGGCAGCAGCTGTTCGGCGAAGACCACATGCTGTGGCGGGGAGGCCAAATGAAGGTGATCATTGTGGGGGGAGTTGCGGGCGGGGCCTCCTGCGCGGCGCGGCTGCGCCGGCTTGATGAAAGCGCGGAGATCCTGATGGTCGACCGCGGCCCGTACGTGTCGTTTGCCAATTGCGGGCTGCCGTACCATGTGGGCGGCGTGATTGCGCAGGAGTCGAGCCTGCTGGTGGCGGACGAGAAGCTGTTTCGCGAGCGGTTTGCCATCGACGTGCGCACGCGCTGCGAGGTCGTGTCGATTTCGCGCGCCGAAAAGACAGTGGTGCTGAAAAACGTTGCGACCGGGGAGCTGGTGGAGGAACGCTACGACAAGCTCGTGCTATCTCCCGGCGCTGCCGCGCTGCGTCCGCCGTTGCCGGGCATTGACCTCCCGGGGATTTTCACGGTGCGGACGATCCCGGATGCGCGCGAGATCCGCGCCTGGATCGACGCGAGGAATGCGAAGCGGGCGGTTGTGGTGGGCGGCGGGTTCATCGGTCTGGAGATGGCAGAAAACCTGATCCACCGCGGGATCGAGGTGACGGTCGTCGAGATGCTCGACCAAGTGATGCCGCCGCTCGATCCGGAGATCGCGCGCATCGTCGAGCGACACCTGGAAAAGCACGGCGTGCGCCTGGCGCTCGGCGATGGCGTGGCGGGATTCCGCGCTCCCGGCGACCGGCTTGAGGTGGAGACGAAGTCCGGGGCTGTCCATCCCGCCGACCTGGTGATCCTCGCGATCGGGGTGCGGCCGGAGAGCGGGCTCGCCAAGCAGGCGGGCCTGGAGATCGGGGAGCGCGGCGGGATCCGGACCGACGCGCAGATGCGCACGAGCGACCCGGATATTTTTGCGGTCGGCGATGCGGTGGAGGTGCACGATTTTGTGACCGGCCAGCCGACGTTGATTCCGCTGGCCGGACCCGCCAACCGGCAGGGCCGGATTGCGGCGGATGTCATCTGCGGGCGCCCGGCCCGCTTTCGCGGGACGCAGGGGACCGCGATCTGCGGGGTCTTTGGCATGGCCGTCGCCTCGACGGGAGCCAGCGAGAAGCTGCTCCGGCGGCTCGGCGACGATGACTTTGAAAAGATCTACCTGACCCCCCGTTCGCATGCGGGATACTATCCGGGAGCCAAGCCGCTCTCGATGAAGGTCATCTTCCGCAAGTCCGACGGAAAAATTCTGGGGGCGCAGGCGGCGGGCGAGGACGGGGTCGACAAGCGGGTCGATGCGATCGCGATGGCGGTCCAGCTCGGCGGAACGATCTACGATCTCGAGGAGGCGGAACTGTGCTACGCACCCCAATTTGGCGGGGCCAAAGATCCCGTTAACTTTGCCGGCATGATCGCCGCCGACGTGCTGCGCAACGACATGCCGCTGGCCCACTGGGGAGCCGGGGAGACGGGGTTTCTCCTCGACGTGCGCGAGCCGGATGAGTTTTCCGAAGGCCATGCGCCTGAGGCGCTGAACATCCCGCTCAACGAGCTGCGCAGCAGGCTCGGCGAGCTGCCGCGCGAGCGGCCGATCTCGGTGTACTGCCTCTCCGGCCAGCGCGCCTACTACGCGACGCGCATCCTGCTCCAGCATGGGTACGAAGCGCGGAACCTTGCCGGCGGCATCCTGGCGAGGGGGCTGATTGTGAGCTAGCGCAAGCCGCCAAGCGGATTGTATTTTATTCAAACACCTCAGATTGATGATCCCCGATTGTTGATTTTTGATCGAAGGCGCGCCATCCCTTCAAAATTCAACAATAATCAATCGAAAATTGCCCTCTTAAAATGCGCCCTTTAAGGCGCGCGACGCTAGCGGGCTATCCCGGAAGCCCCTTGAGAAGCTCTGCGTTCGTCTGGTATTTCCGGATGAAAAACAGGAGGCGCTCGATCGCCTCGATCGGCTTGTGTCCGGCCAGCCCGCGCCGGATCACGTTGATTTTATGGAGGTCCTCCTCGGGGAGCAGGAGCTCCTCGCGGCGGGTTCCGGACAGGAAGATATCGACCGCCGGGTAGATCCTCTGGTCGCTGATCTTGCGGTCGAGGACGAGCTCCATGTTGCCGGTCCCCTTGAACTCCTGGAAGATCAGCTCGTCCATGCGGCTGTTGGTCTCGATGAGCGCGGTCGCCATGATCGTGAGCGAGCCGGCCTCCTCGGTATTTCGGGCTGCGGCAAAGAGCTTGCGCGGGATCTCGAGCGCGCGGGCATCGACGCCGCCGGACATCGTGCGCCCGCCGCCGCCCTGCGCGTTGTTAAACGCGCGGCCGATGCGGGTGAGCGAATCCATGAGCACGAAGACATCCTTCCCCATCTCGACGAGCCGCTTGGCGCGCTCGATCGCGAGCTGGGCGATCCGGGTATGCGTCTTGATGTCGCTGTCGTTCGAGCTGGCCATGAGCTCGGCAGTCGGGACGGTGCGGCGGATTTCGGTGACCTCCTCCGGGCGCTCATCGACGAGGAGAATGATCAGCTTCATCTCGGTGTGATTTTTGACCACGGCATCGGCGATGTGCTGGAGCAGCGTCGTCTTCCCGGTGCGGGGAGGAGCGACGATCAGGCCGCGCTGGCCTTTGCCCACGGGGGTCATGAGGTCCATGATCCGGGTGGTATAGCGCTCGGGAACCGTCTCCAGGCGGATCCGCTTGTTCGGGTTGATCGTGGTGAGCTCCTCAAAAACCGGAAGGTTTTGGAAGCGCTCCGGATCCTCGCCCTCAAGCTCGGTGAGGCGGAAGAGCTGCGGCCCTCGGTTCCCGCGCCGGGTTTCGCCCCGGATCCACATGCCGTCGCGCAGCGCGTATTTCCGGACGACCTCGGGCGTGACAAAGATGTCGTTGTTCGACTGCGCGTAATTCCGGCGGGATTCGCGCAGAAATCCGAACCCTTTTCCAGAGACCTCGACGATGCCCTCGGCGTAGGTCGGGGGGGCAGGCGGCGGCGGCGGGGTGGCCGGCTGGGCGGGAGAGGCGACGACGATCGGGGCCGGGGACGGCGGGGGAAGTGCCGCAACGGGAGCGGCAGAAACCTCCTCAGCTGGCGCAGCGGTCGGGGCGGTGAGTGCGGCCTCGGCGGCCTCCGGCTGGGCAGCCGGCGCATCGGTGGCCTTGGCGGTCCGGCGGCGGGGTTGCCGGTCGGGACGGGGGGCGCGCGGACGGCGGCCCCGGGAGGGAGATTTTTTGGCGGGGGACTCCGCGCCGGGCGCGGGTGAGGTGGATTCTTCGATCATGTGTAAATTTTTGTTCAGTCGGCCACGTTTGGCCTTGGGGATTTTGGGATTGGCGTGCGCAGCGCGGCATCCGGAGCTTCCTTCAGACGCTTCACCATCGACCACTTTCGCGGCCGGCCATGAAATATTCTCTTCAGAATTAAAAATACGGTTCGCCTTCGGGTCAGTCCTCCCGGGGAGCGAATAAAAACATTTGTCTCGCGACGTTTTGCAGGTCTCGATGACCGAATCCGGAGAAATTCCCGACTCACAATCTATCGACGTGAGGAGGCTAGCCCGTCCGCCCCGGATGTGTCAAATACTTTTCTCCCGGCAACGCGTCCGGTTTACTGCCGCTCGTAAACGCCTTTTTCTTTTTTTTCGAAGACGGTGAAGCCCGCCTTTTTAGCATCCGTGACCGAAAGCGGCTTGAGGAGGCGCGGGGTGGTCGGCAGCGAAATCACGCGGCGGGCAGGCTTTTTGCAGAGCGGGCAGGCGGTCAACTCCGGCCTGTCTGCGGGACGGCGGAGTTCGAATCGTCCCCCGCAGGCTTTGCAGCCACCCTCGCAGGTGGCCTGGTATTCGTAGATCGGCATGACCGGCAGAAGACCGGTGCGGGCCGGGCTACCAGCTCGACTTCGTGACGCCGGGAATCAATCCGGCAGAGGCGAGCTCGCGAAACGTGATACGGGAAACTTTGAACCGGCGGATGTAGGCGTGGCGGCGGCCGGTGACCTGGCAGCGGTTGACGAGGCGGGTCGGGCTGGCATCACGGGGGAGCTGGGCGAGCGACGCGTAGTCTTTGTTCGCCTTCAGTTCTGCGCGGAGAGCGGCATATTTTGCCACCGTCTTCGCTTTGCGCTTATTGCGCTCGAGCCATGCTGTTTTTGCCATAGGAGGGGAAACACTACGGAAAGATCTCAAATGAGCAAGCACATTTTGAAAGAAATTGCGGGCGGCAGATTCCGCGTCTACGATGCACCCCTCAAGCCATGAAATCTCCCTTCGACCCGATCGCCTCCATCATTTCCGATATCCGCCGCGGGCGCATGGTGATTGTCACCGACGATGCGGATCGTGAAAACGAGGGCGACCTCCTGATGGCGGCGGCAAAGGTTACCCCGCAGGCGGTCAACTTTATGGCCCAGCACGGGCGCGGACTGATCTGCGCTCCGGTCACCGAGGACCGCGCGCGCCAGCTTGGGCTCCAGCGGATGGTCGCGCACAACCGCGAGCTCTTTAAAACCGATTTTACGGTCTCGGTCGATGCGACGGCGGGGATCACAACCGGGATCAGCGCGCGGGACCGGGCGGCCACGATCAAGATCCTGGCGCGCGCGGACAGCCAGGCCTCCGAACTCGTCCAGCCGGGTCACGTATTTCCTCTGCAGGCGAAGCCGGGCGGGGTCCTGCGGCGGGCCGGGCACACCGAGGCGGCCGTCGACCTAGCCCGCCTGGCCGGGCTCGATCCGTCCGGGGTGATCTGCGAGATCCTCAAGCCCGACGGCTCGATGGCCCGTCTCCCCGACCTGATCCGGTACAAGCGCAAGCACGGGCTGAAGCTGTGCTCGATCCAGGACCTCATCGCATTCCGCCGGAAGAGCGAGCGGCTGATCGAGCGCGAGCAGACGATCCAGATGCCGACCGACTACGGGGTTTTCGACCTCCACCTGTACCGTTCGCTGGTTGACGGCTCCCACCACCTGGCTCTGGTGATGGGCAAGGTTTCCTCGTCGAAGCCGACGCTGGTTCGCGTGCACAGCGAATGCCTGACCGGGGATGTCTTCGGTTCCCGCCGCTGCGACTGCGGATCCCAGCTGCACCAGGCCATGAAGCGGATCCAGGATGCCGGGGCCGGGGTGCTGGTGTACATGCGGCAGGAGGGGCGCGGAATCGGGCTCGGGCCAAAAATTCACGCCTACAAACTCCAGGAGGAGGGGCTCGACACGGTTGAGGCCAACGAGCGCCTCGGCTTTCCGATGGACCTCCGCGACTACGGGATGGGCGCCCAGATCCTCACCGACCTCGGGGTTTCCCGGATCCGGTTGCTCACGAACAACCCGCGCAAGGTCGTCGGGCTCGAGGGATATGAGCTCGAGATCGTCGAGCAGGTCCCGATCGTCTCCCCAGCGAACCCTCACAACGCAAAATACCTCGCGACCAAAAAGAAGAAGATGGGCCACAAGCTCTGACGCTTAGGAGCCGTCAAGAAATGAAGGTGGCAAGATGCCGCAGGCTCCTTACATCCGCTCCGGGCAGCGGATCCCGAGGAGCGAGAGCCCGTGCGAGAGCGTGCGGGCGGTTAGGTCGCTGAGCGCGAGCCGGCTGGCTCGGACGGCGGGCCCGGACTTGAGGACCGGGCAGGCCTCATAAAACGAATGGAACGTATTGGCTAGCTCGTGGAGGTAGTTTGCCAGCAGGTTGGGGCGAAACTCTTCGAGCACAACCGGCACGGTCTCCGCGTATTGGAGGAGCTTGATGGCCAGCGCCCGCTCGGATGGTTCCTCCACCTGGATCACGGCGGCGGGATCAACCCCCTCACCCGCTCGCCGGAAGATCGAGCGGATCCGGACATAGGCATTCTGCAGGTAGGGGGCGGTGTTGCCCTCCATCGCCAGCAGCTTATCCCAAGAAAAGACGTAGTCGGTGAGGCGGTTTTGCGAGAGCTCCGCGTACTTCACCGCGCCCAGCCCGATCGTCCGGGCGGTCTCCTCGAGCTCCGCGGCCGGGAGGGCCTCGGGGCGTGCCTCGATCATCTTTCTCGCCCGCGCGATCCCCTCGTGGAGCACATCGGCGAGGCCGACGTTCTCGCCGGACCGGGTCTTCATGATCTTGCGGTCCTCGCCCAGGATGCTGCCGAAGGCAATGTGGGAAAGGTTCGCCGGGATCCCCATGCGCCGGGTCGCCGCAAAGATCTGCTGGAAATGCAGGGCCTGCGGCGAGCCGACGACATACCAGATGGCATCCGGCTTCCAGCGGTCGATCCGGTACGCGATCGTCGCCAGGTCGGTGGTCGCATAAAGAAATCCGCCATCGCTTTTCCGGATGATCGCCGGCTTTTCGGCGAGGGCCGGGAGGTCGCGGAAAAAGATGCAGAGGGCGCCCTCGCTGGGCTCGGCGATCCCGCGCCGCTCGAGGTCCTGGCAGAGCGGGGCGAGCGCGTCGTTGTACGAGCTCTCTCCGAGGCGCTCGTCGAAGCGGATCTCCAGCAGGTCGTAGAGCTTCTCAAACTCGCGCCACGAGAGCTCGACCGTCTCCCGCCAGATCGCGAGGTTTTCCTGATCGCCGGCCTGGAGCTTAACGAGCTCCTCACGCGCCGACCTTTTGACCTCCTCGTCGGTCTCCTCCATCCGGTTCACCTCGCGGTAAAGGCGGACCAACTCGGCGATCGCATCCCGGCCGAGCGCGTCCCGGTCGAGGAAATGCTTCCATCCGTAAATCACTTTTCCGAACTGGGTCCCCCAGTCGCCGATGTGGTTGTCGGTGACGACCTCGTGACCGAGGAAGCGGGCGATCCTTGCGAGCCCGTCGCCGAGGATCGTGCTCCGGATATGGCCGACATGCATCGGCTTCGCCACGTTGGGCGAGCTGAAATCGAGGACGATCCGCAACGGCCGCGCAGCGGCCGCGACGCCCAGCCGCGGGTCGCCCGCCATCTCGCGCAGGCGCTCGGAAAGAAATGTGCCCTCGAGCCGGAAGTTGATGAACCCGGCTCCCGCGACCTCGGGGGCGGCCGAGATCCCGGTGACGTCGATGCGGGGAAGGATCTCGTTTGCGAGCTGGCGGGGGTTCGCCTTCTGCTCCTTGGCCAGGACCATTGCCGCGTTCGATTGGTAGTCGCCAAAGCGCGTGTCCGCCGCGGCCGTGATATCGCCGCGCGCGGGGTCCATGCCGGCCGCCTCCAAGGCCTGGCGCATGCGAGCCGACAAGATCTCGCGGAGGGTCCCGGCCATGTCAGCGGGCGGAGCGGCTCTGAAACACCTGGAGGATCCCCGCCGCATCCGTCGCCTGGCCCAAGTCGTCGCGAACCGCCTTGTCGTTGAGAAATTTGGCAATTGCCGCCAGCGTTCTCAGGTGGGTCTGAAACTGGTCCTTGGGCACGACGAAGAGGACGATGAAAAAGACCGGCTGCGCATCGAGCGAGTCAAACTGCACGCCCCCGCGCGACCTCCCGAATGCCGCCACCACGTCGGTCACCTTGTCCGAGGACGCGTGCGGAATCGCGATGCCGAACCCGATTCCCGTGCTCATCGTCTCCTCGCGCTGGCGGATCGACTCGAGCACCTCCGCCCGGTCGGGCCCGGCAATCTTCCCGGCGGCCACCAGGCAATCGACCAGCTCGCCAATCGCCGCCCAGCGCTCGTCAGAGGCGAGATCGGGAAGGATCTGCGTCTCGGAAAGAAGGTTTGCCAGCGTCATCGACTTAGCGGTCCACCTCCCCAAAAACCGGGTCCATCGAACCCAGGATCCCAACCACGTCGCTCACCATGTGGCCGGGGATGATTTTCTCCATGATGCTGAGGTTGACAAAAGATGGGGACCGGATCTTGAGGCGGTAGGGAACCCCTCCCCCCTTGCTGTAAATATAAAATCCGAGCTCACCCTTCGGGTTTTCGGCCGCAAAATAGACCTCACCTTCGGGTGCGTCGACCCCCTCGGTCGACACGATGAAGTGGTGGATGAGCTCCTCCATTTTTGTGAGCACCGCCACCTTGTCGGGAAGGGTGCTCTTGGGATCGTGCCAGTTGATCGGCCCTTCGGGGAGGCTGGCGACCGCCTGCTCAAGAATCCGCAGGCTTTGGCGCACCTCCTCCATCCGGACCAGATACCGGTCGTAGCAGTCGCCGACCGTCCCGACCGGAATATCAAATTGATACTGCTGGTAGTCGAGGTACGGGTGTTTTTTCCGGAGGTCGTGGTCAACCCCGGAGGCGCGGAGGTTCGGCCCGGAGAGCCCGTACGCGATCGCATCCTCCTTCGTGATGACCCCGATGTCCCTCGTGCGGTCGACAAAAATCCTGTTGCGGGTCACCAGCTTGTCGACCTCGGCGAAGGCGGCCGGGAACGTCCGCAGAAACTCGCGGAGCAGCGGGAGGAAGGCCGCAGGCAGATCGTGGGTCTGCCCGCCGATCCGGGTGTAGCTGGTCGTAAACCGCGCCCCGGTGAGCTGCTCCATCAAATTGTAAATTTTTTCGCGCTCGGTGAAGGTGTAGAGGAAGAGGGTCGTGGCCCCCAGGTCCATCCCCAGGCATCCGATCATCAGGAGGTGCGCGGAAATCCGCGCCAGCTCGCAGCTGATCACCCGGATCGCCTTGCCGCGCGGCGGAATCTCCCAGCCCATCAGCTTTTCAACCGCCAGCGCATAGGCGACGTTGTTCGCAACCGGCGCCAGGTAGTCCAGACGGTCGGTGTACGGGATGAACTGGTTGAACTGCATGTTCTCCGCAATTTTCTCGTCTCCGCGGTGGAGGTAGCCGATCTCCGGGGTCGCCTTCGTGACGATCTCCCCGTCGAGCTCCATCACCAAGCGAAGGACCCCGTGCGTGGACGGATGGGAAGGCCCCATGTTCAGGGTCAGCTTCTCGCCCAGCAGCTCGCCGCCCTCGTGCAGGGCGGTCTTGCCCAGCGCATCCAGATGTTCCAGTGTGGTTGTCGCCATCGATTCGTTTGTGGTGTCATGCCGCCCGGACCGGGGACGGACGCCCCGGCCAAGACTGGCTTCGCCACAACATCTGCGGGTCGCGAAAAAATTGCAACCCCGCATTGTCACCCCCCCCTGCGGCGCCGCGCCGTTCAGCGGCGGCTGCGGCGTGTTTCAGGCGGGAGATGCCGCTTGTAATCCATTGCGCCGTGCAAAACCCGCACGACTTGAATGCTGGATTTGGACATTCGAAAGAGAATCACATGTTTTCCTTCCGCCGCAATCTGGCAGCCGGGGAAAAGATCCGGGCGGAACCGGAATGTTGAGGGATCCGAGAGGATGTTATCGAATTTGTTCCAGATTTGATCCAGGTACAGCTGTTCTTGGTCTGGCCCCCACCGCTCCAGGGTGTAGGCGCGGATCGAGCGGAGGTCGTCCAACGCCGCATGGGTGAGCTCGATTTTCACGGGTCCTTGCGCACCGCGGCCAAAAATTCTTTTTTCGAGTTTACGCATACGGCCTCGCCCGCTTCGATCTGAGCGAACCCGATGGCCGCCTCCCGCTGGAGCCATTGGTTTTCATTCTCGCGCCGGAGAGATTCGCGCAGCGCCTCGCGGACGATTTCGCTGGCGTTGTTGTAGAGCCCGGATGCGACCTTCGCCTTGACGGCGCTTTCCAGTTCGGGAGTGAGCGAGATATTCATGGATTTATCATGCAAGGATTGTCAAAGGTTGTCAAATCTCCGGGTCACAAAATCCAGGTTCGGCCTCGCTGAAGCCCTCACGAATCCAGTTTGTTCCGGCGGGCCCTGGATGGTCGTCTATCCGGAAGGGATCTGGTACGGGGCGGTCACGCCGCAGCGCTGCGAACGGATCGTTCAGGAGCACCTGCTCAACAATGCTCCCGTCGAAGAATGGATCGTGAAAAAGCACCCGCTCGCGGGCGCTTGATCCGTTTTTGGAGGAAGGCTGCCCTTATATGTTCAGATGGGGGGAAATATCGTTGATTATTCGCTGGGGAGCGGCTATGCGGGAGCAGGAAATTCTTCATGTCCACCTTTGCGGTTCGCCACCATTCCCAGTCCCTGCGCTCGCTCGTTGCGGTTTCCGCGATGGGGGGAATCTTTTTTCTTGGCCAAATTTCGTTAGCCCAGCAGGCGGCTCCGCGCGCCCCAAAGAAGCAGAAGCCCGCCGGCGAGCTCATCAAAAAGCAGGACCCTCCAAAAGTGATTCCGAGGGTGCTCGAGCAGGCGACGCCGGAAAACATCAGCGTTCATATCTCGCTCTCCAAGCAGCGGGCGTACCTGCGGGTCGGCGAGGAGATTGGCATCGACACCCCGGTCTCGACGGGAAAGCGCGCCGGCATGACGCCGAAGGGAAGCTTTTTTGTTGTGCAGAAGGATGCCGACCACCGGTCGAGCCTCTACGGGGATTTTGTGAATAAAAGCGGCCAGATCGTGCGCGCGGGAGTCAGCACGAAGATCGATTCCGCGCCGAGCGGCACGACCTACCGCGGCGCCCCGATGCGGTGGTTCATGCGGTTCGGAGAAAACCTCAAGACCCACCGGGCGGAGGGCATGCATACCGGCCACCTGCCCGGCTATCCGGCCTCGCACGGCTGCGTGCGGCTGCCGGACGAGATTGCGCGGATGATTTACGAGAAGGTGATTGTCGGCACGCCGGTGACGATCGGGGATTGATGATGGCGCGAGCGGCGGCCCTCCTCTGCGTGGCATTGCTGGCCGCCTGTGATGCCGGCGCGCGCCGGGCCGACCTTATTTTTATCAACGGCGCGGAGCCGGAGACCCTCGATCCCGCAATCATCACCGGGCAGCCGGAGGGCCGCGTCGTCAACGCCCTGTTCGAGGGGCTCTGCGCGTACGATGCCGACGGACGCGCAATCCCGGGCGTCGCGGCGGCTTGGGACATCTCGCCCGATGCCCGGACGTACACGTTCCACCTCCGCCCGGACGCCAGGTGGAGCGATGGGAAGCCGGTCACCTCGAAGGATTTTCTGAACTCCTGGAGGCGGACGCTCACGCCGGCGACCGGCGCGCAGTACAACTACCAGCTCTTCCCGATCAAGAATGCCCAGGCGTTTGCCGAGGGTCGCGTGGCGGACTTTGCAGATGTCGGGGTCTCCGCGCCCGATGACCACACGCTCGTCGTCGAGCTGGAGAACCCGACCCCGTATTTCCTCGAGCTCTGCGCTTTTCCAACCCTGCATCCGGTCCGCACCGACCTGATCGAACGCGTCGGCGACGACTGGGTGAAGCCGGAACACATCATCAGCAACGGCGCATTTGCTCTCCGGGCGTGGAGGATCAACGACCGGATCGAGCTGAAAAAAAATCCTTACTACTGGAACCGTGATGCCGTCGCGCTCAATTCGGTCGATGTCCTGCCGATCGCGGACGCGAACGTCGCCTTCAACTTCTTCGCCAGCGGGCTGGCCGACCTGGTCATGGACAAAGGCCTCGCGCCGCCGGCCCTGCTGGACGAGCTCAAGAAGCAGCCCTGGTTCCAAGCGGCCCCGTTTCTGGGGATCTACTTTTTGCGCTACAACTGCGCGCGTGGTCCATTTGCGGACGAGCGCGTGCGGCGCGCGTTCTCGCTGGCCATCGACAAGCGGCGGATCGTGGAAAAGATTACGCGGGCCGGCGAGCTTCCGGCAGCGGGATTCGTGCCGCCGGGGATCCCGGGATACTCCGGGACCGACGGGATCGGATTCGATCCGTCCGCGGCGAGGCAGCTCCTTGCGGAGGCTGGGTTCCCGGGCGGCGCGGGGTTTCCTCTCGTGAACTACCTCTACAGCAAAAGCGAGCTCAACGAGGCAATCGCCGTCGAGCTCCAAAGCATGTGGCTCGAATCGCTCGGGGTTAACGTGAACCTTGTCCGCCAGGAGTGGAAGGTTTACCTCAACTCGCTGTCCCTGCTCGACTACGACATTGCGCGCTCGAGCTGGGTCGGCGACTACCCGGACCCCAACACGTTCCTCGACATGTTTCTGACCGGGGGAGGAAACAACCGGACCGGTTGGAGCAGCCCCGAATACGACCGCCTCATCGCCGCGGCCGCCCGCGAGCTCGACCCGCTGCGGCGCTTCGACCTCCTCCGCCAGGCCGAGGACCTCCTTGTCAAAACCGCCATGCCGATCGCGCCGATCTATTACTACGTCGGCATCCAGCTCTACGACCCGGCCAAATGGGAAGGGATCCGGGCGAACGTGCTCGACGAGCACCCGCTCCGCGCGATCCGGAAAAAATAGGGGGCCTTACTCCTCCTCGCGCTGCCTCCGGGTGATCCAGAGCGCAGCCACAAAAATGATGAGCAGGAGCGTGCCCAGGGCGGCCCCGAACGGCTGGTTTCGGCCCGAAGTGAACTGCTTAAAAATGACCTCGCCGATCGTCGGGTTGGCGCCCCCGCCCATCAGGGTCGTGATGGCAAACATGCAGATCGACGGGATGAAGACGAGCAGCGCGCCAGCCGTGATGCCCGGGCTCGTGAGCGGGAGGATGACCTGGGCAAACGCGCGCGTCGGGCCGGCCCCGAGGTCGTACGCCGCCTCGATCATCGCGCCATCGAGCTTCTCGACGCTCGTGTAGATCGGCAGGATCATGAAAGGCAGAAAATTGTAAACCAGGCCAAGCACGATGGCGAACGGCGTGTAGAGGAGGGCCAGCGGCTCAGAGATCAGGCCCGTGGAGAGCAGCACGGTGTTGACCAGCCCCTGCTGGCTGAGGATGGTGATCCACGCGTAGGTGCGGATGAGGAAGCTCGTCCAGAACGGGACCATCACCAGCATGAGAAGGATCCCCCGCCAGCGCTCGGGCGCACGGCCGATGAAGTAGGCCGCGGGATACCCGACGACCATGCAGATGATGGTCGTCAGCAGGGCATACCCGATCGAGACCAGGAGAACCTTGAGCCAGATCCAGTCAAACGCGCGCAAGTAGTTTTCCCACGTGAAGCTGTAGACGATCCGCCCCAGGCCATCCCGCTCGGCGAAGCTCACGACGACGAGCATCACCGTGGGAACGATGATAAAAAGCACCAGCCAGACCAGCAGCGGCAGCAGCACCAGCCAGGCCACCAGGCCTGGCTTGCGGCGGAACGCCTTGGCTTCCGCCACCGGTGCTGCTGCGATGCCGGCCATCGCTGCGCTACTGGACCTTCAGCGAGGTAACGATCTCGTCGATCTTCGACGCCTGCTGGCCGATGTCCTCAAAGATCTGCATCTTGGTGAGTTCCTCAGCTGTCGGGAAGCTGGCCGCATTGTTGCGCTGCTCCGGAGTGAGGAGCTCGCGGGCCGCGAGGTTCGGGTTCAGATACGGGAACGCGTCGGAGATTTCCTTGCTGATGTCCGGGCGCAGGATGAAGTTCATGAACGCCTCCGCGTTCGCCACGTTTTTCGAGGTTTTGGGAATGGCCAGGCTGTCGATGAAGAGGTGCGTGCCTTCAGACGGGATCACCCACTTGAACTTCTTGTCCTCGTTCAGCAGGATCGCTCCCTCGCCGCCCCACACCACGCCGATTGCGACATCGCCATTGAGCAGCGCGGTTTTCGGGCTGTCCGAGTCATACACCTTCACGAGCGGAAGCCACTTCGCCAGGAGGGGCTTCACCTTGTCCAGATTTGCATCGGTCACGTCGTTGATCGGGGATCCCTGGGTAAAAAATCCCCAGGTCACGATCTCGCGCGCGTCGTCGAGCACGACGATGTTCTGCTTATTTTTCTCCGTGAAGACGTCGGCAAAACCGCGGATCTCGTCAGGGACCTTCTCGGTGTTCACCACGATCCCAACGGTCCCGGCCATGAACGGCACGCTGAACCTGTTGCCCGGATCAAAGCTCATGTTCAGAAATTTCGGGTCGATATTTTTGAGGTTGGGCACCTTCGCCTGGTCGATCGGGTGAAGGAGGCCATCCTTCGCCAGGGCGCCGACGACATACTCGCTCGGCTGGATGATGTCGTACGTCCCGCCTCCCGCGAGAAGCTTGGCCAGCATCTCCTCGTTCGAAGCATAGTTTTCGACCGAGACCTTGATCCCGGTCTCCTTGCTGAAGGCATCGATGACCGACTGGGGGATGTACTCCGACCAGCAGAAGATGCTGAGCTCCTTGCTGGCGGGGGCGGCCTCGGCAGGCGGCGCTGCGGCCTCGGCCTTGGCGGGTTCCGGCGGTTTTCCGCAACCGGCCAGCGCGAGCGCTGCCATTGCGGCCATCAGGGTCTGTTTTTGTTTCATGTGGTTTTTCTATGGCTGACGAACTGACTGCAAATGACGAGCAGGAAGGTTCCTGCGATAAAGAGGGCGCTCAGGGCGTTGAGCTGCGGGTTGAGCCCGACCTTGGCCATGCCGAAGACCTTGAGCGGAAGCGTCTGGGTCTGGCTTCCGGTGGTGAACACGCTCACGATGTATTCGTCGAGCGAGAGGGTGAACGACATGAGCGCGCCGGAGACGATCGCGGGCATGAGGTACGGCACGATCACCTTCCAGAACGCCTGAACCGGCGTCGCCCCGAGGTCCATGGCGGCCTCCTCCAAAAAGGGGTCGATCCCGTGCAGGCGGGCCTGCACGCCGACCAGCACGAACGGGAAGCAGAATGTCGTGTGCGCGATGACGAGCGTCGGAAACCCGAGCGGCAGGTTCAGCAGCTGCACAAAAAGCACCAGCAGGCTCACCCCCATGAGCACCTCGGGCATCACCATCGGAACAAAAATGAGGAGCCCGATCGCCCGCTGGAACGGAAACCGGTAGCGGTAGAGCATCCAGGCCCCGATCGTGCCGAGGAGGGTCGCCAGCACGGTGGTGGCCGCCGCCACGATCAGGCTGTTTTGAAACGCGTGGATGAGCGTCGTGTTCGAGAGCAACTCCTCGTACCACCGGATCGTGAAACCCTCCCACCGGATGTTCAGCCGCGACGAGTTGAACGAAAAGATGACCAGCAGAAGGATCGGGATGTACAGGAAGGCAAAAACCCCCGCCGTCCAGATCCCGAAAAAGCTGCTCTGAAGGCGCGGACCGTTCAGCCACCGTCGGGCTTCGCGCAGCTTGAATGGGAAAAACGACGAGGCGACCGCCGACATGCCGGGAACGTAGCAATTCCCGTGCCCCCCGTCCAGCGCTGGAGGAAAGAATTGGAGCTTCGGGCTAAAATCATCCGGCCTCCACCCGTGTTGGACAAATCGCCTGTCGTGTGGTTGCGTGGAGCCGATATGAAACTTACCTACTTTGGCCACTCCTGTTTCTTGATTGAGAGCGAAGGCAAGCGGGTCCTCTTTGACCCCTTCATCACCCCGAACCCGCTGGCGGCCGAGATCGACATCTCCATGATCGAGGCCGACGCGATCCTGCTCTCGCATGCGCATGTAGACCACCTGGCCGATGCCGTCGCGCTGGCTGAGCTGACCTCCGCACCGGTCGTCTGCAACTGGGAGATCTCCGACTGGCTGGCAAAGCAGGGGCTCAAAACCGTTCTTCCCATGAACCATGGCGGCACCCGGGACCTCGGGTTTTGCCGAGCCAAAATGACGAGCGCGATCCACTCGAGCACGCTGCCCGACGGGTCCCCGGGCGGAAACCCCGGCGGCTACGTCGTCTCGTTTCCCGAGGGCTCGTTCTACTACTCCGGCGATACCGCTCTCACCCAGGATATGAAGCTCATCCCCGACGAGTTCGACCTCCGGTTCGCCGTCCTCCCGATCGGAGATACCTTCACCATGGGAGCCGCCGACGCAGCCCGCGCCGCACAATTTGTCCGGGTCAAAACCGCCGTCGGCGTCCACTACAATACGTTCCCCCCAATAGAAATCTCGAAGGAGGCCGCACAAGACACCTTTACAAAAGCCGGCCTCGCCCTCCTCCTGCCGCCGATCGGCGGAACTATCGACGTCTGACCCGCCCCCCGCGCGCCATGAGATACCGGAGCATGGGCGTCCTTCCCATGGCCTGTTTCCTGAGAAAGGCTTTTGCCGCATGACAGAGGAAAGCAGATTCTTATCGCATAGAATGCCATTCCATTGATTGATGGTATTTGTCTGGAAAAACCCGCTTCCTCGCCGCAGATCTGAAAAAATGACACGCGAACAATCCGATCTTTTTGACTCCAACATGGGCCTCGCAGCCCGCGTTGCGGGGAAACACCCGATTTCATGAAGGTTCCGAAAAAGTCAGCACCACCCGACCGACAAGTTTCGACGAGGGCCCAGATCGAGCGGCTCTGGGGGATTGTGGCCATGATCCAGAACGGCGAGAACGTGACCGCGCCGAAGCTCGCGAAGCGGTTTGAGGTTGATATCCGCACGACCCGCCGCGACATCGCCTTCCTTCGCGAGCGCATGGGGATCGAGATTGGCTACGACCCGGACAGCAAGACTTTCATCTTGGACACCGAGTTTACCCACATCCCGCCCCTTGAGCTGGGAGACATGGATTTCCTCCTTCTTTCGTATCTTCAACAATGCATCGCCCCCTATGTGGAGACGGACATCGGGCGGACTATGAACCGCTCATTTGAGCGACTCTTCGGACTTCTCACCGGGACAACCAAGTGGAAGGAATTCGCCCGAACCGTCCATTTTCGGTTTCCGATTCGGTCGAGCCAGAGCACCCATCGGGAGGTAAAGATTTTCAACCTCCTTTACCGGGCGATCCGGCAGAACAGAGAAGTGCGCTTTGCGTATAAGCCACAAAGAAAGCCATCGGCCGTGCGAACGGTGGAGCCCTGCCTCCTCTCAATGCACCATGGCAGGTGGTACCTTTACGGGCTCGAACCAAAAAAAGGGGGCATCGTCCTATTCGCCTTCGCCCGCATCGAGAATCTGGAGACGACCGGCCGGGCGTTCATTCCCAAGTCGGCCACCCACGATCCGCGCAGCCTCCTCCGCCAGAGCTTCGGCGTGGCAATCAGCACGGATCCTCCGGTCGAGGTGGTCCTGGAATTTGAAGCGAACGTCGTCCAACGCCTCAAGGAAAACGAATGGCATCCCCGCCAGAGACTGGAGGACCTCCCCGGCGGCCGAGCCCGGCTCTCCATGCCCCTGAGCACAACGATCGAGCTCCGCCCGTGGATTCTGAGCTGGGGCCCCTATGTGAAGGTTGTCTCTCCGCCCGAGCTCGCCGACAAAATTGCCGACACCATCCGCCGGATGGCGGCGAGGTATTCCTGAACTTAATCTGCAGCGCCAGGCCCTCCTCGACGAATCATTCGGGGAGGGATTGGTTTCATGCGTCTCCCAGAGGTAGGCGATGATCGCGAGGCGGCAGGCGGGCGAGGGAAAAATGGTGTAAAAATAACCACATGGGATCGTTTGGGTTGAGTGACATCAGGCCGCCCTCCCGTAGAGGGTTTTGTGGAGTTGAATCCACATCGATCCCGGGAACCGGGAGGCATCGAGGGGTTTCACCACAGGGTTCCCCTGGAGTTCACTCCGGAACTCCATCCACAACCTCCCCAACCAATTCTCTCCCTCCCACACGTTCCCGTTGAATTTCATTCCCCAGAAACGGGAGGATTCCCCCCCTCGTTTCGAACAATCCTCGATGATCACGGAACCGGGATCTTGGAGGATCAACTCATTCCTGAGTTTCGGGTAGAACTCCATCTTGATACGGAGAACAGTTCTCATGAGATCAAGATCCTCCTCCCCCCTTGGGATGATCACCATCCGATCCTTGAACCTTTTGGAAATCATCTTCGAACTCATCGGGGATTTCTGTTTACGAATTTCCTTTCGGATTTCCTCATCCCCGAACCTCATACACTGGAAAAAGTGTTCACAAGTAGGATACCAAATCGTTTCCACCCGGAGGGGATGGGAACTCATGTTACTCAACCACCCGAGAGGTTCATCCACCTTTCGGAAGGAATGCACCTGAATATTCTCCGTGGAGATCGTTCCATTCCAGTTCGTAAGAAGTTCTTGAGTGTTCATGACCCCAGAATGCCAGCGCAGGGGTGACATCGGCGGTCACCAGCGGGCGGGATTTTCAAACGCCGCGGAATTCGCGGATGGCCAGGAATCGGATACCTGCCGATTTTTCTTGCGTTATACGCCCTTGGCGTATAGTCTTGCCAAGTGGTATTTGAAGAACTCTCAGGCTTTACCAAGGCGGTCCTCCGTCTTCTTGACGACGAGAGCTATGCTCAGCTGCAGTTTGCGCTGGCCGACCGCCCGGACGCCGGACCCGTCATCGCACGCTCCGGCGGCTTGCGAAAAATACGCTGGGCGCGTTCCGGTGGCGGTAAGAGCGGCGGAGTGCGTGTCATTTACTACTGGTGGGTGGAAGGAAGCGGCATACTCCTCGCGGACATCTTCCCAAAAAATGAAAAGGAAAATCTCGCTGCGGCGGAACTCGCCGCTCTGCGAAAAAAGCTGGAGGAATGGAAAAATGAAAAAGACACTCGGCAAACGACTCGCTGACGCCCTGGACGAAGCGATCACCATCTCGCGCGGCGAGCGAGCACCCTCCCGCGTCTGGAACATCACCAAGCGCTCCGACGGCACATGGTCGCGCGTTCAGATCGATCCAGAAGCTGTTCGATTGCGCAACAAGGCCGCTTACGACAAGCGCCAGGTCGTCGAAGCCCGGCGCGCGCTCGGGCTTTCACAGGCAAAATTTGCCGGACTCCTCGGCGTCTCGGTGGACACCCTCCAAAACTGGGAGCAGGGCCGCCGCAAACCGACCGGCGCGGCCTGCGTCCTCCTGCGCATCGCGGCTAAAAACCCCGACGCCGTCCTCGCCGCCGCGTAGCCGTGGAAAACAATGCCAGGGCTAATTCGCCGGGACACCTGCGGATGGAAAGCCTGTCGGACCGGCTTTAGGCATCCAGGATTCTGTTCGAAGCAACCCCGCACTTCCCGCCGGTGCGTTATGGCTGGAAGGCAATCAATTCTCCTCAGTTCGAGGCCACTCTGCCAGACCCTCCTCACGAAATAGTTCAGGAGTTTCCATCATTGTATCTCCAACGCCTTGATAGAGCGTATCGATGACATGGCGGCGGCAAAGCTGGAGTGGAAACAGATCATGAAATTGACGGGCAACATTGGTTTCGCTCTTTCCCCGGAATATCGCATCTGTGAGGCCTGCAAAGGAATCCTGCGGATCGGTGATCCAAGGCCGGTATCCCGCCTGGCTGTAAAACAATCGCACAAATATCGCCTGGACGGCCGATTTGAATCCGTTCACCCGCTCCCACACAAGCGCGTCACTCCACCCTTCTACCGATTCGTCATAAGAAAGCACATTCGACGCGAAGATTTCGGAGATCAATAGGCTCCCTTCCTCCGAATCCTTCTCGAGGAACCAGTAGACATAATGACCCTCTGTCTCCTCAAGGACCTTTTGCATGGTCTCATTAAATGGACAGGGCAGGCGAAGATTCGCCCCCGGAAGCGAGTAACTGCACTCACCAGAGGCTCGGAGCAGACTCTTCACTTTCAGTTGCCCCTGGCGGACGTGTTCCTGACAAAGGGCCAGGCTTCCCGGGGCGAGTTGCCTATCCGTCAGATGAATGCCTTTCATTCTGCTTTGATGTTCAGGGAGGGGATCGGTGAGATCGAGGCACCCGTACATCGCAATGAGGTTGTATTTTGTTTCCATAGATTGAGGGCGGCAGTTGAACCAGGGTGTATTCAAGCAAGTGTTGCGAAGGTGGTGAACACACCGGAGATCAGGGAGCGGCTTCGAAACTTAGAAGGCTGCGAGTTCATGCCTAAAGAATATCCGAATGGGGGTGACATCAGCGGTCACCAGCAGAATGAATCAGTAGCCCGCAGGGGCGGGGAGGCCTGCTTTTGCAGCCAACCGGGAGAGGTGAAGCCGCCAGGCCGATTGACGACAGCTGATGTCACGCGAGGATTCCGGAGCCGAGCGCAGCCATTGCTCCACTTCCGCACAGATCTGCTCCTCCTGAAGATTTGTTCCATCCGGACCCAGCAGTTGGTCGATCACCCAGTTGCCGCCCACGAATGCTATCCCCAGCATGGAGGCCTGGCCGACTACCAGCCGGTAAAAGTAGTATTCGCCCAATAGAACGCGGTGCGTGTCGAGATAGAACCGGGGAGACTGGAACTGCGCGTCAAATTCGTCCCACGAGCAGATCGGAAGAATCGTCTTTGTCCCTGGAATTGGTGGCTCCGGCCATTGGGAGGAGTCGTCGGCCAGTTCCGCTATCTCGATCTTTTCCTTCCAGTCTGCAAAAGCTTTTAGCCAGTCAATCGCCTCATCTTTGCTGTGAAAGTCTGAGAGCGGCTTCACCGGTCCGATCAAGGCCTCGACGCACCTGTTATGGAACGGATCCGCAGCCGCGTAGAGGCGGCCGATGAAATGCCGAATCGGTGCCGGAAGCCGAAAAAACCACTCGATGGCATTCAGGTCGCCCCATCGCTCGAAATTCTCAAGACCCACAGCGAGATGAACGATGTCATCCAGGCAAATCATTTGCCGAGCTTCCAGGACATCAAATGCCCATGGTTCGTGAGCGAGTAGATACCTCAGCAGTAGGAGGTTTCGAATCGCATGTTCCGGGTCAATGACGAACCTGCGCAGCAGACGGACGGTCCGCTCGTTCCCGGGAAATCCGACCGATCCGCACGTTGCTTCCTTGCTGGCAAGCACTAAAGGCCATGGCCGAATGCCGCCGAACTCTTCCCCCCGGGCAAAAAGCAACGCCAAGACAGGATCCGACTCGACCAACTGCCTCCACAGCATGTTGGAACGGGCTAGTTTGAAATACGGATCATGCGGCTTTGGGAAATTCCTGATAGCTCGGATGAGATGAGCCGGAAGCTTCGGGGAGAAATCGTCACTTTGCGCGTCGGGTGGGTTCATTGTAGAGGATCATGCTGACCCGAACCTACCGCAAACTGGGTGACATGCCGTGTCACCCTTCACCGATCACTCCAATGCAAAAACCGAACATCGATTGGCGATATTTGGCGTTACAGCGTTTAAATTGTTCGGATGTCCATGGATGCCAGAAATGACTGCCCGCGAGCATGGACGGCTGCTTTTGGGATCAACGAGATCCACGACATGGTGATGGATTTTCTCTGTGCATCGATGAATGCCGTGCAGGTATACCAGTGAGTGGATCGTATTTGAATTGAGAAGGGGAGACAGTGGGGACTCCCCACGGGCGAGGCATTTGAGGAATTGAGCGGCCATCACCCCGGCATCAAGACAAATTAAAGCAAACTGGCGAAGCGAGTCAATTTCCGGCAGAGGCGAATCCTGATCGAGCAATATGACCTGTTTTTCGCCCGCAAGTTGTTTAGCAAGTGGCTGAACAAGCTGCCAGAATACTAACGATTCATCTGTTTCAACATAGATAATTAAACCACCATAATCTGGCATTGAGCAATTGATTTCAATGTATCCTCTGAGTATATCCTTGGTAAAAATACGAATATCCGAACCTGGTAGCGTTCTAATGTTAAACTTCTCTTGATGATCCATATTCCACAAGGAATCAGATTCCTCATCGGTTAGAACATCGCCAACCGTTTGTGATTGCACTTCCGCAGGGTGAAGATCGAGATATTGACGGAACTCTTCCTCTGATGAGAACCCGCTGGAATCTGCACGGACTCCGTGTTCGGATGGCATAGCCCGCGTTAACACCCAACCAACGATCTGATCAGTTGCCTTAGTAGTCTTTAGATTTCCAACCCCACGCTCATTTAAGACGGCAAACATTCCCATTGATCCAGAATGTGCCTGCAAGCGACACGCAGGACATTCCCAAAAATCACTTCGATTTAGAATCATTTCATGCCTCTTGTTGTCAAGAAGACATTCTGGGCAGTAGCCATCGCTGAATTGGTTGAACATATTGGTCTTGATGTTAGGGTTTGCAGAGTTGTTTAACTTCAATCAAAGTGCAGGCCACTATTTCGAGGCCAAAACGCGTTATTCCAGCGGAGTTGTCTAGTGCCTCAATGCGTAGGTGATACTGACGTTGAAACGCAGCTATGGCTTCCGCACCGAAAACGCTTGTGAAGTTGCTCTTTATCATATTTTTGGAAAATTACCCGAGCTCAGTTTCGCGCACAGTTTTTTTAGAAAGGCGCTTTTTAAGCCGCTGTCCAATACCTCTCGAGTATCCAAAACGGCTCGCCAGCAGCAAGACTTGATCGCAAGGTCTTGATTAATTCATAATAATTCTTTTCATCCAAATCTGTCCAATTAGTGGATTTCCATAGCGCCCGATTCTCTTTCTGAGATGCCTTATGATTCTTGGCCATGGATTTAAGTAATCGACTGTCGATCGGAGGATGAATGCACTTGCCAAAAGGAGAATAAGCTATGGCGTCGTTAAGAATAACCATCACCTTCAGATAAATTGCGATAAGTTTAGCTGCTCTTCCAAATGTGGCACCATGAACGTCAGTTCTCTTCAAAGAGGTTAAGATGTTCAAACACCATTTCTGATGAAGGGCGTCGAATTTTTTGCAATCAATCTGATTTGCATCTGTTTTCTGAAAAAACTCTTTGATGCCAGAATTCTCCAATGCCGTCTGGAGATTCAGCACGCTTCCGTTTTTTAATCCACGTTGAGCTGCACGGGCTGCTGCCCAGACTGCAAAATTATGTTTATGCGTAAATAGATCGTAGGACATGTTTTATATGTCAGTTAATTAGGCCTTCTTCTTCAAGACAAAAATCAGGTTCGCGACTGTGACCGGCATGCTTTCTCGTTCACGTTTCCTCCAGAAAAATGTCCATAGAGCCACCGAGCCCGCAAGGAGCAGCAGTGCGTAGGAGGATGGCTCTGGAACGGCAATTCCTGTTGGAGCGCTCAGCCCGGAAGCATAGGTTGTCGAGACGCCACTGGGAGAGATTCGAAGAATCGAGTTCCCGTAACTGGCAAAGAGATTTCCGTTCGAGCTGAAGGCGAGGCCGTTTAAGTATGATCCCTCGAAGCTCCCGGCTGACCAAAACGTGGAGATCGAACCGCCGGGGGTGATTCGGGAAATCGTTGGGGACGTACTTCCATAGCCCTGATTCGAGACAAACAGATCACCGTGGGCGTCGAAGGCCAATGCTGTTGGCGCGGCGATCCCCCCACCGGAGGCGAATGCCGCGACTGATCCGCCAGGCGAAATCTGCCAGATATTTCCGAAGGCATAGCTGGCTGCGAACAGGTCTCCGCCTGCGTTAAAGGCCAATCCGCTACCGCCGCCGCCAACGGATGCAAAGGAAGACATCGTGCCATCAGGCGTGATTTTGAGAATCGCGGCTTGGTTGACCCATGCGTAGTTGCTGACGAACAGGTTCCCGGCATTATCGAATGCCAACCCGGACGGCGAAGAGAGCAGTCCGCCGGCGGCGAATGTCGAAACGACTCCTTCCGGCGAGATTTTCAGAATCGTGTTTAGGCTGGAGTTTGCGACGTAGAGATGGCCATCCGGCCCGAACGCGATTCCCTCCCCCCGCCCCTCATATCCAGAAGCAAAAGTCGAAACGGTTCCCCCGGAATCAACTCTTTCGACAAACCCGTTTGGCGAGGAAAAACCTGACGAGTAAATATCCTCCGCCCAGCCTCCGGTGACGGTGGCGAGAGCGACGGACGCTGTGAGTAGTGTGGTGTGTAGTTTTGTTTTCATATTCGGAACTCGTGAGCAATTTGGACGAGAGTGGATTCTGCGGAGCCCGGGATGGTGAGCATGCGATCCCCTGTGGACTCCGCATATTCCGGGTTGATTCGGAGGAGAAACGACTCCTCGCGCTCATGGTGAAGATTTTCAGCAACCCGCCGCAGTCCGCTGGCCGGCGAGACCCCGCACTCGATGATGAGTGCGCGCCCGTGCATGGAAGCAACCGCCGCCGCAAACGCCTGAGCCTGCCGATCGCCTTCACTATGGGCGAACGAACTGTCGCCCCACGAGATATTTGGCCGGGCGGCTCCGCAGCAGTGTGGGCAGGTCGGGAATTGCCCCCGACTCAGGTCGGATCTGATTTTCTCGATGTCGGGCAACCATGTCTCTTGTGCGCAGGGCCGGCCGCACTGGAGCCGGGCGATCTGCCCGTGGCATTCATGCACTAGCGGAAAACCGGCTCGGCGGAAGAGGCCGTCGACATTCGACGTCAGGACGACTCCCTGTCCCGGTATGCGCCGGGAAAACTTCGACAACGCGATGTATCCGCGATGAATCCGAGCAGTCAGGCAAGCCTCAAGCCTGGAAAGATACAGCGGCCATGCCAGTTCTGGATGCCGGCAGAAAAGCGCCAGGGGTGAACGTCCCGACTCCAGCGCGGCGCGGGCGGGAGTGCCCTCTCCTGCCCCCCAAACCGAGAGGATGTCCGCAAAGGTCGGAAGTCCAGAGTCCGCACTCATACCGGCTCCAGCAACGACAATGAGATGGTGAAACGGAAAAGTCCTCTCAAGCATAGGGGCTCCCTTTCTCCGGGTCCCCGGAACGATCCTCATTGCCTTGGCTAACGATCTGGTGGCCAATGACCCTGCCGTTCTGGATTTCGATCACCCGTTCCCTCTCGTAAACCGAGTCAAATTCATTGTGGACATACCGCAGAAGCTTTCCCTGCGGCACGCGGATCGTGCCGGAATACCACCCGGCGAAGAGCGGCGGGCGAAACCGGCCCTGGGCGTTGCCGACCACTTTTCTGAGAAAGAGGCGGTCGTTCGAAATCTCCCAGAATCCGATATATCCCCGCCAGCACGCCGAGCAGGGTTTGATGTATTTCTTTCCGCTCAGATAGACAAGGCCCGGTGCGGACTCTGGCAGGTCAAGCTCGCCGGCGATCCGACATGGTTTGCCGTCGAGACGGAGCAATTCGTGAATCTGCGCGCTCATTCCCTGCCTCCCTCGGCGCTGACAACCTCTTCCCCGCGTCCCAGTTCCGCGTCGACGTCCTGCCTGTTGTCACGCAACGCGAGCGGGGGGCGTTCGCATTTGCCGTCAGGTCCCACGAGCTGAACCCATCTTTGGTAGTCTTCCCCGATTCCAATGAATGCGGCTTCATTGACAACATTGATCGCCTCATCCGCAAATTGACGGAGCAGGCTCTCCGATCCAAATCCTCCTCCGCGCACGTAGGCAAGGAAGAGCAGGGTGCCTGGATGCCGCGTCGCCTCGCAAATCTTGATAATGCCCAGCCTGGTGTGTGTATTGCACTCGCTGTACCCCCGCATCAGGTCGGAGAGAGTGTCCGACGTCAGCAGGTTCGGTTCCTTCCTGGCCGTATGGAAGAGGAAATGCACCGCATGGAATCGAGCCGTCCGGTGGGGCTTACAATTCCGAGGAGGAGCGTTCTCGTCGCTCTGAAGGAAGTCTCTGTGGGCAAGATCGGCCGCGTCTTTCTTAGTTAGCCGCCTGTATCGGAGGAGATCCTTCATGGGGTCGGATATTTTTGTGAACAGAGGAAAATCCGCCGCAGGAGGGCTTGGTCGATCAACCAAGCGAGCCAGGTGGGGACTGGCGTGATCCTGACTAGGATCAATGCGGGCGCTTCTGGTTTTAAACGCTCTCCAAGCCAGCAGGCACCGAGCGGGATAAGGGATGACTCTTTGAGAATCCCGTAGCGGGCCACGGTTTGCGTGGAGACCCTCACAATCCGCCTGCGGTGCCGATCGGCGCAGGCGGTTCGCCCGGCCACCTGGCGGTAATCCGTCGAGCTCACCCGGACATCGAAATCGCCAAAGGTTCGTGGCACAGGGCGAATCGATTCAACTGAGAAGTGGGTCGAGGCGTACATCATTTGGCCCCGCCCCTTCGCTCCGCTTCGTTCTCAGCTGGTTGGCACGCTGGTTCGTTCCGCAGGTCCGGAGCCTCGAAAAACTCCAGAAGCACGAGAAGAGCACCGTCATAAACGGCATTTTCCAACGGGCCTGGAACCCTTCCTTCCGGCCACCGGGTTCCCATCCGCTCCATGGCCATATCCCCGATGACCAGGCGGATAAATGAGATCGCGGCGTGCACCTTTGGAGGCAACTCCGGCTCACGTGCTCTCATCGGTCGGGATAGCGTTGTCATGGCGCAAAACCTACCCCACCCCCCGTGACATCCGCTGTCACCCGCCTGCAATATCTGTGTTTTTCTAGGACCGTGACATCTGGTGTCACCTGGGGGCATGCGATCTTGGGAAAAGAAAAACCACGGGAGAAAAATCTCCCGTGGTTTGATCCGATGAATCGGTGGTATTTGACGGTAATGAGCCTCTTCGATGGTTAGCACCATCAATACTAGCTGTGCGTCGAACGAATAAAACCATAACAAAATTTTCCTAATATGACAAGCCAAGAAAATCTGGATGACACATTAGTTCGGCAATGGCGCACAAAGATCCGGCGGGACCTGTTGGAACTCCGCTGCTGCCCGGTAGAGATCAGGAAAGATCGCAGGATCGGAATGGTTGCCATTGAATCCCTTCGCCAAGGCAAAACTGTGCCAATGGATGTGCATGAAATCATCCTGTCTCTTCCAAGCGCCTGTGAAAAGCTCTGCAACAGTGATTGCGTGGATAGCGCCAGTATTGAGCTTGTGATTCTTGCTACATCACGGGGGCATCCCCTTCCGAAATCCTGCAGAGTCCGACGAGCGATGGCTTGGAGGTGGGCGGACATATTGAGGAGGGACATTCGGAGGTGGGCGGATATGCCTGCGGTATTCAAGTTCGATTTTCAAGGCCGCCACCTTGTCCCTCTGGCGCAGGAACTTTGGATTCAGCATTTGAAAAAGTTCCCGGAGGATTGGGCGATCTGCCCGACCGACATGGCCAACCATCCAAAAATCCTGGATGCCGCCTGGCGGGCTGAATTGCAGAAAGTCGCGCATATTCCAGATCGTTGGGGCGAGATGCTGAGGATCACAGAGGATTTTCCAACGAGCGAGGCCCTTCGTGATTGTCTTCGGGAGGCGTACGCTTTGAATGCGGCTCCGAACCTTCGACCCGAACTCCGCAACCATCCGGAATTCGCACGAGCGAGGATCTGCGGGCTGACCGCGTATGCCGTCCGTAATTATAAAACCTGGAAATGCGAGCCACCATTCGACAGGGACCCCGCGCTTGTCCGTCAGATCGAGTTGGAAGCGCTGCGTGGGTGGCCTGGTCATGGGTGGAGGGACTTTCCACCCGAAAAGCGACAAAACCCTCACTACGTCCGAGCGGCGCTGGAGGGATGGCAATGCTCGCTCAGGCAGGAGCCGGGCCTCTGGGCGATTTGTCCGAAACAATTCCGCGAGATAGAGGAGGTCAAATCCAGCGGTTTTCTCGGCTGGTTGGCCAAAGCGAAAAGCGATCCGCTGAGTTGGGAGAGGTGCCCAGTGGAATTCCGGTCAGAGACAGCTATTCTTGATGCCTTCACGGAATCGTGGGCGATGGAACTCGCACGTCAACCCTGGCACCCGTGCCCGTGCGATTTGCGCCAAAGGCCGCCCATCGTTCGAGCGATTCGAGAAGGGTGGCGAAGTGGGCCTAGTGTAGTCCGCCAAGCGGATTGTATTTTATCCCGCAACCTCTGATTGATGATTCCCGATTGTTGATTTTTGATCGGGCCCTGCGCCCGCCCCTTCAACATTCAAAATTCAACAATAATCAATCGAATATTGCTCGCTTAATATGCCCTCTGTAAGGCGGGCTACACTAGGATGCAGGCGTCCCGGAGGTTGATGCTCTGCTTGATGCCGGTGCAGATGGCAACGTCCAGATGGACTGAATTTCCGGCGCCTCGGCACTTTTTTGTGGGGAGAGCTGCAGGACGATCGATTCCGGCGGGGCGATCGAGGAGAGGTCGAGAGCGATCAGGTTTCCGGTTCGCTGGATCCGCTTGGCGGGGAGCGGGGTCGCGACGCCATTGGTGACGGTGCGGGCGGCGATCCGCCAATCCTCGACAGGGACATTGCTGAGCAGGTAGAGCGTCCGGGAGGGAACTGGTGGCAGCGGAACCACGACCTCCCCCACGACGGGGACCGGCAGGGGGACTTGCGTCGGCCCGGCCAACACGGCCGGAATCAGGAGCGCCTCGGGAACCGGCACGTAGAGGACCTGCTCGGCAGGCCCGAGAAGGGGAAACCGGACGGCTTGGAATTTTATTTGCGGAAAGGCCTGCGCGACGTCGAGCGCGGCGTGCGTGGATTTGTGGGCGGGATCAAAAACGAGGTAGCGACCGCTGGGCATCGCCGGCGCGTCAGGCAGTCGGCCTTTCACCACGTACCCGCCATCGAGGTGCTCGGCCAGCGTGTTCCGGTACGAGGGCATGAAAATTTCTGCGCCGTCCGGGCAGAGTGCCCGGGCCGCCTGCGCCGCATCCCTCCACCGCTGGTCCGGCTCGAATGGGAACTCCGCGACGGATTTTACCCCGAGCGGCAGGATCGCCGCAGCCAGCAATGTCGCCAGCACCGGCTGCACTCCGGCGAACGATGGAAACGTCAGGACCTGGAACGCCAGCATTCCGACGACAAACGCGACCGGCATCGCCAGGAACGCGGTGATCCGCTGCGGCGGCGTGGCGAGGATCAGGCAAAACAGATAAAACCCGATGACCGCGACGGCCCCGATCTGAAGCGCCTTGCGGTCGGCCGGGTTGCTGCGGGGGAGCACCAGCGGGACAAGGAGAATTAGGAGAACCAACCCCAAAAACGCCGCATCGTCGACCGGCAGCAGCGAGGCCGGCACCGCGTACGACATCGCGCTGAAGACGGCCGCGATGGAGGAGAACTCCTCGCCATATTTTTCGTCGTACCCCCCGGCCACCTGGGCCAGTTGAAGGAGCACCGGGGAGTAGAGGGCCGCGATGGCGATCGCGCAGGCCAGCCCGGCCATCAGGGTCGCGCGGGACGGCCTTACCAAAAACAGCAGGAGCATCAGCACTCCCCCGAAGACCACGTAAAACGGGAGCGTCCAGGTTCCGAGCGCCACAGAGATCCCAAAAACCCAGAGGAACCCGGGCCGGGCGGTCCGCAGGAACGCGTGCAGCGAGGTGAGCCCGCACACGGCAGCCAAGGTCAGGAACCCGTACCCTCGAGCCTCAAAAACTTTCGTGAGGAGGTCGAGGTTGAGCGCCGGCAGCGCGACGGCAACCGCCCCGGCCAGAGGGGATCCGAGCCGCCAGAAATACGCTGCCAAAATCACGAGAGCCAGGCCGACCGAGACGAACGACCACAGCCGCGCCCGCGCCGGGTGCAGGGAACCCGACCCCGGGGTCAGCGAGTTCACCACGCTGAAAAAAATGTGGTTTTTGGCGAGGCTGTATTTGGTGGCCGATGTTATCGGCCCACGGGACGTGTACGACCGCACCGAGCCGACCTCATCGACCCGGAGCGACGCGTGCGCCATGGCTCCGACGGATTGGCTGAAATGGAGGCCCGAGAGGAGAAGGATCGCTGCGGCGAGCAGCAGCTCGTACCGGCGCAGCCAGGTGCGATGGTGCCTCGCCAGGCGGCAGACCCCGTGATAAATCGCCAGCGGGCCGGTGGCGAGCCACGCGGCCACCTGCGGAAGATCGCTCCGCAGCAAGGCGGCCAGCATGCCAAGCGCCCCGAATCCCAGGATCCGCAGTACCCATGCCAGCGCGCTCGGCGCGTAGCCGGATGCCCCGAACAGCCCGGTTGCAAGGAGCAGAAAAAGGAGCGAGTGACCGGGGACGGAACCGACCGCAGCTGCCAGGTGGCGGAAGGCCTTGCTCATGCGGCGATTTCCGCCCAACGCGCGCCCCCCCTGCTCGATTGCGGCCGGGTTGCCATGGCCATCAGAACCCCGGAATTTTCAGCTTAGGCAGGTCGCGGTTGGTCGATCGGTACCAGAGCAGGAAAAACCCGATGCCCATAAAAAAGATGAGCGGCGCCCAGGCGGCGAAGGTCGGCGGGATCCGCGAACCCTTGCCCAGAGCGACAAAGAGGCTGCTGACAAAAAAGAGCAGGAAGAACAGCCCGATCGCGATGGCCACCCCGCCGAGGATGCCCCGGCGCGAGTAGACGATCCCCATCGGGGCCGCCAAAAAGACGACGACCAGGCACACGAGCGGCAGCGCCCATCGGTAGTGCCAGTGCGTGAGATACGGGACGAGCCGCTTCGCAGGAAAGTCGCTGTTAAACTCGAGGTAGTTATTCAGCTCCGGGACCGAGAGGAACTCGGGGTTCATCACCGAGCTTGAGATCCGCCACGGCGTCTCAGACCATCCGTCAATCACCATCACCGACCGCCCCTCCGAGGAGACGACCTCGCCCGCCGCATCCATCTCCACCACCCGCGCGTTGCCCAGCGTCCAGCGCTTCAACGCGGGATCATAAACCGCCTCGCGCGCATACCACTTTTTCAGGATGTCCCCCTGCTCGTTCTGCTGGATGATCTGCACCTCGCTGAGGACGCCCTTCTCGACCACAAAGCTGTTCACGTACCACGTGCGCAGGTCCTCCCGGTTTCGAAAAAGGTGGCCCTTGATTTTAAAGTCGCGCTTTTCCCCGCGCTTGATCTCGGTGAGCATCTGCTTGCGGACGGCGGCCGCGTGCGGGGCGGAGTCGAAGTTGAAGTACGCGCTCACCGCGGAGAGGGCGATCCCGACCCCGATCAGCGGGGTGATGATCCGGATCAGGCTCAGGCCGGCCCCCATCATCGAGATGATCTCGTTCGAGCGGGACATCGCGGTCAGCGAGTAGAGCAGCGCCAGAAGGAGCACGATCGGCAGGCTGAGCACGATGATCTGCGGCACCTGGGAGGCGTAATATGCGAGCAGCACGTCGAACGTCGCCTTTCCCTGCATGAAATCCTGCAGGTTGTCGCTCAGGTCAAAAATAAACCAGATCCCCAAAAATCCGAGCAGGCAGTACACGAACGGCGTCAAAAATTTCCGGAGCAGGTATCGGTCGAGGATGGTCATCGGCAATCGCGGCAAGTTCGCCATTTTTTGCGCGCGAGTCAATCGTGGGCGCGCCCCGATCGCGGCTCAGCGATATCCGGGCAGGAACTTCGCCTCGGCGGCAAACATCTCAAGCGTCATCTTTTTGATTTCCGCCGGGGAAAGGACCGCCGAGGTGAGAGGGTCGAGCAGGAGCGCATGGATGGCGGCTTCCTTGCTGCGCTCCACGGCGGCCTGAGCTGCGATCGTGATGGTCGCCATGTTCGATGCGGACACGGCCGCCATCTGCGGCGGCAGGGCGCCGAAGCGTGTGGGGCGAATCCCGCCGGAGTCGACCATGCACGAGACCTCGACGCAGCCATCCAGCGGCAGGTTGGAAATGAGGGGCCCGGCACCCCGGCGGCAGTTCATAACGTTCCCGTGGATCCGGGTGGGGCAATCCTTTTCGCGGGCCTCGATGATCCAGCTCGCGTACTCCCAGCTCCTCTCCCAGCCAAGCTCTCCCTTGCCCCGGAGCATGGCCGCGCGCACGTTGTCGCTCTCGGCCCGCCACTGCGGCCAGTTGTCTGCGTAAAATGACGATCCCCCATCGTAGCCGTCGCGGCAGTATGTTTTGATCAGGTCGCTGCGTTTCCGGTAATACGGCAGGTATTCCGAGAGGTGTCCGCTCGACTCGGTGATGAAGGCCCCGAAGTGGAGCATCATGTCCTTCCGCACGAGATCCTTTGCGTCCTCAGGGTCGCCCGGCTTGCCGGCGATGTCGGCACGGGCCATTTTCATGAGGCGCGGATAGAGGTCGCGCCCCTGATGGCGGAGCCTGACGAACCACGCCAGGTGGTTGATGCCCGCGCACTCCCATTCCATCTCGTCGTAGGGAACGCCCGCGCGCTTCGCGAGCAGGTGGCCGGTCCCCTGGACCGAGTGGCACAGGCCGACCACGGCGAGCGACGAGGTCCGTCCCGCCGCCACGCACAGCATGCCCATCGGGTTGGTGTAGTTGAGGACGAGGGCCTGCGGGCAGAGGCGCTCCGCGTCGCGCAGGACGTCGAGCCAGACCGGAATCGTCCGCAGCCCCTTAAAGAGCCCTCCTGGCCCGATCGTGTCGCCGATGCATTGGTCGATGCCGTAGCGGGCGGGAATTTCGTTGTCATGTCGCACGCACTCCAGCCCGCTCACCTCGATGCAGTTCACGATGTAGTCCGCCTCTTTCAGGGCGCTGCGGCGATCTGCCGAGGCCGTGACCTTCCACCCCTTGGCTCCCGTTTTGGCGATCAGCTTGGTGAGGACGCCCCGCATCGCCGCGAGGCGCTGCCGGTCGATGTCGACAAGAGCGATCTCGCCGCCGCAGCTGCCGGGCGTGCGGAGCAGGTCGTTCGCCAGGCGTGGCGTGAACCCGCTGCCGGCTCCGAGCATGGCGATCTTAATCGGCCGCTGCATTGTTCCGGCAAGCCCCCTGTTGGCGGAGTCCTGTGTGTGAGCGTGGTGGCCTTGCGGGGAACGTTTGAGGGAGGTGGATTTCATGGACCCGGAATATCCCCTGCTCCCTGCCAAATCAAGAGCTGACTTGTGATCAGAAATATGTTGTTCTGTGATATGCTCCCCTTCTATTCGTCAGAGGACCTCATGCTCTCCTGTCCATTTTCTGGCATCTCAGAAAAGGTTTCGAGCAAGTCTTATTCCTACGATAACACCCGGAGAGGAGAGGACCATTTTGTGATTATTCAGCGGACGGAGTCCGGGTGCGGGGTTTTCCAATCCGGACGTCGGCGGGACGAAGTCCTGCCCGGGTTCGCGTTTATTGCGGCCGTCCCGGAGCGCAGCCGCTACTTTTTCGAAGCCTCCAAACCGTGGGTTTTTACATGGATCAACTTTTATGGAGGGCTGTCGCTGGACCTGGCGCGGGCGATCCGCAACGCGCATGGGCCAGTTGTTCCGTTCCCTTCGGATGGCGAGGCGTCCCGCATATTTTATTCGCTGGCCGAAGGCACCGCAGCAAAATCCCGGGACCCATGGAAGCACTCCGCCCGGTGCTTCGAGTTTTTCTCGATCCTCATGGGAGGGCTGGCACGACCCGCAGGCGCCGGTATCGACCCGGCCGACACAGCTGCGGGGATCATGGAGCAGCGATTCCGCGAGCCCCTCTGCGTGAAGGAAATCGCCGCGCAAGTCGGGCTGACGCGCGAGCACCTGAGCCGGCTCTTCGCGCAGCGCCACGGCAACGGGCCGGCTGCCTACCTACGAGCCATCCGCGCCCGGCAGGCCGGACGGCTCCTGGTCGAGGAAAACCTTTCCCTGCGCGAGATCGCCCTGAGGTCGGGCTTCCCCTCGGTGGCCGCGCTGCGGCGAGCGGGAATCGAAGGCCGCGGGGGGCGTGGCTGACCGGCGCTTGCGCATCGCTGAAAGTTGCAATAGAGGGCTCCGCCTTGAGGGGATCTTGTTTGGAGTTCCTTCAGGCGGTGCTTTTTTGGCTCCCGCCTCACTCGCCAGCCGCCTGAAGGCGGAACTCCGAACCCGGAAGTCCTCCGCCTGACAGACGTGCAACTTTCGGAGAGGTGCCCTGGCTGACCCGATTGAGAACTCCTCCATGGCCAATTCCTCGGAAACGTGGTGTAGTTCTTCCTGCCATCCATGAAACTCAGGACACTTCCCTTCCGACAGGTTCACCTCGATTTCCACACGTCGCCGCTCATCCCCGGCATCGGGGCAAAGTTTGAAAAGGCACGCTGGCAGGACACGCTGCTGGCCGCACGGGTCAACTCGATCACCCTGTTTTCGAAATGCCATCATGGCTACAGCTACCACCCGACCGGCGTCGGCCGGCAGCATCCGCATCTGAATTTTGATCTTCTCCGGGCGCAGTACGATGCGTGCCGCGAGGTCGGGATTGCCACGCCGATCTACCTCTCGGCCGGCGTAGACAACCTCGCCGGCGAAGAGCATCCCGAGTGGCGCGAGATCAACGCCGAGGGCGCGTTCAGCGGGTGGGTCACCTCGCCGCTCAAGCCCGGCTTCCAGATGATGGATTTTTTGAGCCCGTACCTGGACTACCTCTGCGCCCAGATCGAGGAGGCGGTGCGCCTCTTTCCCGACGCCGACGGCATCTTTCTCGACATCATCTCCCAGGCCCCCGGCTGCTCGAAGTGGAGGATGGCGCACATGGCGGAAAGCGGCCTGGATGCGGAGAGGCTGGACGCCCGTCAGCAGGCCGCCGCGGCCGCCCTCGAAGCGTACTACGTGCGGACCACGCAGGCCGCCAAGTGCCTGAGCCCGGAGATGCCGATCTTTCATAATTCCGGCCACATCCGCCGCGGCGACCGCGATGTGCTCCGGCATTTCAGCCACCTGGAGCTTGAGTCGCTGCCCACCGGAGGCTGGGGGTACGACCATTTCCCGATGTCCGCAAAATATGCCGTCAACCTCGGGCTCGAATTTCTGGGGATGACCGGAAAGTTCCACACGACATGGGGAGAATTCGGGGGGCAGAAGCATCCGAACGCGTTGCGCTACGAATGTGCGGCAATGCTCGCCTTCAATTCGAAGTGCAGCATCGGCGACCAGCTGCATCCCGGGGGGGGCCTGGATGCCACGACCTACCGCTCAATCGGGGCAGCCTACCGGGAGGTGGAGAGCAAGGAGCCGTGGTGCTCGGAGGCCCGTCCGGTTTCTGACATCGGGGTCCTTTCGGGCGAGGCGGAGAACCATTCCATGCGGCAGAGCCCGGAGGACGAAGGCGCGACCCGCGCGCTTTTGGAGGGTCACTTCCTGTTTGAACTCGTGGATCGCGAGATGGGTTTCACCCGCTTTAAGCTCCTGGTTTTGCCCGATACCATCCGGATCGATGACGATCTCAAGCGCCGCCTCGATGCCTATCTGGCGTCCGGTGGCCGACTGCTGCTCACCGGGGAAAGCGGGCTCTGGAGGGACCGTGAGGAATTTGCCTTCGATCTCGGAGCCGAGCACTCCGGCGAGAGCGAGTTCTCTCCCGATTTCATTCTTCCAGCCCCCGCGTTCCGCGCGGATTTTGTGGAGACGCCGGTCGTGATGTACGTGCGCTCGCAGCGGATCCGGGCGACCGGCGGGGAGTCGCTTGGCGACGTTTACGATCCGTATTTCAACCGGACGTACCGCCACTTTTGCAGCCACCAGCATACGCCATTTCATGAGGAGCCTTCGGGGTTTTCCTGCGGCGTCCGAAAGGGTCCGGTCGCCTACCTCGCGCACCCGGTCTTTTCGCTCTACCGGACGTATGGCGCGGTGGTTTATCGCGAATACATCAACCGGGTCATCGCTTCGCTTCTTGGAGCGGAGGCCACGTTGGCGTGCAGCCTGCCGTCCGCAGCGCGCGTCTCTCTGAACCGCCAGAAAGAGGCAGGCCGGAGCGTATTGCACCTGCTATTTGCCAACACGATCAGCCGGGGAGGTGCGATGGATCTGGCAGGAGGAACGGTCTCTGCGGCCGGCCTCAGCATCGAGATCATCGAGGAGCTGCTGCCCCTGCGAAACACAACGGTCACCCTGCGCCACCAGCCCGCTCTCAAAAAGGTGACGCTCGAGCCGGGAGGTCAGGAAATCACGTTCTGCCAGGAGAACGGGGTCGTCACGTTCGCGGTCGATGAGTTTTCGTGCCACCAGATGGTTGTCCTTACTGATGCATGAGCCACCCGCCGGGGCCGGAGATCCGCCGGTGCTCGCCTTCAATTCGAAGTGCAGCATCGGGGACAAGCTGCATCCCGGGGGGGGTCCTGTCGCTCCGGTTGCAACTTTCAGGCATGCGCCCTCCGCCCAGCAGGAGATTTTTCTTCAAGTGGCATCGGCATCCTGCCCATGCCAGTGCGTGGCCAAGCGGACGGTATCCGGGCGAGCCTAAGATTCCGGGACTTCGAGCGGGTCGCTGCTATACGGTTGGGCGACTCCGCCGAATTTCGGGTACACGAACCGAGCCGTGATCGAGTTCGACCGGGTGAGCCCGCAGACGGTTTTGACTCCGCTTTTCCAGAGGTGCTCGAGCGAGGCCGCGAGCAGGGAGGTCGCCAGCCCGCGGTTCCGGTATTCGTTGAGGATGCACGGCCCGCTGAGAAGATGGTTGACCGCCTCGGGATCCGTGTCCAACAGGGAAACCCCGATCACGCGTGTCCCATGGGCGACCACCAGGCAGCGCGGCTCGTCCGCAGAAAAAATTTCCTCCGCATCCTCGTCGAGGCGCTCGATAAGCTTGCGGCTGATATCGCCCCAGCCGGCATCGACCGCAAATGCACTCTTCAGGACTTTCGGCACGCCGTCCTCATCGGACTTTTCGGCCGTGCGCACGACAAGCGGCGCAATCGCGGGCGTGGACAACTGAATCTCCGACTTCTGCCATTCAAAACGGGAACAAGGAATCATGGGAACACCCCGGCGGTCGGAACCGACCCCGGGAAAAAGATCAGGAAGCGCCCTGGTCGTCGCGGCTCACCCACCAGACGCACCCGAGGAGCGCAGTGGATAGCACGGTGAAAGCGGTGAATGTAAGCATAGGCAGCGGCTGGGAAATCCCAGTTTCTCCCCGCCAAGTCAACAAGAATTCGTCTCAACGCAACACGATGTTGAAAAAATCCTCAAAAACCTGGCGGTAGACATCGCGTTTGATTGGCGGGACCCAGTCGATTTGAAAGGCGCCTGGGGGAAGCCAGCGAAACGAGGAGAACTCTTTTTTGTCGACGGCGATGTTCGGGGTGCCGACACATTCGGCCAGAAAGTAGCGTTGCTCCTGACCGTCGCAGCCTTCCTTGCGGAACCCCGAGCGGAAAATATACCGGTAGGGCCCGCGCTCGGAGATGATCCGGTAGGCCGAGGGGGTGAGGGAAATTTCTTCCTCGACCTCGCGGCGGAGGGCTTCGAGGTTGCTCTCCTCATCCCGCGCGCCCCCTTGCGGGAACTGCCAGGAGTTGCGGAACCCCTTGCGCTCGCAGACGAGGATCTCGCCGCCAGGCCGGGTGAGGATGAACGCGACGTTCCTTCGGAATTTCATGAGGAGGCAGAGAGGGCAGCAGGCTGCTGCTGGGTGAGGCAGTGAAACGCTCCAAGGCCCCAGATGAGCTCGCGGCAATCGATGGGAACGACCTTCCGCGTCGGGAACGCCTCGCGGATCACCGACTCCGCCCAGGCATCGTTGCGCTCGCCGAAGACCGGCAGCAGCACGGACTCGTTGGCGATGTAAAAATTTGCGTAGCTAGCCGGGAGCCGGATCCCGTCGCGCACGATCCGGGTCGGCATCGGGAGGGTGAGGACATGGAGTGGCTCGCCATCGGTGAGGCGCATCTCGTGCAGGCGGTTGAGATTCGTGCGGAGCGGCTCAAAGTTTGGGTCGTGCTCATCCTCTTCGGTCACCGTGATGACGACTGATTTTGAGATGAACCGGGTGAGGTCGTCGACGTGGCCGTCGGTGTCGTCGCCCTCGATCCCGTCGCCGAGCCAGAGCACCTGCGAGACACCCAGCGTCTCGTGCAGCTTCTTTTCGATTTGGTGGCGGTCGCACTTCGCGTTGCGGTTCGGATTGAGGAGGCAGCTCTCGGTCGTGAGCACGCTTCCGGCCCCGTTGACGTCGATCGACCCGCCCTCCAGCACGAAGTCGCCGAAATCGAAGAGCGGAATCCCGAGCTTGCCGGCAATTTTTCCCGGCACCTCGTCGTCATCCTCGAACGGCGAGAGCTTCCAGCCCCACGCATTGAACCCGAAGTTGAGGGCGGCCAGCTGCGGGGCGGCGGGGCGGCGGACAAAGATCGGCCCGTGGTCGCGGCACCAGGGCTCGTTGGTCGCGATGTGAAAGTATTCGATGCGCTTCGCGGGGGCTCCGGCGAGAAGCTTGCGCACCGACTTTTCCTGCGCGGCGTCCTTCACATTGATCCGAAGGATCTCGGATTCCGCCAGCGCGGTGGCCATCTCCACAAACGCTGGAAGGATACGCGCATACGAGCCCGGAAAGCTGTTGCTCTCGGGGTGTGGCCAGGAAATCCAAGTCGCCTCATGGGGTTCCCATTCGGCGGGCATCGCATATCCTTGAGCGGCTGGGGTTGTGCTCATTGTGCCCCCACCATCCGCGCGGGGGTGAGGGGAAAACAAGCGGAATTTTCAGGTATTTCTTCAGGCGTTTTTCTTTGTCCTCGGCACCCTTGCCAGCAGATGCAAAAGCGTTCAGGATAGTTGACCTCCATGTCGGACCTCCTACGGCACTTTTTCACCGCTCTGGGCCTGGAGGATCGGCTGGGCATCACGCGGCCATCCCGGCCCGGCGGAGCTCCGGGCTCGTTCGGCCTCCTCGCGACCACCCGCAGCACAACGGTTTTTTCCGGCGAACCGGAGGAGTGGGCGGGCTATCTCGGCCGGGATTGGTCGCGGCGGACGGATGGGGTTTTTGAGATGGAGGTCCGCATCGATGGCGAGGCTTGCGCGGTCGTCTTTGAAGCGAAGAACGACCGTTCCCGGGTTTGGGCCGGGGCGCTGACCCGCGGGTTCAGGGAGATGCAGGCAAGGCTCGAGCGGGTTCCCGCAGCGGGTTTGGTTCTGGACAAGCTGGTCTTTGAAAATACGTCGAATGCGTCGGCCGGAATCTCGCTGGTTTCGTGCGCCGAGCTTCCGGCTTTTGCGACCCGCGAGATGTGGGTGAACGACGACCTGACCTCGGCCGCCACGCGGATCGTTGTGCGCACGGGCCTGATGCAGGAGTTCGAGCCGCAGGCCGATGGCGGCAAGCCGCTGGAGCGCCTGGGCGAGATCTGGGAGGTCTTCCGGCGCATCCTTCTCCAGCTCGGGCACGAAAACTACCCGCGCGACCGCTTCACCGAACGCATCGAGCTCACCACGAAGTGGGCGCTCATCAACCTCCACCTCCTCTACGACGGGAAAAAAGATGGGCGCCTCGACCCCAACGCCGCCGGCGAAGCCTTCGAAAAGATCTGCGCGAAGAGGGGGCGGCTCGAGCGCCGCGAGCTCTTCGTGCGCGATCCGTTTTTCCGGCTGCTCGCGGACGTTTCGTTTTTGCTTCGCGAACGCGGGATTGAGAGCCTGTGGGACACAGCGGCCGTCATCGTGCGCGACTACCTTGACGCCCGCTACCTCCGGCTCAGCATCGCCAGCCTCATGCCGGCCAGACCGGACTGGCTCGAGGCAATGCCGGTCGAGTGGAAGAGCCCGAAAAAGATCCAGACCCCGAACCCCGAGGCCGGCCGTTTCGGGATCATCGACGACGAGGACGAGGACGCCTGGAAAAAGATCCGGGGGCCCCTGGAGGATGTCGGCTACCTGATCATCGGCCAGCTCGGAATGGGCCAGTTCGGGCGGGTGTACGAGGCGATCAACGTCGGCAACGGCAGCATCCCCGCACGGGTCGCCATCAAGGTCGACCGGATCCGGAAGGGGCGCAAAAAGGAGGCGATCGAGGCGGCCGACACGATTATGGAGATCGCGCGCGGGCTCTCAAAATCCCCGCACGTCATCCGGGTCTTCGATGCCGGCTACCTGAAGAAGGAGCGATCAAACTATCACATCCTCCAGATCGTGGAGGGCGACACGCTCGACCACCTCATCGGGGTTGCGGGAACCGAGCATGCGAGCATCCTGCGACCGCAGGCCGGACGCTCCTCGCCGGCGGATGCGAACCGGGAATTTCTCAAATCCCTGAGCGGGAGCGCTGGCGAGGCCTGGCGCCGGAACCGGAACTCCCCCCCGTTCCGGTCGCCGCCCGGGCTGAGCCATATCCTGGACCTCCTGACGAGCAAGGCCCTGTGGATCGAGGAGGTTCACGGGCTCGGCTACGCGATCAACGACCTGAAAAACGGAAACGTGATGATGAGCCGTCGCGACCAGTTCAAGGCGATCGATCTCGATTCGTACAGCCCGGTCTTCACGCCGCTCGACAAGCTTCCGGACTTTTTTTTCCTGGCGGTATCGGCGCTTCAGCTGGTCGCCCGCGGGTGCGCATGGGAGCAAGCCACCCGCACGTCGGAAATTAAGGAGCTCCTCTCCAGCCCGGGGGCGATCGAGCGCCGGCTCAACGAGATCTGGCCGTACGGAGACCTCCGCCAAACGAGCGGCGGACGGATCGAAACCGCCGAGGTCACCAGGTTTTTTGCCACCTTCATCGACGACGCGCGGTCCGGGCGGTTTGCGAACGAGCCAGGCCAGTTCACCCAGGCGATCGACGCCCTCATCTTCCTCAAGCGCCGCCTCTCGACCGAGCAGATGGTCCTCCAGTAGGGCAGGAACTCAGCCGAAGCGCCCGGTGATGTAGTCCTCGGTCTGCTTCTGCGAGGGATTCGAAAAGATTTTTTGGGTCTCGGAGAATTCGATTAATTTGCCGAGGTAAAAGAAGGCAGTTTTGTCCGAGCAGCGAGTGGCCTGCTGCATGTTGTGGGTCACGATGACGATCGTGAACTGCTGTTTGAGCTCATGGATGAGCTCCTCGACCTTGACGGTGGCGATTGGGTCCAAGGCCGAGCAGGGCTCGTCCATCAGGAGAACCTTCGGGCGGTTTGCGATCGCGCGGGCGATGCAGAGGCGCTGCATCTGGCCACCAGAGAGCCCGAGCGCGCTCTCATGCAGGCGGTCCTTGGCCTCATCCCACAGGGCGGCACCGCGCAGGCTTCGCTCAACCGCCTCGTCCAGCACGCTTTTCGAGTTTTGTCCCCCGATCCTTAGACCATAGACGATGTTTTCATAGATCGACTTGGGGAAGGGGTTTGATTTCTGAAAGACCATTCCGATGCTGCGGCGGAGGGCAATGACCTCGACACTCTTCTCGTAGATGCTTTGGCCGAGGAGCTTGATATCCCCCGAGTGGCGCACCCCCTCGATGAGCTCGTTCATACGATTGAAGTTTCGCAGCAGAGTGGACTTGCCGCAGCCAGATGGCCCAATGAATGCCGTGACCTGCTTTTCAGGAATGTCCATGTTGACATTGAACAATGCCTGCTTTTTTCCGTAGAAAAAGTCGAAGTCCCGGACGGTCAGGAAGTCTGGTCGGCCGGGGGATGTCACCGGCGGCGTTGCGTTGTTGGCTTCTTCAGTCATAACAGTGGGTATTCGGCTGGCGCAGGGGCTGCTAGTGCTTCTTGGAAAACACGAGCTGGGCAGAAATGTTGGCGAGCGTCACGAAGGCGACAAGGACCAATGAGGCGGTCCATGCCATTTGGATCTGATGCGGAAACGGGACGGTGGAGAAATTGTAAATGAGGACCGAGAGCGAGGCGGTAGGCTCGGAAAGCGACCTTGCCCAGAACTGGCTGAATAGAGCCGTAAAGATGAGGGGGGCCGTCTCCCCGGCTGCGCGAGCAACCGCGAGCATGATCCCGGTCATGATTGCCGGAAGGGCATCAGGAAGGACAACACGAACGATGGTTTGGAACTTTGTCGCGCCCAAGCCGTAGGAAGCTTCCCGATAGGCACTTTGAACCCCCATGAGGGCCTGCTCGGACGTCAGGAGAATCGTCGGCAGCATGAGCACGGCAAGCGCGACTCCGCCGGCGTAAGCCGAGAAGGCTCCCGTGGTAGCTACGATAACGGCGAAGGCAAATACACCGCAGATGATCGAAGGGATGCCGGTGAGAAGCTTGGCCACGAGGCGTACGGCCTGAGCCAGTCGGCTGGAGGGATCGTATTCGTTGATAAAGATTGCCGAAAGGATGCCGATGGGTGCTGCAAGGACCAGACCAAGGCCGACCATCACCATCGTGCCAAGAACCGCATTCCCAAAGCCACCACCCGCCATGCCGGCAGCCGGAGGGAGCGATGTGAACAGGCTCCAACTCAAGAGTGGCAGACCATTTTTTAGAACGAGGACGACGATAGAAATCAGGGGAACGAGAGTCAGGAGCGACAGGCCGACACAAACCGTGCTCAGGACGCGGTTTCCAAGCGAGCGGGAGAGGGCCTTGGAGGTCTCCGCGTTGTCGGAGGCAAAAAAGTCCGGGGCGTGGGACGCAATGGGATCCATCGTATTTATCGGATTCCGGCCGTTTGTTTTTGGGTATAGCGGAGGACCGCCTCCCCGGTGAGGTTCACAAAGAGAGTGATCACGACGAGAATGAGAGCCGCGAACATGAGCGAATTAACTTGGAGACCGTCAGCCTCACCAAACTGGTTGGCGAGAAGGCCGGCAAGCGTGCCGCCGGGAGACAGCAGGGACCAGGAGAGGCGCGAGCTGTTTCCAATGAGCATCGCGACAGCCATCGTCTCACCCATCGCACGGCCCAGCGCCAGGATCGTAGCGGCCACGATGCCCGGAGCGGCCGTCGGCAGAATCACACCCAGAATCGCCTCCCACCGCGTGGCCCCTAGGGCATAGGCCCCCTCGCGCAGCGTCTTGGGAACGGCCGTGAGGGCGCTGCGAGAGATCGCGGTCATAGTGGGCAGGACCATCAGCGCCAGCACGACGCTCGCAGTGAGCATCGAGTTGCCGTAGGCGGGACCGGCAAAGAGGGGAATTCCCCCGAGGTTTGCCATCGCCCAATCACCAAAAACCTTGATCAAGGGGATGACGACAAAAATGCCCCAGAGGCCGTACACGACACTGGGAATCGCGGCCAGCATTTCAACGACGAATCGGATCGTCTGCCGGATCGGCGCGGAAAGAAAATTTTCGCTCAGAAAGATGGCGATCGCAAGCCCGAGCGGAAAGGCGAAGAGGATGGCGATGAACGAGCTGACAGCTGTGCCAACGATGAACGGAAATACCCCGTAGTTGTCGCGATTCGGAACCCACGACGAACTCGTCAGGAAGCCGAAACCGAATTTTTCGATAGCCGGCCAGGCACCGGTAACGATTTCATAGACGATCAGTCCGAGGGTGGCCACGGCGCAGGCCGAGGCCACCCAGCAGAGGACGTGAAAGAGATCGGGGCCCACGCGGAGTTCCGCAATGGCGCGGGAGTCGGGATCTTCTTGGGCCACGATTTCGAGGGGGCGGGAGTTACTGGATGGTGGCGAGAGCGGCTTTTGCCTTCTCAACAACCGGGGCCGGAAGCGGGATGTAGCCGAGTTCGGAGGCGAACCCCTGTCCGGTGGTGAGGCCGTAGGTTACGAATTCCTTGAGGGCCTTGAGCTTGGCGGCATCGTCGTACTTTTTGTAGAGGAGGAGCCAGGTGAAGCTGGCGATCGGGTAGTCGGATGCGCCTTCGGGATCGACCGGCCAGATGCGAAGGTTTTCGGGAAGCTGGATGTTTGCGAGGGTCGAGGCTCCGCTTTCATCACCGGGCGCAATAAATTTGCCGGCCTTGTTTTCGAGGCTGGCCATCGAGAGACCGTTGCCCTTCGCATAGCCGTACTCGACGTAGCCGATGGCACCGGGGGACTGCTTGACGAGGGCCGTGACGCCTTCGTTGCCCTTGCCACCCACCCCGACAGGAAAGGTGACCGACTTGTCTGTCCCGATCTTTTCCTTAAACTCCGGGCTGATGGCCGAGAGATGCTGGGTGAACACATAGGTGGTTCCGCTTCCATCCGAACGGTACGCAACCTGAATCGGAAGCTCGGGGAGCTTGACTCCGGGGTTGGCTTTCGAGATGGCGGGATCGCTCCACTTGGTGATTGTGCCGAGGTAGATGCCCGCCATGGCAGCGCGGGAGAGGTTGAGCTTGTCAACGCCAGGCAGGTTGTATGCATAGACCACCTCGCCGGCGGTGGCGGGGATCATCACAACGCCTTTGGAGACCTTGGCAATTTCCGCATCGCTCATCGCGGCGTCGCTTGCACCGAAGTCAACCACGCCCGCTGTGAAATTTTTGACGCCGGCTCCGGAGCCAACCGACTGGTAGTTGACCTGCACGCGAGGGTTGACCTTGTTGTATTCGACACCCCACCGCTGGTAGAGGGGGGCCGGAAACGAGGCTCCAGCACCGGAGAGCTGCTGCGCTTGAACGGACGAGCCGGCGAGGAGCGCGGCACCGATGGCAAGAAGTGAGATGGATTTCATTGGTAATAAGTGGAAGGCCGGCATCCCACACGAAAGAATCAGAGGTGCCAAAGTTATAATTGTGACAAATCCGTAACAATATCGATGAAGATCTGCAACCCGGCCAGGCGCCCTCAAAAAATTTCTCTGGAAGCTGGGCGGGACCTGGCCAGCCACTAAGGGAGGCCGCCGGGAGGGAATTCCCGGCGCTAGCTCGTGGATCGGATCCGACCGGCCAGAAATCTCCTAACTTTCGGATTTCCTTTTTGGGCGAGAGCGGGTTTCCTGAGCAGCCATGAACCTTGATACCCCGACATTGGAACTGGCGGCGCGTGATGCGCGCGGACTCGCGATGGATGCCGTCGCAAAATGCAAATCCGGTCACCTGGGGCTTCCCTTGGGAGCCGCCGAGGTCGGGGCGGTCCTCTATGGGCACGCTCTCAGCCACAATCCGGACGAGCCCCGCTGGCTGAACCGCGACCGCTTCATCCTCTCCGCCGGCCACGGCAGCATGTTCCTCTACAGCTGGCTCCACCTCTCGGGGTACGACCTCCCGCTCGAGGAGGTCAAAAATTTTCGCCAGCTCCACAGCAAGACCCCCGGGCATCCGGAGTTCCACGAAACCCCCGGCGTGGAGGCGACGACCGGGCCGCTCGGGCAGGGCGTCTCGAACGCGGTCGGCTACGCGGTCTCGGCGAAGATGTGCGAGGCCAGGTTCAACACCGCCGCCCACACGATTTTTGACCACCATGTCATCGCCCTCGCTGGCGACGGCTGCCTCCAGGAGGGCATCGCCCAGGAGGCGTCCGCGCTGGCCGCCCACCTCGGGCTCGACAACCTGATCCTGATCTATGACTCCAACAACGTGACGCTCGACGCGATGGCGCCGGTCACGCAGAGCGAGGACACCGCCGGCCGCTACAAGGCGTACGGGTGGGATGTTCACGAGATCGACGGGCACAATATCCAGGAGATCGCGAACACGATCGCCGCCGCGAAAGCCGCCACCAGCGGAAAGCCGCAGTTCATCATCGCCAAGACGCTCATCGGAAAAGGAATCCCGGAGGTTTGCGGAACGAACAAGGCGCACGGTGAGGCAGGAGTGAAGTTTGTTGCCGAATCGCGCAAGGCGCTCGGCCTCCCGGAGGAGACATTTTTCGTGGCCCCCGGGACGCGCGGTTTTTTTGCCTGCCACAAAACCGGGCTGAAGGCCGCCTACGAAGCCTGGCAGGCGACGTACGCTGCCTGGAGCGCCGGCAATGCCGACCTTGCCCGGGAGCTTGACGATGCGATCGCAGGCAAGGTTCCGGATCTCCGCAAGGTCATCCCTGCCTTTGATCCCGCCTCGAACATCGCGACCCGCAAGGCGGGCAGTGATGTGCTTCAGCCGATCGCCGCCGCCATGCCGCTCCTTGTCAGCGGAAGCGCCGACCTGCACGGCTCGACACTCAACTACATCAAGGATGGTGGCGACTTCAACCGCGAGGACCGCGGCGGTCGGAACCTGCATTTCGGGATCCGCGAGCACGCGATGTGCGGGCTCCTGAACGGCATCGCCTACGACGGGATCTTCCGTCCGAGCGGCGCGACCTTCCTCGTCTTCAGCGATTACGGCCGCCCGTCGATCCGGGTTGCCGCGCTTTCGAAGCTGCCGGTGGTTTACATCTTCACGCACGACTCGATCGGCGTCGGCGAAGACGGCCCGACACACGAGCCGGTCGAGACGGTCGCCGCCCTGCGCGCGATCCCCGGGCTCGACGTGATCCGCCCGGGCGACCCGGAGGAAACGGCCGGCGCCTTCGCCGCAGCCTTCGAAAAGACCGACGGTCCGACGATGCTCGTCCTCTCCCGCCAAAACCTGCCCACGCAGAACGAAATCCCGGTGGACACCCGCCGCGAGGGAGCGTTCCTGGGCGGGTACATCGCGCTCAAGGAAACCGCCCCGCTCGAGCTCATCCTGCTCGCATCGGGCAGCGAGCTGCAGCACGCGATTAAGGCAGCCGCAGAGCTCGGGGCCGGGACCCGCGTCGTCTCAATGCCTTGCTTTGAGCGCTTTGAGCAACAGAGCGCGGAATACAAGGAAGCCGTCCTTCCCGCCGCCTGCCGGAAGCGGGTGTCGATTGAGGCTGGCATCTCCGACCCTTGGTTCCGCTATGTCGGCCTCGACGGCCGCACGGTCGCTGTCGACCGGTTCGGGCTCAGCGCGCCGGGCAACATCGTCATGGAGCAGTTCGGCATCACCGCCGCCAATTTGGTCCAGGTCGCCAAGGGGCTTTAATCCAAGAACGGCGGAAGAGGCCCGCGAATCCCGCGAATAGGAAGGACTGGGCAAGGCAGGCCGCTTTTTCTGGCTTACCTTTTCATTTCCGGCTTATTTTATTCGCGTTCATTGGCTGAATTCGCGGGCAAAGCCTGATCCGGGTTTCGTCAAGTTTGCGGCGCTTCGGATGCGGGGCGGGCGACGTGCTCGAGCAGCGCGCGTGCCGCCCGGTCGGACGCGCCGTCAGCCTCCAGTTCGGACGCGATCTCAAGGAGTTGGCGGCTCAGGCCAGCGCGCTCGGCCACGCCATCAAGGAGTCGCTGGATTTCTGCGGCGAGCGCTTCCGGGGTCGCCTGATGCTGGATAAACTCGCGCACGACATGCGGAGCTGACTGTGCCGGGAGCCTCCGGTCGGTCGGCGGGTTCTGGCGGTAGTTGTTGAGGATGTTTACAATTCCGAGCGCGTCCACATCGACCAGGCGGCGGCCGATCTCAAACGTCAGCCATGCAATTTTGTACACCAGGCAATACGGGAGCCCGAAAAAGGCGGCTTCGAGCGTGGCGGTCCCCGAGCAGACCATGCCGACTTCCGCCCGCTGCATAAGCTCGTGGGCGGTGCCGGTTCGGACCGCGATCCCGGGCGCCATCGCCCGCATCCGCCCGGCAAGCGCCTCGGTCGCAGCGGCCGCCTCGAATCTCAGTCCGGGCCGGCTCGCACGAAGGATTTCCGCCGCAGCGGCCATGACGGGAAAGATCCTTTTCACCTCGCGCTCGCGGCTGCCGGGGAACAGCCCGACCAAGCCGGGCTCGCGCGGGTCAGCGATGCGTTCGGCCTCCAGCGCCTCGAGCAGGGGGTGCCCGACAAAGACCGTGTGCAGGCCGCTGGCCTCGTACATCGGGGCCTCAAACGGAAACACGCAAATCATCAGGTCCAGGATCCGCGCCATCTTTGGGATGCGCCCACGGTTCCATGCCCAGACCTGCGGGCTGATGTAATACAGGATCTTGCCCGGATACCCGGCCGACCGCAGCGCCTTGGCCAGCCGGAGGTTGAAACCCGGGTAGTCGACGAGCACGACCGCCTCGGGACGCTCGACGGAAATCGCCCGCAGCATCGCCTCAAACTTTTTTCGGAAGTACCCGTAATTCCGGAGCACGTCCCAGAGCCCAAGGACGGCGGCCTCGGACGTCCAGTTGTCGAACGGCCCGTCGGCAAGCGGCTCCATCCGCGGGCCGCCGGCACCGGCAAACCGGACCCCCGGCATGGCCGCCCGCAGCGCACGCATCACCTCGGCCGCGCGCGCATCACCGCTCGTCTCGCCGGCAACAAACCAAAATGTCAGGGCATCCGACGGGGTAGCCGAACTCATGGGCGCAAATTGAGATGGCAGGACTTCGCGGTCATGTGGTTGGAGAATTCGGCGATAAAATGTGCAAGGAAAGGCGAGGGAGCACACGTGCCCTCGCATATCGTAGCCGGCACCAACGCGCTGCACGGGTCTCTGCTTGTGGCATCGGCATCTTGCCGATGCGTGGAAATCGAGTAAGACATCGGCAGGATGCCGATGCCACGGAATGGTTTCGATCCGCTTGGCTGGGTTTCGACGGCCATCTGCGAAGGGGCTTGAGGTCCCCGGATATTTTCATGGCCCCGTTTTCCGAGGGTCGGCCTCGTCGATTTTCCGGGTGATCTCGAGCGCGATATCGAGGGCGTCGGCCGCCGCCTGGCCGGTCACGCGCGGCTTGAGGCCCTCGCGGGCACACTGGACAAACGACTCGAGCTCGATTTTGAGCGGTTCGCCCTTCTCGATGTCGACCG
>Ga0247841_10001403_pt1 | contig 55070 bp, 64 predicted proteins | sample LaCruzMarch2015__2_FD_192410 | JGI IMG/M metagenome (GOLD analysis project Ga0247841, IMG submission 192410) | Freshwater microbial communities from meromictic Lake La Cruz, Castile-La Mancha, Spain - LaCruzMarch2015_18m | ecosystem: Environmental > Aquatic > Freshwater > Lake | place: Spain... | reverse complement strand
AAACACTAGGAAGCTGGGGTAGACCAGCTAAAATAGCTGACTCAACTAAATTAAGTTCATTAGCTTTTTTACCAAAATAGCTTTCAGCTGCTTCTTCAACACCAAAAGCAGTACCACCATAAGGAATTTCGTTAAGATACATTTGCAGAATTTCATCTTTAGAATATTTCTTTTCGATTTGCACCGCCAAAATAAATTCTTTTAATTTACGAGTCATGGTTCTTTCAGAAGAAAGTAGGGCTGTTTTTACCAGTTGTTGAGTTAAAGTCGAACCGCCTTGTAAACGGTGATAAACAATCGTATTAAAAACCGCCCGAAACATACCGGTGGGATCAAAGCCACCATGTTTATAAAAGTTTTTATCTTCAATAGCAATCGTGGCTTTTTTTAAATATTCTGGAATTTCACTAATCTCTATAGGAGTTCTTCTCTCGTTAGAAAAAATATCATATAAAAGCTCACCATTACGATCATAAATCTTGGTGGAAAAACCATCACGACGGATAATTTTATCAGGTCTTGGCAAATCTTTAGCGTAAAAAGCGAATAAACCAGTAGCTAAGAGAATTAAAAATAGAAGGGCGCCAAAACTGAAAATTGCCAAACGTGAAGCCATTTTACCTTTGATTTTGAAGCGCCGACGGGGGCGATAATGTTGTCGATGGTTTTTTTCTTGCCAAATATCTTGCCAACGGCTCATTATTGCATTATAACATAGGAAATTTTACAATAGCACTATGACTGATAAAGAAAAAATTGAAGAAATTCTTACTAGGGGAGTTGTTGAAATCCTTCCTCATAAGGAAAATTTGGCTAAATTAATGAGCCAAAAAAAAATTAGACTTTATAATGGTATTGATCCAACAAATCCTAATATTCATATCGGCAATGCCGTCTCACTCCTAAAATTAAGACAATTCCAAGAACTTGGTCATGAAGTTATTCTTTTAATTGGAACTTTTACAGCTCAAATTGGTGATCCTTCTGGCCATGATGAATCAAGAAAGCCAATAACAGCTGAAGAAGTTAAGAAAAATTTTGAAACCTATAAACAACAGGCGTCAAAAATTCTTGATTTCTCTAGAGTTAAACTTGTTTTTAATGGCGATTGGTTAGGCAAAATGACTTTTTCAGATGTCATTAAACTTTCTATGAATTTTACTGTCCAGCAAATTATTGAAAGAGATCTTTTTCAAAAAAGAATCAAAAAAAATAGTCCTATTGGTTTAAATGAATTTTTATATCCACTAGCTCAAGGTTACGATTCTAAACATTTAGATGTTGATTTAGAAATTGGGGGCACAGATCAAACTTTCAATATGTTACTTGGTCGAACTTTACAAAAAATTTATAACCATAAAGAAAAATATGTTTTAACTCTACCATTAATCCCTGGGCTAGATGGCCGTAAAATGAGTAAAACTTACGGGAATACAGTAAATATTATTGATTCACCAAATGACAAATATGGAAAATTAATGTCTTTATGTGATGATTTAGTTTATCAATATTTTGAACTCTGTACATTATTACCAATTCAATTAATTAAATCGTTAGTAAAAGAACTAGAGCCAATGGATTTGAAGAAAAGATTAGCTTTTGAAATTGTTAAAATGTATCACTCGGAAAAAGAAGCTCAAAAAGCTCAGGAAGAATTTGAAAAAGTTTTCCAAAATAAAGGCTTGCCTTCAGACATAGAAGAAATAAATTGTTCTTCAAGCAGCCAAAATATTGTTGATTTATTGGTTAAAAATAATTTAGTATCCTCTCGCTCTGGAGCCAAAAGATTGATTGAACAGGGGAGTATTGATATTGATGAACAAACAATTAAAGATTTTCAAAATCCAATTAGTATCAAAAATGGCTCAATTATTCGCATTGGTAAAAGAAAATTCGCTAAAATTAAATTAATTTAATTGGTCAAATCATCGAAAGGAGTCTTCGATTATGATTTTGTCTAAAAAACAACAAAAATTTTGGGTTTTAATTGTTGCCATTTCTACTTTGGCTTTAATTTTAACCTCAATGTTACCTTTTGTTTATTCATTTTTCCAAAAATAAATGGAATGGGCAAAACCAGTCAGTCAGCTTTTTATGATTGGCCCAGCTTATGCTAAAAAGCTTAGGCGTTTAAATATTTTTAATGTCGGTGACTTTCTTTATCATTTTCCTTTTCGTTATCATGATTATTCTTTAGTTTCTTCAATCAGCCAAGTCCAGGTCGGAGAAATTGTAACTATTAGTGGTGAACTTAAATCTTTAAAAAATATCTACACTCGCTACGGTAAAAAAATTCAGAAAGCCGAAGTCGAGGACAAAACAGATAAAATAGAAATTACCTGGTTTAATCAGCCTTTTTTAATAAAAGTCTTAAAAATAGGGGAGAGCTATAATTTTTCCGGTAAAATAGATTTTTTTGGTAATCGAAAAGTTATGATATCTCCAGAATATGAAATTAAAAAGGAAGAGTTAATTCATACCGGCAGATTAACTCCAGTTTATCCAGAAACCAGCGGAATTACTTCTAAATGGCTACGGGCAAAAATTGCCTGGCTTCTGAAGAATTTAGAAAAACCTGTAACTGACTTTCTGCCTGAAAAAATAAAAAATGAAAATGGTCTTTTAGAAATTAATCAGGCATTAAAAAATATTCATTTTCCTGAAAGTCTAAAAATAGCCGAAGAAGCTAGAAAAAGATTTGCTTTTGAAGAACTATTTTTAGTTCAACTCAAAGTTTTAAAAAGAAAAATTGATTGGCGTAAAAAAAAGTTAGCTTACCAATTTATAATTGACCAAGAAAAAATTCTAAATTTTAGTCAAAATTTGCCTTTTGAGATGACTAGTGCCCAAAAAAAAGTTTGTCGGGAAATTCTTAATGATTTATCTGGTAAAAAACCAATGAATAGACTTTTAGAAGGAGATGTCGGTAGCGGTAAAACTGTAGTTGCTGCTCTAGCAATTTTTATAAGTTGGCTAAACAATACTAAATCAATTTTAATGGCTCCAACAGAAATTTTAGCTAATCAACACTATCAGACTTTAAAAAAATTACTCGAACCCTTAGGAGTAAAAATTGGACTTTTAACTTCCAGTAATAAAAAGCCGGCTGCAAATGAGGTTTTAGTTGGCACACATGCTCTACTTTTTAATAAAATCGATTTGGACAAATTAGGATTGGTAATTATTGATGAACAACACCGTTTCGGCGTCAAACAAAGAAGTCAACTTCTAAAAAAAACTGGGAAAGGCCAGAAAACACCTCATTTATTAACAATGACGGCAACACCTATCCCAAGAAGCATTGCTTTAACTCTTTATGGAGATTTGGATTTATCAGTTATTGATGAAATGCCAATCGGTCGACAAAAAGTAAAAACTTGGGTTGTTCCACCTCAAAAAAGAGAGGCAGCTTATCAATGGCTAAAAAAACAAATTAAAGATAATGCTGGCCAATGTTTTCTTGTTTGTCCTTTTATTGATGTTTCTGAAACCTTACAAACAGTAAAGGCGGCTAAAGATGAATATGAAAAATTAGCAAAAAATGTTTTCCCAGATTTAAAACTTGGTTTATTACATGGCAAAATGAAAAACCAGGAAAAAGAGACTGTTCTTGAAAAATTTCGCCAGGGGAAAATTGATTTACTGGTAACCACACCAGTAGTTGAAGTTGGCGTTGATATTCCCCAGGCAACAATTATTATTATCGAAGGTGCGGAAAGATTTGGTTTATCCCAACTACACCAGTTACGAGGAAGAGTAGGTCGTAACCAAAAAGAATCTTATTGTCTTCTTTTTAGCAATTTTACTAGTGGACGAACTTTTGAAAGAATCAAAGCTTTAGAGAGAATCAATATTGGTTTTAAGTTAGCAGAGCTCGATTTAAAACTCAGAGGTCCAGGTGAAGTTTACGGAACTTCTCAACACGGTTTTTTTGACTTGAAAACAGCTTCTTTTAACGATATCGATCTTTTAGAAAAGGCTAAAAAAGAGGCTGAACAAATTATTAAGAAAATTAAACAATATCCGCTCTTGCAAGAAAAAATAAAAGAAGATACAATTAAAAATGTCGAAGCTAATTAAAAATTATAAAAACATATGGGTGCTTTACCAAAAAGAAGAATTTCAACAGCTAGAAAAGGCAAAAGACAAGCCGGAGCCAAACTCCGTTTTTTGAGGTCTGTCCGCCGCCAACTTACGGGAGTAAGAAGCAAAAATGAAAACGCAGTTTGACCCGCGTCATAAAAAACGCGAAAAGGCCGTCCAAGATCTTTTCGCCTTTTCCTTCCAAAAAGATCAAAACCCTGAAACAGAAATAGGGAAAAAAGTTTTCAGATCAATTAAAAAAATTGATCAGACTATTTGTATTTCCGCTCCTGACTGGCCACTTGAACAAATCAACAAAATTGACTTAGCTATTTTAAGATTGGCTATCTGGGAAATGACTGTTAAGAAAAAAGAACCACCAAAAGTTATTATCGATGAGGCAATAGAACTAGGGAAGACTTATGGCAGTGAAAAAACCCCAGCTTTTATTAACGGCGTGTTAGGAACAGTTTTAAAAAACCTACTTCAGGAAAAATCTGAAGTTCAAAAAATTTAGAAATAAAATGAATGACTTAAAGGAATTCGAAAAAATTTTAGGGATTCAATTCAAAAATCAACAGCTTTTAAAAGAGGCTTTAACTCATCGCTCTTATCTTAATGAATTTAAAAAAGAACACTTGGAATCTAATGAAAGGTTAGAATTCTTAGGCGATGCCATTCTTTCTTTTGTTGTGTCTAACTGGATTTTTGAAAAATTACCTAACTTCCCAGAAGGAAAATTAACTAATCTTCGCTCTAATTTAGTAAAAACAGGCGCTTTAGCCAAAGTAGCTAAAAAAATAAAAATTGGTGGTTACTTGCGATTAAGCCGCGGCGAAAAAGAATCTGGTGGCCAAGAAAATGAAACTTTATTGGCTAATGCTACAGAAGCTCTTATTGGTGCTCTTTTTTTAGATCAAGGAACTATCGTTGTTGGTGATTTTATTAAAAAACAATTAATATTTCTTTTAGAAGAAACATTAAACTCTGGTAGACTAAAAGACTATAAAAGTCTTCTCCAAGAAAAAATTCAGGCCAGAAAAGGTCAATCACCGGTCTATCAGACAGAAAAAGAAGAAGGACCGGAACATAGTAAAATTTTTACAATTAATGTTTTATCAGAAAATAAAATTTTAGCTAAAGGCACCGGTAAAAGTAAGCAAAAAGCCGAGCAAGAAGCTGCTAAAGCGGCCCTTGAAAAATTAGGCCTAAAAAAGTAAAATTCATATATGGTAAAAATTAGACTTTTTAAAACTGGTGCTAGAAGTAAAGCTTCTTATCGAATTATTGCCACTGAAACTAGAAGCAAAAGAAATGGTAAAAATTTGGGAGTTTTGGGTTTCTATGATCCAAAAACTAAACCGGCCACCATTAAAATAAATCAAGTCTTAGTTGATGAATGGTTAAAAAAAGGTGCTCAAATGACTCCAATTATAAAAAAATTAATTGATCAACAGAATTCTGCTAAATGAAAGATCTCCTCGCTTTTTTAACTAAATCAATTGTTGATCATCCGGAAGAAATTGTCATTGAAGAGAAAGAAGAAGACGGACAGATAAATCTTAATCTCCAGGCTAATCCAGAAGACATTAAAATGATTATTGGCAAAAAGGGCCGGACTATTAAAGCCATTCGTGAACTGCTAAAAATTAGAGCTATTAAAGAAAAGAAAAAATTTAGCTTTAATCTCAATCAATAACTTACGGGGAAAAAAGGTTTTCTTTGCCTACTGGTAAATTTGGAATCTCCTGTTCATTTTTAAAAGAATTAAACTCACTAATTTTTGTAAAAATTTTCTCCTCTTCAGCTGTAATTGTTGCCAATGGTTCTTCACTTTTACCAATTGATGTTGGATAAAGCAGGAAAAAAGCTTCCAGATCGATTATGGCTTCCTGTCCTGAATCTTTTTTACTAGTTAATGAAACTTGACTGATTCTCATTAAAGGAGCCGTTGAATTTAAAGCAATAATAAAGTTTTTTACTTTTTCAACATCACCAAAAACACGAAGATTAATTTTAAAAGAGGGGATAATTTCATTTTTATTAGGTCTTTGTTTAGCACTAACTGTTGCCAACTCGCCAACTTCAGCAATACTAATGTCACCAATAACTAAAAGATTATTGTAGGCCATTTTCCTAATAACAAATAAACTTCCAGCAATATCTTTTTCTCCAGGTAAAACATTTAAAGCCACATTAGTTTTATCTGTCAGCTCCACCTTTGCTAAACCTTCTAAATTTGCCAGTTTTTTAGTTAAAGCTGCTAAAGTTTTTTTATTGGTATTAAGTTGGCTTGAGGTTTTAAAAATTATTTCTAATTTAGGTCTAAGAATCGCTAAACTAAAAATAAGAATAAGTACAACCACAAAAATTGGTAAAGCGAAAGATTTTATTTCTTTTAAATCAATTTTCATTTTAATTTTTAGTCTGCAATAAAAGCGAAAAACTATAACCGCCTTTATCCTTTTTATCCAAAGAAGAGACAGTAATATCGGAAAAAACTGCTCGAGATTCTTGACTTTCTAGTTTCTCTAAAAATGCAGTTAAATTTAATATATCCGCGGAATCACCAGAAACATTAACCTTATTATCTCCAGAAAGATTTAGCTCTCTTAAAGCAATCCCTTGAGGAATTTGGCTAAAAAAATTTAAAGCACTAACAAATTCTGGTCTTTTATCTTCTCTAAAAAATTTGCCTAATGTTAATAGCCTCTGCTTTAAAACCATCTGTAAAGATTCTAAATCTTTTAATTTTTCTATTTTTGTTTTTTTCAAAGCATTCTCTTTAATGATCTTTTGGTTTTGACCATTAATATAAAACCAGTAAGAAAAAACTGAACCAACAACTAAGATGAAAGCCATCAGAACAATAATACTCCCAACTCTCATGGTCCGTAGTAATTTTAGTCTTCTTTCTCTTTCTGAACGTTGTCCTTTAAGAAAATCGATTTCTTGTTTCATTCTATCTCCTTCATTGCCAAGCCAGTGGCAATAGCATAAAGAGGTATTTCTGAAGTTGGAATTTTTTTCACTAAGTCATCTTTAACAATCTGGCTAAAAGGATTACCAATTTGAATTTCCAGATTTAATTTTTTAGCTAAAATAGCTGACATTTCCGGCAAACCTGAAGTCCCACCAGATAAAATTACACGATTAATAGGTTTATTTTTACTTAATTGATAAAACTGAATAATCTTTTCCATTTCTACTGTTAAAACTTCTATTACTGGCCCCAAAGCACTTACCATTTTCCCTTCTAATTTATCCGGGTCAGCGCCATAGGCTTTTTTATAAGCTTCTGCCTGATTAATATCTAGTCCTAAGCCACTGGCTACCGCCCGAGTCAAAGCTTCACCAGCAGTCGCTAAAGAACGGACAAAAATTACTTGACCTTTTTCCATGACTGCAATATCAGTTGCCTTAGCTCCCAAATCAATTACCATTGTTGCTTCAGGAATAGCAGGAACTAAACTTCTGGCAATAGCCATAATCTCTGTTTCTAAACTTAATGGATTAAGACCAGCAGTTTTTAGAATCATAACCATTCGATCAATCAAGCGATTGGGTGCCGCAGCTAAAAGCACTTCAATTTTTTCTTTACCTCCTTCATTAATAGTCCCTAAAATCTGATGAGTCAGAGTTACTTCAGCAAGAGGTATGGGAACATATTGCTCTGCTTCCCATTTAAGAGCGGAGTTCAATTCTGACTCTGATAATTTAGGTAAGGTAATAACCTGAGTAAAAACTTGATCTTGAGGCAAGGCGGAAACAACGTTTTTGGTATTAATTTTAGCTTCATTATGAAGTTTTTTAATAATAGTAGCCAAAGCAGTTAAATCATTCTCAGCATCAGATAAAACTCCCTTTTGAGTAGAAGCTGCATTCCCCAAAGAAACTAACCGGTATTGATTGCCATTTTTGGCAAGCTTAACCATTTTAATTTTATGGGAACCGATATCTAAACCGAAAAAATCCATAAGGCAGGTAAATTTTACTTAACTAAATCTCCAGTAGTAAACAGAACATAATCGAAAATTTCTGGAGGTGCCTGAAAAAATTGGCACTGGCGAATTTTACGAGTTATACCAGAAGTCTCGACTTTAGCTGAAGATTCATAACATTTTCCCTGACTAGGAAAATTATTATCTGAAGTAACGGTCAATGGTTGGTCAGAAGTGTTATACAGAAACTTCAACCTTAAAAGATAAGGAACATCAGTAGCAATTAACCCAAAATTACCAATTGCTAAATTAATATTTTTAGCAAAAGCCAGATTAGCATTACAATTACCGCCATCTATATCATCAGGGGCGATAAAACCAACTGTCCGACCAGAATTAGGGTCATAACCTTGACGAATAACTTTAAAATCACCGGCAACATTTTTATAAACTAAAGCTAACTCTAAAGCCGGAGTTGAACTATCAATGGTAGTTGAAGAGCCCCAACAAAGAGTGATTGGGCTGTTATAAGGTAAATAAGTCGTGGTATCTATCTCTCCATTTACTCCATGCCCAACCAACCAAACATTAGCTAACTCGCCACTAGGGAATTTGGCTCCACCAAAATCAAAAATTGCTGCTTCACCCTGAACTTCTTGCGTTACGCTGTTAGTAATCCCTTCAATGGTCGTATTCGTTGCTGCACCTATTTGTAATGATTTTTCTATTCCTGCTTCAGCAGCAGAAAAAGCCCTAGCTGATTCCTCTTCTTGTTGGGAAATTTTAATATCAGTAATTGAATAAGAAGCCACTGCCAAACCAATAGTCAAAATAACTGCAGTCACTAATAAAATAATTAAAAGGCTTTGTCCGGAATCGGAACTTGAAGATCTTACAGATGGGCAGAAATTGATTTTGGGCATCCTATTTTATTTAAGAATAAAAAGCTCGCAATGTCAAGATTATTTTGATAAAATAGGCCTGTGAACTTCCAAATCTATCTGAAGCCCTACACAGAAAAAATTAACCAGTTTTCAGAAGAATTTTTTAAAGCCAAAATTAGTGAAACCAAAAAGACTGCTCCTTTAGCTAGTCAAATCTGGCAAGAAATTAAAAATTTCACCAATGGCGGTAAAAAAATTAGAGGTGGATTAGTTAAAATTGGCTTTGATTCTTTTTCTGGAGAAACAGCTGATAAAAAATTATTGCCAATCTCCACAGCTTTAGAACTAACTCATGGAGCCATTCTTATTCATGATGATATTATTGACCAAAGTGATTTTCGTCATAACCGACCAACTGTTCATCGTCAGTTTCAGAAATATCACCTTAGTAACTATCAAAAGGGCTCTGCTAGCCATTACGGAGAATCAATGGCAATAGTTAGCGGTATTATTGGCTATTATGGTGCTTTATCTTTAATCGAAAAAAGTTCTTTTCCTGATAAACTAAAATTAAAAGCTATCGGTCAATTGGCAGAATTTATGACCACCACCGGTTACGGAGAGGGGATTGATGTCGATTTATCCTATCATTCAGAAATAAAACAGCAAGATGTTCTTACTATCCATACTTATAAAACTGCTTATTATACTTTCATCGGACCTTTAAAGATTGGTGCCATTCTTGCCGGAGCTAAAAATACTGATCTTCAAAAATTTGAAGATTTTGGTCTACCCTTAGGCATTGCTTTTCAACTTCAAGATGATATTTTAGGAATTTTTGGCAATGAAGAAAAATTAGGGAAACCGGTTGGTGATGATATTAGAGAAGGGAAAAACACACTTCTGTTTACTAGGGTTTTGGAAAAGGGCAGTTCTAACCAAGTTAAAAGAATAAAAGAACTTTGGGGTAAAAAAGAAATAAGCATGAAGGAAATTGAAGAAGTTAGAGATATTTTTAATAAAAGCGGTTCTTTAGCTTATTCGAAAAAATTGGCCAATGAATTAGCCGCTAAAAGCCAAAAAGCTATCACTAAAATAACTAAAAATAAAAATCTCCAAGAAGTTCTTTCAACTCTAAGTGCTTTTGTCGTTAAAAGAGAGAAATAATCTCTTACTCTTCTTTACTTTAGAAATTTCTTAAAGTAATGGTTGTTCTAAAATCAACTTTAGCTTGTTCTTCTGAACGAGTAGTCGCTGTTGCTTGACTTAAAGTAAATCTAATCACTACATTCTGTGGATAAAAATCACCTTCAGTAATACAATCAAAATAACAACTATCAAGTTTGACCTCACTACTAGTTAGAGCAGCAGAGTTGGAAGCAATAAAGCTATTGGCAGCTTCTTCACAACTGAATTCAATTTCACTACCATCTAATCTTTTAACTTTGATTTTTTTCATATCTACTTCGCATGTTTTGCTTGGTGTTTCTGTATTAGCAATAACTTCTTGAGAATCTCTAACGATTCTTTCCATTACTGAAAGAGCATAATCACCGTTTTGTTTAACAGTTGACAATATTTTAGTTTTTGTAGAAGAACGAAAAGTAGTAAAAAACATACTCGTGCCAATAGTCGCAATTACTCCTAAAATTCCGATTACCACCAAAATCTCAATCATGGTAAAACCAAAATTTTGTTTTATTATTTTTGTTTTTTTATTGTTATTTATTTCCATTTAGTTAAAGAAGTTTCTAGACTAGACTGATGCTCTCCCTGATTATCTTCCCAAGTAACTAAAACAGTTATCTGCATCGTATTAGCATCAACTAAAGAGTAAGTTATTGTCCTGGTAAATCTATCAATAATCTCTTCCTCTTCTCCTGTTTTTTGCCAAAAAGTGTTGGGATCATCTTCTTTTAATTTACGACTGTTTTCCAAACTTTCTTGAGCATATTTAGTCGCTGTTCGTTGATCACGAGCAAAACTAGAATTTTTAATTGATCTAGTAGTTACTGTTATTAATCCAACAATAACTACAATCACTAAAGATAAAGCGACAATAACTTCAATAATTGATTGGCCAGAATTGGCATTTTTAATGCTAAACTTCATTTTATTTCTCCAATAGAAGTAATCGTTATTGCTCTTGTTTCTCCATTAGAATCTTCTAGAACAATATTTGCTTGACCATCAATGTTCGTTCCTTGGCTTAATCCTTTAAAAAAAACTTCAGCGGGCCCTGATTTTCTTGTTATTCCTGTTGGTAAAGACATTCCGATTTTGACATCCACTTCATCATTACAAACCGCCACAATTTTATATCTTTGTTTATCAGGAAAAAACTTTAGCTTATGGCCAGTCAAAGTTTCTGTTCCACATATATCAGGTTTTTCTCCAGCTAAGGATTTGCTTTGGGCCAATCTCAAATTACTAATCAATTCATCTTTAGCTTTAACTAAAGTCTGGCGACGATTAAATTGATTATACTGAGCCATCCCTAAAGTAAAAAGAAGAGTGATCAGAGTAATAACAATTAGAAGTTCAATTAAAGTATAACCTAGGGCAGTTTTTTTCATGCATTTTTATCTTTTTTAAGGATTAACTACTTTGTAATTACATTCTTCCGTACAAGAACCACAACCAGAGACAACATCACTCCCAATCTCTAGGGCAGTACATAATGTGTAGCTATTAGCTGCTCCAGTATAAGAATAAACTCTACCAATTAAAGGATCAGCGGGAATTGTTAAATAATCTATAGCGTCACAAGTGATAACACTACCAGAAGACAAACTACCAACCGGATAGCTGCCAGAATCCGCTCTACACATTTCTAAAGCACTACGAATTTGTTCTAAATCTGCTTTTCTTTTACCGTCACGACCTGATTTTCTAGCTCCTTGATAAGAAACTAAAGAAATCCCCATTAAAACAGCAACGATTGTCATCGCTACTAAAAGCTCAATTAAAGTAAAACCACTAATTCTCTTTTTCATAAATCACAGGTGGCGTCTGCTGGGAGAACAACCACTTTACCGGATTTACCAGTTGAACAAACTTCCCAATAACCTTCGGTTTCTAGATCAGCATAAAGAACATAAGCATCACCTGATGCTGAAGAATAAAAACCATAAGTCTGAGTAACGGTTGGATCAATCGGACAGCTAGCAATATAACTAGTGTCTAAAGGTTTTCCAGAGCCACAAAGATCAGCAATTGTACTTAACCCAACGGGGTAAAGGCCATTATTAGAACCAGCATAATTTTCTAAGGAATTACGATACTGATTTAAGTCGCTTCTACGTTGAGTATCGCGAGCTTGTTTTTGAGCTCCAGTATAACTGACTAGAGTTAAAGAAGCTAAAATACCAATGATAGAAATAACGACTAAAAGTTCGATTAAAGTAAAGCCTTTTTTAAAAAAATTAACTTTGCTATTTTTCATTTTTCACCTCCTTATTTATTTTATTCTTTTTTTAATAAAAAGTAATTTTTAATCAGCACAAACAACGTAATTTTCATCAGCTAAACCACAACCCGAACAGCGAGCCTGAGAATTAGCTAAATCACCATCAGAACTATTCTCTAAAGCTACCCATAAACAAAAATCTTGTCCAGAAGGATTCTGAATATAGCTATAATCAGGGTCTCCGGCTTCTTTCCAAGAAGGATCATGAGGCAACAGCTTCATATAAACCATACTGCTACAGCTAAAAGCAGTGCTGCCCCATTCAAAAGTAGTGGTAGTTGGATTACCACAAGCCTTAATTTTATTACCAGCCCCAGTATCCGGATAAAGACCACTGTCATTATAATACATTCTTAAAGCTTTCTTAATCTGATCTAAGTCAGACTTACGCTGTACATCTCTAGCTCTTTCCCGAGCCGCATTAAAGTTAACCATAATTAAAGCAGCTAAAAGGCCAATAACAGAGATAACAACTAGAAGCTCTATTAGAGTAAAGCCTTTTTTAAAAAATTTATTTTTATTATTTTTTATTTTTTCTTTCATGGAGTTGTATTTTGACTAGACATAGCATAATTACAATTAGCTTCTCCACATGAAAGACCATAATCTTTACAAAGACCAGTGGCAAAGCAAGAATCTTGGGTATTTTCTAATCTGGCGTAAAGAACATAAGAAGTACCATCAATAGAAGAGTAAGAATAGTTATAAGCACCTGATTTAGGATCTTGAGGTATTTCTTTCATATATAAAGTTCCTTTTCCAACATCTTCCCAAGCGCTACCCCCAACCGCTGGCAAAGCAGGATGAGGATATTCTCCATTATCATTATAGTACATTTCTAGAGCTTTTTGAATTTGGTTCAAATCGCTTTTGCGCTGACTATCACGACCCTTAACCTGAATACTAAGAAAACTGGCTAAACCAACGGTTGCCAACAAACCCAAAATAGCGATAACCACTAAAAGTTCAATTAAAGTAAAGCCTAAAATTGATTCTTTTTTCTTCATTTATTTTATTGTAACACGATTATATACAGCTTGGAGAACAACTTGTAGCACTACAAGAGCCTGACCCAGCATTACAAGTTGTATTACAAACTGCTCCTGGTAAATAACTTGGGATTACATTGCATTTGCCACCTTGATCAATACAGGTATGCCAACCTGCAGGACAGGGAGGGATAGGAGTTGGTGTTGATGGTCCACTTGTTGGGGTTGGACCACCAGGTGTAGGAGTTGGTGTTGATGGTCCACTTGTTGGGGTTGGACCACCAGGTGTAGGAGTTGGTACTAAAGTTGGGGTTGGACCACCAGGTGTAGGAGTTGGCACTAAAGTTGGGGTTGGCGAAGGTTCACCCCAAGGATAAATTTCTCCTAATTGACGCTTAGTTGATTCTACATTAGGGCTGGAAACTAAATAGTTGTAAGCACCACAAGTTACTGAGGTACAACCGATTTTTTCGATTATCGGATCTTTACTATATTCTAAAGTTGTAAAGATCTTATACCATTTTTTACAAGATTCAGTCCCAGAAACAGAATAGAAGTAAATATTATTGCCAGTATTAAGTGGGTCACAAGGGACCAAAGAAAGATAAGGAGAAAAATCGTTTCTACAATCTAGAGTATTAGGATAACAAATGTGATCGTTCATATAATCTTCAAGAGCTTTTTGGACTTTTGCTAAATCCGCCTTCCGTCGACCATCCCGACCCCTTTGCATTTGAGAACGATAAAGACTTAAAGTAATTAGAAGCAAAACAGCAATAATTGCTATGGCAATCAAGAGTTCAATTAAAGTTAATCCTTTGTTATTATTTTTCATAGAAAAAACTGCCAAATTTTTTCTCCCCAAAGCAAAGCGATTAGGGACGCCAAGGCAAGAAAAGGACCAAAAGGAATTCGACTTCCCATTTTTTTTCTTTTAGTTAAAATCAGTATGACACCTAGGACTGCTCCGGTCAAGAAAGCCAGATATAAAGCTACAATTAGTTTGGGGAAACCTAAAAATAAACCCATAATCGCTACCAATTTGACATCTCCTAATCCCATGCCCTTACTTTTAGTAATAAAAACTAAAGATAGGAAAAAAATCAGGCCAGCTAAACCAGCTAAAACTGATAACCACTGACCTTGAACAATATTCCAAATTAAAAAAATTAAGATAGCAGGAAAAGTAATCTGATCGGGGATAGTCCAATAAAATAAGTCTGAAAGGAAAACAGCAATCAAAATAAAAGCAAAATAGAAATAAAGAAAAGCGGTGATATAAAAAGAAAAAGAGAAATCAAAATTAGGAATGAAGTAAAACCAATAAATTCCCAAGAAGATTAAACCACTTATTAACTCTGATAGAAAATACTGCCCAGAAATCGGGGAGTGACAGTGGCGACATTTACCCTTTTGAAAAACAAAAGAGAAAATAGGAATATTCTCAAACCAAGCCAACTGATGCCGACATTTTGGGCAGTAAGATCTTCCTGATAAAAACCCTTTCCAAAAATTTTTCTCCTTGTTTAGCCGATAAACTAAACAATTAACAAAGCTCCCGATAACCAACCCTAAAACAAAAATAAAAATTATCATTAAGGCAGACAAATATAGCATGCGGTTGGATCAGCTTGGCAACCTGCGCAATCAGCTCCAACTGGGAAATCTGCCGGTAATGTTTCTTCACATCTCCTTTGTGCTTCTGTTCGAAAAGCACCTGACTTTGGTTGGAAACAAACATAAACACTTTCACCAGCTTCACCACCATATTCCATGTATAAAGGGTTATAAGTTGAACCTCTTAAACGGGATGGAAAAGAAGCCTTAATTTCATCTGCTCCACTAGTACAAGCAGCACTTCCTTGAGCTAGTTTATCTAGCAAAAGACAACCACCGCCAGCGTTATCGGCAACTTCAGTGACTAACCCCCAAGCAACATCAGTAGCATCTGCTTGAACTGTTTGCCAAGGCCAAAGACCTTGAGTCGCATTATAACGATCAATAGCTGATAAAAGTTGTTCGGCATCACCTCTCTGACCAGTATCACGACCACGATTAATCTGCTCAATCGGGTTGATGGTCGCTAAAACAGCAACTGCCAAAACTCCCAAAACCGCGATAACAATTAATAATTCAATCATGGTAAAACCGTGATTGAATTTTGCTTTTAAATTATTGATTTTCAATTTCTTTTTTTCACCCCCTTTCTAAATTTAGATTAAAATTTGTTAGTTAAATTATAAATCGGCATAATAATAGCCACCATCAAAAAGCCGACACCAACCCCCAATACAATCATGATAATTGGCTCTAAAGCGGTTGTCAATCCTTTAACTGCGGCATCAGCTTGTTGCTCAAAATAAGTAGAAACTTTACTCAAAACCTCATCTAATTTACCAGTTTCTTCACCAACTGCCACCATTTGAGATAAAATCGGTGGAAAAATTTCTGTTCTAGCTAAGGCAGTGGCTAAAGGCAAACCCTTTTCCACTTCTTTAGAAACCTCTTTCATTCTTGCTTCGTAATTAGGGCTGTTTAATGATTTAGTTGTAACATCAATCGCTTCTACAATTAAAATCCCACTACCTACCAATAAACCTAAAGTACGAGTAAATTCAGTTAACATCATTGATTTTTTTAGCTTACCGATAATCGGCATTTTAAATAAAATTGCCTCAAACTTTATTTTAAAAAAGGGATTACGAGCTAGATAACGACCAAGAATAACTAAACCACCCAGAATCATTAAAGCCAAATACCAATACTGACTAGAAAATTTAGAAACACCAATCAAAACTTTAGTTGAAAGCGGTAAATCAGCCTGGAACTCATCATAAATAGTTGTTAGCTTGGGAACAACAAAGACAATCATAATAGCAATAACTCCAACCATACCACCAATAACCAAAATGGGATAAACCATGGCTCCTTTAATTTTTTGACGGAATTCATTTTGCTTTTCTAGATTATCCGCCAAACGTAATAAAATCTTATCCAAAACCCCAGCGGCTTCTCCAGCTTTTATTAAAGCAATATAAATTTGATCAAAAACATGACTATACTTTTCTAAAGCTGTGGATAAAGCCACACCACTTTCTACTTGACGCAAAACATCGCTGACTAAAATTCCCATCGCTGGAGAAGCTTGAGTCTCTAAAATAGTTAGAGATTCCGTCACTGTTAGCCCAGCATTAATCATTGTAGAAAGCTGACGAGTAAAATTAACCTTATCTTGAATATGAATTCGATCAAAGCCTTTTTTCGCTTGAGTAAAAATATCATCAGTTTTTTTGTTAAGAGTGATAACTAGTAGGTTTCGTTCACGAAGAATTTTAGCGGCTTGCTCAGGATTAACTGCTTCAACTAATCCATTAACTGTTTTACCCTCTATATCTTTAGCTTTATAAGTAAATTTTTCCATGATTTAGCGTTCCTTAGTTAACCTCATTAGTTCTTCTGGCCTAAGAGCAAAAGCTCTCGCTGCCTCAAGACTAACTTTACCCTCTTTAACTAAACGAGCTAAATCTATCTCTAAAGTTCTCATCCCCATTTCTGAAGAAGTTTGCAGAATTGTATCAATCATTTGTGTTTTGCCTTCACGAATAGCATTACTGATAGCTGAGGTATTAACTAAAATTTCTGTAGCCGGGATACGACCGCCATTTAAAGAGGGGAGTAATCTTTGGGAAATAATCGCTTCTAAACCAGAAGAGAGTTGAGTCCTAACCTGCGATTGCTGACTAGCAGGAAAAACATCAATTACCCGATCAATAGTTTGAGCCGCTGAATTAGTATGTAGGGTAGCAAAAACTAAATGACCAGTTTCCGCAATTGTTAAAGCTGAGGCAATGGTTTCGTAATCGCGCATTTCGCCGATCATTACGACATCCGGATCTTCCCTTAAGCAAGAACGCAAGGCAATCTGCCAAGAATGAGTATCTGCTCTGATTTCCCTCTGAGAAACAATAGCTTTTTGGTGATTAAAAAGATATTCAATTGGATCTTCGATTGTCACGATATGTACTGGACGAGTTTGAGCAATTTCATCAACAATAGATGCCAAAGTAGTTGATTTCCCCTGACCAGTTGGTCCAGTAACTAAAATAAATCCTTGTTGTAATTGGGCAAAAGTATGACAAATCTCTGGTAAATTAAGGTCATTAACTTTAGGAATTTTATTGGGAATTAATCTTAAAGCTGCTGCAAGCTTACCTTTTTCATAATAAGCGTTAATTCTAAAACGACCTTGTCCCTGAAAATCAAAAGAAAAATCTAATTCTTTATTAACTAAAAGAATTTCTTTTTGTTCATCATTTACTAAGGAAAGAACCAAATTACTAGCAGCCTCCGGAGTTAAAACTTCTTTAGCAGTAATTGGCGATAACAAACCGTTAATTCTAATCATTGGCGGTACACCCGCCAGTAAATGAAGATCAGAAGCTTTTCTATTAATAGTGTATTCTAATAATTCTTTTATTTCCATATTTTTAAGCGAATGACTATTCTTGAGCCACCCGTAGTACTTCTTCTATAGTAGTTATTCCTTCAATAACTTTCAAGTAACCATCCTGTTTCATGGCAATCATTCCTTCTTCCAAAGCTTGCTTTTGAATTTCTCCAGCTGCTGCTCTTTCTAAAGTAAGTCTGGCAATTTTTTCAGAAACCGGCATAACCTCAAAAATACCAACACGACCAGTATAGCCAGTGTTATTGCACTCTGAACATTTTTTTGCTCTAAAAATCTTTAGCTCACCAGTTTTAGGATAAAGATTACCTAAAACTTTTTTAATGTCTTCTGCCACTTCTGGCAGAGGAGTATAGCTTTCTTTACAATGCTCGCAAATTTTTCGCAAAACTCTTTGCGCCACAATACAAGTCATAGCTGAAGCTAATAAAAATGGTTCACCACCTAAATCTAGAAGACGAGGAATAGCTCCAGAAGCATCATTGGTATGTAGGGTAGAAAAAACTAAATGACCAGTTAAAGAAGCTTGAATAGCCAACTCGGTTGTTTCAGAGTCACGTATTTCTCCAACCATGATAATATTAGGATCTTGGCGCAAGAAACTTTTCATACCAGAGGCAAAAGTTAAACCAGCAGCCGGATTAACCTGAACTTGATTGACTCCCTGGATTTGATACTCAACCGGATCTTCCAAAGTAACAATATTAACTTTATTATTATTAATTCTCGACAAAACTGCATATAAAGTTGTTGTTTTACCAGAACCAGTCGGTCCACAAACAATAATAATTCCGTGAGGCCTTAAAAGCGAATCCTCAAGATTTTTTAAAGCTCGTCCTCTTAATCCTAACTCAGGCAAATCCGGAACACCGCCAGATTTTTTCAATAACCGCATAACAATTTTTTCACCAAAAACTGTAGGCAGAGAAGAAACCCGCAAGTCGACTTCCTGATCAACGATTTTAAAATTAAAACGACCATCTTGAGGGATTCTTTTCTCATCAATTTTCATTCCAGCCAAAATTTTAATACGAGAAATCACTGAATCATGAACTTTCTTAGGCAAAACAAGCTTTTCATGTAAAATACCATCAATCCGATAGCGAACTCGAGTTTTATCCTCTTGAGGTTCAAAATGAATATCGGAAGCTCGAGATTTAATCGCAAATTCTAAAATTGTCGCTACGATTTTTGCCACTGGTGCTTCACGAATAACATTGCCCAAAGAAGCAATATCAACTGCTTGCCCTTCAGAAATAGTAGGGCCGACATCTTTTAAGGCAGCCTTAACTTCAGCAGAAAGAGGTTGGGCATAAGCTAAAGCAATGGTCTGACGAATTTTTTCGTCTGTAGCCATGAAGGGTTTAATCTTCGCTCCAGCTTTTTTCTCAATAAACTCAATTACTTCCAAATCTAAAGGATTAGCCATAGCTACAGAAAGTTCATTCGTATTACGATCATAATCAAAAGGAATTAAATTATAGCGTTCAGCCACAGAACGAGGAATAAGACTCAAACCTTCAGGACTAACAGCTTTTTCATTAGGAGCTGCGATAAAAGGAATATTATAAATTTGTGCTTCAGCCTTAGCAACTTGTTCTTTATTGGCAAAATTATGCTCAAGAATAATTTCCTTTAAAGGTTTGCCGGTATTAACGTGTTCAAGATTAACGGCTTTTGCCTTATCTTGAGTTAAAAAACCAGTATCAACTAGAATATCAGCAATAGTGGCTAAAGAAGCCTTCGAGTCTGATGTTTGGGCAGTAGACATCTTTTTTTTAAAAAACTAAAAGCTTTACTTCTTATTATTATCAAGAAACGATGATAAAATGTCAACAGAATGATTGCTTCAATTTTGATCACTGGTAGTGATTTCAATGAACGGCTAGAAAAGGCTTTTGAGCTGACGGAAAAATTTCTTGGGCGTAAAAGCGCTAATAACCCCGATTTTTTATTTGTCGAAGAAAAAGATTCTATAAAAATAGAACAAATAAGAGAAATTCAGAAAGAGCTCAATCTTAAGCCAGCTTTTTCTCTAGCTAAGGTTGTTTTATTAAGTGAAGCGGAAAAAATAACCTTGCCAGCCCAACACTCTTTATTAAAAATTTTAGAAGAACCACCAGGCAACGCTGTTATTATTCTAGTAACTCAAAATAAAAAAATGCTTTTGCCAACAATTATTTCTCGTTGTCAAATTATTCGACTTAAACAATCAGTTTTAAGAAAAGAAGATTCAAATTTTGAAGAACAAAGTAAATTTCTAAAAAATGTTTTATTATCTTCACCGGGGAAAAGATTAATGCTGATAGAGAATTTTCAGGGTAGGGAAGAGGCTGTTGATTTTTGCCAAAAACAGTTAATCTTTTTAAGAGATCTTTTACGCGCTCAAATCTTTTCAGGCGAAGAAAAATCATCTTTGAAAAAGAGTCAAATTTTAAGACTTTTGAAGTCATTTCAAAAAGGAATTAATTTCTTAAAAGCTAATGTTAACCCTAAATTATTGGTAGAAAATCTCTTGCTTTCATACCCCTTTTAGGTTAAAATAAATTAAGTCTTTTTTTTATTGTCTTTAAAAAAAGTGGACTTGTTTTCGAAAGAGAAAGTCAGTAAAATTGTTTTTTGTGGGCTTAAAATAAAAACTCTTTTTTAAAAAACCCAGAAGAAAAATTCTTTTAATAAACAAACTAGTATGAGCGCATCATCAAACTATACTGCCGCCAACATTCAAGTCCTGGAAGGATTAGACCCAGTTCGTCGTCGCCCAGGAATGTATATCGGCTCCACAGATATTAAGGGTCTTCACCATTTATTAATTGAAGTTGTTGATAATTCAGTCGATGAATCTCTAGCCGGTTACACTAAAAATATTTGGATCACTTTAAAAGAAGATGGGTCAGCCCTTATTAGAGATGACGGCCGGGGAATTCCGGTAGACAAACATAAATCTGGAGTTTCAGCCCTAGAAGTAGCTATGACCAAACTCCATGCTGGAGCTAAATTTGATAGCGACACTTACAAAGTCTCTGGAGGTCTTCACGGAGTTGGTATATCTGTTGTTAATGCTTTATCTTCTTATTTAAAAGTAGAAATTCATCGTGAAGGAAAAGCTTATGTTCAGGAATATAAAAAAGGTGTAGCTCTAGGCCCAGTCAAAGAAGTCGGCAAAGCTACTGATACCGGAACTATTACTTTTTTCATACCAGACAAGGAAATTTTTGAAACAACGGATTTTAATTATAAAAGCGTGGAAGAACTCATTAGAGAAAGAGCTTATCTTGTTTCTGGTTTGAGATTTTATTTAAAAGATGAAAGAACTGGACAAGAAGGTCAATTTTATTTTGAAGGCGGTATTAAATCTCTGGTTTGTTTTTTAAATCGTAATAAGAAAGCTCTCCACCAGCCTATTTTTATTACCGGTAGTGATCAAAACATCAGCGCTGAAATTGCTATTCAATATAATGATAGCTTTTCGGAAAATATTGAATCCTTCGTTAATATTATTAATACCAAAGATGGTGGTACTCACTTAACTGGATTTAGGATTGCCCTAACTAGAGCCATCAATGATTATGCTAAAAAAGGTGGTTTTCTAAAAGATAATGCTGTTGGTTTAACCGGGGATGATACTAAAGAAGGACTGACTGCTGCTGTAGCCGTTAAAATCCCCACTGATAGAATCCAGTTCGAGTCACAAACAAAAGCTAAGTTAAATAATTCTGAAGTGCAAGGGATTGTGGCCATGATTGTTAAAAATGGATTGGATGTTTTTTTTGAAGAACACCCATCTGACGCCAAAAGAATTATTGAAAAAATAAATTTGGCAGCCAGAGCCAGATTAGCAGCCAGAGCAGCTAAAGAAGCAGTTATTAGAAAAAGTGAATTTTTTGCCAACTCTTTGCCAGGAAAACTAGCTGATTGTCAGGAAAAAGACCCTGCCTTCTCTGAGCTTTTTATTGTTGAGGGTGATTCCGCTGGAGGCAGTGCTAAACAAGGACGAAATCGAAAATTTCAAGCTATCCTTCCTTTGGGTGGTAAAATTCTGAACACGGAAAGAGCTCACTTAGACAAAATTATTAACTTTGAAGAGTTGAAAGATTTAATTATTGCTTTAGGAATGGGAATAGGGGAGACTCTTAATATTAAAAAAATCAGATATCATCGAATTGTTATTATGACTGATGCTGATGTTGATGGTCAACACATCACCACTTTACTCTTAACTTTCTTTTATCGACATTTAAAACCATTAGTAGAAGAAGGTTATCTTTATATCGCTATGCCGCCTCTTTATAAAATTCAATCTGGGAAAGATATTTGTTATGCTTACGATGACGATGATAAAGATAAAATTTTAACTGATCCTAAATATAAAAATAATAAAATAAGTTTACAGCGATATAAAGGTTTAGGTGAAATGAATCCTCAACAATTATGGGAAACAACCATGGATCCAGAACATAGGCTTTTTAAACAAATCGCTGTCGAAGACGCTCAAAAAGCAGATGAAGTTTTTACCATGTTAATGGGAAATGAAGTTTTACCAAGAAAAAGATTCATTCAAGCTAATGCCAAAAAAGCTAACCTTGATGTTTAAATTCATACTTAAAAGTTTATTTAATTAAATCAACTAGTTTAACCAATTAAACCAAATGGAAAACGATAAAAAACAAGTGATAGAAACTAAAAACGCTGTTGGAAAATTACAGCAAATAGAAATTACTCAGGAAATGCGTAAAAGCTATTTGGATTACGCCATGTCTGTTATTGTTGCTAGAGCCCTACCAGATGTTAAAGACGGGTTAAAACCAGTTCACCGCCGTATTCTTTATTCCATGCATCAAATGGGTCTTTCTCATAGCTCCCGCTATTCTAAAAGCGCTAAGGTTGTCGGAGAAGTTATGGGTAAATATCACCCTCATGGTGATATGGCTATTTATGATGCTTTAGTACGTTTAGCCCAAGATTTTTCCATGCGATATACCTTAGTAGATGGTCAGGGAAACTTCGGTTCAGTTGATGGAGATTCAGCTGCAGCCATGAGGTATACAGAAGTAAGACTAGCTAAAATTACTCAGGAAATGTTAACTGATATTGACAAAGAAACAGTTGAATTTCGGGATAGCTTCGATGGCAGCCTTCAAGAACCAGTTTATTTACCAGCTAAATTACCTAATTTATTGCTCATGGGCTCAGATGGTATTGCTGTTGGTATGGCAACGAAAATTCCACCTCATAATTTAGGCGAAGTCACTGATGCGGTTATTTATATGATTGAAAAAGGTAAAGTTGTTTTTCCTGAAGAAAAAGAAGAGAAAGAGAAAAAAGAAACGAAGAAAAAACCAACTTTTGAGCTAAAAAAGATTGAGCTTAATGAAGACCAAGGAGAAAAAGCCCTCACAGCCACTTTCGAAATTGACGTCAGCATCGAAGATGAGCTGATGAAGTTCATTAAAGGCCCTGACTTCCCAACTGGAGCAGCGATTTATAACAAAAAAGATATCCTTCAAGCTTATACCACAGGCAACGGCAAGATTTTAATCAAAGCTAAAGCAGAGATTGAAGAAACTAAAGAAGAAAAATTCCGAATTGTTATCAGTGAAATTCCTTATCAAGTCAATAAATCAAATTTAGTAGCAAAAATTGCCCAGTTGGTAAAAGATCGAAAAATTGAAGGAATTACTGACTTACGAGATGAATCAGATAGAGATGGGTTGAGAGTTGTCGTTGAACTAAAGAAAAACGCCAAACCGAAAACTATCCTTAATAATCTTTATAAAAACACCCAGATGCAAACTAGCTATCCAGTTAATATGGTGGCTTTAGTTGACGGTATCCCCATGACTTTAAATTTGAAACAGATCTTAACTGAATTTATTAAACATCGCCAAAAAGTTATTACCAAAAAAGTTATTTTTGAGCTTAATGAAGCTAAAAGACAAGCTCATATCTTAGAAGGATTAAAAATTGCCATTGATAATCTAGATGAAGTTATTGCTACTATCAGAAAATCAAAAGATGCTCAGGAAGCCAAGATAAATTTAATAAACAAATTTAAACTAACAGATATCCAGGCAACGGCCATTTTGGAAATGCAACTTCGAAGATTAGCGGCCTTAGAGAGGAAAAAGATTGAAGATGAGTACAATGAAGTTATTAAAAAGATCGAATATTTAATTGGCCTTTTAGCTCTTCCTAAAAAGATTTTAGATGTTATTAAAACTGAACTTTTAGAAATTAAAGAAAAATATGCTGATGCTAGAAAAACCAAGGTTTATGCTCAAGCTTTAGAAGATTTTAACGAAGAAGATTTAATTCCACAGGAAGATTGCTTAGTTATTTTGACTAAAGGTGGTTATGTTAAAAGATTTCCTGTTAATACCTACCGTTCTCAAAAAAGGGGAGGTAAGGGGGTTTCTGGAATGACCACCAAAGAAGAAGATGAGGTTACTCAATTTTTAACCGCTAAAACTCATGACTCAATTTTATTTTTCAGTAACCAAGGTCGAGTTTTTTCTGTTCGTGTTTGGGAATTACCAGAAGGTTCTCGGCAAGCTAAAGGTCAGGCCATTATTAATCTTATTAATATTTCTCAAGAAGAAAAAATCCAGTCGGTTTTAGCCTTAAGCTCTGAGAAAAACGACAAAAATCAATTTTTGATCATGGTTACTAAAAAAGGTATTGTTAAAAAAACTAGCCTTAAAGCCTTTAGTAACATCCGCGCTTCAGGTTTAATCGCTATTAAATTAAATAAAGATGATGAGCTAGTTTGGATTAAAATCGCCGAAGAAGGGGACCATACTTTATTAGTTTCTCACCAGGGTAAATGTATTAGATTTAAAGAAAAAGATGTCCGGCCAACCGGTCGTGATACGATGGGAGTCAAAGGCATCCAGCTTAAAAAAGATGATTTTGTCATTGGTATGGAAGTCTTTTCACCTAAATTAACCGAGAGTAAAGACAAAAGAAAGAAAAATTTCCGAGATATTTTAATTATTATGGAAAATGGTCTAGGTAAAAGAACTAAGCTTGAAGAATACCGACTACAAAAAAGAGGTGGTATTGGTATCCGGGCCGCTCATATCAGTCCCAAAACCGGCAAAATTGTTGCTTGTCGAATGATGGATGAAAAAATTAAACAGATTATTCTTACTAGTAAAAAAGCTCAAGTTATTAAGCTCCCAACTAAAAATGTCCCTCGTTTAGGACGCGATACTCAAGGGGTTATCTTTATGCGCTTTAATAAATCTGGGGATACTGTAGCTGCCGTCACTTGCCTAGAAGAAGAATAAAAGCTTTTTCTCTTCACTAATTGGTTTTTTAATGACCAAAACTTGAATGTTAACTATTATTATATTATTATTAATCTTGGCTTATGAAAAATCTGGAAAAATTCTTTAAAACTGATTACGGTAAATTTTTAGGGACAATCGTCTCACTTCTAGTGATCCTGACTTTATACTTTCGTTTTGTTGGCCCAATACCTTTTTCTGTTTCTCAAACAACTACCGAAAAGAAAAGCACTTTTGATGTCCAAGCTGAAGGAAAAGTAACTGCTGTACCAGATACGGCAGATATCAATCTTGGCATACAAGTTAATAAGCCAACAGTTGAAGCTGCTCAAAAAGAAGCTAATGAAAAAATTAATAAAATAACCTCCGAATTGAAGAAACTGGGAATTGAAGAAAAATATGTTAAAACTGTTAACTACAGTGTGTATCCGGATTATAATTATCAGGTTGGCCAAAAGATTGTGGGCTATAATGTTAATATTACTGTAAACTGTAAAGTTAAGGATTTTGAAAAAATTAATCAAGTCATTGATATCTCCACAGCTCAAGGAGCTAATCAAATCGGCAATTTAAACTTTGTTATTGATGATGGAAAACTGGAAGATTTAAAAATGGAAGCTCGTAAACAGGCAATTGAAAAAGCTAAAAATAAAGCCAAAGAAATTGCTAATGCTGGTGGCATTAAAATCGGCAGGATAGTTAATATCGTTGAAAGTTCAGATAATTTTAACCCTCTTCCTTTAAGAACCGCTGCGGTTGGAATGGGTGGAGAAATAGCTGATAAACAGACTGCCATACAACCAGGTGAGTCAGAAATTACCATTAATGTCACTCTTAGCTACGAAACTCTTTAAAGATATCCCATAATAGTTTGACTTCTTTTAAGTTTTAGTTTAAAATAACTTCAAATTAAAGCAAATCAGTTTAATAACTTAAGCTTATTACAAACTGGTTTTCTTTTTAAATATCTATTCAGTTTTCGCACTTTTAAAAATTATTTTTAAGGAGGAGGTATAAGGATGAGGCTTTATCTTAGTAAAAAAGCTTACGCTGAGCTATTGGAAGGTAATAACAATTTACCTGATTTTGAACTAAAAAAGCTTGATGATCCAGAATCAGAATTGAAATGTTTTTTCAAATTCTATGGCGAATTTATTATTAAAGAAGCGCCAAATCAGGATCTGACTGATTTTTATGCTAAAAAAGCGGCTAAACAAGGAATTATTGTTGTAAAAAGATTTGCTCTCAAACAAGAGCTTACTCTTGAACCAATCAAAAGAAGAGAGTTGATGATGTTTAGCGAAGCTAATCGCAGGCTCAATTTTATCAAAATAATTATTAAGCCGGTTAAAAAGTCTCAAGTAAAACAAGCTGATCTAGCAAACAATTAGGAAGGAAAGGGATACTATGATGGAAACAACAAACGCTTTTATCCCCAAGGAGGAACTTAACTGCTTAAAAAAGGGAAAAATGAATTATGCTCATTTTTATCTTAATAAAGAAATTCTCATCCAATGGATAGGCCATCTTTATGAAAATAAAGTTAGAGAAATCATAATTCAAAAAATCAATCTTCAAGATGAAAAATTTTGCCTTAAAGATTTGATTAAAAAATCTCTTACAGATAGTTCTCTAATAATTAAAACTATTAGTTTTAATGAATGGCTTTGTCTGGAAACCCAAGGAAAAGTAGTTTTTCATTTCCTAGAAAAAACAAATCTTCAAAAAACTAATGACAACAACCTTATCACAATACAGATTTTTGAGAAAAAGCCTGGAAAAATTATTGAGCTTTAAAACCTTAAAAAAAGAAAACTGGAAAAAGCCGCTGCAATTTTGATTCTATCTTAGAATCTTAAAAACAGCGGTTTTTCCTTGCTTATTTTTTAAAATTACTTACCTTTACCATGAAAAGCTTCATGAACCTCACGCAATTGTTTGTTGGTTACGTGAGTATAGATTTGAGTAGTGGAAATGTTCTTATGACCCAAAAGCTCCTGAACACTTCTAATATCAGCCCCGGCAATTAATAAATCTGTAGCAAAAGAATGTCTTAAACCGTGAGGGCTAATATCAACCGGGATTCTAGCCTTATGAACATATTTCTTAACAATCCTTTGGATGGAGCGAACTGTTAATCTTAATTTACGACCATCTTCAGTTACTTCTGGATTTTTAATAATTCTGATGAAAAGTGGCTGCCATTTGTCCTGACGACTCTCTAAGTATTTTTTAATCCATAAAACTGCCTGTTCAGACAAGAAAACGACTCTAGCATGACCACCTTTACCAATAACACCAAACTCTCGACGGTTAAAATCAATTTGATCACGATTCAACTTTGTTAATTCACTAACACGAAGTCCGGTTGAAAATAATGTTTCTAAAATAGCTTTATCCCGTAACTCGCGCGGATCAGAAACCTGTGGTTGAGATAAAAGACGCTCGATTTGTTCAGTACTTAAAAATTTTAAGCTTCGACTTTCCATCTTTGGTAACTCAATTTTTTCTGGGGCAATTGTCCTATAGTCATTTTTGATTAAAAACTTCAAAAAGGCTCTCAAGGCTATCACATGATAGCTTTGAGTGATACGGGCAAGGGAAGTACCGTTTGGGGCTGTAAATCGAGATAAAAAGACCCTATATTTCTTAATAATTTCGAGATCAAATGAAGCTGGATCGGAATTTGAAGAAGTTGACTTCAACCAGCTAGAAAAACGTCTCAGATAATGTTTATAATTTCTGATGGTGAGAGGGGAGCAGTTTTTTTCAATCTCTAAGTACTCTAAAAACTCCTCAACCAACCGATCAGTTTCTGTCCGTGGCAGATTTTCTTTTTTATCAGACATTAAAAATATTTTACGACATTCTTTAAATGAAAACAATGTGGCCATCAAAAAAGCCGTCTTTTAAGAACGGCTCTCTTGAAAAAAACAAGGCAAGAGGGAAATTTTTATTTAGGTAGTGATAAAGTTAAGATTAAAAATCTTAAATTCCGCTAAGGAATAGTATCACTACCTAAATTATTTTTAATTACCGTTAGATAATCTCTTTTTATATTTTCTTAAAGAAGAAGATATTAATCTGAATAACCCTACGATAATTATTAGGAAAATTGGAATAAGTAAAAAACCCAAATCCAAAAGATAAATCTCTTGTAGCCAATCAATCATTTAGCCCCTCCATTTTTTTAATTTTTCTATTTCTGACTGCAGTTCTTTATCATCACGTCTTTTTTTAACAAAATCTCTGATTATTCTCCAGAGAATAAAAGAAATAATTAATACCGCAGCTACAATTAAAAACAAAAAAGGCTGACTTGTCCAAGATTCCATATCTTTTCCTTTCTCTTGCCTTGTTGTAAATGAACTTTTTAACCTATATTATTACAGGTAAGGAAAGTATACATAATCCTATAGTATATGTCAACTTTCCTCTCTTTATTAAGAAAAAAGAAGCCAAATTTTAATTTTAATCTTTATCTACCTCTAACGCTTCAATATGGATACTTATAAGCAACTTCGTAAGCTAAACCTCTGATCTAATTCTTTTTTGAAAACCCAACCCAAAAATAATAAAATCAATAAACCGGCTCAAAAGCTCCCAATATATATTTATACTTTTTAAAGCCTCGATCATTTGGTTTTCCTTCCTCTTAATTTATTAAAGGACTTTTTCTGCCCCTAGAAGGTCAGGAAAAAACAGCATAGCACATATTCTCCATGGCAACAATGATCTATGGAGGAGTATTAAAGCTAATTTGAAGCTAAATGAAGCTAAATATTCGGGTTTTCTTAGGGGATTTAAAAAAAGAGCGAAAGCCGAATAATAGAGAAATATTAAGGAAAATTAACTTCATAGAAAAAATTTTGAGAAAAATTCTAGCGTTATTTTTTTATTTTTAAAATTCTTATTGAGGTCTTCTCCGCCCAAGCTTGAATTCAGAACATGTCGCAAAAGCTACATTGTGCGACATTATATTAAATTCAAAACCTCTTATCCTCTAACAGCCCTGTCTCTCTTTTTAGGGGAGAAATAAGAAGACAGTCTGATAAAAAAACAACTAAGGTCTTTTATTCTCTTCCGATAAACATCTATCTTTATTATATTTTTAACCTTTTTAACCCCTCTTTAAGTTATCCACACTCTTTTTGATAACTATATCAAAGGATATCAGTTGGCAAACTTTTTTAATCCCTGCCAAATCGTGAAAACTACCCTATAATTTTCGTGAAAAGGATATAAATATTATGGGACATTTGATTCTTATTAAGAAGATATTAAGAATTCTCCCCCTCCCCGGCTCTGTCTGTCAGAAAAAGTTTTTTAGCCCCAACGAGTTGTCAAAAAAATTACTAATAGAACTGCCACACCAACTCCAATATATTCATTAATTGTTCTTTTGAAAAGCCTTTCGCTCAATTGATGCTGCCCTAACCCCAAAACAATATAAAGACTCGTAGTTAAGGCTAAAGAGCTAACTGCCACAGTCACTGGCCAAAAAGAGAAAACTAAAGAAATCTCTCCTAAAACTAAAGACAAAGCCAGAGAATAAATCCAGATTTTTTTGGTAATTTTTTCTTCAAGGTTAATACACCATAATCCTTGAAGAAATAAAACAAAACTGAAAAAGAAAATTAAAATAAAGTTTAACCAAGGTGTCTCGCGAAAAGAGAAAATAACATTATAAATAAAAAAGGAAGTTACTAAAGTTAAAAGAAAACTAACCGCATGAGCAGAACGTAAAAGCTGGATAGTTCTAATGGCCGCCACTGAAAAAATATTTTCGGTCAACAAAAGACTATAAAGGCCAAAAATATACATTACAATCAAGGGCAAACGGGCTAGCCATATTTCTGGAGTTAAAAAATAAAAAAAACTAACACTAGTAGTAAAAAGAGATGGTAAAGCCAGAACAGTCAGCCATTGAATGCCTCTCAGGCCCTCACTTAAAGACCAGGCTGACATAAAGTACGTCATTACCGTTAAACCAGCAATAGCTTGATATTGCCAAGGTAAGCCGCTTAAATGAAAGCCTAATAATCCTAATGCGGAAATTAAAGCAGTGATAATAAATTTTTTTCTCTTGTCAATTTTGAATTTAAACATTCTTAGCGGATTTTACTTTAAAATCTCATCATCAATCTCAAAATTCCCAAAAACTTTTTGAACGTCATCATGCTCTTCAAGAGTCTCCATAAACTTAAAAACTCTCTCAGCCTTTGAACCCTCAGTAATTTTAATCTCAACTAAAGGCTTCATAATCAACTCTTCGCTTAAAACTTTAAAACCTAGAGCTTCAATTTTATTTCTCATCTCCCTTGTTTGTTCAGACTTAGTATAAATTTCAATAACATCACTCGCCTCCTGAACATCTTCTACTTCTAAATCCATCAAACTTAAAATCTGTTCACTGGGAGTATCGTTTTTTTCAACCGTCAGCAAACCAGTTTTTTTAAACTGGAAAGCTACGGCTCCAGGAGAAGCTAGACTGCCCCCTGCCCTTTCAAAAATATTTTTTATTTCCGAAGTTGTTCTGTTTTTATTATCAGTAGCTGCTTCGACAATAACAGCAACACTTTCTGGACCATAACCTTCATAAGTTACCTCTGACCAACTAGCCCCATCTTTCTCCCCTTCTCCTTTTTGAATAGCCCGTTGGATATTATCCTTAGGCATATTCAAGGCTTTAGCCTTATCCATAGCTAAGCGTAATCTAAAATTCTTTTCCGGATCACCGATACCACCACCAGCTTTAACAGCGATGATAATCGCCTTAGCTAATTTAGTGAAAACCTGGCCCTTTTTATTGTCCTTTGTTTCCTTTTGACGCTTAATAGTTGACCATTTTGAATGTCCAGACATCAAAATAATTTTACTCTCAAAATCACTTCTTGACAACCACTGAGGAAAAATTATATCTTTACCACAATGACTGCCACCTTAGAAGAACAAGCTATCAAAGCCGCTTTAAACCAAAATTGGGAAAAAGCAATTGAAATAAATAAAGAAATTGTTAAGGAAAAACCTCAAAATGTTGCTGCCCTTAACCGTATTGGCCGTGCCTACTGGGAGTTAGGAAAAATCGAAGAAGCTGCTAAAAGCTACAAAAAAGTTATTAAGATTGAACCTTTTAATCCTATTGCCAACAAAAATATTCAAAGATTAGGCAAAAATAAAAGTATTAGAGCCTCTAAGGGCAATGGTATTACCTCAGGCAGTATCTTCTTGGAAGAACCTGGTAAAACTAAATTAGTTAAAATAACCCGCTTAGCTTCTCCTTCAATCCTCTCACAACTAGATAATGGCGATGAGGTCTTTTTTGTTATTAAAAAGAGACTTATTAGTGTTGTTGATGATAATAAAAATTATTTAGGGGCTCTGGCTGAAGATTTATCTCAAAGATTAATCAGATTTATTAAAGGAGGCAACCAATATCAAGCTTTTGTTAAAAATGTTGATCGTCAACTAATGGAGATTATCATCCGTGAAGTTCTTAGAAGTAAAAAGTTTGCTGAAACTCCTTCCTTCCCTCAAGGTAAATTTAATCTTGACCAATAGTCATTCCCTAAAAGAATAACTACCATTGATCTTTGTTTGTCATCCGATTCTCCCACCCACTGGCAGTTAAAAATTTTACTTAATTTTTTAACTGTATAAGAGTTTTTATATTTTTTTTCACTTTTCAATTCACAACCGTCTTTTTTATCAGTATCTGGTATCTGAACTCCAATATTAACAACCCTACCACCAATATTGCTAATCAGCTTAGCAGCTTTATTAGCTAAACCAATTTTCTCGGTTTTATTTAAAACTGCAATCGTTAGATCTTCTTTTTTAATTTTTTCATCAGCAAAAAACTGGCTAATAATTCTATCAAGGCGTTCAGTATCAACCTTCATAGCCTTAGTCCCGTCAGGCAAATCAACTTCCTGACTAACACTGGTCTCTGATAAATCAATTAAAGTAATTTTATCTTCACGAATTATTTTTATCCGCCACCAAAGCCGCAATAAATCCCAACGACTTAAATTTGTTTTTTTATCATGAGCGAAAGAATCGAAAAATTGGTTTAAAAGATTGTTTTTAAGGCCATTTTTTTGCCACTCATTATCAGCCCCCTTTAAAAGACCGTCAACAGTTAAACCAAAACTATCCTGAAGACTACCAGTTAAAAGCTCGGATCCGTTACCTTTCAGCTCACCTAGTTTATAAACTGATTCAATTCGGTAAGGTCCATAACCATGAATTGTCTCGATAAAAGTACCATTAGGAATAAGCAAAAGATTAATTTTCTCTTCTAAGGGGTTAAAGGAAACAAGGTTAACTGGTTGAGAATTAATTACTACGTTAAATTGATTTTGTCCATCCCAAAGACTTTTAGCTAAAGAATGATAGATTTTAAAAACAAAGAAGCTCAGTGAAAATAAAAAAAGAAAAATCAAAAATAAAATTAACCAAGCTTTATTTTTTTTCTTCTTTATTTTTTTAACCATTGTTTTTTTAATTCCAAAAACTCACCTTTTTTTATAGCCTCTCTTATCTTAGCAAAAAGCTCTTCCATTAAAAAGAGATTGTGATAAGTAGCTAAACGATAAGCTAAAAGCTCATTGGCTCGGAAAAGATGATGTAAATAGGCTTTAGAAAACTGACAACAAACAGAACACTGACATCTATCGCCTATCGGGCTTTTATCTTTAGCAAAAATCGCTTTATTAATATCATAAGGATTATTTCGGCCTTTAACCAGAATATGACCCATCCGCCCCAAACGTGTCGGCATCACACAATCCATGGTGTCTACTCCCCTTGCCACGGCCTCAAAAACATCATCAATCTCTCCAACCCCCAAAAGATGCACGGGACGGATTTTTTTATTTTTTGCTAAGATTGGCATCACCCAATCTAAGACTTTAGCCATTTCCTTTTTCGATTCTCCAACTGCTACCCCACCAACAGCTAAACCATCAAAAGCTAAAGAACTGATAAACTGAGCTGATTCCTGGCGTAAGTCATCAAAAAGGCTACCTTGAATAACCCCATAAAGAAATTGTTTTTTTTGGTTTTTAATTTGATTAAAGGCTTCTAAACTTCTTATAGCCCAACGGTGCGTTCTAGCCATAGCTGTTTGAGCATATTCATGAGTTGTTGGAAAAGAAGCACACTCATCAAAAGCGATAATCATATCTGCTCCCAATTTTTTCTGAATCTCTATTGATTTTTCTGGAGTAAAATAATGCTTAGATCCATCAAGATGAGATTGAAAAGTTACTCCGTTATAATCAATTTTTACTAATGATTCTTTTTCTTTTTGAGCTAAATGAGATTTGCTCTTTTTTATTTTACCACTACCCAAAGAAAAGACTTGAAAACCGCCACTATCTGTCATTAACGGCCTATCCCAAGACATAAAGTTATGTAAGCCACCGAAACTATCAACTATTTCTTCTCCAGGCCTTAAATAAAGATGATAAGTATTAGCAAAAAAAACTTGAACACCAATTTTTTTTAAATCTTCTGGGGTTAAACTTTTTACCGTAGCCTGACTACCAACAGGGACAAAAGCTGGAGTTAAAATTTTACCATGAGCCGTATTAATAACCCCAGCTCGAGCTTGGGTTTTTTTATCATTGGCCAAAATTTGAAAAAAATCATTATTCATGGGAATTAAAATCAGGGAAAATAATTAAAATTGTTTTAAACCATACCGTGCTCAATTTTTAGGCGCTTAATTTTACCGGCAATCTCGTCCTTTTCGATACCGAAGAATTGCAAAACACGATGGATAATAGACAAAGCACCTTCAAATTCAGGCTGAATCATACAAGCTACCCCCAGACTTTTCATCCTTAAAAGACCCTCTTTCTGATGAACACGAGAGATAATTTTGACATCAGGATTTAAAGTCTGACAATTAGTTACCACAATCTCTTGAGTTGCTTGATCAGGAATAGCAATAACCACTACTTTTGCCTTATCAACTTGAGCATAGTCTAAAACATCCATATCTGCCGGATCTCCATAGAGAGCGTCAATCCCTTTACTTTTTAGCTCGGCAATTATTTGATGATTGTAATCAATAACAATGTAAGGTATTTCTAAAAGCTCCAAGGCTCTAGCTAACCAGCTACCTACTCGACCATGACCACAAATAACTACATGTTCTGCTAAATCTAAACCATCTCTTTGAGATAAATGATCTTTTTTAGTAAAAAGATATTGATTTAAGCGGGGCCATCTTTTGGTAATTTTCTGCAAGAAAAAATAAAATTTAGGAGCCGCGGCAATTGTCCATGGAGTCACTAAAATTGTCACTAAGGCCACGGATAAAATTAAAAAATTGGTTTCTTCGGTAATCAACCCGCCATTAAAACCAAAACGCCCCAAAATAAAAGCAAATTCACCAGCTTGAACTAAACCTAAACTAACTAAAACAGCAGTTTTAGCATGATAACCCATGTACAAAGTCAAAGCTAAAACAACAAGAAATTTAATTAAAAGAACAATTAGACTGATTGATAAAACTAAAACTATATTATTAATTAAGAAGTAAGGATTAAGGAACATTCCTAAAGAAATAAAAAAGATTATAGAAAAAAGATCACGCAACGGCCTTATTTCCGAAAAGATAGCATGATTCTCTGAAGTTTTAGAAATAACTATCCCAGCTAAAAAAGCCCCCAGGGCAATTGATAAACCCAAAGCTGAAGTTAAAATTGCTGTTAATAAACAAAGGGCGACTACCGCTAATAAAAGAAGTTCTCTTGAACCAAAATCAGCTACCCAGCCAATAAATTTTGGTGCTAATTTTCTTCCCAAAAAAAGAACCCCAAAAATCATGGCAACGCTTTTTATTAAATCTAGAGAAAAAGACCAAAAAGAAACATCATTTCCCAACAAAGCTGGTAAGACTGCCATCATCGGTAAAACTGCCAAATCTTGGACCAATAACCAACCTAGCATAATTTCTCCTGGCAAAGTATCCATTTCACCCTTGTCGGTTAAAATTTTGACGACAATCGCGGTTGAAGACATGGCAAAAGCACAACCCATAAACAAAGAGGCGGCAAAATCAAAGCCAAAACGGGGAAAAATAAAAATAGCAGCAATAATCACTAAAAGAATCTGAATCAAGCCTCCCCAAACAGCGATTGTTTTTACTTTTTTAAGATAATCTAAAGAAAGTTCTAAACCTAAAGTAAACATCAATAAAGCTACGCCAATTTCTGAAAGAAAAGAAACTAAATCTTTAGCGGGAAAAAATTTTGAAGTTACCAAACTAATTAAAAGACCAGCGATTAAGTAACCGATTACTGCTGGCTGCTTGACTTTTTTAGCTAAAAAACCACCCAGAAAAGCTAAAGCCAAAATCAAACCTAACCAAGCCATTAAAAAAAATTCTTGATTCATTTTATTATCTAAAAAATCTCTTTCCTGCTTCTACTATTATTTTTTATAAAGAAGCTCTTAACTTCATCATAGCAAGTTCCAAATCAGAAGGCAATTTTGCCGTTAACTCGATCTTTTTATCTTTTAACGGATGATCAAAAGATAGATAAGCAGCATGTAAAAAAAGACGCGGACACCATTTTCGATCTTTTCTAGCAGTTTTCCGACCAGCATACTTTTCATCAGACACAACCGGATGATTAATATATTTTAAATGAACTCTGATTTGATGAGTTCTACCAGTTTCTGGAGATAATTCCAAAAGACTGAATTTTTCATTACCTAAAAAATATTCGCCATTGTCTATTAATTGATAATTTGTCTTAGATTCTCGTCCACCTAAAAAAATACCAAATTTTTCGCGATTAAAGGGGTTACGAGCAATAGTAGCTTCAATAATCCCCTGCTTGGGGCTGACTACTCCATGAACTAAAGCCAAATATTTTTTCTTTATTTTTCTTTCTTTAAAAAGTTCCTGAAGTTTTTCAAAAGCAATTGGGGTCTTAGCAATTAATAATAAACCACTAGTCTCTTTGTCTAGCCGATGAACTGTCCCTGACCTTTTAATAAAATCATCTTCTGGGTCAATTTCTTTTAAGTTTAAGTGCCTAAAAACTTCTTTTTCTACCCAGTCCTGGATTGTTATCTGTCCTTGAGTTGACTCAGCCCGATTAACCGTCATTCCTGGTGGCTTGTTAATAACTAAAAAAAATTCGTCTTCAAAAATTATTTCGGGGTTCATCTTTTTTTATTTTAACAAAAAAATGTACTTTAATAAAAAAGCCTCTGTTCTCCAGAGGTTTTTAGATATCTTATTTTTATAATTTCCTCTACTTATTGGCCTTTTTTCTTTTCGCAACTAACACAGAATGTCGTTTCTGGCATCACCATCAATCGATCAGTATCAATCATCTTGCCACATTTCTCACAGATTCCGTATTTACCAATTTTTACCCTAGATAAGGCTTTTTTAACTTGAATTAATTTACGATTTATCTGATTCTCTAAGGCTTTAACCCGATCATGACCGATTTGCTCAACCACATCAGTATCTGGTGAAGCGTTGTCGTTAATCCGGTTGCTATCCAAAAAAGGATCTTCTTTAGCAATCGCCTTTTTTTTGCTTTCCAAACGAAACATTTCTTGACGCAGAAAATCAGCTATTGGTTTAAGAATTTTTAAAGGGAATCCTTTGGTTTTTTGGCCAATTTCTTTTTTATCTTTAACTGGTTTTTGAATCTTTTTGTTTTTCATAACCTTTTTTTAAACTCCGCCCGGAGCGGAGATAAAAAAGAATTAAAATAAAAATAAAAGCAATAAAATTTAAAGCTATTTGAGCTAGATATAAGTATACCTTGGCTTCCCTAATAAAAGCAAGCGGAATATTTATTAAGAAAATTAAACCCAAGGCTGTTAAAGCAATAAAGCCGCTCTCTTTGCTTTTATACCATTCCCAAACCCGCCAATGTCTTTCTATTTTTATTAAGAAAAACCAGATAACAAAAAGAGAAGAAGCTGAAAGTAAAGATAAGGGATGACGTTTAAGAAGAATTCCAGGAAAATAAATACCCCAAAACATATTAGTAGAACGACCAAAACCAGAACCATCCAAAAAAGAACCAAGTTGTAAAAGAATTAAAAAAGGAAAAAGACCAAAAGTAATTTCATCAGCTGTTCGCCAAAAATCCCATTTTTCAACTTTAACGAAACGCCAAAGGCTAACAAATATCCCTAACCACCAACCTAAAGAAGCTAGACCAGGATAATGAACAAACAAAAGCCAATTTAAAGGATGCCAGCCAAAATAGGAAAAATTCTGGACAATAAAAATCAGTCGCGAAAAGAACAAGCCTAAAAGTAATCCTAAAAGGATAAAGTCGATAACCTTTTCTTCTTTCAAGCCTAAATCTCGCAAACGACGCCAAATGATAAAGCTTTCTAAAAAAACTCCTACTGCCAGCAAAAAACCGTAAGTGTAAAGAGTTACTGGTCCGGCGCTTAAAATAATCGGCAACATAATAAATAATTAAAAAATAAAATAATTATTGATTGACACTTGTAATTATAACATTTTATAATGATTCCACCCAGACATGTTAGCAACCAGTCATTCATTAACATCAGCTCTAATTGTCAGTAAAATCTTACCACCTCAATTAAGTCTACCTTTAGTTCTTTTAAGTCATTATCTTTTAGATATTGTTCCCCACTGGGATACTGGCACTGGATTAACCAGCGGTCGGAAAAGTAAAAAAACAGCAGTTTTGGAAACATTGGTTGATCTGGCTATCGCTTTTACCCTGGTTTTTATCTTCTTTCAAAAAGGTAAACCTTTTTCTCCCCTTTTATGGGTAGCAGTTTTTTTGGGAATTTTGCCGGATTTAATTGAATTTCCGGCTTTATTTTTTAATATTAGACCTTTCCCTCTTAATCTTCTTGAAAAATTTCACAATGATATTATGCATCGAAGTGGGAAACTCCCCTGGGGTTTAATCTATCAACTGATCTTTATAGGAATTATTTTTAGACTTTTCTATTAAAAAGAAGATTTAATTGGAAACTCTTTCAATATAATTTCCGCTTCTGGTATCAACCTTAATCTTGTCTCCAATTTCAATAAACAAAGGAACTTTTACTGCCAACCCATTATCTAAAATTGCTGGTTTAAAAGAATTATTAACTGAATTGCCTTTTACCCCTGGATCGGTTTCCGCCACTTTAAAAACTAAAGAAAGAGGCAAATCAACTCCTAAAGGTTCTTCGTTCCAAAAAATAACTTTAATTTCCTCCCCTTCTTTTAAGAAACGACTTTTATCAGCTAAAACATCTTTTTGAATAGTAATTTGCTCAAAAGTCCTTGGCTCCATAAAATAAAAAGAATCGTCATCCCGATAAAGATACTGTGCCATCTTTGTTTCTGTCTGCATGGGTTCAATTTTAGCCCCAGAAATAAAGGTTTTTTCGGTAGTAGACCCAGTTTTTAAATTTCTAACTCTTAAACGGATTGTCGCTGAACCACGACCCATTTTTGTATGCTTATAATCAATAACTTGATAAGGCACACCGTTTTCTTGAAAGTTACGGCCAGTTTTCATTTCGTTTACAGGTATCATAGATGACAATTTTAAAGTAAATTGGGTTGAGTCTCAAGAGGAGAAATGATAAAATGTCTTGACACTTAAGCCGCGGTGGCGGAATTGGTAGACGCGCAAGTCTCAAAAACTTGTGGGCCTCAAAGCCCGTGCCGGTTCGAGTCCGGCCCGCGGCACTTTATGTTAAAAAACGAATGGGATAAGGTCGCCAAATTTTGGGATAAAGAAGCTGGAGATAAAGGTATTTCTCATCAAAGGCTAGATATCGATCCTATTATCCTTAAAATTATTGGCGATATCAAAAATAGAAATATTTTAGAAATCGGCTGTGGTAATGGATACCTTTCTCGCTCACTAGCAAAACAAGGAGCAAAAGTTACAGCAATTGATATTTCTTCTAAATTTATTCAATTTGCTACCAGAAAAGAAGAAACAAAACCCCTGGGTATTACCTATTTTATTAGAGATGCTGCCAATTTACATGGCTTAAAAAGTAATAGCTATGACTTTGTCATAGGAAATATGTGTTTAATGGATGTTGCCGATATTAAAAATGCAATTAAAAATATCTCAAAAGTTTTAAAAAAGAATGGTAGCTTTGTTTTCTCTTTAACTCATCCCTTTCATGAAAGCCAACAACAATGGATAATTATTAAAGATGAAGGTAAAAAATATTTAGCTAGAGCTATCCATGAATATCTTTCTTGTACTACTAAAAAATCATTTTGGTCTCAAAAAAAATTAGTAACACCTCATTATCATCGTCCCCTACAAGAATACTTTAAATATTTAAAAGAATTTGGTTTTCTTATTAGAGATTTTAGAGAAATTTCAAGTAAACAGATGCCTATAAGGGCTACTAAAGAAGATGGCAACGTTAAATTACGTCGTTCAAGATTTAAAACTTTGAAAGAAAAGGAAATGAAAATTTTTACAACTAAAGAAATACCATCTTTTTTAATTATTGAAGCAATCAAAGTCAACTAAATTATTATTTTTCCAAATTCCACACCTTGGAGATCAAGAACTAATCTTTATTCCTTATAAATAGCTGTGGAAACATTATTCCTAAGTACCTTATCTTTTTTCTCCTGGACCTTTATATGTGCTTCTTGAACCTTTTCAATTTTATTAGTAAGTTTTTCCAAACCTTCAGGAGATAATTTTTTTATTTTAAAATTTGCATAATGTTCATCTTCTTTAATATTTTTCATTAAAATACCTCCCTTCTATTCCTTTTCTCGTTTGGTATCTACGTTATAGAATTTAATACGATCACCTCTAAACCTTAGTTTCAATCTTCTTAATGGTCCATTTCTATGTTTAGCTACTTCCAATTCCACGTTCTCCATATCATCATCATCTTCTCGCCATAAAAACATAACCACGTCAGCATCTTGTTCGATGGCCCCTGACTCCCGCAAATCCGCTAATTGTGGTCGATGTTTACCTCTTTGCTCAACAGCTCTGTTTAACTGAGAAAGAGCTAAAATTGGTATTTTTAATTCTCTGGCTAAATTTTTCAAACCTTGGGATATTTCTGAAACTTCCCAAACCCGACTGTCTCTAGCTTTAGCACTCCTCATTAGCTGTAAATAGTCGACAACCAAAAAACGTAATCCATGTTCTGCCATTAAACGGCGAGCTTTAGTTCTCATTTCTAGAACTGAAAGGGCTGGAGTATCATCAATAAACAACGGGGCTTCAGCTAATGCACCCATAGCTTCAGATAATCTACTAAAATCATCTTCATCTAACCGTCCAGTTTTTAACTTCCAAGCATCAATATCAGCCTGAGAAACTAAAAGACGGTCAACCAATTCTTCTTTGCTCATTTCCAAAGAGAAAAAACCAGCCGGCATATTACCTTTAGAAGCCACATGTTGAAGAATATTAAGCGCAAAAGCGGTTTTACCAACACCCGGTCTGGCGGCTAAAATAATTAAGTTGGAATTTTGCATGCCGGCCAAAGTGCTATCTAAATCTTTAAAACCGGTTGGTACTCCCCGTAAACCGCCAACTTGTTTATGTAGTTCATCTAAACGATCAAAAGATTCTGCTAAAGCATCTTTAACCGGAATAAATCCCTGGCGTAAATGTTTCTGAGAAAGACTAAAGATTGATTGTTCAGCCCGATCCAAAATCTCAGCGGCCTGAGCTCCATCATCAAAAGCTTCATCAGTTATTTTACTAGCTGAAGAAATTAACTCTCTTTTAGTGTAGCTATCTTTAACAATTTTGGCATATTGTTCAATATGAGCAGCTGTTGGTACTGAGCTAACCAATTCAGTTAAATAACCAGCGCCACCAATTCTTTGAATAAGCTTTTTGTTTTTTAATCTTTCTTTAAGAGTAATTAAATCAATCGGCTGACGTTCTTCGTAAAGTTCAAGAAGGGCTTCAAAAATTGCACCGTGATTGGGGTTATAAAAATGTTCTGGCCTTAAGAATTCAGCAACATTAACAATGGCATCTTTGTCAATTAAAATAGCACCTATAATGCTGACTTCAGCTTCATTATTATGCGGAGGAATTTTAACTTCTGGCATTTAAAACCACCACTTCCTTTTCTAAAGGCAGTTTGTCTTTTGAGATAATCAATTTCTCAATAGCTGTGGCTTCTTGTCCAATTTCTTTTAAGAAGTCTTCTAGTAAAGGTAATTCTGTTTTTAATCCTGGCAATTTATAAGCCATGGGGATAATTATACTAGGTTCAATCTGGTTGATAATCTCCAAAGCCTGCTTACTATCTCCAGTTGGCAGAAAAAGGATATCCGTACCATCAATAATGTCTTCAATTTGTTTGTCGGATAATTTTTCTTTCAAATCGCCCAAAAAAACTAAACGTAGATCATCCATGCTCACTACATAGGTGGTTTTTTTGCCAGTACTAACCCCCAAAATAAAAACTCCGCCAACTTCATATTCGCCAGGAGAGTCAATCACAAAAAGGTTTTCTCTAGTTACCGGTTTAACTACTAAGGTACTTAAACCACTATCTTTTTTATCAGTAAAAAGAACAATATCAGACATTAAGCCACTAATTTTTATCCCCAAAGAAGGATCGAAAGGATTAATTGCTAAAACAATTTCTTTACCTTTAATACGAAAACAGGAATGACCAAAATACTTAATTTCCATGGTATTTTTTAGTCTATCACCTTAAACTAGGCTTGACAAGAGTAAAATTTTAAGCTATATTCTGTGGATAACTCAATGAAAAAAGAAATTGGGATCGCCATTGTTATCGGTTTTATTTTAGGACTAATTATTACTTTTGGTATTTGGACAGCTAATAAATCCCTGAAAGAAAACGCTTCTACACAACAAAAAGAAGAAAATACACAGAACGTTGCCTTAAACCAAGAGAAATCCCCTACAACCGAAGAAAAAATGAGTTTAAAAATTCTTTCCCCTGAAAATAACGCCTTAGTTAGTGATACTAAAGTAAAAATAACTGGGAAAACTCTACCTAATATTAATGTTGTTATTCTTGGTGAAGAAAGCGAGAATGTTTTACAAACCGACGAACAAGGACAATTTACTCAAGAAATTACACTAGTTGGTGGAACCAACGAGATAAAAATTTCGGCTTTTGATAATGATGGAGCTGAAGCTAGTGTTAATTTAAATCTTGTTTATTCAAAATCAGAAATATAAGTAAAAAATGAATAGCAAAAAATTAAAATTAAATAAAAAAACTTTATTAGCTATCTTTTTATCGTTAGTATCTATTTTTTGTTTTTTAAGTTTCAATAAAATCCAAGCCCTAGCAGTAACTCCAGAAGCAACTAGCGCCGCCGCTCAAGATCTAAGAGATAAAGTTAAAGAAATTGTCCGTGAACAAATTGTTCAAACTCAAAAAGGCCAAAAAATGGCTTTTTTTGGGGAAATAACTGATATTGCTAATCTTAATTTAAAGATTGAAACCAATGAAGGCCAAAAAACATTAAATGTAGCCACAGATGCAGCTATTCTCAGTAAGACTGGCAAAAAAATGAAAAGTAGTGAACTAGTAAGCGGTGTTTTTGCCATTGCCATGGGCTATGCTGAAGATACTAATATTTTAGGTGTTCGACGTTTAGTTTTAATCGAAAAGCCGAAAGTTGTTGAAAAAGAAGCTGCTTTTGGTAAAGTTACTGATATCTCCTCAGTAGAAAAGATTCTCACTATTAAAAACGAAAAGCAAAATTTAACCTATACAGTAGAAATTGATGATAAAACCTTAATTAATAAAAAGGTTGATGGCAAAATTCAAAAGGTAAAATTTGAGACTATTACCAAAAACGATAAAATTATTGCTATTGGTACCCCTTCAGAAAATGAGCATAAAATTATTACGGCTAAAACGGTTTATATAACTGAAGAAAATTCTCCTGTTCCAATTGAAGATAAAACTACCACCAGCACTCCTTCAGCAAAAACAACTCTCTAAGATTTACCAAAACAGCTTAATTTGTGATATCATAAAGGCATGAATAAGATGAATTTGCAGCCTTTAAAAGGTTTTCGGGATTTCTATCCGGAACAAATGAGTTTCCGCAATTGGCTTTTTAAACAAATGAGCCAAACTGCAAAACTTTTCGGCTATCAACAATATGAAGGACCGACTTTAGAGCCGGTTGATCTTTACGTGGCTAAATCAGACGAAGAACTAGTTGATAAACAGACTTTTATTTTAAAAGATAAAAACGATAAATCTTTAGCTATGCGACCGGAGTTAACTCCAACTTTAGCCAGAATGGTTGCCAATAAACAAAATGGATTAGTTTTCCCTTTACGTTGGTTTGCTATTGGCCCTCGCTGGCGCTACGAACAACCACAAAAAGGTCGTTTTAGAGAATTTTGGCAATGGGATGTAGATTTAATCGGCGAAGAAAGTCTTCAAGCTGACGCCGAAGTTATTGCTCTTGGCTGTAATCTTTTAAAGAAAATCGGTTTATCCCCCAAAGAAGTTACAGTTAAAATCAACAACCGTCGTTTCCTTCAAGAAAAATTAACGGAAATTAAAATTTCCCCTGATAAAGTTAAATCTATTTTTAAAGTTATTGATCGTAAAGACAAGCTAGAAGCTAAAGACTGGGAAAAATATTTACAAGAAGTTGTCGGCGATGAAAAACAGGAAAAAGAAATTATTGCTCTTCTGGAAAATAAAAAATTCGGTGATTTCCCAGAATTGGTTGAGCTTTTTAACTTGCTTAAAGAACTAGGCGTTGAAGAATATGTTGAATTTGATCCACTAATTGTTAGGGGCTTGGACTATTATACTGGTACGGTTTTTGAAGCTCGAGATAAAGACGGTGAATTCCGAACCATTTTTGGTGGTGGCCGTTATGATAATTTATTGTCTTTATTCGGTGGACAAAAAATTACTGGAGTTGGTTTTGCTGCTGGTGATGCTATTTTAGAAGAGGTTTTAAAGAAATTTGATAAACTTCCTAAGTTAAAAAATAATAATGAAGTTTTGGTTACTATTTTCTCTTCGGAATTTTTAGAAAAATCCTTAAAAACAGCAGAGCTATTAAGAAATAATAAAATAAACACAGCTATTTATCCCAACAAAGATGCTAAGTTGGAAAAACAATTGAAATACGCGGATAAAAAAGATTTGCGTTTTGTAGTTATTGTCGGACCAGATGAAGTAAAAAATGAGACTATAATAATTAAAGATTTATCGACCGGTAGCCAAAGAACCATATCCCTTAAGGAAATCGATAATTTCTTTCTTTCTTAAATCAAGCATCTCCTGACTCTTAGCTTCAATATTTAGTCTTAACAAAGGTTCAGTGTTAGAAGGCCTAAGATTAAACCACCAGTCTTCAAACCAAACTGTTAAACCATCGATTTTATCAGTTGACTTAGCTTTTTGACCATAAATCTTTTCAACTTCATTAATAACTTTTTCTTTATCGCTAATCTCAAAGTTTATTTCGCCGCTCGAAGGATACTTATCAAATTTTTTAATAATTTCGGAAACCTTTTTATTTTCCTGAGAAATAATTTGAAGGGTAATTAAAATTGTAATCAAAGCACTATCAGCATAATAATTTTCTTTAAAATAATAATGACCGGAATGCTCACCAGCAAACAAAGCATCATATTTTCTCATGTTCTCTTTAATCAACGAATGGCCAACCGGAACTCTTATCCCCTTTCCTTCCAAAGAATTAATTACTTCAGGAACAATCCAACCGCAAATAGCATTATAAAGAACAATTGCTCCTTTAAATTTCTTTAAGAAATATTCGGCAATCATCGCTGTCATTATCGTGCCAGAAACAACTCTTCCTGTTTCATCGATTAAAACAGCTCGATCACCATCTCCATCAAAAACTAATCCCAAATCAGCTTTTTCTTCTAAAACTTTTTTCTGGGCATCTTTTAGATTCTCTGGAACTATCGGAGCAGCTGGATGATTAGGAAAAGAACCATCCAACTCAAAATACAAAGGAATTATTTCTAAAGGTAGCCTTTTCTTTAAATCAGGAAATAAAATACTGGCCATACCATTACTGGCATCAACCACAATTTTTAAAGGCTTAATAGCTTTTTCATCCACAAAAGATAAAGCATGATTAATCCAATCAGTTAAAATATTTTTTTGACTAACTTGACCAACTTTTTCTGTTTGCTTAAATTTATTATTTAAAATATTGTCTCTCATTTGATAAATACCGCCATCCCCAGAAACAGGAGCAGCTTTTGCCAAACAAAGTTTTAAACCGTTATATTCTTTAGGATTATGAGAAGCGGTAATCATAATACCGCCAGCAAAAGGAAATTTGCCAGTGGCAAAGTAATTCATATCCGTAGTAATTAGGCCAATATCAACCACATCTCTCCCCTGCTTAGTAATTCCTTCGATTAAACCCTTAGATATTTCTGGCGAAGACAAACGCATGTCACGACCAATAGCAATTGGGCCTTCATCACTAACTAAATCAGCAAAAGCTCGACCGATTAAAACAGCTAGTTCATAATTTATAGTCTCGGGATAAACGCCCCTAATATCGTATTCTTTGAAAATGGAAGGATCGATAGTCATAAGTTTATTTTAAAAATTAACTTGTTTAACATCAAGAGTTAAAATTTGCTTTTGAAGCTGAATAATGTTATAAGATAAATATCTTTAGGAATTGCCCTAAAGTTTTTTTGTCTAGTTAGTTCAACTTTAGTACTTTAAAATTTTTATAGAAAAGGAGTGATTAACATGAATGAAGTGGATAATACCCTATTTATAATTGAGTCAACAAAGAGGAGAATAAAATCGCTTAGAGAAAGATTGAAAAAAGGATATCCATACGTAAAATTTGATGAAGAAAAAAAATTAAAAGAAGAATTAAAGAATTTAAAGAAACAATTAAAATATCATCAAAAGGTCTTGAAAAAAGAAGAAAAAAAGGAGTGGGGAAAATGACTGGAAGAAAATTATTTAAGAAAACCATGTTTGTAACACTTATAGTCTTCTTGGTTTTTGGTATTATTTATACTCTTATCTGGTGGCTGATTTTTGATAGAAAATTTTATCCGATAAAACAGTTTGAGAATTTTATCTTCCCTTTCTCTATTTCAAGATGGTATGACTTTGGTCTTATTTGTTTTTGGCCAATAATCATTGCGCCTCTTTTCTTTAGAGACAAGGACGATGGAGACGTTCCGTTATTTAATATTCTTGCGTTGGTAGGTGGATTCGCTTTTATAGGACTATCACTTGTATTTTGGCTTAAAGCCTTTGGTTTTAAAGAACCTCCCATACTTACTATTATCGCTATAATCGTTGGTTGGATTATAACAGAAAACTTTTTCTTTAATACGCCAGACAAACGTCCAGGCATAGGAATATATGAATATGATCGTAAAAAAATTATTACCGAAGGTTTTACTTCTAATGTTCTTGGTGGTTTAGGAGCAGCTTTTGCTTTTATCTTTTATAAAGGTTTACTAGTCGGCTTATTTTTCGGTTCTTTGGCAACTATAGCACTCACTGTTTTATTATTGATTAATAATCTCGTTTTAAAATCACTCTGCAGGGCAATAGTTAAATCTGATCCAGATAAAAAATTAATTACTAAAGTTGAGTAAAAAAAAATGGAGGTCAATTCTTCTTGTTTAATACATCAAGAAAAGACCTCCTCTTTTATGTCTAAAACTTCTTTTTTCTATTGCGATCAATCCTAAATTATGATAAAATTCTTCTATTATGAAAGATAATGTTCACCCAACTTGGTACCCAGAAGCTAAAGTTAGCTGTACTTGTGGCGCTAATTTTGTGACTGGTTCTGTTAAACCTGAAATAAAAGTGGAAATTTGTTCTAATTGTCATCCTTTCTTTACTGGTGAAATGAGATTTGTTGATACTCAAGGCCGAATTGAAAAATTCAAAGCCAAGCAGGATGCAGCTAAAGGTTATGTTAAAAAAGATAAGAATAATCAGGATAAAGACGAAAAACCTCGCAGTCTCAAAGAAATGCTTCAGAAAAAATAAAAGTTATAATTTTTATTTCTTTTTATGAACAACAATCTAGCTTTAATAGAAATCAGAGGAGCAACTGGTGGTGATGAAGCCAAAATCTGGGGTGATGATTTACTTCGGATGTATATGCGCTTTGCGGAAAAGAAAGGTTGGAAAGTCCAAACGATTAGTAAAGGGGTTGTCCGTATCCAAGGAAATGATGTTTACCCTTCTTTAAAAAATGAAACTGGAGTCCATCGAGTCCAAAGAGTTCCGGCTACAGAAAAAAGAGGCCGAATTCACACCTCAACCGCAACTGTAGTTATCTTACCAGAAATTGCAGATGCTCAAGTAAAGATAAATCCTCAAGATTTAGAATGGCAGTTTTATAGAGCCTCTTGTCATGGTGGACAGAATGTCCAGAAAGTTTCTACCGCTGTTCGCTTAATCCACAGACCAAGCGGTGTTGTTGTCACTTGTGAAGAAGAAAGATTTCAAGAACAAAACCGACAACTGGCTATAGAGCTATTAAGAGCCAAACTCTGGGAACAGGAAGAACTAAAAAAGGAATCAACATTAAGTGGTTACCGCTCAGCTATTGGCCGAGGTATGCGGGCAGAAAAAATCAGAACTTATAATTATCCACAAAATAGAGTCACTGACCATCGTTTGGGCAAATCTTGGCATAATCTAGAAGTTATTGTCGGTGGAGAATTAACTAAAATCGTTGAAGCTTTTTATTCTGTTGCTTCTTGAAGAACAACTTCTAACTGTGATTCTTTCCCGTCACGCCAAATATCCAGTTTAACCTTATCCCCGACTTTCTTCTGAGAAATTAATTTTGATAATTCTTCCTTAACAGTTTGGTTTTCAAATTTAGTAATAATGTCACCAGCTTTAACTCCAGCCTTCGCCGCTGGAGCATCCTTAATTACTTCTGCTATATAAGCTCCCTGAGGAACATCATTCATTAAAGCCACGTCTCGATTAATCATTCGATAACGAATACCTAAAAATGGCCGCTCAAATTTACCAGTTTTATTAAAATTATCAATCGCCTCTTTGATGATATTAATCGGAATAGCAAAACCAATATTCTGACCCCCAGACGCCACAGCGGTATTAATACCAATTACCTGACCAGAAGAATTTAAAAGTGGGCCTCCGGAATTACCAGGATTAATTGCCGCATCGGTTTGAATAACATTATCCAATCTTTCTGCTCCTTCAAAAACAGAACCAGTAGTAATGCCTCGACCTAAACCGGAAATCACTCCAGTGGTTACAGTATTTCTGAATTCACCTAGAGCTGTACCAATAGCAATGGCGAACTGACCAACTTTTAATTTATCAGAGTCCCCCATTTCTACTGCTTGTAAACCAATTGCCTCAATTTTTAAAATCGCCAAGTCATTGGTAGGATCACGATATATCTTTTTAACTTCGTAAGTTTTATCATCTTTAGCAATGATTTTATAAGTAGCTTTGGTGTCAACCACTACATGCTTATTAGTAACAACTAGCCCATCCTCGCTAATAATAAAACCAGTACCAATACTCTCATCGATTTTTTCGGTTTTTGGCTCAGTCTGAGGTAAAGTAAATCCAAAAGGCCCAAATTCAATATCAAATGGGCTGGCAGTTGTTTGCTCTTTTTGAATGTTGACGGTAACTACTGAAGGACTAACTTTTTCCACAACGTCAATAACTACTGATTCTTCAGAAACAATCTTTTGACTATTAAAAGGATTTTGATTAGTTAAACGAGGAAAAAAACGGTCTAAAATTTTATAACCAAAAACTCTATCAGAAATAGCTCCTCCTAAAAGAGAAACTAAGACGATGATAATTACAGCTAAAGTAATAAAAAATCTTCTTATCTTCGCCATATATTTTTATTCTAAAAAAGTGCTAATGGCCTTGTCAAGCTGTTCATCAATGTCAGTTTTAGCATCATCTTTAACTTCAATATCAGGTTTAATCCCAACTTTATTAATTGAATTACCTGAAGGCAATAACCAACGGGCAGTAGTAATATGCAAACCAGCCCCATTAGATAAATCTTGAGCTTCTTGAATCGTCCCCTTACCAAAACTTTTTGTTCCTAAAATTTTTGCCCGAGTATGATCTTGCAAACTCCCAGCTACAATTTCCGAAGATGAGGCACTCCCCTCATTGATTAAAACAACTAAAGGCTGGGTTAATAGTTTACCTTTACGATTAACTGAATAAGTTTCTTTAGTACCATTTGCATATTCTTGCTGAACAACCGTTCCAGAACCTAAAAATTCCGAAGCGATAAAAATTGATCCAGTTAAATAACCACCGGGATTATTGCGCAAATCAAGAATAATTCCTTTAACTTCAGGCTTTTGATTTAGAATTGTTAAAATGGCTTTATCCCATTCCTCTGAAGTTCGATCGCCAAATTTTGAAAGCTTTAGATGGGCAATCTTTCCTTCTTCCAAGAATTCTACCTCAACACTAGCCACAATAATTGTTTCTCTAGATAATTCAACTTCATAAGTTTCTTTTTCTCCACTGCGAAGTAAGGTGAGTTTGACGATTGTTCCTTTTGGTCCTCTGATTTTTTTGGCAGCTTCATCTAATGACAAACCAGTGGTTGTGTTGCCATCGATTTTTAAAATTAAATCTCCAGCTTTAACTCCGGCTTTTTGAGCTGGAGTCCCAGATAAAGGAGCAATAACTGCTAATTGGTCTTCTTTATAACCAAGTTGAATACCAACACCTTCAAAAGAACCATTTAAGTCTTCTTTAACTTCCTTATTTTCTGGCGGTTTAAGAAAAACCGTGTAAGGATCATTTAAAGAAGCCACCATCCCTTGAATCGCTCCTAAGACCATCTGGGTATGATTAATATCTTTTTTATCTAAATAATCTTTTTCTAAACGATCCCAAACATTCCAAAACATAGAAAAATCAATGTTTTGTTTGTCCTGAGGAATTTTACGATCAATTTTAATTGAAGAGGCTTCGTTAAGTTTGATTTTTACTTCATGAGTTCCTAGCCAAAAACCTAACCAGCCTGAAAAAAGCACCAAAAAACAAATAAAAATAGTTAATCTAGCATGACGCAAATTTAATTTTATTTTCATTTTCTTTTAAGAAAGAGAAACTCTTCCTTTAAATTAAGAAATGCGAGTTGTAAAGGGAAGCAAAGCTAAAAAGCGGGCCTGTTTAATGGCTCGGGCCAACTTCCTTTGATGTTTGGCACAAACGCCTGTCCGAAGGTGCTTTTGAATTTTTCCTTGGTCGGAAATATATTTTTTTAAACTGTCTGGTTTTTGATAATCTGGCATTTTGCCTGACTGGCAAAAAGAACAACTATTGTTTTTTTTATTCATTTTGATTTATTTTTTTTAAAAAGGAATATCCTCGGGTTTAACTTCATCTGAAGCTACTGCTTCTTCTGCTTTTTTGGCTTCTTCTTTACCTTTAGCCACTTCTGCCTTGGCTGCTTTTTTTTCTTGAGCTGGAGTTGATTGAACTCCACCTTCATCAGCCGGCATAACTTCATTTATCCCTTCAGGAGCTGGACCAACTTCATGTTCTTCTGGTGTAACTTCTGCTCCAGCTTCTTCTCCAGGAGCTCGACGACTATCAAGAATGATCATATCAGAAACAACAATTTCTGTTGTCTGACGACTAGCGCCATCCTGACCTGTCCATTGACGCGTCTGTAAACGACCTTCAACAAAAACTTTGCGACCTTTAAAAAGGAGTTGAGAACAAAGTTCTCCAAGCTTATTCCAAGCAACAGCTCGATGAAATTCAGTATCTTCTTTTTTCTCACCGCTCTCGGTCATCCAAGTACGATTAGTAGCAATACCGAAAGTACAAACAGCTGTCCCTTGAGGGGTATAGCGTAATTCCGGATCACGGGTTAAATTTCCAATTAACTGAACTTTGTTTAATGAACGTGCTGGCATTTTATTTCTCCTTTCTAATAATTAAATGTCTCATAACGCCATCTTCAACTTTAAGTTTTTTATCAACCTGACGAATGCCGTCAGCTGATGTTTTGATTTCCCAAAAGAAATAGGCTCCAGTTTTTTTCTTGTTAATGGGATAGGCCAGTTCTTTCTTACCCCAATCATCTTGCTTTTCCACTTTCCCCTTACCATCTTCAATAAGTTTTTTAAATTTTTCTAAAAGTTTTTTCTGATTTTCCGAAGTTAAATCCGGATCCAGAACCATTGTTAATTCGTAATCATTCATGGGCTAAGTATAACAAAAACTAAATTCCAATACAACTATAAGTTGAACATAAACTCGACGACGTCACCTTCCTGCATTACATAATCTTTACCCTCTAAACGAACTTTACCGGCTTCAGCCGCTCCTTTCCAACCATTAAGAACAACAAAATCATCATAACTGACTATTTTCGCTTTAATAAAACCTTTTTCGAAATCAGTATGAATCACTCCAGCCGCAGCTGGTGCTTTATCGCCACGATTAATAGTCCAAGCTCGAACTTCTTTTTCTCCAGCGGTTAAATAGGTCTGTAGCCCTAAAAGTTTATAAGCCGCCTGAATCATTTTTTCTAAACCGCTTTGTTTTAAACCTAATTCTTTTAAGAATTCTTTTCTCTCTTCTGGGTTTAAATCAGCCAACTCCATCTCCACTTTGGCGCAAATCGGAATAATCTCCCCTATTTCTTTTAGGTTGTATTTTTTTACCAACTCCTCAACGCTTAAACTAACTTCTTTTTCAGCAACATTTAAAACAAAAAGAGCCGGCTTGGCTGTTAATAGGAATAATGGGATTAAGTATTCTTTTTCTTCATCCGTCCAATTAATCTCTCTTATCTCTTGACCAGCTTCTAAAATTTCCTTGGCTTTTTTAAAAACTGAAAAACGTTTTTTATCTTCTGGAGTCATTCGATTAGGATTGGGTTCTTTTTGTTTTTCTAAAGTTTGTAAATCTGCCAAACAAAGTTCAATTTTTATTGTTGCTAAATCGCTTATAGGGTTAATTTCTCCTTCATGAACAACATTGTTATCATCAAACGCCCGAAGAATATGAATAATGGCCTGACATTCACGGATATTAGCTAAAAATTGGTTACCTAATCCCTCACCTTTAGCCGCTCCAGCAACTAAACCAGCAATATCCACAAATTTAATAACTGCTGGAATAATTTTTTCTGTTTTAACAATTTTAGCTAAAACCGCTAAACGTTCGTCCGGCACTTCCACCACACCAATATTAGGATCAATGGTGCAAAAAGGATAAGGAGCTACATTAGCAATTTGTTTTGCCAATAAAGCATTAAATAAGGTACTCTTTCCTGTATTTGGTAAACCAACAATACCGACTGATAGGTTCATATTTTGAATTAATTATACTCTTTCTTTTTTGACAAAAAAGAAGAAAAAAGATAAAATTATAGGATATGGAAAAAGAAGCTGGTATCTTTAATCAAGAAAAATTTCTCCTGACTGAAGATAACCGAAAAATTAGCGAAAAATCAATTAAAAAAATTAGTAAAGCTGGCCAATCATGGTCTTCGTTTGGCGGCTCCATTGGCTTTCCTCAAGTTAATTCAACAAAACTCGTTCAAGGCGAACCGCTTAAAGAGTGGATTAAAAAACCAAGAACAGAAAAATCTGAAATTATTTATTGTACTTGGATGGGAGCTAAAGAAAACGTTGATATCTCTTATATTAAAAAACAAACAGAAGCTTTTAAAAAACTAGATATCCATCCCACAGTTTTTATTATTGATGATGGCTGGGCTAGTAAATCTGGTGATTGGCTTTCAGTTGATAAGCAAAAATTTCCCAATGGGATTAAAGAAGCAACAAATTTAATTAAAGAAAATAATATGGAATCTTGGCTATGGATAGCCCCACTTCATATTGGGCAAAATTCAGAATTTGCCAGAGAACATCCCGACTTGTTAATCCAAAAAAAAGGTAAACCAATTTCTTTTGATCATAAGAATACTTGTTTCAGTAAAAATCATTATTTATTAGATTTAAGGAAAAGCGAGGCTGTCGATTATCTTGATCAGGTCGCTAAAAAATTTAAAGAATGGGGTTTTGAAGGAGCGAAAATAGATTTTTTATCTAGCCTTTATCTTATAAAAGAAATGGATCAAAAAGAAAAACAGTTTTTAACCCATAAAACAATGGAAATATTTAAAGAAAAGGGGCTAAGAATTCTCGCTTCAGGTTGTCCATTTAATGCCGCTGTTGGCGTGGCCGATTATATTAGATTAAGCAATGACAGTGGTCTCCCCCTACCAGAAGATAATAAAATAATAAATTTAATTTTTAGCTGGCGATCTTTGAAAGGAGTTAAAAAACTCAGAAATATAGTTGATTCATTTATAAACATTGATCCTGATATGTATTATTCAAACAATACTAATAAATTAACTGAAAGAAATCTTTTTGAAGCTCAAAGACTTAGTGTTTATCGGGCTGGCTGTTTAACTTTAGGTGATGATTTTAGCAAATTATCTGGAGTTAAAGCGGAGCCAATTAAAAAATTAATCAAGAAGTTTTATCACGCACAAAAATTAAGAAGTAATTTTACGGCAATACGAACTGGCCAGAAGACCCAAACCCCTTAAATTTTTCTTTAAGATCATTAAAAATAGTCCGCAATGATTCTCCAAAACTGATAGTTTTAACTAAGGTTTTACTTTCCACTTCAAAATAATAATTCAATGATTTTTGCCAACCTGGGGGTGGCGTGTCAGCAAAAAGTTTACCATAAACATCATAGATTGCCCCATTACGCCAATCATCACAATCATAATCACAACTTCCCTGTTTTCTTTGACAAAAAGATTGATCAGTAAAAACATCTTTTAAATTTAATTTTTCCTGGCCGCTACTATTTAAAATTGTCCCAGTGTCGTAAACAACTAAATCTCGTTGATCCGGACAACCACAGCAAGCATCCTCAGGACATTGTTTCTTCTCACAAACAACTGGTGAGAAAGCTACTCTTCCTCTTAACCAAATTTTTTCTTGACGATATTTATTTTTATCCTTTAAAACCTGACTTGGACTTAAACCTTCTTCTATTTTTATATTTTCTTCTTTAGTTAAAGTTTGAGCAAATTTATTAGAAGCACGGAAAATAACGATCCCTAAAATTAGAAACAATAAAGGTAAAAGGAAACTAAAAAGAATAATTAAAGGGGTTAGGAAAACTTGGCGCTTATTTTGAACTGTCTTGGGCATTAACTTCAGTATAAGACTTAAAAAACTTCAAGTCAAAATTTCTTTAATATTTTAGAATTGACTAGAAGATTTATTGGCTAATTGTCCACAAGCAGCATCAATCTCTTCTCCAAAACGGTATCTTTCCGTAAATGGAATTCTGGCTTGATGAAGAATTGTTTTAAAAAAAGAAACATTTTCCGACCTTGATGGCTTGAAATTACCAGTCGGATTATATTGAATTAAATTTAAATGATAAAGCGGATTATGACCTAAAAGTTGAACTAATTCTCTAGCACAATTAGGACTATCATTAATCCCATCAATTAAAACGTATTCGAACATCACTTTTCTTTTATTTTCTTCCAAATAATTATCTACTTCACTCATAACTTCTTTTAAAGAATATTTTTTATTAATCGGCATTAATCTCGTTCTTATAATCTCATTAGGAGCATGCAAAGAAATCGCTAAATTAATCTCTAGAGGTTCTTTAGCTAATTTCCTAATACCTTCTGGTACTCCACAGGTGGAAATGGAAAAACGTCTGGCTCCCAAATTCATTTTCTCTGGTTCATGAAGAATATTAATGGCTTTTAAAACGTTGTTATAATTTAAAAAAGGCTCTCCCATTCCCATTAAAACCACATTAGTTATTTTCTGGTTTTCTTTTTTTAAAACTCTGGCAAAAAATAAAACTTGAGCTACAATTTCCGAAGTTAATAAATTTCTTTTAAAACCCATCTGTCCGGTAG
>Ga0247841_10001402_pt1 | contig 55104 bp, 55 predicted proteins | sample LaCruzMarch2015__2_FD_192410 | JGI IMG/M metagenome (GOLD analysis project Ga0247841, IMG submission 192410) | Freshwater microbial communities from meromictic Lake La Cruz, Castile-La Mancha, Spain - LaCruzMarch2015_18m | ecosystem: Environmental > Aquatic > Freshwater > Lake | place: Spain... | reverse complement strand
AAAGATGGTTGGAAAGTACTGATGTTATTCCTATTTAATTTTAAATGCTTTTTTCATAGATTTTCCAGTTTTATTAACTCCATTTTTAACAGCATTACCTGTTGATTTAGAAACATTTACAACATCTTTAGTAACATCATTAACAACATGTTTAGTTTCATTAGAGACAAAAAGAGTATCTTTAACAATAGTATTCGTATCAACACTAACACTTAAATCTACCTCGCATCCAATTAACGCTGCTACATCTCCACTAACTCCTATTGTTGCAACTCCTTTATCAAATGTCGCTTTTCCTCCTCCTCCAGCAGATAATTGTTCTCCTATAGATACCCCTCCTCCTACAGTAGCACTACCTTCTCTAAAATTTCCAGTCACTGATGCATCAACTCCAACTGCTGTTCCAATAGATACATTAGCGCCAGCATCAATTCCTTTGTCTCCTACAGATAAGTTAGCGTCAAGTTCTGTTCCACTTTTTACATAAGCGTCAATATTACCACTTGTACCAAGTCCATTATAATCAACTTTTCCGTCAACAGTAACATGAACTTCAGTTGTATCTGAATAATTTATATTTGTATATACGTTATTACCATCAATACCTGCATCAGCAGAAAAAGATGTTCCTGTTTTAGCAGATGCTTCTACACCAATATTTGCGTATTTATTTTCTACATTAGCACCAATTGAACCTTCAATTGTGTTTTCATAAGAAATACCTACTGAATTATTATCAACATGTGTTTCGATTGATTGATTAATAGTTGTCATGTTTTATTCATAAAATTAATTAAAATTTATTATAATTTTTGGATTTCTTTATAAAATTATTATTTAGTTATATATACAAATTTTTTGCGCACACACACATTTTTTTTTAATTTTTTATTTTATTTTATAAAAAATTTTAAGATTGAAAATAGATTAATTAATTATTTATTTTAGATAAAATTTTTAAGTTGTTTTTATGATTACAATTTTTTCAAATTTAACAATTTTTAACAAAATTTAACAAATATTTAACAAAAAAAATAAATGTTTAACATTTTTGTTAAATTAATTTAAAATATTGTTTATTAAATAAATGAGTACTTGTGAATATTGTAAAAAAACATTTGCGAATAAATCTTCTTTAATGAATCATATTAAAAAAACTAAAAAATGTATTAATAATAGAGAATCAAATGAGTCTATAAAAATTAATTATACATGTGAATATTGTAATAAAATATTTACCAGTAAACAAAGATTAAATTTACATATTACAAAGTGTGATTCCCAACAAGTCGTTTTAGAAAAAAAGGAGCTTGAAAATAAATTATTAGAAAAAGACAAAATTATTGTAGAACTTCAATGTACGATTAATACAAATAATTTACAAATGGAAAAATATGAATCAAAAATAAATGAATTATTAGATACTTTCACAAAATTAATATCTAAAACTTTATCTGTTTTCAATTCAAAAAGTGAAATTTTAGAAAGTTTACAAGAGATCTCATATAATAATTATGAAATTATGGGTAAAGAATTATGTAATTTATTACCAAGGTATATTTGAATATGATAAAAACTCTTTATTCTTTATTCAATTTCCAAAAATTTTGTATAACACTTTGATAAGAACTTGATTTATTCTTATCGTTAAAATACTCTTCATAGTCTTCTTTTTTCATCTTTTGAATATAACTTTTATGCCAAGGAAGATGTCTTACAGTATATGGTCCAGCAAGCCTAATATTTGACTCATTATTAGAATAAATAACTTTTGGTAAGGGACTTTGTAAGTGAAAAGTAGTGTCAATGTCTGCATTATAGACTTCATAGTTATCAAACTGAATTCTATTATTCCAAAATTGTTTTTCATGATTAATAATTCTTTCTGAATCAATAATGTCATTAGGTTCATCTATTCTTAATGCCAAACCAATTTTTTTTGATTTTTGATATCTCTTAGAAATATCAAATAAAACTTTGATACTATCTTCTGGGAGATAATTTAATTCTAAGTCAGGGTCTGTAATTATAAAATATGAATCTCGATGTAAAGTTTCAATTTCATCAATAATTCTATGACCTTTGTTACGAGATTGATTTAATATTGTAATTCCTTTTCTCTTTAATTCTTCCAAAATAGAAATAGTACTCTTTGAATCACTTGCATTATCAATAATTATTAAAGGATTTTTAAATTTAGATTTTAAAGCTTCAACAGAATTTTTAACCATAAATCCATTGTTAAAACAAATAATATAAATTGGAATAGTTTCATAGTTTATATTTTGTAAATTTTCAATTAATCTTACTGTATGATAATTTTGAGAAAGATATTTAATTCTTGACTGCATTTATTAAATATCTTAATATTTTTATATTAAAATAAAGGATAGAACGTGTAAGTGGTAAAATGAAAAGATGAATAAGATGGAAATGTTGTTTATAGGTAATTATAATTTGACAAAATTAAATGATAATCGATTTCTTAAATATTGTTTTTAGAGTTGAGAAATGTTTTTAAATTATTAATACATTCATTAAACACTTCAAGTGAAAGATTATCATTATTCAAATCAAGACGCTTAAAATGATTCTCTATAATTTTATTCATAGTTTCTGAATTGTTCTTAGAAATATTATTTACAATATTAGCTATGTTGTCTGATACATCCTTTGGAATGCTTTCTTTAAGTAGTAGAAGTTTTACTCTTTTCTGTTCTTCTATTTGAGATAAATAATTTAGATATCTGTTTAATACTTTATTATCATATTCTAAATTATCAATTTCTTCTTTTAACATTTTCTCTTGGAAATAATCAAAATCGTATTCTTCACACATTTTTATAAAATAAATAAGTATCTATAAAAAAATCAATTTTATAATTTAAGGGGGAGATGAAGAGGAAGATTAAGGTAATGATAAAAGAATATGATAAGTTAGTTTAAAATAACTTTTTAATTTTAAATAATTAAAAAGTTTACAGTTTTGATATTCATAAGTGTTCTGGAAACTTTACACATTGTTTATCAGATGTGTTAAGGAATTTTTGATGAATGTTTGTAAGATTAGAATGATCTTCAAGGAATTGTCTCAATACTCTAGAATGAGCTTCTCCCGCGTATACAATACAATTTTTATGTTCATCGTTTAATATTAGACACAAAGTGTAAGCATCCATAAAAACTTGACCATATTCTGCAATATCATCATATAATTTATTAATTCCTTCTTTCTTTTCAGTTAAAAATGTATTTATAAAATACAGGTATGGTTTTTTATCTTCGTCTTCATCTTCGTCTTCATCTTCATCTTCGTCTTGATTATGATTCATATTTGACATTATATCAGTAATGATCATATTAAGTTCTTCTTCAGTTCCTATAGAATATTTTTCAACACCTTGTTTGAGAAGACTAATAATTTTATTTTTTATTGAAATTTTTTTAATTTTATCTAGTTCAGGTTTAATTAATTCTTTAAAAACTTCTGTAGGTTTAGTTAAAAATGTGTATAATTTTCCCAAGTTATATATAAATCCTTCTGTAAGATCTTTTAGTAAATCATAATTGTATGATGCTTGACCTTCAGATATAGAAGTTACATTTGCAAGTCCACTACAAATGCTAGTAAAATTATAGAATGCAATATATTCGGGATATTTTTTTCGTACATCTAAAAAATATTTCTTCATATTATCAGGTGCATTCATATTTATAACATTCATTAAATAATTCTTTTCTTCGTCTCCAACTTGACTTTCTATACCTTCTATAAACAAATCATATCTATTTTGTGGATCTTCATTAGCTAATTTTTGTAAAAAAGTATCTATCCTAATATGTTCTTTACATTCTTCATTTTCAATTTTAACGTGTCTATCTCCAAATATCAATAATTTTTTGGTTTTAGATTCATTTTCATGATAAGAAACTGATATAGGACCTTGAATATAAAAATCGGTTTCTCTTGACATTTAATTATTATAAAGATAAAAAATTATTTTGTAAATCTCTTTGAAAGTTTTGAATAATCTTCTTTTTTATGTTTATTTTTAATAGGTGATGGAGAAGGAAAATCATCTGAACTGCTTTCTTCTAAATCTGATGAAGTCTCGGATATATCTTCAAAATCGTTTTTGGAAAATTGATGATAAAATTTAATTTTTTCAGTGGCATATTTAGAATATTTATCATCAGGTCTAATTTTTTTGATTTCTGGAAGTTTAGGTTCAGTTTTTAATTCAACAGCTCTATTCATTGGTCTTTTAACTTCATGTCTAGATAAAGGTCTTTCTTGAGTTCTTGATAAAGGTCGTTCTTCAGTTCTTGATAAAGATCGTTCTTCACGTCTCAATGAAGGTCTTTCTTCAGTTCTTGATAAAGGTCTTTCTTCACATCTTAATGGGGGTCGTTCTTCTTGTCTTGATGTTGAAGGTCTTTCCTCACGTCTCAATGAAGGTCGTTCTTCTTGTCTTGATGTTGAAGATTTTTCCTCACGTCTTGAAGATCTTTCTATATCTTCTAGTTTCAAAGTTTTGTCATCAACTGGTTTAGATTTACTAATAATTTTAGTTATAATTTTATCATTATTATTCTCTTTCTTAGGTTCTTCTACTTTTTTAACTTCTTTCTTGGGTTCTTCAACCTTTTTAACTTCTTTCTTGGGTTCTTCTACTTTTTTAACTTCTTCAACCTTTTTAACTTCTTTCTTGGGTTCTTCGACTTTTTTAACTTCTTCAACCTTTTTCACTTCTTTCTTAGGTTCTTCAATCTTCTTTACTTCTTTTTTAGGTTCTTCAACTTTTTTAACTTCTTTTTTAGTTTCTTTTTCAGAGTCATCACTAGAGTCAAATTCACTATCATGATCTGAATTACTAGGACTTACTGCACGACGATATTTATTTTGTTCTTTTCTAGATTTTGCACCTGCTTTTAAATTTGCAATACTTTCACCTTTATTGACAGTTTCTATAAGTTGTTTGATTTTATCTTCATTTTCAAGAGGGACAAACCAACCTTCACCTCCCTTTAATCTTGAATTCCATCTTCCACCCATTTTTTTAATTAATTTCCCATATAATTCTTTATCTCCTCTGACAGCCAATTTATCTTTATTAAATTTTTCATATGTTAAGTTTTGAGACATATTTAGATTTTAAAGATAATTTTTTAAATAGATAAAAACAAAAATGAAAATTAAAAAAGATAAATATAGATATATAATAGATGAAAATCAATATTAAAAATTTTAAATGTTGGCATGAAAAATGTATAGAAATAAAAGATGAAGGTATAATTCTCTTATCTGGTAAAAGTGGTAAAGGTAAAAGTTCAATATTAGATGCTATTTATTTTTGTCTCTTTGGTAATGGTCAAAAAGTAATTAGTTCAGGAAAAAATAATTGTCAAGTATCAATTGAGATTGATAATATTATAATAACAAGAACAAAAAAACCAAATAGATTACACTTAATAAATAATGAAGGTGAATATGAAGACGATGTTGCACAATCAATTATTAATGAAATGTTTGGAGAATTATTTGATGTGGTAAGTTATGTGAAACAAAATGGTTTTAATACTTTTTTAAAGATGAGTCCGACTGAAAAATTAGAATTTGTAGAGAGAGCTTTATTTTCACATACCAATATTGCTGATATAAAACAAAAGTCAAAAAATTATATTAAAGAATGTAATGATAATCTAGTTTCATGTATATCAAGAATTTCAACTCTTAAGGAAACTGTAAATACGATAAGAATTCCTGATAAGATTGATTTTCCAATCAAAGTCAAAAAAGAAATGTATGAAAAAGTAGAAAAGAATGAAAAAATAAAAAAGAAAAATTGTGAAATTTTAATACAAAAAAATAGAGTTGAATTAGAACAATTAAAATTAATCAAAGAACATGTTTTGATTTTACTTCAATCTGAAACAAATAAAAAAACAAATTTACAAAAATATGATGAACAACTAGATTCATTAATCTTAAAAAAATTAAAATTAGAAAAAGAATTTGTAGGTGTTGAAGAATATGAAGAATTAATAAAAATTAAAACATATATTTATTCTTGTAAGGAAGTGGAAAAATTGAAAGAAAAAATAAAAGAAGATTCAAAAACTTACGAAGAACTTAAAGAAGATGAAATCCAAAAAAACAAAACTCAAATCAAAAGTTTAATAGAAAAATTGTGGAAAGAGAATGATAGAGAAACAACGATTGAAAATTTATCAATCAATAAAAAATATATAGAGGACTTAAAAAAGATTAAAAATCTTAAATTATCTAAATCTAAATTTGAAGATATTAATGAAGAAAATATAGAACAATTAAAAGAAAAATTAGAAAAAAGTAAAAATGAATTAAAAGAAACCCAAAATGAAAGACAAAATTTAATTAAATCAAAAGATATTCATAAATGTCCGCATTGTGAAAAAAATATTATTATAACTGATAATGGTTTGGAAAAATCAGAACATTTGCATATCAAAGATATTGATTTAAAAATCAAAGAAAATTTAAAAGTAGAAAAAATTCTTACGGAGATGATTAAAAAATTAGATGCGGAATTATCTCAAAAATCTACTTTACATTCTAAAGTTCAAAGAATTGATGAAGATATTAAAGAAATAGAAGAGGAGTATGAAGGTTTATCAGACGTCCAAATAGAAGATATGGATAATTTACTAGAAGAAACTACTAATGAGATAAAGACTGATGAAATATATCTAAAAAATAATGAAAGTAATGAAGAACAAATTAAAGAAATTGAAAAAAGAATAAAAAATAATATTTTTACTGATTCAATTAAGAGTTTAGAAACTAAACTGAGCAAATTGAAAACAGAATTTGAAAAATTAACGAAGAATTTAGATATAATTGATACTAAAAATTATAGCGATAAAAGTATTCAAGATAAGATTGACATTCAAAATAATTTACAAAATGAAATAAATAATACTGAAACACAAATAAAAAATTATCAAATTTTAAAAAATAATACATTAAAAGAACTAGAGAAAGAAAAATATTTATTTCAAAATAAATATAATTTGAAAGAAATTCCTACATTAATAGAAATAGAAGAAAAATTAAATAAATTTATAGTCGAAATAGAGGAAATTGAAGAAAAATATACAAAAACAATTCAAAATATTGAACAGATTGAAAAATATAATAATTATATTATGTCTAAAGATAATTATGATTCTTTATTAAATAAATTAAAAGATGAAGAAGTGAAAGAAAAGGAATATAAAAATTTATTATCAGGTGCAAGTATGCTTAAAGATAAAATTTCAGAAGCTCAATCTATAGCTATAATTAATTTTATTCAAAGTTTAAATATGCATGTTAATTTACATTTAGAAACTTTTTTTAAAGATGACCCTATGAATATTGAAATTGAATCTTTTAAAGAAGCCAAAAACAATAAAGGTCCATCAAAACCACAAATAAATTTAAAAATAGATTATAAAGCTATGGAATGTGAACCTGCTTCATTATCTGGAGGAGAAAGAGATAGACTTGATTTGGCATTTACTTTGGCATTATCTGAAATATTTGGTTCAAGAATTCTGTTATTAGATGAATGTATTTCCAGTTTAGATTATGAAACAAGTAGTTATGTATTAGAAGGTATTAAAGATAATTATAAAGGTAAAAATATTATTGTAGTTAGTCACCAAGCAAATGAAGGATTTTTTGATGAAGTTTTAAACATCTAAATTAATATATTTTATAAAATATATTAATTATAATTTCTTTAATTCAACAAACAATCCTGATAAATGTTTCAAAATTAAATTATTATCATCATTAAGATAAATAGTTGGTCTTTCACTTAAAAACTTTATGACTAATAAATCTAAATTTTCTTCTTGTTCTGAACAATATTTTTTAGTCATACTTAAAGGACCAACATAAAGAGTATCATCTTTAATTTCATAAAGTCCAGAAATAGTATTACATCCAACATTTACATTAATATTATCATTAACTAGAGATAAATCAAAGTTGTTTAAGTAAGGGAAATTAAATCTATTAGTATTGGTATAAGACCCGTTAATTTGAGATTTTTTAAAGCATTGTTGATAAAGAAGATAAATTAGAAAAAGAACTAAAAATACAACAGTTAAAAAATATATTTTTTTGGAGATGTCATCACTCATTTATTAAAAAAAATATTTTTTAAAGTTTATATTTTATCATTTTATCATTATTTAATTTAATTCTTTGTATTTGTTTATTAACAATTACATCTTTTTTACCGTTTGGTTGTTTTTTACTAATTACAGTTTTATAAGGAAAGTGTTCGTGAATCAATAAGCATCCATCTCTTTGCTTTTCAAACAAAATCTCGTAATTGTCTCTTTCTTTAGCTTTTTTTCCTAAAAAAACAACATCGTTAAAAATATAACCTTTATTATTAGGCATTTCCTTCAAATTTTTTCTAATATAATCAGGTAATTTTTCATTAGCTCGAAGGTAATGTTTATATGTTCTTTCAATTTCAAATTTTAGACTACGCTTATCATAATTACTTTTTTTATCTATATCTAATCTCTTAGAAAAAGCTTTCTTTTTATTATCAATTTCAATTAATTTTTGTTGTCTATTGTCATTTTCTTTTTTTAATTTTTGATTATTAACTTCTTTTTGGGATTGAAGTCTTGATTCAATTTCTTCATCCAATACTCCATTATCTAAATCTCCTAACTTAAGATTTAAAGTTTCTGATTCATTTTTGAGAGTTTCTATTTTTAATTTATTTTCATCTTTTTTCTTATCTACAAAATCTTTACTTAATCCTGAACGAGTGAGATTAGTTAAAGACTCTTCTAAACGAAATATTTCTTTAGATATTAACTTAATTCTTGTTGAATATTCATTTCTTAATCTAATTTTTTCCTTTTCAATATTATTCATCTTATATATTCTATTTTAATTTTAAATTTAAAATTAAAATAATTTTTATTTATTTACGAGACTTTTTAGATCCTTTTCTAGAGGCTTTACGAGACCCTTTTCTGTTTATTTTTTTTAAAGCCTTTTTCATTTGTTCAGCTCCAGAAAATTCGACACAATGAGAGGATAATTTAGATCCTTTAACTTGTTTAACATGAAGATATCCACTAGGACATTTACTTCCTTTTTTTAATGAGATCTTACGAGAAGGTTTTCTGGAGACCTTACGAGAAACTTTTTTAGAAGGTTTACGAGAGAGTTTTCTAGAAGCCTTACGTGAAACTTTTTTAGAAACCTTACGAGAACTCTTTCTTGAGACCTTACGAGAAGATTTTTTGGAGACAGAAGATCTCTTTTTGACAGATGAGGTGCGAGGAGTTACTTTCTTACCCTTAGAACCAAGATGTCTACGAGCTTTAGAAGAAGCTTTTCTCAAAACACTACGATGTTTCTTTAAAGATCTACGAATTCTAGAGACCATTCCTTTAGAACCTTTGCTAGAAGCTTTACGAAGAGAACGTTTAAGTTTGGAGATAGTCTTTCTCAATTTACGAACTTGAGTACGGGCCTTACGAATAGATTTCTTGGCTTGTCCGGAAGGAGTTCTACTACGAGAAGCTTTACGAGAGACTTTTTTAGAAGAAGCTTTACGAGAAACTTTTTTAGAGGCTTTACGAGAGACTTTTCTAGAAGACTTACGAGAAACTTTTTTAGAGGCTTTACGAGAGACTTTTCTGGAAGCTTTACGAGGAGAAGAAGATTTTTTAGTTACTTTTTTAGATTTTACAACTTGATGATCTTCGGTTACAGTATGTCTTTTTCCTTTTTGAATATAAAACATACTACCGTCTTTTCTTTTTTGAACAGGAAGATAAACACCTTCTATGAGAACAAACATTTTTATTTAAAGAGAAAAAATAAAAATTTAAAAATTTTTATTTTAATCTAAAAACAAGTATATTTTTTTTTATTTTTCTAATTTATTTTTTTATATAATCACTATATCTTCTAATTATTAAAATATAATAGAAATATTGTAAAAAATTATCATAAATATTGAGATAGAACCTATGAAGTTCCAATAAAAAGGAATAATCATATGGACAGATATCCATTCTTTAAGAGCTTTAGGTGATGCGATATTATCAATCATCCAATAAAAAATAATGAAATATATTAATACAAACCTAAAAATAAGACTAAAATTTTTGATATATTGATTGTTTATTTTAAATAATAATATTACACTATCAATTATTTCTAAAAATTGAAAGGCAAAATAAACATAAACAAAATAATTAAAATAACCTCCATAAATATAACCTGATAATAGTGTTAACATCGAAAAATTAAAAATAATGTTTCTATTAACTATAAAGTCTAGTATCAAGAATCCAATATTTAAATAAATTATAAATACTGAGAAAATATCTAAAATTATTTCTTCATTTAAACTATACACTAAAAATTTAGAATATTCCTGATCCAAGTTTATACTTAATGTTAAAAAAAAGATAGTTATCAAATTGTTTATTAAGTTGAATATCACATTATTTTTTTTAAAATCATTAAGATAGTTATTAGTAGTCCAGACCATTATACTGAATATAAACCAATTATAATGAAGATTAGTTGAATTCATAATATAATTATATAAACATTAATGAAATTCATTTTTAATTTTATTCTTCATTTTATAATGATATCTGAAAGAAGAGTAAATATAAGATATTAAATATCCCAATAAAGTAGCGCTATCAATCATATTAAAAATATTTATTATTTTTCCAAAAGTAGTATTGACTGAAATTTCAGAATGTCCAACTAAAAAAGAAATCGAAGTTGTATAGTTAACAAGATTAATACTTATATTATCCTCAAAGGATTTTTGAGATTGAATTTCTTTTACAGTTTCAATACTATTTCCAGATGTAGGAGAACCACTATACAAAAATCCTTGTGCGCCAAATAAAAGATAGTTATAATAATACAATGTAGTAAAGAGGGTAAAATGAGTTATAAAAAATGTATAAAGAATAGATATATCTAAACGATAATTCTTTTGTAAACTTTTAATAAAAAGAGTATATTGAAAGATTCTAGAAAAAGAAGCTATGATTATAGTAAATAAAACAAAGGTTTTGTTTTTAATTTTTAAAGATAGAATCAATATTAAAAATATTAATGAGATATAAGTTAAGGGATAATCTAAGGAACGAAATTTTAGAATATTCATTTATTTAAATATTTATAATAATAAAAATAAATGGAAGATTATAATTATAATTTTAATATGATAAGGGTCTTGGCCACATTTGAAAATGCTAATTATTTTCAAAGAGCAAAAAAGATAACTGAAAGAAATAAAATCCATCCAAAAAAATTAGTCTTTGGAATATTGACTGTAGGTAAAAACTATTTTAAAAGTTTAAAACAAGATGATCTAGATTATCTTTTTAATTTTTTTAATATTCAAAAAACAGATGTAGAAATAGATAAAAAAGAACTTGTAAAAAAGATAATTATATTTATCAAAGATTCTTTTATACAACCGACAGTTAAAGAAGATCCTAATATAGAAAAATACTTAATAGAATGGAATAAGAATAATTTTGATTCTATAAATGATATGATAACTAAAGGAAGTTTATATTTTCCTGGTTTATTAGATAATAAAGATTATGCGTGGGTTATAAAATTTTTTTATGATAATGTGATAGATACAGGAAAATGTATTAATGATACAGATATGCTTTCACAAGAAGAAATAAAAGATATACCCAAAGAAAAAATAATACGTATCTGGAATCGTCATTGTTTTGATATTGATTATCTAGTTGAATATTTAATATCATCTAATAATTTGAATAGAGATCCATCAAAACAGAGTGATGAATTATGGAGAAATGAAACAGAGAGATTAGAAATTATAAATCATCCTGGATTAGATAAAGAAATCAAAAAAAGATATAATGAAATGTTAAAAAAAGTTAAAAAAGAAGAAGAAACATTTATAGAAAATTTAACTTCAGATGAAGACAAAATTAATTTTTTAAATACGATAGCTTTAGTAGGAACTATTTGTCTTAATGATGAAGTATTTAGTTTTTCAGATAACGAAAAAGGTTTAGAATTTATCAAAGCACAGAAAGCCATAGAAAAATTTCTTTCAGTTTTGAATGAAAGAAAAGATAAAAAACTTTGGTTTAGTTTGAAATTATATGGAAGATCTTTAGAAGATATTGTAAAAATTATAAAAGATACTTGTATCCATGGTATAGGAAGAATGTTTTTAGAATACTACATATCAGTTTATTATCTAATTACACAAACTTATAAACAGAAATTAGAACTTTCAAAATATTTTATAAAAATTAGTGATAGTAAATATATTACACATCAAATATCTACAAGATTTCCTAAAAGAAAACCTCAATCATTTAATAATAAATTTTCTGTAATGTTAACCAATATTACAGGTTCAAGTTTAGAAATTAATAAAGCTTTTACAATAGACATTAATGGTTCATTTCAAAATCCGTTAACAGATTTAAGACAATTAGAATCTTATGGAAATAGTTCAGGTTTATCCAATATTTGGATACAATTTAATAACGTCTATTATGAATCTATGGATTATGAGTTTTAATTATTTTTTATTTAAAATGTTTTAAATAAAAAATGGATGTGAATAGACCTTGTGGTGTGAGAAAGAGCAAGACAAATCCTAATCCTTATACTAAAGAGGAATTAGTTGAATTAGCTGTAGATTTAGGATATACTAAAACTGAAGCTAAAAAGATGAGTGTAAAAGAACTTTGTGAAATTTTAAAAAAGAAACCTAAAAAAAGTGTAAAAAAATCTTCTAGAAAAGTTTTAAGAAAGTCTTCAAGAAAAACTTCTAGAAAAATTGTAAAAAAGACTTCTAGAAAAGTATCAAAAAAATCTTCTAGAAAGTCCTCTAGAAAGAGAGTAAGAAAGTCGTCTAGAAAGATTGTAAGAAAATCTTCTAAAAAAATTGTGAAAAAATCTATTAGAAAGAGTGTAAGAAAGTCTCCAAGAAAGAGTGTGAGAAAGTCCTCAAAGAAGTCTCCCAGAAAGACTGTAAGAAAATCCTCAAGAAAGAGTCTAATAAAATCCTCAAGAAAGAGTCTAATAAAATCCTCAAGAAAGAGTGTAAGAAAATCCTCAAGAAAGTTACCTAGAAAAATACTTAGGAAATATCCAATAGAATCAGTTAGAAAATCTTCAAGAAAATCAATTATAATTAGTAAATCTCTCCCAAATGAGTGTAAAAATGATACAGATATACTATCACTTGAAGAAATAAATGATTTACCAAAAAACAAGTTAATTAAAACTTGGAATGATAATTGTTATAATATAGATTATCTAATAGAATATTTAATAGCAAATAATAATTTGAATAAAGATCCTATACAACCAATATTTGATTTATGGAGAAATGATAAAGAAATGAATAAAATAATTAATCACAAAGGTATAGATAAAGATATTAAAAAAAGATATAATGAAATGTTGAAAAAGAATGTTCTAGATGAAAATGAATTTGCGCAAAATTTAAGTTTAGATGATGAACAAATTAAATTTATAAATAATATAGGATTGTTAGGAACTGTGTTTTTGAATTTAAGTCTTGATGAAATAAATGAAGGATTACAAAAATTTTTAGAAATTTTAAACAAGAAAAAAGATAAAAATAGATGGTTGGATGTGAATATATGTAATTTAAATCTTAGAGATATAATTAATTCTATTAAAGATACATGTAATCACCAAATAGGGAGAACATTTTTAAAATATTATATTGGTTTATATTATTTAATAACTCAAAAATTTAAAAAATCTCTAGAACTTTCACGTTACTTTATAAAATTAAATGATAAATTGTATATTACTTATCGACATGGTGAATCTGTTAATATTTCTGGAGAAAAAGGAAGGGGAGGAACAGATATTCAATTAGTTCCTATATTTGCTGATTCACTCCACATTGGTGAACCATCTAAAGGATATTTTGTAATTTATGAAGATTCCTTTTATCTTGTATCTGGAGAAGATTTTGAAAAAATTAAAGTAAATATGGATACTTCAAAGGGAAATTTATCTAAAATTAGAAAAATAATAACAGTCAATTATAACGAGTCCAAAAAATTAGATTTTAAATAAATCTATTTTTTTGATATATCAAAAAAATAATTAATTTAATTTAATAAAGCATTTACACTTTCACAAATTGATTCTTTATTATAACCTCCTTCTAAAAATAAAGTAATATTTTTATTTAATCCTTTTAACATATTGTAAAATTTTTTATAAGAGTTTGATTCTAATTTCATACCACCTAATGGATCATTTTTATGAGCATCAAAACCTGCTGATACTAAAATCCAATCTGGATTAAAATTTTCCAAAGAAGGAATAACTATCTCACTAAATTTTTGGAGATATATCTTCTCATCAGAGTCTTTTTCTAAAGGAATATTTATAGTATATCCTAAACCTTGATCCAAACCTTTTTCATTTAAAGAACCTGTTTTAGGGTAAAAATTATTTCCATATCTATGGATGTCAATAAATAAAATATCATTTCTTTGATAATAAATTTCTTGTGTTCCATTACCATGATGAACATCCCAATCTACAATAGCAATCTTTTTTAATCCAAATTTATGTTGTAAATAATCTACAGCAATTGAAATGTTATTTATAATACAAAATCCTCCAAAATTATGGTTAATTGTTCCACAAGAACAATTAGAATGATGCCCAGGAGGTCTTATAGCTAAAAAAATATCTTCTCTATTTTTTAATGTAAATTCTATAGCATAACAAATAGTTAAAATATTATTCTTTAAAGTTTCATTACTGTTAATAGAATAAACAGTTGTATCACTGTCAATTTTAGATATTTGTTTTAAATTAAACTTATTATCACTTTCACAAATTTCACATTTTTTATTATTTTTTAAATTTTTATAAGAACATATCTGACAATTCCAATAATCTAAACTTTCATATCTTTTTTGAATGTCATCTAAAATTTTTAAATTTAAATAAGGTTTAATATCATTTAATTTTAATTGTTTATTAAATTCTATCAAATATTCAGGTTTAATATTCTTTAATAAATAATTTAATCTATCAGGAGATTCAAAAGATGATTCTAAAACCTGATGATTATTATAAGACTTATTGTATAACAATTTCATGAAATTCTATAAAAATTATATATAAAAATCATTTTTATATATAAATGAATTATCCTATTAATACAGAATATATTGAAATTAGAGGTAATAAACATGAAACTAAAGAATATATAACTCACAAGATTGTAATAGGTCAATTAGAAATTTTAAAATTACAAACTAAAAATAAGAGTATTTACTTTGGAACAAAAAGTTTAAAAAATCTAATTAAAATAAAGGAAATTAGAGAATCAAAAATAGTCGGATATGATGAAACAACCTCTGTTATAAGTATTGAAGACAAAGATTATTGTTTTGAAATATTTACTTATGAATCTGGATTAAAAATAAATTTTATAACTACAAATAGAAATAAAGGATGCACTATTGAAGATGGAGATTGTAAGTCACTTAATTATTTATTTAGTGTTATTTATGAATTGTTAAAAATTGAAAATTTTGAAGGTTCTTTATATCTGGAAGATGATAGTATAATTAATGATTGTTTTACTATTGTTTTCAATTTAGTCAATGGTAAAGATAGTATTTATTGTAAATATGGATTTGAATATACAGAAAGAGGATTAGAAATGATAAATAAATATAAAGAAGACCTATTATTATTTCAAAATTATCTATATATTAATAATCATCCTTTAAGAACTGGAAAAATTGATGATAAATATAAAAGATTATTAAAGGAATTTGAAGAAGAAAATAGAAAAATTTTTGTAAGGGATATTCCTATGATTTTACCAAGTTTTGGAGATTATATTCAAAATTATCAAAGATGTAGATTCAATTCAACTTGTGCTTTTAAATTAGAAGAAGAAATTGGTTCTCAAGGAAGTTTTGAATTGGAGGAAGAGCCCGGGGAAGAAGATTATGAGTTATCATTAATATCAGAATATAATAATTATCTTCAAAATTTTTTGCGAAGTAATAAAAAAATTAATGAAGATCTTTTTCCTCTTAATTTAAATGTTAATAAATTAGATATTGAAGTAAAGAAAAATATTATACGTTTATTTTTTAGATTATTAAATAACTATGGATTATTTTTAAAATTAAGACCATTAAGAATAGTAGATAAAGAAAAACCAAAGTTATGGATAAAAAAAAATAGTTCTGATTATATTCTTATTCAAAAAATACTAGCCTTCTATTTATTAACAGGAATGAAAAAATTAAGTATTTTATTCTTACAAACACTTTTAAAACTTCATAAACAAGATAAAGAATTAATTAGTGAAGATGATTTTAAAAAATGGAACAAGATTATAGAGGCTTATTATGGGTCTTGTTAATGTTTCATTATGAATTAGTTGATGAGTTTAATTATATTTATACGAAATAAATATTATATAAATTATAAATAAATATGTCTACATTTGAACAATTGATAGATTCAATAAAAAAAGAAGATTTGAAAAAAATAGAAGAATTATTAAAAACTTCTAGTAATGCTATTAATAATGGTCTTTCTAATAGAGGTTTTAATTTACTCTCATATGCTTTAGAATATAAAATGACAAAAAAGAGATTAGATATTGTAAAATTACTTTTAAAATATGGTGTAAATCCAAATGGTTTAACTGCAGGTTCAGGTAATACTATATTAACTCCTATTTGCAATATACAAACTTTAGATTATTTTAATGAAATTTTAGACACATTATTAAAATATGGATTTGATATTAATTATTATGGAACTTCTTTTTTAACCACTGTAAGTTTTTTTAGTACTTTTGCCATCAATAATAACTTTAGTGATAATAGTTATAGAGCATTAGAATATTTATTATCAAAAGGTGCTAATCCAAACGTTAAAAGTTCAACTATTTTAAATGTTTTTATTATGACTTTAATTGCACAAAAAAAATATAATAAAGATGCTTTAAAATTTATTGAATTATTTTTATATTACGATGCAAATCCTTATCTAATAAATGGTAGAGGAGAATCTTTACTGGACATGATAAATGCTTCTGATATGCCTCAAGATTTCAAAGACAATTTAAGGTCTAAATTGTTTATCTCTTATGACGATATGTTAAAAGATTGTAATGAACCTTTGATTATTAAAAAAATGGCTAATGCTTTTAAAATCCCTTATAATCATTCTGATTTTCAAAATCCTGAAAAATTAAAAGAAATTTGTGAATGTATAAAAACTATTAAAGCAAACTTTAGTATTATAGAATTTGATAATATTCTAGAATTAAGAAAAGAAATGAATAATTTACTTTGCGATAATGAAGAAAATTTAAGTTATACTGATAGTATCAACGAATATCCTAAAGATCAAATTTACATAATAAAAACAGGGAAATTTAATCATTGTTTTCATAAGAATGAATTATTTGAATTATTAAAACTCAAAAAGAATCCATATACGAATGAAATTCTTTTAGAAAATCAAATTGAAGATATCCTAAAAAATCTTCAATACATTCCTAATAGTTATAACAATCTAGAAGAAAGTATTGAAATTTTTAATAAAAAAAGTTTTGTCGATTTTACTTTAAATGATTTAATTGAAGTTTTAGGGACACAATTAACAGTAGTAGATCCTTATACTACTTGGACAGATTTAAAAAATTTTAATTCTTATTTAATCTATTATTTGTCAAAAAAAATTAAAGATGATTATGTACCTAATTTTAATTTTTTTATTGATCATAAATTGAAAGTTAAATCAGATGAATATTTACAACTTAAATTATACAATTTAATTTATGAAATAATAGCAATTATAGCAGCTTCTCAAAATGATAGAGTATTGTCAGTTTATAATTTATCACATGAAATTAGGTTTGTTATAACTTTATCTATATGTAGAAATGATATTGTCAATTATTTAACCGAAAAAGGTTTAGATGTTTATAACGAAACAAATCAAGATATTTTAAAAACTAAAATGATACAAAATTTAAAAAATTATGATTTTTTAATGTTTGATGGAAGTAAAGAAAAGTTTAAACAAGATTGGATTAATAGTATTTTAAATATTATTTTAAATCAAGGTGGATGGAAGATTGAAGTTAATAACTTATCTGAAGCTGAAAAAACATGGAATAATGTTTTAGGTTATGCATTAGAAAAATATTAAAATTGAATATTTAATAAATTAGATTAAATATTCAAAATGAGTAATAACTTTCATTTAATTAAAGAAGGATCTTTGCACCTTATTATTGGGCCTATGTTTTGTGGAAAAACAACAGAACTTTTAAGAAGATTAAACATTTATGCTGAAATGAATCTTAAAGTATTATATTTAAATATATCATTAGATAATCGTTCTGATAATGATTTTTCAACTCATTCTAAACATATTACTTCTAAAGGTAATATTGATTCATTAAAAGTCTCATCTTTAGAAAATTTAAAAGATAAAATTAATAAATATGATGTTATAGGTATAGATGAAGGTCAAATGTTTAAAAATTTGAAAGATGAAGTTTTGTATTATGTTGAAGAAATGAATAAAACACTTATCATTGGAGGTTTAAATGGAGATTTTAAAAGAAGACCTTTTGGAGAAATTCTAGATCTAATTCCTTATTGTGATGCAGTTCAAAAATTAAATCCATTTTGTTTTACTTGTTGTAAAGAGGGAAAATATATCGACGCATTATTTAGTAAAAGGTTAAGTGATAATCAAGATACTATTTTGATAGGAAATGTTGACACATATATTCCTGTTTGTAGAAAATGTTATTTAAAATAATTTATAAAAAAATCTTAAACAAATTTAATAAAAAAAATTTTATTAAATTTAAAAAAAATAGTTTTCTTTTATAGTAATAAAATGCTTAATGGAAATCTAATTTTATTATTATTAAGTGTCATTGCTGTCTTTGCACTTGGTATGGATAGCAAAAATAAAAAAAGTCTTAAAGAAGGATTCACTGTAGGTATGCCACAATTAGCTACTTATGTGCAACCTATTAATGCTAATACTATGACTGATGTTAAGTCATCCCCTCTTAGTAATATGGCCATTTATGGATCTGGTATTACCAATCCTACATTACCTAGACTTGGAGCTGATATGAAAGGTACTTTTGTTACTACTCCTGCTTACCAAACTAATCTTTCTCCTAGAATGATGCCTATTCAATTACCTTCTAATATTAGATACAGAATGCCTTCCCAAGATAACTTGGCTGTTCCTCAAAATCCTTTAGGTTATCCTAACTCTCTTCCTGGAGGTTCTGTATCTGCTCCTGCCACTGCCAAGGATTTTAGCAAGATGGCTTGTAAGGAAAATTATGGTGCTGGTAAGACTAAAGGAAATGGAAATGGAAATGGAAATGGAAATGGAAAGGAAAGCTATTGTGGTGCCAGTGCTTATGGAGAAGTGCTTCCTCCTAATTATAAACCTAATCAAGCTCAATACAATAAACTTGCTAATGAGCTTAACAAAGTCACTTTGACTGACTTTACTCCTAATATGGATATGACTACTATGACTGCAACAGGCGAACAAGAACAAGTTCGTGTTTTAAGCAGACTAGTATATGGTGTTAAAAAAGATAGAAATTTACGTAATGGTGATTTTATTCGTGGTGATCTTCCTATTGTTCCTTGTCAAACTGGTTGGTTCCAAGTTTCTACTAATCCTGTTACTATGTTGAATCCTGGTGCCATGGCTGTTATGGGTGGCACTCCTAGTGATTTGACCACTGCCAATCTCTGGAGATTACAAAACGCTGCCTCAGGAAACTCTGGTCAATTCGCTTCTTCTATATCTGGTCTTGGTTTTGACCCTATTGGTTCTTCTTCTAGTAAAATGACTCTTGAAAAGAGTCTTGGTATTGATTCATCTGAAGGAGTTAATGTGGTCACTTCTTATGGTCAAATTGCTAATACCACTAATACTAATCCTCCCTTTTTAGTTACTTCTTTCCCCTAAATTTTTATTTAAAATATTTAAATAAAAATTACTTCTTTTTAATCTCTTTAATTTTTAGTTTAGTTGTAGTAGTAGGACTTCCTTTCATTTCTTCTAATAATTCTTTCAATAAATCTTCTGCGTTATCTATACCGTTATTTCTTAATACACTAATACCTCTTTCAATTTTTTCATTCTTTTTTGCTTTATTATGAACATCTTTTTCTTCAGCAATTACAGCCATATTTTGATATTTGAAACCAGGTTGGTCTTTCATTTTTAAATATTCAATAATTTTTTCTTCTAAATCTTTCTTTCTTTTGTTAAGTTTCATAGTTTCTTTTCTTAATCTTCTTAATTCATTACCGATTGTGTTCATTTCATTAACAACACCAATAATTTCCGACATTTTATATTTTATATTAAAAACCTTTAAATTATTCAAAAATATATTTTAGTAAATAAAAATGTCTTCTAAAACATATAAAATTATTAATTGGGAGGGTATTATCTCTACTGGTAGCACTCCATTAACATCTTTAACTATCATACCTGATTTAGAACTAATTCAAGTTCTTGAAAGAAATAAAAACAACATGTTACAAATACAAATATCTGGAACCAATTCAGGTTACGATAATGTTTGGTTTGGTCTTTTTGATAAAGCTGCCAATGTTCCTTCTTGTCGTAAAAATTTTTATGATTTAACTGGATTTTGGATAGTAACTATTAATTGTCCCTGGATAGGAGCTCCTAATAATTACGGTCAATTTTCTATTCTCAATGGACCTTTTGATAATTATAACAAGAAAAAACATCCTAAACCTCAACCAACAATGTCTCCTTTACCACCTTCTACAATGTCTCCATCAACATTACGTCCATCAAATTCATTTCCATTAAATTCTTATGATTCTACTCCTTTGAAGATGAACTTTGAATTAAAAAATATTCATGTTAATAATAAAACCCTTATTTACATATCTGGTGTTCTTATAATTCTAAGTATTATTTTACTGACTTTTCATATGTTAAATAAACATGAATAAATTTAATAATTATATTTTAAATTATTAAATCTTTTTATACATTAAATTTTTATTTAAATATTTTTTTAATAAGATTTTACAATGAAGATTAACTAAGACCTCTTTGTCATTTATCAAATCTTCTAAACAATCAACACTAAACCATCCTACACCATTTGCATCGTTGTCTTTGATGTGTGTTTGAACTTCAATATTTTTCTCATCTAATTCTACATAATAATATAAAGCTTTTCCTTTTACAATATAAAATCTATTCAATTCATTTTCATCTATATCTAAACCAGTTTCTTCTTTGACTTCTCTTTTTGCACAATGTTTAATGTCTTCATCTTCATTTAAACTTCCTTTAGGAGGTCCCCAATATTGACCTCTTGATTGAACAAGTAAAATCTTATTTTTATTTTTATCAAAAATAAAGGCTCCAGCTTTTTTGATTTTCATTTTTTCGGTTGGATCTTTCCAATCATCATTTGATTTATACCAAGAGGGATGATTATATTTAGTTACAAAGTAATTGCAACATTTTTTGTCACATGTGAGATGATTCATACAATATGTATATAATAATAAAAATGTCTTTTTAAATTTTCTATATTAAATGATGAACACTTAATTTATTTTTTCTACCAATACGGTTGGCTCTTCCTAATATTTGTGTTTCACAATATTCTGACATTTTATGGTAAAGAATAATGTCTGTAGTTTCCTCTAAATTAATACCTGCTGCATTGTTTTTAGAATTTAAAAATAAAACTTGAACATTACCTGTTTTATAATTTAAAATATTTTTATTTCGACTATCTTTATTTCCTTTAATTTCAGTATATGAAATACCCTCTTCTCCAAATAATATTTGTAAGGTATTGAAACTTTCATCATAATTAGAAAAAATAATAAATTTTCCTTCTTTATTTTTCTTTACAATATCTAGAACTGTTTGTGGTTTAGTTTTCCTTTGTATTTGAGACTTTTCATCATCTTTAACATCTTTAGAAATGATAATTAAGTTTTTTACTTCTACAATACATCTACACAAAGGACAAGTTTTATTAGTTTTTAACCATGTTAAAATACAACTTCCACAAATAATATTTTGACAACATGGTAAAAATACAGGATCATTTAATGAAGTATAACAAACAATACAATTTTCATTTAACAATTCGTTTAATCTTTTATCAAGAAGTTCAATCTGATTTTCAAGTTCTTTTTTTCTGTTCAATAATTTTAGTTTAGATTCTTTATTTTCATTTATTAAAATTTGCATATCTAATTCCTTAATTTTCTTTTGTTTTTTATCTTTGATTAGATTGTATAAAGAACAACAACTTTTTTCTTCTCCTCCAAGCATTTTAATTGCTTCTGTAATATTTCCAGCTGTAATCATTTCATAAATAATTGGTGAAACTAAATCTTTTAAAATTTTACTCATAGAGTCGTAACAATAATATTTGATATGAATATTTTCAGGCATATTAAAAGAACTTTTAACATATTCGTCTGGGTTTCTAATAATTACATTTCTTAACAAAATTTCATTCCCTGAAAACAATTCATTATAAATATAATTTAAACCTTTTTTATTATTAACAAGTTCAAAGGGTGTAGCTGTAATTAACCATATAAAACCAAACGCAAAATTATTATAATCAGTAATTTTAAATGACAAAGGTTCATCTATGATTAATCTCTTCCAACAAAATTTTCTAAATCTAGCAATTAAATGTCCAACCATATTTGAATTACATAAAATAATTTCATGATTTTGAGGTTGAATATCATCTACCATTTTTTTAGAGTTAACTAATCCAAAATTAATATCCGTTTTATTTAATTCATTTTCCCATTGACAAAAGAGACTTGGATTTACAACAATTAATGTAGAATCTAAAATATCATATAAATAAACTTTCTTTTTACAAATCAAATCATTTCCATAATATTTAGTTACTATAAAAGGTTCATCTTTGTTAATAATCATTTTATCTCTTTCAATTAAACCTAACACACTTAAAGTTTTACCATAACCTGTTAAATCACTTAAAATACCAATTCTTGTTTTAATCTCTTCCAAATTATCAACATTTATCTTGGCATTGTATTCCAATTTTTCCATATTATAAATGGATGTTAATTGATGTTTGTATAAAGATACTTTCATTCTTTTAGGCTGCGAAACAATTTGAAACTGATCCATAATATATTTAAGTAAGATTCTTTAAATATTTAAAAAAGATAAATTTTAAATAAATGAGTCATTTAAAATTTTTAACTTTTCAAAGAAATCTTTGTTTGAAAGTAAAAGATAAATTAATTTCAAATCTTAAACTTAATAAAGATGATATGAAATCAGTTGAAAATTGTTTACACGTATCAGATGTAACAAGAGACTTGATTAATCCTGAATTAAATATTAATTTAAAACAAAGCAAAAAACAATTAGAAAATATACAAAATGAAATTAGATTTTTAAGAGATAGAGAAAAAATTGTTAAAAATAATATTAATTTTTATATTAATTTACAAAACTATTTATAATTTTCAAAGCTTCATCCTTAATAAAATCGTCTTTTAAATTTAAAATATCGTTTAACTTATCATTGATATCTAAAATTTTTTCATTAGATGATAAGAATGAAATATCTTTTCCTTGATAAAAAAGAAATAATTTAGAATCATCAACCATAAATGGTATTCCTTTTCTAATCATTCTTTTTATAGATGCCAAACAATCTTCTTTTTTAAAATCTTCAATAAATTTGTTTATTTTAGTATTTTTTAAATACTGTACACAAGTAAAACAATATTCATAAATATTATTTTTATCTGTTATAACTTTATTTTCTTCATTAATTTCTTCATAACAAATAATACACTCCATTTATATAATAATTTAAATTTATAAATACATCATCGGAGGAGGTTCGTTATTTTTCTTTTCTTCCATCTTAGTTATACTCTTATCTAAATCAAATTTTGTTATTATTTTTTTTTCTTGATAACTTAAAGAAAATACTCTCGTTGAATGATTGATTTTTACTTGTGTTAAAAATTTTTCTATATCTCCTCCAAAGTTTGAAAATTTAGAAAAATGTTTTTTAAAAAATTCAATAATCTTTTCTTTTGTTAAATTTTCATCTATTTTCCATCTTTGTTTTTGGATCATTTGAATGAACATATCTGTAAGATTTTCAGCATTATATTCTTTAATTTTATGATGCCACATAAATCTTCTTTTTAATCCTGAATTATAAGAGAAAAAACATTTCTCAATTTCTTCTTCATATCCAGCCACAATCATCATAAAATTATGTTTATTCTCTGATAAAAATAAATTAATAGTATCAATAGCTTCTTTGGCATAACTATCTCTGCCTTCAGAATTTCCTAATGAATAAACTTCGTCAATAAACATAACTCCTCCTTTACATTCATCAAGTAATTTTTGAGTCTTAATAGCAGTTTGACCGAGATATCCTCCTACTAAATTATCTCTTCGTGCAATCATAAATTTGTTATTTGAAAGGATACCTAATTTACTAAATAAATTTCCAAGTATCTTTGCTACAGTAGTTTTTCCAGTACCTGGGGAACCTGAAAGTATAGTATGTAAATAATCATCTGAAAATTTATGTAAACCCTGAAGATAATATAATAATTGATGTAGAATACTTGTTTTCAATTCATCGAGTCCAATTAAACTATTTAAATCTTTCAATTCTTGTTTTATTTTTTTTAAATTGTCCATATTGATATTAGAATAATTATTTCCACTATCAATAATGTCTATCAAGTCTTGTAAATTCTTTATTTCTTTTTCATATTTTACTTTTTTTTCAACTGGTTTTTCATTATCTTTTAATTCTCCTTCACAAGCTCTAACAAATTTTAAAAAATCATCTAAATCTTCCTTACGTTTTCTTTTATTACTCATTATAATATTTTAATTTAGTTATTAAATTAAAATATTTAGTTAGCATATCTTCCTTCAAACATACTAAAAACTTTTTTATTAAAGTTATTTCTTTGTTGATTTAAACTTTCTCCTTCGTAATTTCTTTGTTGTTGAGGTATAGTTGCTTTACCTTCAAATCCTCCAACTGGTAAACTTGCAGGAAGTTTAAAGTTTCTACTTCCCACATCAACATCTCCCAAAGTATTAATATCAGCCACATTAGTTCTTGCACAAGTTAAAGGCATATTTCTGTCTAATACAATTTCATTTTCATATTCAATGTTTTTGGATACTGTATAATCAGAATGATTTGTAGTGGCTTCCCATGATGGTAATCTTCTTTGTAATTCAATAGTATCAGATAATATATTTTGTTTCTCTATACCTTTAAGAGGTGTTGTATAATCTATATAATCTTTAGGTTTAATGTATCTATCATCATTAAATTCAAATTCAACATCTTGTTCATAACCTTTCATATTTGTATTGTATTCACCTTGTAATATATCTTTAATATAACGGTCTTCATCAAGATAAGAAACTTCTCTAATATCTTTTGTTTGAATATTTAAAGAAGGATTACTTATAATATCTGAATAATTAACATCGTGAATATATTTATTTGTATCCATATTAACTTCATTTGTACCTTGTAATCCATTAGAACCTATATTAGTAAAAGCAAAAGCTGCATTATTACTATTATTTGCTCCTTTACTTGGTTCAAGAACATTCATTGTAGTTCTATCAAAATCTCTTATAGTTCCATTAACTGCATATTTCAAAGGATCATCAACAATACTATGATTTACATTGAAAGGTTCAATAGGCTTTTCAAGTATAAATACAGCAGTAGGTCTAATACATGTTTTAATAACTTCTTCTTTAATAGCTCTTTGTTCAAAAGTTGAACATTGTCTAGTTTTTGAAAAATCAATAAACTGAGGATTAGTATATTGGCTCGTCAATATACGGTTTTGACGAGATAAAGGCATAAGATCTCTTGGATTTTGAATAGGAGGTCTAAATACACCATCTCTCATAACCTTGTAAGGAAGAGATACTTGAGTTTTACCAGAATTAGCTGTAAAATTTCCTCTCATACCAGCATTATTCGAAAAGTTATCATAAGAAACAGCAACCATAGGATTTGTTCCTCTAGCATAAAGGCTAATACCTTCACAAATTCTATCACCACTATCTTCAACCATTTGAAGAATATTTTGAGTCTCACCAACTTTATCAATTCGTCTAGTTACAATTGATTTAGGAGGGTCTTTTATAATATTGTTATTTGTTCCCCAGCTTTCTACTGATGGTAAAGTAACGTGTTCATTTTTTGGATATTGTATCATTTTATTATAATTGAGATACTATTCTTAAAATAAATATTTTTATATTTATAAATAAAATGAATACAACTAAAAATATCATATTTTATGTCTTATTATTTTTATTTATCTTTTTAATCTCCTTTTTTTTCTATAATATTTGGAGTGAAAAAAACGATAATGTAAAGGTAGTTGAAAAATACAAAAATAAAGTAAAATTAAACTGTAAAGATTTACAAAAAAAATTAGAAATTTTAATGTTTGAACAAAGTAGATTAATTAGAGAATATATAATAATTTCTTTTAATAATTTATCTAGAGATGAAAAAATTAACATTCAAAATAAACTTGAAATAAATACTAAGAACATTTCTACTTATTTGAAATTTATATTAGGATGTGACCAATTTTATAATTTATTAAATAATTATAACCACTCCTTAGTTAGTCTAATAGATAGTTATGTTAATGTAGATTCTACTGAACAAACACCAAATATTCTTCAAATTTTAAATAATGATTTAAATTCAATTATCCTTTACTTGAATACAAATTTATTGACAAATCAAAAAAATGAAGATGAAGATGAAGAACAAAAAGTGGAAAAGAAAGAAGATACCAATAATTATCTTAAATATATTTTAAAAACACATCTTAAACTCATTATTGAACAAATTAATAATTATCATTATAAAAAATATTTAGAATCAGAACAATCTTTTGATCAAATTATAAATAATTCAACATTGATATCAGAGTGTTTAACTGATTTATTATGTAAAAATTCTAAAAATAATTAATTTAAAGATTAAAATCTTAATATAAGCGCATATAGTATAACGGTTAGTATTGCTGCCTTCCAAGCAGTAGGACCGGGTTCGACTCCCGGTATGCGCATCAAATTATTATTTTTTATAAAATAATAATTAAAAATATTTTCCTTCTCTAAAATGAGTATCATATACTAATTTGTGATATTCAACTTGTTCTTGATTATTACTAATATTTACTCCTTCTTCTAAAGCTATTAATGGATAAACTAAAGCTCTGTTATTAGTATCTTTAGTAATAGTCCAATCAGGGTTTAGTGGTTTTTCTTCATATTTGTCAATAAAATATTTGTTAATCAAAAATTGAGCATACTTACGATTTACAAGATACATTTGTGAACCCCATAAATCATCAGGGTACTCGTGAAGAGTAAATCCTTCATTAGTTTCAATCATTTTGAAATACTCTTTATGAAGAAAGGTTGACATATCTAATTCATAAGGTAATAAATAACCTAATAACATAACATCTAATTTTAATTTTTCGAAATAATTAATAAACACGGGTAATTTTTTTCTAAAATTAACATCTATTAATATATCATCTTCACATACTATACAATATTCAAAATTAGTTTTTTCTATAAAATGAACTAAACTATCCAAATGTTGATAAAAAATTGCTGTATTTCTCTTGTTTTCTACATTTTCAATATGGTTTAATCTTTCATCTGTTAAAAATACTGGATTAGTAAAAATTAAATTATTTTCAAAATTCATTCTCTTAAATCTTTCTTTTATTCTGTTTTTTCTTTCATCGTTTTTAAAGTTAATACAATAAAAATTTATATTAATAGAATATTTAGATAATAAATTATTAACTTCATTCTTAAAATCCGTTTCATTTAAATAATTTTTTTCTGTATTATTAGTGTAAATTAATAAATCTGTAATTAACTGGTAAATAATTTCTTTTTTTAATATCATTATAAATTTATTTATAATGATATTATTTTAAATAATAAATGAAATGTCCTATCTGTTTAGAAAAAATTAATAATAAAATGACATTATTGTGCTTTCATAATTTTTGTAATAAATGTTATAATATATGGTTTAAAATTAAGAATAAAAAAAACTGTCCAGTTTGTAGAAAAAAAGTCTTTGTAGAAGAAGATGATGATAACTTTTTAATAAATAACGATTATTATACTAGATATACCAAAAATATTTATTTTAAATAATTATATTAATAAATAAATGACAAAGTCAAATTTAGATGATAAAACTAAGTATGAGTTAGTTCAACTTGTCAATAAAAAATTAGGTATTATTAAATCAAATGCTAATAAACTTAACAAAGAAGACCTTTTAAAATTATTAAAAAAGTGTTCTGTTAAAAAAAGTAAAAAAAATGTTTCATTTAATGTCAAGAAATCAGTTAAGAAAAAAGTAAAATCTGTTAAAAAGAAAACTACAAAGAAAGCTTCAAGAAAACCTAAAAATAACTCTCAATTATGTCTAGATATTTGTGAAGAAATAGTTAAAAAAAGAAAGGAAACAACTAAAAAATCTAGAAAACCATCTTCTAACGAAGTTAAAATTGTAATTGTTTCTGAAGATGAATATGAAAAACCTAAAAAAAGAAAAAAAGTTGAGGATAAACCTAAGAAAAAGAAAAGAGTTATAAGAAAAAAAGATGATTCTGATGATGAATCAGATGACGAATCTGAAGATGATGACAAACCCAAAAAGAAAAAATTTAAGAAAAAAAAGGACGATAAAAAAGATAAACCTAAGAAGAAGAAAAGAGTTCATAAGAAAAAAGATGAAGACGATGAATCATCATCTTCATCCGAATCTTCAGATTCTACAACCGATGAAGATGAAGATGAAGATAAAGATAAAGATGAAAAACCTGAAGAAAAAGAAGAAATTGAACAGCCTATAGAAATTATTGAAGAGGAAGTGGGAGAGAAGGAAAAAGAAAAGGAAAAAGAAGAAGAAACTGACGAAGAGAAGGAAGAAAAAGAAACTGACGAAGAAAAAATTCCTGAAGAAAGAAAAACTCCTAAAAAATCTTCTAAAAAACCTCCTTCTGAAGAAGAAAAATTAGGTAAAGAATTAGAAAATATTGATATAGATACTTTTGGACTATCATTATCAACTTTTACAAAATTAAAAGTTGACCAAATTAAGAAAATGGTGACCGAAAAATTAAAAAAATATAAAGAGAAAGTAAGAGCCTTATATAAAAAAAATGGTTTACAAGATGATTTAAGTGATAGTGATAAGGAAGAGGAGGAAGAGGAGCCGGAAAAAGAGGAAGAAAAAGAGGAAGAAGAGGAAGAAAAAGAGGAAGAAGAGGAAGAAAAAGAAGAGGAAGAGGAGCCAGAAAAAAAGGAGGAAAAACAAAAACCTATTAAAAAAGAATTTTTAAGTAAAAGACCAATTATATTAACCAAAATTTCACCTCCTTCATCACCTAAGGTTTCGCCTTTATCACCTAGAGTTTCACCACCTTCATCACCTAAGGTTTCACCTCCTTCATCACCTAAGGTTTCACCACCTTCATCACCTAAGGTTTCACCTCCTTCATCACCTAGAGTTTCACCTCCTTCATCACCTAGAGTTTCACCCATTTTGGTTCCTATTACAGTTAGTGATAGAGAAAGTAAGTATGAAGAAGATGAGGAAGAATATAAACCTCAAAAGATTCTTGATCCTAAAACTTCTAAATTAAATAATATTTTTGGAGAAGATAATTGGAAATTAATAGTTAATGAAGATCCAGAAAGTAAAGAAAAATTTCCTAAACTATTAAAAACTAAACTAATGAAAAAAGATTTATGTAAACTCTTTAATGAATTAAATATTGATGTAATGATCATGGATTCAAGAAAATATAATAAAGAAGGTTATCCAGTCTATTTTGGAAAATCTAGTGATAAATACTACATCATGTTTGAAGATAATAAAAAATCACAAAGTTTTGAAATTCCTTTTCATCTTGTTCAAAATACTTATATCTCCAAATATTTTATTGAAATTTAATTTTAATATTAATTAAAATATTAAAATCATGGATTTGGAATTTTTTAAAATTTTAATAGAAGATAAAAGTTTAGATATTTCAAATTTTTTATCTCTTTATCAAGAACAAAATTATGATAAACTTTTTAAACTATCTATAACTTTTGATATCCCTCAACTTACTTCATATTTATATAAAAATTTTAATATTAAATTTTATATTTCGGATTATGTTAACAATATGGATAAAAATCTTTTAGAAGAAATTAATAGAGATAATCAGATAAATAATTGTTATAAAATAATTTATAAAAATAATGTTAATCATTCTTTAAATGAATTGAATTATCTCAAAAGATATTCCAAATTAAATAAAGATGAAAATAGTTTCTATTATACATTTAACAAAAAATATTTAAATATATAAATATAGTTTATTTAAATGGATGATATTGTTTTAACTCAATTTATTATAAAAGAAAAAGAGGAACAAATTGATAAACTTAAAAAAAATATTTTTAGTCTGAATAATGAATTAAGAATACAAATTAAAAAATATGTAGATGACAATAAAGAAAAAATTTTAAATGAAGATTATCATTACAACAATAATCATATTATAGATGTCGTGGATGACTATTATTATGATTATGATTGGTATTATAATGAATATGGAAAAAAACGTCCTACAGACGATTTTGGAAGATTGCTTCCATATGAAGGTCCAAATAAATTATTATTTATCTCTTGTTCAGATTGTAATATTCATTTAGAAATATCTTACAAAGATAATTACGGTGATGTAGATATATCAAATTTAGGTAAAGAAAAATTTGATGAATATATTTTACAAAAGAAAATTAAAGAATTATCCACTTAAATAAAATGGGTGTTAAATTAATTTCATATTCTCAACCTTCAGAGGAATTATTAAAAGAAGGAATTAAAAATATTAATGATCTAGTTTCTTTTTGTGCAAGAGTATCTAACCCTAGTAATCAATACAATACAGAAACATCTGAAAAATTAATTAAATATTTAAAAAAAAATAAACATTGGTCTCCTTTTGAGACTGTTAATATTTGTTTAGAAATCGAGACTACAAGAGATATTTCAAGACAAATTCTTAGACATCGTTCTTTTGCTTTTCAAGAATTCTGTGTAGCTGAAGGAACATTAATTAATCTTTATGGTGAAAATAACAAACCTATTGAAGAGCTTTATGAATGTCAAGATTCAGAAGACTTTTATACTTTCTACTTTGACAAACAAATTAACCAATTAAAAAGTGTTAAAATTAAAGAAGTATTTAAAACAGGTAAAAAACCTTGTTTCAAACTAATCCTTGATGATTCAAAATCCATCACTTGTACAGAAGAACATAAATTCATGAAAAACGATTTAGAATTTTATCCTTTAAAAGAATTAAAAGTTGGAGATAAAATTGGTACTAAAAGAGCTATTAAAAATAATGTGACTTATAAAACTATTGTTCAAATTCTACCTATGGATCCGCAAGAAACATATGATCTAGAAGTGGATAACGAAGAACATAACTATGTTTGTAATGGTTTTATTTCTCATAATAGTACAAGATACGCTGATCCTACTAAAGAAATGACTTTTGTTATTCGTGAAGCTAGATTACAAGATACTAAAAATAGACAAAATTCTATTGTTTCGGAAGATGAAACTTTACAAAATGAATGGAAAGAAAAACAAGAAGAAGTTATTAAAGTAGCCAAAGAAGCTTATGAATGGGCTTTATCTAAAGGTATTGCAAAAGAACAAGCTCGAACTGTTTTACCTGAAGGAAATATTCTTTCAAGGATCTATATGAATGGTAGTTTAAGAAGCTGGATTCATTATATTGACGTTAGAAGTGATCCGTCTACTCAAAAAGAACATCGTGAAATTGCTTTATATTGTGCCAAAGTAATTTCTCAATTAGTTCCCAATATGAATTGTTAAAGATTTAATTTAAATTAATAAATTAAATCTAGATATATCAATATAAAAAATATAAATGTCATTCTAAGCATAAATCATATTACAAATAATGTGACTAACTACATCTTTACTAATCTTATGTGTCAGTGTTTGAATGATTGAATTTTTTCTCATTTTTATATAGTTTGTAATTTTTTGATTTAAATCATTAGATGGTTCAAATTTTGAAAATTCATCTTGTATTTCTTCCATTTCAAAAGGTTGAATATAAGTCAAGATTTCATCCAAAAGAAAAGAATCTTTCAATATGAATCCAAATTGAAGTAAATAAAACAATGATAAATGAGACAAAAATACAATTGCTTTTTCACTATCACAATTTTCAATATTAAATGAAGCACCATTTCTAAATAATTTTATAAAAAATTTCAAAGCCAACTGTTTACTTAAATTCATTCTACAAGCAATATGCATGACACTATTACCTTGAAAATCTTTATGATTGTATGAAATGTCATAATTATGAAGAATATCTATTTGTTTTATATAATCATTACATTCCCTCTCAGTAATTTCATCAACAGGTCGGGAAATACTATTCATAAAATTATATACAATATTGTCCAATAAAGTTTGATTACAACAATCTTTTTGATGGGGATTCATTCCTTTTTTTAACAAAACTTCTAGCATACTTGAATCAGCATTCCATCCAATATTTTTACCACAAGAATTTACGATATTGATATCAAGTCCACCTTTAATTAAGATATCAATAAATTTTTCACACCATTTTTTAGATTTTTGTCTCATATAATGAGTAAAGAAATAACCATCTTCATCTTGTAATAAATTAGGATCTGCACCATATTTAATCATTAACTTAACAGTATCAAAAAACTTTGAATCTTCATGTCTAAATTTCATGTAAGTAAATAAACTAGTTTCAAAGTCCTCATTAAAGATATTAGGATCAGCTCCTTTATTCAATAGAAACTTAATTCTTTCGTAAAAATTGTTGTTAGGTTCTAGAACATGACTATGTAAAGGTGTATTACCATGTTCAGACATATTATTAATGAAAAAGCCATAATCAAGGAGCAATTCTAAAATGTCGATATCATATGTATAAAAAAGAATGTTTTCTTCGAGATCTGTAACTAGATAATCATTATTTAATAAGAGTTTGACACTTTGGATTGTATATATTAATTGATCATCATCCAAAATTAAATATTTATGAATTACTTCTGATAGTAAAGATTCTTTATTATTATTTATAAAAACACAATTAATACAATATCCCTTTGTAATTACATACTTTAAGATTTTGTAGATGAACCAATTAAAATTGTTGGAATTACTATAATGTGTAATTTTAAAAATTAAATTAGTAATAGGATTGTTATCAATATTTTTGATATCAGCACCTAATTCAATCATATAAAATATTATTTCATATATAGGTTTGTAATTACAATTTTCTAAGGCAAAAAAATATTTGATTATTATATCAGAAAATTTATTAAGTATATCATCTTTATTCAAATCTAAATTTTTTGGATTTATCTTATGTTCTAAATTTTTTTTATACAAATTTTGTAGTACTGATTTTAATGATTTAATAGACATATTCAAACTTTCCTCCAAAGTATTGTTCAAGATTCTGTTAATTTGTGAATTATAATCCTTAATTTTATACATCATTTCCCCAAATTTTTATATTTATAATATAAAAATTCAATTTTATTCATCCTTTATTTATCTCATAAAATTTTAAACAAATCTATAACTCAAAAACAGGAATGTAATATGCAATAAATTTTGAGACAAAACATCTTCTAAATCAAGCGAGTATAATTTTTCTTCATTTCTTGTATAGTCTAAACTGTTTTTGATATCTTCATAATCAAATTTAAATTGATTAGAAAACAAAACACATTTTCCTTTAATTTTCGAACTTATCTTATTTGTTAAGATAATTTTATCACTATGTATTTTAAAGCTTAAAATTTTATTTAATTCTTCAATCATTTTTTCTTCTGTAATCACGCTTTCTTTATTAAATTTTGTAATTTTCATATTTAAGCTTTCATCAATATTACTACAATAAGAATAATACAAAATTTCACATTTGATAGGAGATAATAAATTTATTAAACTGCATCCATAAATCTTTCCTTCTTTTTCTAGGATATTCAAAAAAAGGATATCATTTGTATTCAAATCTTCAAGTTCTTTATTCATCGGATACATCTTTGCCATCATACAATTCATATTCCAAATAAGAATATCTTGAACAACTAAATTTCTTAAAGTATTTATTTGCTTTGAATTAAAATGATATTGAGCTTTTTCATTTCTAAAAGGATTTAAAAGTGTTATAGTACTAAAACTTTTGGCAGACATCAATGAATATAATAAAGCTTGAATCAACGCATCGTCTTTCCATTCAAAATCTATAGAAGCTTTTATCTCTACTACTGTTATATTGTCCAACTCTTTATCATTTCTATTTACTTTTTCTGTGGCAATAGTGTCTGCCACACCAGTTAACCAAGGCATCTTTACTCTTGATTGAATTTTAACTTCACTTCCTTTAGGTTTCATCATATCACATTTTGGTTTTAATGAAGTCCAATATTTTTGTAAGATGTCTTTGGTTACTGGTGAAAGATCAATAAATAATTTATCACCAATGGCCACATGAACTTGAGCAAACATATATATTCCTTCAAATTGATTATTAGAACTTAAACTGTTCTTACTTTTAAAATCATTATATTTTTTCATTAAGTTTTTAATTCTAGAAATACAATGAAGATACATAGGATTAGATGATATAGATTCAGAATCAAAAATATCAGGCCATCTATTCGTCCATGTAGAAGTAATTAAATTTTCTATAAGTATACCTACAAAAGACTTCTCTTCTTCTGTTATCATTTTTGGAACTGATCTATAGTTATCATCTTCAAATATTTTTTGAAATGAAAAAGCTTTCGAATACTCTTTTATCTTTATACGTGTATCATACTTTAAAATATTTTGTTTAATAAGTTCAGTTACACAATGCTCTGCATCTAAATAATCTTGGTAATTAAATTCATCTAAAGTTTTATCATCTTGTCTAATCTTAGTTTTATTTGGTTTTGGACATGATTGAAATATATTTAAAACACGACTAAACTTGTCTTCATATGCTGGCACATACATAATTACTTTTTTCTTTGCTCTAGTCAATGCAACTGTAATTAGATTTACAACGATATCATCGCTTAAATTTACAAAAGCTTTTTCTAAAGGAAAAGTTAAAAAACAAATAACATAATCTCTTTCTAATCCTTTTGAACTATTTGCTGTTGATAAAAAGTATTTATCTGGATCATTCTTTTTATGATTTTTATTTATATCAAAATCTTTTGAAGATAAAAAACTTCTGAATCTCGCAATATCTCCCATCGCACCTTTAACTGTAATTGCTGAAGAAAAAGTTAAAATCATTACTTCTTCTGGATTGTGTAGTTCACAGAAATTTTCTACTTCATCAAAGATATGAGAATAGGAATTAAGTCTTCTCCATTCGATATCTGCATTTGATATATTATTCCCACTTTTCCAACTTTTGATTTGTTCTTCGAATTCTGGATAATAAGTTGTTAAAGCTTTTTGAAGTGTTTTTAAAGTATTTTTCGGTACTCTTGGAGTTTCATTCATATAGATACGATATATATTTTGTATTTCATCTGTTTTTAAAAGATACCATAAAACACTTTCTCTTGGTTCTTTTTGAATAGATTGAAAGATATCTCCTGCAAACACAAATTTAGTATCTGGAAAAAAGTTTCTAATCACATCAAAAGTAGATTTTTCTAAATCTTGACATTCATCCATAAAAATAATTTTTGGTTGATATTTTAATTCAAATTCTCCTTGTTCATACACATAATTTAAAACATGTTTTCTTTTTCCTTCAAAATTTGGTAAGTCCATATAAGGGTATCCAGTATTTTTACATATTTCATAAATAATAGAATCATATGTTCTTACTTGCACTTTGCTATTTACTCCATAATCTTTGAGTTTCCTTTTAATCTCGTTTTTAATACAAATATTAAAAGATATAAACATAATCTCTTCTGGTCTGAATAATTTATTTATGATTCCATGAATCAATAATCCAAGTAAAAGAGTCGTTTTTCCAGATCCAAAAACTGCATGGATTACATAGATATCTTTTTCGTATTTCACGAAATTATCTATAACTTCTTTTTGATCTTTTCTCCAACTAAAATTTATTACTTTTCTAAAGTTATTAAGTCTCGATACATATTCTTCTTTACTTTTTAAAGAGTAAGTGCTATTAATCTCTTTTAAAAATTCTTTAATTTTTAATATTGTTAAAGATTCTTGTTCTAATTGAAATATATTCATCTTGTAAACGGGCAGAATTTCTATATTTTTGTATTAAAAATCAAATTTATTATAAGAATAAAATTGATTTATTATTTTTATTTAAAATTAAATTGTAGAAAATGGAAAATATTTTTGAACATCAGTATAAAAGGAAAAATGGTATGATTTATTTGAATATGTCTCAATTAATGAAAAATGAATCTTCGTACAACTACTTAATTAAAGAACATGTAACTAATGTTTATTTTAAATCAGTCCAAAATACCAGAATGATTATATGTGATGAAGGATGTAATGCTATTCTTCAACTTGAAAATATATTTAATATTTTTGTTCTTAAAGTTTTGTTTAATAATAAATTATTTTATACAACTCAAAAGTTAGTTGATGAAATTCCATTTTATATTAGGGATGTGTGTAAAAATTATAATTTAAATTTTCAAACTATAAATGATATGAAAATTCAATTATTTATCTACAGTACTGATAAACTAAATATGACTGAAAGAACAAAAGATTGTGAAACAGACATATTTGGTTCTTCTTTAAATAATAAAATGAATGAATATTTATATAACTTTGAATTTGATTCAACTTTAGATTTTAAAATATTAAATAATAATTCTAATAAAGGATCTTTAAATTCTTTATTTCATTTTAATTCTGAATTTAATCCTATTAAACCACTTGAAATTGTTCCTTTTCAAACTAATGTAGTCAATCCTTTTCAAATCAACACTCCTCAAACTAATGTAGTCAATCCCTTTATTATTAATCCTCCTCAAACTAATCAAGCTAATCCTCTTCAAATCAACACTCCTCAAACTAATCAAGATAATCCTTTTCAAATCAACACTAACCAAGCTAATCCTTTTCAAATCAATACTCCTCAAACTAATGTAGTCAATCCATTTATTATTAATCCTCCTCAAACTAACCAAGCTAATCCTTTTCAAATTAATCCTCCTCAAACTAATCAAGCTAATCCTTTTCAAATTAATCCTCCTCAAACTAATCAAGCTAATCCTTTTCAAATTAACACTCCTCAAACTAACCAAGCTAACCCTTTTCAAATCAACACTAACCAAGCTAATCCTTTTCAAATCAACACTCCTCAAACTAACCAAGCTAATCCTTTTCAAATCAACACTCCTCAAACTAACCAAGCTAATCCTTTTCAAATCAACACTCCTCAAACTAACCAAGCTAATCCTTTTCAAATCAACACTAACCAAGCTAATCCTTTTCAAATCAACACTAACCAAGCTAATCCTTTTCAAATCAATAATGTAACTGAAGTGAAAACTCATACTAATAATCCTCTTGAGATAAAAGCTAATCCATTTCAAGTCAATAATAACATTTTCGATAATAAAGCCAATCTATTTCAATTAAATAATCCTAATGTAGCAGATGTAAAAATTGTTAGAATGGACCCAAATATAAAATCAACGCCTTCTTTAGAAATGTATTATAAAAAAATAAATGAAGCTAGAGAATATATTCAAAAACAAAAAGTATATTCTAACTCAATCATATTTTTTGATATTGATCTCACTTTAATAGATGATAAAGGTCTAGGAATACAACCTGTCATCGAATTCTATAATTATGTAAAGTCTTTAGGTATTAAACCAGTTATTATTACAGCTAGAAGAAATTATGAAAATAATGTAAAGAAAACATTACTTCAATTAAAAAATTATAATATTACAGATTACTATAAAATATTTTTTAGAAATCCCGAAACATTAGATTTTGCCAAATATAAATTACAATGTAGAAAACTCTTTTTTGATAAAGGGTTCAAAATTTTAATGTCAGTAGGAGACTCTTCTTACGATGTTGGTCAATATGGAGGAAAAGATGTCTTGTTACAATAAATATAAACTTACAAATCTAAAATTATATTATTATATTATTAAAAATAATATAATAAATGAGCCTTGAAAAATACATTCAAAAAATAAATGAAGCTAAAGATTATCTTCGAACTGTAAAAATAAAAGAAAATTCAATTATTATTTTTGATATTGATGATACTTTAGTTGATTATTTTGGAAATTTAATCCAACCTGTGTATGATTTTTATAATTACATAAAAACATTAAATATTAAACCTGTTTTAATCACAGCAAGAGAAGGTAATAATTACAATATAAATTGGACTGTTTCACAATTAAAAAATTTAAATATAAATGATTATTTATATGCTTTTTTTAAGAGTCCAAATGAATACAATATTGGAAAGTTTAAAGAGCTTTCAAGAAAAGTTTTTCATGATAAAGGATTTAATGTTTTGATGTCTATTGGAGATACCTTTTGGGATGTTGGAAATTATGGAGGAAAAAGTATTTTACTTAAATAATCTATTTCTCATTTTAAAATCTTGAGAAAATTTTTTTCTTCTTGCTTCTCTTTTTCTTTCCTCTTTTTCTTTTTCTTCTTCGGTTTCTCTTTCTTTTTCAATTGCTTTTTCAGTTTCTTCTTCATATTTTCTTTTTTTAGTACTTGGCCATATACCTTCTGATTCTAATTTTAATTCTGATCTTGTTGAAAATTTTGAAGTTTTTTCTTCACTTAATAATGGTTTTAATTTTTCACTAATTTTTTCTTCTTCACATAATAATTTATTAAAATTTTCTTCAAATTCTTGTAATGAATAAGACTTGTATTTTCCATAAAAAATAAACATTGCTTTATTATCAATTTCTCCAGAATAATTTATATATTGTACATCTGTCATTTTTATCTCATTAAATTCAATTTCACCTGGACCCAATGTTATTTCATTTTGACTTATTATTTTTCCATCTCTATCTTTTGATAAATCAAAAGAATCTTTTAATATTAAATAATTACTATCTTTAGGAACTTCAATTACATAAAGACAACAATAATTAGCTTCCGACCATTTGAGAGCAAAATCAAGATTCCAAGTAGTTGAAATTAAAGTTAGATATTTTTCTATAATAGATTTTCCTAATAATAAGTTATTTATTTTATCTTCTGGATTAAATGATTTAGATTCTCTTATTGAACGGTAAACATAAAAATTAGAATTTAACTTTGTCGATTGACTCATCAATTCAATAGCATCATATACATTATTTCTTACTTCTAAATAATTTCCTTTAGGTTCCACACATCCATTTTTTCCATAATCAAGCTTAAAATTATATGATGTAATTTTATTTGATAAATTAAAATATAATTTTTGTTTATCATTTTTCCAAAATATATACCAAAAGTCTTTAAGTTTTTCTCTCATATTACAATTTACAATATCTTTTAGTTCTTCGTAAGTCGTAGTTTTTGGTCTATTAAATTTAATACCTATTCTTTCCTCTAATTTATTTAAAAGTTTATTGATAGAATCTAAAGAATTAATAGAACCATATTCTAAAAAATTATCTATAACTTCTTTTTCATCTTTACTAAATTCAAAATCATAATATGCATCAAAAATTGTACTATGAATATCTTCAATTTTCTTTTTTAATTTTTGATAAGGTTCTGTAAAAGATTCTTTAAATTCATCAGATCTATCTTTTATTTTATAACCTGCAACGTCTTTACATTCTTTATCAAACTCAAAATTTTGAACATTTTCAAGAAGAATTTCCTTTCTTTTTAAACACCTCAAAAGAGATAACATATAGATTCCATCTTTAAATTCAAACATTATTTATATTTTTATAAATATAAATAAATTAAAAATTTATTTCTTTTTCAACTTATCCTTCTTTTTTCTTCTCTCTCCTTCGTCTTCAGATGAATCATCTCTCTTTTTATCTCTACCTTCTCTGCGATGTTTTTTGTCATTTCTATCGCTTTCGCTTTCACTTTCTTCATCTGAAGAAATATTATATTCATATTCTGTTCCAGAATCGTCAACTTGTTCATGTCCAGGTTCTGCTCTATCTTCAGCATCAATATCTTCTTCATCAATAAAGTCATCAATCTTACCTACACCAAGAGCCTTAAAACATTTTAAAATTTTCTTATCATTACTATCTCTCTTTGAAAGTCCTAAATCAATCTTCTTTAATTTACCATCAAATTTACGATGATACATTACAGAATTTAACTCAACTTTAGTCATTTCTTTAGCTGTTCTCTCAGATAAAAGGTGTTCTAAATCAATATCAAAAGTTGAAAGTTCATCCAGAATATAAAATTCAATAGATTCTAATTGTTTAGCAAGATATTTTAAAGCATCTTCATTACCATTATATTTAAGAAAATACATCCAACTTTCAAATTCCTTTCCATTGGTTTCCATTAAAACTGCATATTTGTTTTCCTCAGTAGACATTTTATTCAAATTTTATTTTTTTAAATATATCTAAAAAATTAAACAACAAATTATAATAAGATGGAAAAAATCCTTAATCTTAAAAAACTAATTAATAATATTAACAATGATAATAATCTTAAATGGTATACGATGTATAAGTTGACTAATGAATACTTAAATTTAAATGATATTGAACAAGCCGAAGAATGGGTTAATAAATCTTATAAATTAAATGATAAACGTTCTGAAAATCTTCATCTCCTTTTAAAATATTTTCGTGAAATTGGTAATCATAAAAAAGCTTTAGAATATTATAATTTAGGTAAAGATATTAAAAAACCTAATAAAGGTTTGAATATTGAAGAAAATGTTTATGATGATCTTTTTGATTATGAAAGCACTATTATTTGGTATTATCTTTTTGAAGATAAATTAGAAGGTCTTAAAAAATCAATAAATTACTTAAATAAATCAAAAACATTACACTATGAAAATGTTTTTAATAATTTAGAATATTATATTAAACCTTTGAAAAATAATTTTATAAATTTCAAAGAATTTAAATTTAATGAAATGGACGGATATTTTAATTCATCTTCATCTTTAATTAGATTTGATAAAGACCACTTTTTAATGAATATTAGATATCATAACTATTACATTAATCCTCAAGGTCATTATTTAAGCACTGAATACACTGATGGACAATATATTGTTAGAACTAAAAATCAATATGTTTTCTTAGACAATAATTATAATGTTATTTCACCTCAAACAAAGATGCCTGATGATTTAACTGATTTACCTAGAAATTCTTCCAGAATTAAAGGATTAGAAGATATGAGAATTCTTAAATGGAACAATAAAATTTATTATTCTTCAGCTTCTCCTGAATATTCTAATTATTTTAGAATTATTTTTGGTGAATATAATATTGTAAACAACTCTTATAATAATAATTTTATTATTAAATCTCCAGTTGAAAGTAATTGTGAAAAAAATTGGATTCCTTTTATTCATCATAATAAAATGCATTTTGTTTATAATTGGAGTCCATTACAAATTGGTGAAGTTAATTTTCTTAGTAAAGAACTACAACTAACATACAAATTTGATACACCTTCCTATTTTAAGAAATTACGAGGATCTGCCAATCCTTTCAAATATAAAAATTATTGGTATTGTTTAACTCATTCTGTTAAGCATACATCTCCAAGAAAATATTGGCATCAATTTGTTCTCTTAGATAGAGATACTTTAAAACCCAAAAAGTTTTCTTTACCATTTGTTTTTTGTAAAATGAATATTGAATACTGTTTATCCTTTAATATTGAAAATGATATTATAACTTTTGTTTTTTCAGAGTTTGATAAAAATACTTGTCTTTTAAGTATTTCTTTGAATGATTTACATCTTATCGATATTTAAATTTATATTAATCTGATATAAATTTAAACTCATTTTAGAATCCAAAAGGTCCAGGATTATAGGAATAAGTAGAAGCTGAGGTATTATAAGGTTTATACACACCATTACCTAAGTTATCACAAAGGCAAAGAGATTCCTTTGATTTGTTTTGAGAAATAACATAAATTAAAAGGCCAAGAGCAATTAAAGTAGAAATTAAACTAGTGACTACAAGTGAATTCATTTATTATAAGAAAAAAAAATTAATTATTGAACTTAAAAAAAATCCAGCCAGAAAAGTTGTTATTAATTTACTATCATGATAAAGTTTCTCTAAAGAATTATTTTTTTCATTATATTCTTCTTCACTTTTCATTCTATTAATAACTTTTTGTGTATCTTCTAAGAGAGTTTGATGTTCCTTTAAAAAATGATGTATATTTTCATATGATCTTTCAATATCTTTTTTAATTTCATCTTTTATATTTTCAAATTCTTTATTAGATAAAACTATAAATTCTTTTTCCATTTTTATTTTAAAATTGATTTAAATTTTAGAACAATTATTTAAATATAATAATGGACAAGTCTAAGAAAAAAATCGAATATAGTTCTTTGGATCAAAGAAGTCATGTGCTTCATCGTCCTGATATGTATATTGGTTCTGTTAAATCTCTTAAACAAGCTTGTTATACTGCTGATAAAGAGACTTATCATATCACTAAAAAAGAGATTAATTATAACCCTGGTTTAGATAGAATTTTTATTGAAGCTTTGTCTAATGCTATTGATAATGTTTGGAGAAGTGAAGAATTTGATGAAAAGTGTACTAAAATTAAAATTACTATTAATCCAGAAACTGGTGAAACTAGTGTTTGGAATGATGGCTTATCTATTCCAACTGAAAAAAATGAAAAAACTGGATTATATAATGTTGAAATGATTTTTGGTAATCTTTTAACAAGTTCAAATTATAATGACAAAGAAGAAAGAAAAACCTCGGGTAGAAATGGTCTAGGAATTAAATTATCGTCAATTTTCTCAAAATCATTCTGTGTTAAGACTGTAGATCCTAAAACTGAAAAAATGTATGAACAAACTTGGAGTGATAATATGTCTAAAAGAAGTGAACCTAAAATTAAAGTTTCCAAACTAAAAAATGGTTATACGGAAGTTTCCTGGACTCCTGATTTTGAAAAATTTGGTTGTGAAGGTTATTCCGAAGATATGTTAGCTATATATTATAAACATGTTATTGATTGTGCTATGATTACTAAAGTTAATGTTTATCTTAATGATATTAAAGTTCCAGTTAAAAATCTTCAAGAATATGCTCAACTTTATCTTAATGAAGAAGAAGAAGAAGATAATGATGAAGAAGATAAGAAGAAGAAAAAAGTTGATAATATTTTATCTATCATCCACGAAGGTTGTGAATTTGTTTTAACTCCTAATAAATTAAATGACTTTGATGCCATTTCTTTTGTTAATGGTGTAGAAACTTATGAAGGTGGTGTACATGTTGAAGCTTGGTCTAATGCCATCTTCAAACCAATTCTAGAAAAAATTAATGGAGCAGGTAAAAAAGGAACTCCTCAATTAACTTTAAAAGATGTAAAACAATTTTTTAGACTCTTCTTAAATTGTTCTCTTGTTAATCCTGAATTTACATCTCAAGAAAAAACTAAACTTTCTGCTCCTAATGTTAAAACAAAAATTGAAACTAAGCATATAACTAATATTATGAAGTGGGATGTAATTGAAAAAATTAAAGATATCATTCGTAGTAAAGAACTATTGGCATTAAAGAAAACAGAAAAGAAAAAAGGTTTTAAAAAGATTGAAGGATATGATCCTGCCAATAATGCTGGAGGTAAATGGAGTCAAGATTGTACTTTAATTCTTTGTGAAGGATTATCTGCCAAGACTTATGCTGTTATGGGTATTGAAGTTGGAGCTTACGGTAAGAAAGGTAGAGATTGGTATGGTATTTATCCTTTAAGAGGTAAAGTTTTAAATACTAGAAATGCCTCTACAACATCTATCTCAAAGAATCGTGAAATAACAGATATTATTCAAGCTCTCGGATTAAGATTTGGTGTAGATTATACTGATGATAAAAACTTTAACACTTTGAATTATGGAAAGTTGATGTTGTTGACAGATCAAGACGATGACGGAATTCATATTTCAGGTTTAATTATTAACATGTTTCATTCTCTTTTTCCATCTTTAATAAAGAGAGAAAAATCTTTTCTTATTACAATGAAAACTCCTCTGATTCGTATTTATCAAAAAAATAAAGATATTTGTTTTTATTCTATGAATGAATATAAAAAATATATTGAAGAAAAAGGAAAAGTTGAAGGAAGAGTTAAATATTTCAAAGGATTAGGTACTTCTAATGAAAAAGAAGTAAAAGATAGTTTTGGTAAGAAAATTGTTGAATATATTGAAGATGATAAAACAGATGAAAATATTAATAAAGTCTTTCATACCAAATTTAGTGATGTTAGAAAAACTTGGTTAGAATCTTATGATCCTAATAATATAGTTCTAGATAATGAAGATGATAATGTTAATAAGATGACTTATTCTGACTTTATGGACCATGAAATGATTAAATTTTCTATTGATGATTGTAAAAGAAGTATTCCTAATTTGATTGATGGTTTGAAAGAATCTCATCGTAAAATTTTGTATTCATGTTTTTTAAAAAATCTTAAACACTCTGGAAAAACATTAAAAGTTGCTCAACTAGCTGGTTTTGTAGCTGAAAAAACTAATTATCATCATGGTGAACAATGTTTATATGATACTATTACCAAGATGGCTCACGAATTTCCTGGAAGTAATAATATTCCTTTACTTTTTAGAGACGGACAATTTGGATGTAAAGCTATGGGTGGAAAGGATGCTGCAAGTGCCAGATATATCTTCACAAAATTAGAAGCATTAACAAGATTAATTTTCAGAGAAGAAGATGATATCCTTTTAGAAAGAATTCAAGATGATGGAGAATTAGTAGAACCTCGTTATTTTGTCCCTATTCTTCCTATGGTATTAGTAAATGGTATTACAGGAGGTATTGGAACTGGTTGGTCTTGTTCTATTCCTAATTTTAATCCTGATGATATTATTAAAGCCATTAAGATTTGGTTAGAGGAAAATACATTATTTGAAGATGATGAAAAAAGTATTTCTAAAATTGGTGAAATTCTTCCTTGGTATAGAGGTTTTACTGGAAAAGTTGAAAAAATTTCACCCAATAAGTTTGCTACTTATGGTCATGTTAAAGAAGAAAAACAAGGTGTACATATTGTTGATGAATTACCTATTGGATTGTGGACTGAAAAGTTTAAAGAAAATGTTGAGACATTATTAGAAGAAAAAGAAATAAAAAGTTATAAGAATTATTCAACATCTGATAAAATTAATTTTATCATTAATGAAAATAATAATGGTATTTCCTGTAATTTAGACACTCTTAAACTAAAAACTACTTTTACAACTACTAATATGGTTTTATTTTCTGAAAATGATACTATTAAAAAATATGATACTATTGATGAAATTATTGATAGTTTTTGTAAGGTTAGATTTGATTATTATATCAAGAGAAAGAAACATATCTTAAATGATTTAAAAGAAGTTTTAAAATATGCCAATAATAAATATAGATTTTTAAGTGAAGTGATGGATGAAAAATTAAAAGTCCATAAAAGAGACGAAAAAGACTTAATTAAAGATTTAGAATCGAGAGGATATGATAAGAAATTGACAAAGAAGGAAGAAAAAGAAGAAGATGATGAAGAAGAGAAAGATGAAAAAGGAAGTTATCGTTATCTTTTGGATTTGAAAATTAGAAGTTTTACTAAACAAAAATTAGAAGAATTAAAGAAGGAGATTGATGGATTAAATCAAAGAATTAAAGAAACTGAAAAGATTTCTGAAAAACAAATGTGGATTAATGATTTGAATGAATTTGAAGTGGGGTATCAAAAATGGTTAGATGAAATGAATAAAAAAGAAACTAAAGGTAAGAAAAAGGTTAAGAAGGATGATGAATAATTTAAAGACATAAATATAAATAAAATGTATAATTTATTTCATGGAGAAGTTCAACAAGGAAAAAATGTCGATCAAACTTTGAGAGAATATTTTGAAGATTTTAGTTATAAAGGAGTATTTTTTGATGTAGGAGCATATGAGCCTATCAATATTAGTAATAGTTATCATTTTGAAAAAAATGGATGGGATACTTATTGTTTTGAAGCAAATATAGAACGGATTGAAGAATTAAAATCTTTAAGAAAAAATGTATTTAATTATGCTATTGCAGATAAGAATATTGATAATATAACTTTTAATATTGTTTATACAGGGTATGGAGGTGGTAGTGGTACAGGTGGTCTTTCAGCCATAAATTTAGATCCTCTTTATTTACAAACTTTTGGTAGTCATCATGAAACTAAACAAATTAAAGTTCATCAAAGAACTTTAAATACTATTATAGAAACTGAATTAGATAAGATTAACAAAATTGATATTTTATCGATAGATGTTGAAGGAGGAGAATTAAATGTTTTAAAAGGTTTAGATTTAGTTAAATATTCCCCTCAAATTATATGTATTGAAAATGTTTTTAATAATCAAGATATAAATAAATATTTATTAGAAAATAATTATAGATTAGATAAACATATCGATTATAATCAGTATTATAAACTTTTATAAAATTAAAATATCTTTAAAAATATTTTAATTAATGTTTTTTAGTAAGTGAAGGTATTAATCCCTTTATAAATTTAGAATTATTGCTTTTTAAAAGGCCTATTTCAACTACTTTATCACCCATATAATTTAATTTGTCTGCTTCTGTCGTATCAGTACCATCATTATCTTCATCGTTATAATCAATGTTATCAAAGTATCTATCAGCACATTCTTGATATATCTCTCTAGTTCTCTGTTTTACAGGTTCGTTTATGATATGTGTAAGATGTTTGGCATTAATATCTTTTTGAACCTTTCCTTCTTCGTCTACAAAAATAAAATGATTTCTTGAAGGATCTGCACATTTGTAAAGAAATTTCTTTTCAGGAGTAATTAATATATTTTCAACAAAAAAATCTGCCAAACCTTCTTGACCTCTTAAAAGATGTTGTTCTTGAAATTTATCCTTCATAATGTCTAAAATTTTCTCTTGTGTTAAATTAAAAGGAACCATATTAACAGTTCTATTATCTATCATTCTATTATTTGAATTATTAGAATTATTATTGTTGTGATTAGTAGTTATAGTATTTGGTTTTTCAATAGCAATTGTAGCTAGTTCTTTAATTTGATTTTGTAAATCTTTTATTCTATTTTCAAGTTCTTTGTTTTGTTCTTTATATTCTTTATTTTTTTCTGTTAGGTAGTAAACTTGGTTTATTAAGTTTATTTTTTCTTTTTGATATGATTTCATTAAATTTTTAAATTCTACATCAAGTTTTTCTTTACATGTTATTAGATGCACTTGTAAACTATCTTTTCTTGTAAAACTTAAATTACAAAATTCACAGTTAAAATTTTCGATTTGACTTTGTTCTCTTAATTTTAAACAATATTTGGCAGTCTTTTGATGATAATTTAAATTACCTTTATTTGAAAATTCTTTATTACAAAATTCACAATTCATTTATTTATAAATTTATTTTTTAAATAAATTTCGTAAATTTCATAGAAATTTATGGAATTTCCCAATATTGGGAAATATTGGGAAATATTGGGAAATATTGGGAAATATTGAGTATTTTCAACACTTTTTTAATCTATCTTTAAGGTTGATTCTATCTATTAAAATCAACCTTAAAATTAACTTTCAAATTTTCCAACACACATTTTTGCAACAATTGTGTGTGTGTTGGACATTTTATAAGTATAAAAATTCATTTCTAAAAATTATTAAAATTGAATTTTTAATAATTTATAATTAAAAATAAATAAAATGGAATTTATAACTTTTAAAGAAAATAATAAAAAAGAAAACGAATCTTTTATCTTTTTTTTACAATACACTAATAATGAACAAGCTATTGAAAATCTTTCTTATTATATTGAAAAAGCTGATGCATCTGACTTAAATGGTGATTTTTCTTCTTTCGAAATAGACATTAAAAATAAAATATCCGAAAAATCTGTTTATGAACTTGAAAAAGTTAATATAGGAACTTTCGGTCCTTTATTTACTATTTGTAAAGGATTATTCACCTTTAATAAAGAATTATTTGATGAAATAGAAGAATCTGATTGGGCTTTAAAATTAGACTCACTTTATTATGCTTGTCGTATTACTGACCATTTTAAAATTATTAAAAATGATAATTCAAAAAGACTAAAAGATTTTCAAAATATTTTAACAGCTTGGATGAAAGATACAAATCAAAATGATATCTATCATATGATATTAAATTTAATTAATGAAAATCAATCATCAATTAACAATAAAGATCAAATCGAACACATACTTGAAAGAATGAATAATAATGATGAAACTAATGATATTGTTGAGGACTTTATTAATGGACCTATATACAAAGAATTAAGAAAAGAATTATCTTCACTTTAAAAATAAAATTGAATCTTTTTATAAACTTTAAAAAAGATTTAAGAAAGATGTCTCTAGAATCTATTGAACAAGTGAATATTATCTCTAAAGAAAATGAATCTTTTACAATCTCTAAAGAAGTATCACAATTATCCGAACTTTTTAAAAATATTCTTGAAGATTCAAAAGAAAATGAAATTTCTTTAAAAATTGTCTCTTCTCAATATCTCATTAAAGTTATAGAATTTATGAATTATTATTTTTCAAACCCTTTTGAAGAAATTCAAAAACCTTTGAAGTCTTCTAATTTAAAAGATTTTTTATCTGATTGGTATATCTCATTCTTAGATATTGATAATGATACTTTATTTGAACTAATCTCTGTCTCAAATTATTTAGATATTAAACCATTATTAGATTTAACATGTGCCAAAGTTGCAACGATGATTAAAGGAAAAGACACATCAGAAATTAGAGATACTTTTAGAATAACTCTTCAACCAGAAGAAGAAAAATTAATTGATAATAATTATTTTTAATAAATCTATCTAATTACATTATTATATAAAATAAGATGAATACTGATATCTTATTTTATATCTCCGATTTTTTAGACGACCAAAGTTCATTTAATCTTTTTTTAACTAACAAATACCATTCAAACCTTATCAAAAAATATCCTTCTAGATATACTATCAAAAAAGTTGTTAAAGATATCTCTAAACACAAAATTAAAAAATTATCCTATCTTCAAAATATACCAATCATCAATCTACCTAATTCCATAACTCATCTTTATCTTTCAGCTACTTTTAATCAACCTATCCATCATTTACCATCTAATCTAACTCATCTTTATTTTGGTCATCGTTTTAACGAAATTATTCATCACCTTCCATCATCAATTAAATATATTCATTTTGGACATCGTTATAATCAACCTCTTCCTAAATTACCTTCATCACTCCTTAATCTCTATTTTGGACATCACTTTAATCAACCTTTAAATGACTTACCTCCAATTCTAAAAAGATTATCTTTTGGATGGTCTTTTAATCAACCTTTAAAAGATTTACCTCTTTCTCTTGAAGTTCTTCTTTTAGGAAGATATTATTTTCATAAAAAAAATTTTCATCCATCACTTAAGGTTTTTACTTTGTAATTTATAAATATCTTCAAAAACTTCTTTCGCTTCTTTCTCTTCATCATAACTAATTTCTTCAACATGTTGTTCTTTATCTAAAGTTCCAATACCAAAGATAAAAAAACCATCATTACTAAAAGTATTATATTTAAATTCTAAAACTTTTTTATTTAATACAATTGACGAAACATGATTTAAATTAATTAATTTTTTAATACCATTTTGATAACATAATTTATAAATCATTTTATATAATAATGAAATCTCTAAATTTCATTATTTAAAAAGTTTAAATCTAAATATAAATGGACTCTAAACAAACATCTGTAGAAAATTTAAGAGAGAATGAAGTTATTGAGGGATTAACAAATTTTTCAATTCTTTCTGACGATGAAATTTATAAAAATATTTTTGATTTATCTCTTCCTTTGGAAGACCGTTTAAAACTTTTTAATCTTTATTTTCAAAAATATCCAACTGAAATTGCTAATATAACTAATAGATTAAATAGTATGTATGTTTTTAGTTATTCTAAAATTATTGAAGAATTTCTTTATCAAATTGTTCTTCAAACTTCAATTGATTTATATTTAAAACTGGAATCTTCTAAAGTTTTAACTTATAATTCTTCTAAAGGGTATGAAGCTCTTGATTATATTTGTTCTCTTAAAGATAAAAGTCTTGCCACTATTTGTAAAGTAGATGCTATTTCTAATCTTATAAAAAATAAGGACTACAAAGATAAAGCTTACGGTTATCTTTTAAATATTACAAATGATTACTCTTTAGAATGTCTCTATAGATATACAATTATTCTTTCACTTGATAGAGGTATTGAAAATGTTGATATTAAAAAAGATTTTATTAAAAGACTATCTATTCAATTTTTGAAAAATGAAGAAAACTTGATTACTGGAAGAATTTTGGCTTCTCAAAATTTATTAAGAAATTGTGAACCCGATATTGAACTTCGAAATTTTATTGAAAATAATTTATTGTCTTTTGGTAGAGATGAAAACTTAAATGAAAATGTAAGAGCGGATGCAGTAGATGTTCTTTTACAATTTGGTTCTGATGAGAGTAGACAAGAAGCCACAAGATTAATTATGTTATTAGGAACTAGAAATGGTGGAAGAACTATCTTTCAAAATAGTCAAAATGTTCATCATCGTTCTATTGAAGAAAGTGCCAACAAAATTCTTGAAGCTTTGAATGCAATTCAAAGTAAAAATAAAGAAAAAGTAGAAATAGATTTTGATTATGTTAGAAATCAAATTTTAGAAAACATTAAAGAAAAAAGCACAGAAATTAAAGAAAAGATTGAAATGTCTTTAACTAGAATCTTTTTGGATAGAGCAGTCTATTCTCAATATAATATGTCTTTGATACACATCTTAACAAAGATGTGGGCTTATATTGAAAATTCAGACTATTATGAAGATATGAAAGAAAGATTAATTGAAGAATTATATGATGCCAGTGAAGTTTGTTCAACAGGATATGCTTTTCGTATTGTAAACGTTCTTTCTGGTTATGGAGATCTTAATATTACAATTTCTTTTGAGGAACAAATTATTGGTAATTTAGAAGGAAGATTAAATGCTAAAGTTAGAGAAATTGAAGATGAAGATTATCAAAGTGATGTAATGAACGAAATGATTATAGATCCATCTCATTTTCATTCTCGTTCAAATTTCCTTAAATTTTTTAGAAATGTTATCTCTAAGATTAGAGAAGAAATGTATACCGAGTTTAAAGATTTTATGAGTGATACTGATTATGATATGTATTTTAGAAAAGCTTTAATTCATTACGAGGGATATAATTAATTTTTTTAATTTTTTTCTCATTAGTTAATAAAAATGGAAAAACTTATTTTGGGATTTTTTCTTGCCTTGGGTATTGTTTTATTAGTGCTTGGTGCTATCATTCTTTCTTCTTTTAATGAACTTAAAGATAATGCCAAACTTGATGATAGTCAAGCAGTCATCAAGAAAGATAGTACTAATCTTAAAAATTCAAGTGTTGGTGTTATTGTTATTGGTGTCATCTTCACTGTTATCGCTGGTTTTGGTCTTTTCCGTCATTCTGCTTCATCAACTCTTGCCTCTCCTGCTAAACAATCTTTTAGAAGATACTATTTTTAAATCTTTTGAATATAAATCATAATATATATTATCTAAAAAATTAATATATATTACAAATGAGAGTTTTAATTATTGGAACTTATCCTTCTCAAACTACAGGATATTCTAAAGTAGTTTATAATATTGCCAAACAAATGAGTCGATATCCTGATATTCGTTTAACTGTCTTTGGTATTCAAAAATTTAATGAGATAAATGATAATTATCGTTTAGATGTTCCAGATAATGTAGCACTTTGGAATGTGGTTAAAAATGATGAAAATGATTTTGGATTTGGTACTGGAAGTTTGAAAAATTTTGTTTTAGTAAATGATCCTGATGTGGTTATGGTTTATAATGATGCTGAAGTAATTAAAAAATATATCATGAATTTAAATATCATTAGACAAGATGAAGAAGCTAAAAGAATGAATATAAATTTTAAGATTGTAGCTTATCTTGACCAAGTTCATAAAACTCAAAATCCTGAAAGTATTCAGTATATCTCTCAAAATACAGAACATGTCTTTTGTTTTACTGAAGATTGGAGACAAAATTATCTTAGTTATCTTCGAATCCAAAAGGATTATCTTCCTGATTTTTATAAAGATAGATGTAGTGTAGTAAAACATGGTATTAAAGATATTTCTCAAATTAAAAACACAGATGTTGAAACTTGTAAAAATGAACTCAATTTTGAAAAAAATTCTTTTATTTTTGTAAATCTTAATCGTTTTGCCACTAAAAAAAGATTAGATATATCTGTAATCTCTTTTGTTAAATTTTTAAAGAAATGTAATCCTAAGAATGCCTATTTATATTTTCCAGCAATTAGTAACAAAGATAAAAATGCAGACATTTTAAGAAATATCTACAGACATGAACTAAAACTAAACGATTTAGAAGGTTTTGAAAATAATTTAGTTATTAGAACAGAGCCTTTATCAGATGAAGATATTGAAAAAATTTATATTGCAGCTGAAGTTGGTTTAAATAGTTGTGACGGTGAAGGTTTTGGATTATGCAATTATGAACATGCTGCTTTAGGTAGACCTCAAATAGTTACTAAAGTTGGAGGATTGGTAGATTATTTTAATGAAAATAATTCTATCCCTTGTGTTCCTAAATATAGAAGTTATACAGATGAAAATGAAATGAGTGAAGTTATTGACCCTGAAGATATGGCTAATGGTATGGTTAAATATTATCAAACTCGTTCTTTCTATAATAAACATTCAGTAATTCTAAAAGAAATTCCTAAAAAATATCGATGGGATATTGAGATTGATAAGATGGTGAAAGTTTGGAGAAGTGTTTAAATTAATTATTTAAAAATAATTAATTTTTAATTTACTAAATTTAATACATAATAAAATATACCGTTGATAACCACATATAAATCACACTTATAAACAATTCCATTATATATAACTTTAAATTCACTTATAGAAAGTGGATATTTATTAGCAATATATATTAGATGATTCACAGTCTCAGCGTCACTTATAATTGCACTCTCATAATTACATAATTGTTTCTTTTCATATACTGAATCAACAGGTTCGTTATTATTTTTAATTACAACTGTTCCATACACATTTTGTTCCTTATTTATTTCTAATAAATTCAAGCTAGAAGAAATCACTTTCGTAGATGAATCTCTAATGTTTTGTAAAAAAACATTAATAAAACTATCATATAAATTTTGATTAATGTCATTATTAGTTAAAATTAAATTTGAAGCACTCATTTATTTATATATATTTTTAATTATTTTTAACATTTCTTTCTAAAAGAGTCTAATATTTTTTAAACTTTTTAATCCCTTCTATCGGATATTCTTAATCAAATTATATATTTTTAATATATAATTTATTTTATTTGATTGTCTAATCCATAGAATGAAATTATCCCTTACTCCTGGAGTTTTTTGCTTGAGACCCTCCCCTTGATAAAAGCTAAAGGTTGAAGATACCTTTAGGATAATCAAGCAATTCTTTGTATTTCCAAAGTAGCATATACTTCATTAGCTTGTATATTAGTTGGTGTTCCTCCAATTACTGTAGGATTGGTACCACCAACTGCATTATTAATTTGGTGTTCTAGTCGTAAAACAGTAACACCAGTTATTGGTGCAACACCTGAAAGTTCTGAACTATAATTAAATAAGTTATTGATAATATAAGTTCCTTCGCCAAAAGCACTATTATCACTATTTCCAGTTATCCAGTTACCCAAACCAGCAGTTATATTGTTTATGAATAATTTTGATCTAACAGCTGTGGGATTATTTCCACCAACATTTCTCGTAACAGCATATAATGCTCTCGCTCTAAAAAAATAAGTTCCTGCTGTTGGAATAGTAAAAGTCCAGCCTATCCCACCTGATAAAGTTATACCTAGCGAATTAAATTGTGCTGTACTTAATTGTCTAAATGTTGGAGCTCCCAATGTAAATGTAACAGGACTATTAGCATTTAAAGCAGCCACTTCTTGTAAAACTGCTGCACCAAATGCAGGTGGACTACTGTATGAAACTTCATATGTACTAGGTTGATAATATAATACTTGTGGAAGAGTAACATTTCTAATAGGTGTAATATAAGTTGCACTGTTAGTAGTTGCCCATGTAGTACTTCCAGATGCATTCAGGAGAATAGTGTTATTAAAAGTTGAACCTGCAGAATTACCTATAGAAATAGAACTTGAAGCATTTGAAGCAACAGATGATATACCTATAGCTATTGAATTAGTTCCTTGATTTGTTTGTCCTGCTTGAAAACCTATAGCAACTGCATTTGAACCTTGTACAGTTTGTCCTGCTCCTATACCAATTGCTACTGCATTTACACCTTGACCACTTTGAGCTGCTGTAAAACCTATTGCTATCGCACCTGATCCTTGGCTGAATCTTCCTGTTGCTTGACCAATAGCAACTCCATTACTTCCTT
>Ga0247841_10001399_pt1 | contig 55216 bp, 47 predicted proteins | sample LaCruzMarch2015__2_FD_192410 | JGI IMG/M metagenome (GOLD analysis project Ga0247841, IMG submission 192410) | Freshwater microbial communities from meromictic Lake La Cruz, Castile-La Mancha, Spain - LaCruzMarch2015_18m | ecosystem: Environmental > Aquatic > Freshwater > Lake | place: Spain... | reverse complement strand
GAGGGCCTGCCTCCATCACTAGCACAGCACGGTCTGGGTCAACGATCTTCTACATCGTCACCCCTTTCCTTTCAGGACACACTACTGTGAGGGAAGATAAGGAATTCCGGCGGATCCTTATCTTCCCTCCGGCGACCGAGCCTGCGGAAGGCCGTACGCGACCCGACAGTCAAGGAATCCCTATCTTCCCCTTTGGCACTACCCCGCGCCGCGGTCGCCGCGGCCGCCCGCGCGCCCGCCCGGCGAGAAAGCCGGTGGCTTGAACCAGCGCTCTGTTCCCCTCGGCTTCCCTGGCGGCTTCGCCACCCGCGGCTGGTGAAGATGAGCGAGGCAACGCTGTGTTCTCAGGCGAGACGAGACGGTGGCGCCAACGTTGACGTTGGCGCTCCGCGGACGCGGCGGGCCGCCGGCGGGGGCATGGTCGAAAGCGGCCGAATCCGTTGACGGGACTCCCACCGCTACCGTTGGAAGTACCGTCAGCGGTACCGCCAACGGAATTCGGTCACACAGCACCTCTGCCGGGGGCGGCGACCACCCGCACGGCCTTCCGCGGCTGACGGAAGGACCAGGCCGCGCGGCCGCCGGAGCGGCGCCGCTTGAAGTGCAAGACGACGCGCGCGGGCAAGCGATCCGCGGCTGGTGAAGATGAGAGAGGAAGAGCTGTCTTCCCAGCGGGAATCGGCCTTTCCCTGACTTCCCCCCGGCAACCGAGCCTGCTGACGGCCGTGCATGGCGAGCAAGCTGAGGATGCGGCCTTCTCCACAGGGTCAGCGTCGGCCCCGCGGAGCGCTCCACGCCGCGAGAGCTGCCGGCCGCGAGAGTTGCCCGCCGGGAGCGCTGCCCGCCGGGAGAGCTGCCCGCCGGGAGAGCTGCCCGCCGGGAGAGCTGCCGGCTGTGCATCCGCCGGGCGCCCCATTCGTGGCTCACCGGCGCCTGAGTGACGGGGATGGTCATGTCAACCTGTATCACTCGGTCCTCGACATGCGCAGAGAGACCGGCAACGACTACCGTTGGCTCGATCTGATGTCGATGTGCCGGGGCCGCCTCTACACGATCGACCCGCGGGCCACGCTGGGCGACGTGTTCTACTTCTCGGCGCTGGCGACCCATCTGCAGAGAGAGCATGCGGACAAGTTGGAGCGCCAACATGCCTACTTGGCGGCGCTCTCAGCCTCCGGCGTCCATACGTGCCTGGGCAGGTTCAAGTCGCGGCGCATCGAATATCGCAGTGCCGACTGCTACGTGAAGCCGCGCCGGCACGAGGAGAAGGAGTCGGACGTCTCTATGGCGCTCAAGCTGGTGCAGTTGGCGGGCGATCCCACGTGCGCGGCGCTCGTGCTCGTCTCGGGGGATACCGACCTCGCGCCGGCCTTGCGCGCGGCCAGGAAGGTCGCGCCAAGCGAACCCGTTCACGTCATGTTCCCGTATCGACGGGTGAACCACGAACTGCGCAGCCTGGCCACGAAGGCATCCCGTCTCGGCGAGCCGGCCTACGCCGCGAGCCAGTTCCCCGCACGCGTCGAATCACGCAGTGGTGGGCGCAGCGTGCACCGGCCGCCGGAGTGGCACTAGAACAGCGTGGCGTGCCACGCAAGAAGGCCACGCCGTGATCTCTCTCGAAGAGGATCACCGGGAACGAGGTGGGAGGTCGAGCATGCGCGGGCCGTCAAGTGGATCGAGAGGGCTTTCCCGGCGTCACACGCCGGCGGCGGCGGCGGCAGTAGTCGTCCTCCTGCTGCTGGCGCCGCTCGTTCTGCTCGCCGGCTCGTGCGGGCAGAGCACGAAGACGATCGGCGTCTTCCAGTTTGGCCCCGACCCCGACACCGAGTCCGCGTATCAGGGCCTGGTCGAGGGCCTCGCGGAACAGGGGTACACGCTCGGCGAGAACCTGCAGATCGAGCGCCGCGACTGCGGCGGCGACGCAGCGACCATCGAGAGCACGGCCCGCGCCTTCGCCGCCGCCGAGCTGGACGCCGTAGTGCCGCTCACCACGCCGTGCCTCGTGGCCGCGGCGAAGTACGTCCGGGACAAGCCCGTCGTGTTCACGTCGGTGTACGACCCGATGGCGGCGGGCGTCGCCGCGTCCCCCGACGAGCACCCGCCCAACCTGACCGGCGTCTATTCGCCGCCGCCCGTCAGGCAGACCATCGACCTCATCATGGAGTGCCTGCCCGAGGTCGCGGTCATCGGGACCGTGTACAACCCCAGCGAGGCGAATTCGAACGCCGCCGTCGAGATCATGAAGGAGTACTGCGCCGCGAAGGGCATCCACCTCGCCACGCTGCAGGTGACGCGGCCCAAGGACGTCAAGAGCGCCCTCGAGGGCTTCCTCGGCGGCAGGCCTCAGGCGGGCGGTCCGGGCGACCCGCAGGCGCTCTACGTCACGGGGGACAACACCGTCATGGGAGTGTTCGACGACGTGGTCGCGGTCACCAGGCGGAACGAGATGCCGCTGTTCATCAACGACCCCGGGTTTGTCGCACAAGGGGCCGTGGCCGGCCTGGGCCCCGACTTCGCCAAGGCCGGTAGAGCCGGAGGCCGCCTGCTGGCTGAGGTGCTGGGCGGCCAGGATCCAGCCACGACCCCGCTGCAACTGGGTGCGGACACGCTCCTCTATGTGAACAGGGCGGCGGCCGCCGCCGTGGGAGTGCAGGCGCCGCAAGCCGTGCTCGAGCGCGCCGCCAAGGTGTTCTGACAGGCTCTTCGGGCTCCGCCGCGCGCAGGCGCGCGCCCGAGGACGCCGAACCTAATGCCGCGTCGCCGGTCTGCCGATACTCGCAGTGCGCCGCCGGCGCGATGGGATCGGCAAGCTTGAGCGGAGGTGCACCATGGCGACAGCGACCGGTCGGCCCGCCCCCACGGGGGGCGCCGACCCGGACTCCGCCAGATCGCAGAGCCGGTTCGTCGTCTTCGTGGCGACTCTGGCGGCGGTCGGCGGTTTTCTGTTCGGCTACGACACCGGGGTCATCTCCGGCGTCGTGGTGCTGGTCAAGGACCAGTGGCGCCTCTCCAGCGGCGCGCAGGAGGTCGTCGTCAGTGCGGTGCTCATCGGCGCCATGGCCGGAGCCGCCGCGGCCGGCAAGCTGGCCGACCATTTCGGCCGCCGCACAGTGATCATCGCGGCGGCGGCCGTCTTCTTCGTGGGCAGCATAGGCACCGGTCTCTCGCCGAGCATCGAGTGGCTCATCGCCGGCCGAGTGGTCATCGGCGTGGCGATCGGATTCGCTTCGTGCGTGGTGCCTCTCTACATCTCCGAGATCGCGCCGGCGGAGCATCGCGGCAAGCTGGTATCACTCAACCAGTTGGCGATCACCATCGGCATCCTGGGCTCGTACGGCATCGACCGCGCCTTCGCCGACGTGAACAACGGTTGGCGCTACATGTTCCTCTGCGGCGTCATCCCGGCGCTGCTGCTGGGCATCGGCATGCTGTTCGTCCCCGAGTCGCCGCGCTGGCTGGTGGGCCGCGGCCTTGTTGACAAGGCGCGCGCCGTGCTGGTGCGCGCCGTGGGCCCGAGCAAGGCCGACACGGAGCTGGCGACGCTGCAGGCGGCGATCGCCGGCGCCCCGAGCGGCGGCCTCCGCGAGCTGCTCGTTCCGTGGCTGCGGCCGGCGCTGATCATCGGCGTGGGCCTCATGTTCTTTCAGCAGTTCACCGGCATCAACACGGTGATCTACTACGCGCCGACGATCTTCGAGATGGCGGGCTTCGATTCGGCCTCCGCCGCCATCTCCGCCACCGTGATCGTCGGCGTGGTCAACGTGCTGTTCACCGTGGTCTCGCTGTGGCTCATCGACCGGGCGGGACGCAAGCCGCTGCTGTACGTGGGGCTGGCGGGCATGACGCTCAGTCTGACCGTGCTCGGCGTGGCCTTCGCGGCGCAGGCGTCCCTCGGCGCCCTGGCCAAGTGGGTCGCCGTGGGCAGCCTGATGGCCTACGTGGCCGCGTTCGCCATCAGCCTGGGTCCGATCGCCTGGCTGATCATGTCGGAGATCTATCCACTCAACGTGCGCGGCACGGCCATGGGCATCGCCACGTTCTCCAACTGGGCGTTCAACTTCATCGTCGCCATGACCTTCCTGTCGCTGATCGACGGCCTCGGCCGCGCGGGCGCCTTCTGGCTCTATGCCGCGCTCGGCGTGGCGGGCCTTGTGTTCGTGCGCCTGTACGTGCCCGAGACCAAGGGCGTCACGCTGGAGAACATCGAGGCGCACTGGCGCGCCGGCGGCCGGCCGATCGACCTGGGCCGCACGCCTCCGCCATGACCTGATGCGACGGCGACCGAGAGGGGGAGGGATGATCCATGGTCGATGACGGCGGGAGGCGGCGGGCGCCCGCACGGTATCTGGAAGACCCTCGCGTCGTGCTGACCCTCGACGCCGGCGGCACCAACCTGGTGTTCTGCGCCGTGCAGGGCGAGCGTGAGATCGTGCCGCCGGTCACGCTCTCCGCGCGGGCGGACACCATCGACGAGTTCCTGGAACTGCTCGTCACCGGCTTTCGCCGCGTGCGCGACCAGGCGCCGGCGGACGCCGGCGCGCGCGCGGTCGACCAGGCGCCGGCGGCTACGGGCGTGCGCGGAGCCGCGCCGGCGCCCGCCGGGCCCGTGGCGATCAGCTTCGCCTTCCCCGGGCCGGCCGACTACGGGCGCGGCATCATCGGCGACCTCGTCAACCTGCCGGCGTTTCGCGGCGGCGTGCCGCTGGGTCCGGCGCTGGAGGACGCGTTCGGGGTGCCGGTGTTCATCAGCAACGACGGCGATCTGTTCGCTCTCGGCGAGTCGATCGCCGGCTTTCTGCCACACGTCAACGGTCTGCTCGAAGAGGCGGGGAGCCCGCGGCGCTACCGCAACCTGCTGGGCGTCACGTTCGGCACCGGGTTCGGGGCCGGGATCGTGAGCGATGGCCGCTTGCACGAGGGCGACAACTCCGCCGCCGGCGAGATCAATCGCTTCCGCAACCGTCTCGTCCCGGCCTGGACGGTGGAGGAGAACGTCTCCATCAGGGGCGTGCGCCGCGTGTACGCGCGCGAGAGCGGCGTGGAGAGGAGCGCCTGCCCGACTCCCGAGGAGATCTACGAGATAGGGCTGGGGCGGCGGGAGGGCGATCGGCCTGCCGCCGTGCGCGCCTTCGAGGAGCTGGCCATGGTGGCCGGCGACGCGCTCGCCGCCGCGAGCTCCCTGGTCGATGGGCTGGTGGTCATCGGCGGCGGGCTCGCTCACGGGCGCCGCCTCTTCATCAAGGCACTGGTGCGCGAGATGAACGCCCCCTACGACGCGGCCGACGGCGGCTTTGTGCCGCGCTTCGAGAGCCGCGCCTACGATCTCGAGGACCCCACGGACCTGGCCGCCTTCTTGCGCGGCGATGTGCGCGAGCTGGCGGTCCCGCGCTCCTCGCGCACCGTCCTGTACGACGCCGCCAAGGCGGTCGCCGTGGGCGTCACCCATCTGGGCACGGCGCGAGCGGTATCCGTCGGGGCGTACACGCTCGCGCTGACGCGCATCGACGGGGCCTGAGCCCGCCGCGAGAAGGCGGACATGGGGCGCCGCAGCCGCCGGAGCCGCCGGAGCCGCCGCGGCGGGGTAGTACCGCGAGGGAAGATAAGGAATCCCGGCGAATCCTTATCTTCCCTCTGGCGAGCGAGCCTGCGAACGGCCGTGCGCGACCCGACAGTCAAGGAATCCTTGTCTTCCCTTTTCGCACTACCCCGCGTCGCGGCCGCCGGGGAGCCGGCCGAGGGCGCAAGGCCGGGGTGCAGGGGTGAGGGACGCTGTCGGGCGCCGCGACATCGATGGCCGGCGCGTTGAACGCCGGCGTCGCCGACCGCTCCGCGGCGGCGGCCGGCGTGCTACTCGGCGTCAAAGAAGTCGATGCCCTCGACGGTCGGCTTCCTGGCGGCGACGGTGCGTAACCGCCGGCTGACCGCCTCGGCGTCGAAGACGTCGGGGTCGAAGGTGCGCGACTCGTAGACATCCTGGTACCAGCCGGCCAGCTCCTCGTGCTCCGGATGGCGCGGATCGGCCAGGGCTTCCAGGAAGAATGTGTAGTCGTAGGCGCCGCCGACATCCTCCGGAGGGCAGGCGCGCGCGCCGTCCAGGCAGCGCGGGTAGAGGACGCCCACCGCGGCATCTTCGACGGCATCGACGCGCACATCGTGAAGCCATTCGTCACCGAAGTCGTAGGTGTAGATCAGCTCCCTGTGGCCGTCGGCGAGCGCGTCCGCCAGGGTCAGCTCCCACTCATCCTCGACCTCGGGGCCGTCGCCGTCGTTCAGCTCCGCAGCGCCGACCAGCCGGTCGCCGAAGCCGAACTCGTGCAGGTGGCAGTCCTCCCAGCCCATGGCGGCATTGAGAAAAGCGTGAAGCTGCGCGAAGGTCGCGCTCGCCGGCACTTCGATCTGCCGCCGCACGGCGGGCTTGGTCTCCCTCAGGGTGACGGTGAGGCGCGCGATGCGGCCTGCGCCCGCCCCAGCCGCGCGGGTGTCCGGGAGCAGGCGCAGCTGGGGGTAGCCGGCGGTCGGCGGCGGCGCCTCAGCGAGCGGCGGCGTTCGGGTCGGCGGCGGCGCCTCAGCGAGCGGCGGTGTTCGGGTCGGCGGCGGCGCCTCAGCGAGCGGCGCAAGGCCGCCGGCCAGATCGGCCCAGCCGTCCACGGCGTCGTCGCCCACGCCGTCATCGCGTGGCGCGACGCCCCGCAGAGCACGGCCGAGCCGCCAGGCTCCATGCGCTGCCTCCTGCGCGCGGCGCATCGCCATGCTCTCCGGGACCAGCTCGTTCTCGGCGCACCAGCAGGCGAAGTCCGCCGCCATGGCGGCGGCGAACATCGATGGGCCCGGCTTGTCCGGGAGCTCCGCCGCGCGCATGCTCTCGACGAACGTCGGGGCCGAGGCGACGGCCTGCAGCGCGCTCACCTGCGCCCAGCGCGCTGCCTTCGCCTTGCCGGGCTTCCTGCCCCGCGGGGCGGCCGCGGCGCTGCCGAGGAACGCCGACCAGGCCTGCACCAGCAGGCGGATGTCTGGGCCGGCGTCGTCCACCAGCGGTGAGGCGCCGTCGGACAGGTAGCGCTTGAAGGCGGCGGTGGCCGTAACGTGCTCCGTGGGCACGAAGGCCGCCCACTCGGCCTCATCCTCCGCCGCTCCATCCCGCTCCACGGCGCCCAGCGCGAAGGTGAGCGCCTCGGCGAAGAGGGGCGTCGCCGTCCACCTCGTCTCCAGGCCCCAATCGCGCGCCAGGCTGAAGGGTTCGGCCTCTTCGCTCGCGACCTCGGTGAGCAGCCCGAACGCCTCGAGCGGCTCCAGGATGACGGATGCCACGATGTGAGGGAACCGCGGGATGCGCCAACCGAGCGGCGCGGCTTCCCACATGCCCCACTGCAGCTCGTCGCGAGCGACCACGCGGGCGATCTCCCTGGTGGTGGCGCCGGCGGACTCGGCGGCGGGCCGGGCGGCGGCGGTCTCGCCGCCTCCTCCCGTAATCGGGGCGGACTCGCCGGCGGACCGGGCGCCGGCGAGCTCGCCGGCGGGCCGGGCGGCGGCGGTCTCGCCGCCGCCTCTCGCCAGCTCGCCGATGACCCACAGCGAGAAGACGATGCGCGCCTGCACCTCGGGGTCATCCTGCCAGCGGAAGCCGTAGAACATGTTGAACCTGCCGAAGTACGTGCGCAGGAGCAGGGCGAAGAGCCGGCCCGCCTGCTCCGCGGCGAGCATCCGCGAGCCCCGCTGCGTGATGGAGAACCGGCCGTGACGCTTCTTCAGGAGACCGGCCAATCCCAGCACAACGCGCAGCTCGTTGAGGTCGGGGACCTCCTCCTCGTTGTAGAAGGCTCTGTCTCCGTGGCCGAAACGCTGGAGCTGCAGGGGCTTCCAGCTCATCTCTTCCAGCATGCGCGCGACGAACGCCCGCGGAAGGTTGCCGCGCGACTGGGTGGCGGTCACGGGGCCGTCGGCGAGGGCGCTCAGGAGCACCCGGGCGTTGGTGAGCAGGCGCGCGCCGGCAAGCCGCTCCAGCGTCAGCGAGTCGTCGATGCGCAGCACGCCGTCCTCGGCGAGGACGTCGGCGTGCCAGAGGCGCATCTCCTGAGCGGAGCTCAAGCTGGAGAAGGGATCGGGCCGAATGCCGTAAAGCTCGTCAGTCATGAGGTCGCCTCTGCGCTCGTCGTGCCCTGTGGGCCGATGGTTGACGTTGGCTCAGATGGTACCTGCTCACGCCGGCGCCGCCCAGCCCGTCTTCGCCACCTGAGCGGCGGGTCGTCCGCGCGATCCCCTCCGTCCCGGCGCGGTGATAGTGTCCCCTGAATGCCGTAGAATCGCCGGCAGCCGGAGGCGGCGCCTTGTCGGCGCTGAGGGAGCGAATCCGTCTCAGCCGCCGCTGTCTTCAGCAGACGGGCGGCTGCGCACGTCGAGCAGGGCCTCATCGAGGCCGAATCGGAGGAGGAGTCGCACGTGGCGGATGGCCCAGTCCTTGAGAGAGCCTGCGAAGAGACGCAACGTCGCATCGAGACGGCGATCAAGTCAGTCGCCAAGCTGACGAGCGGGCTCAAAGCCGGCCAGAAAGCGGCTCGCGTCGGCGACCTGAACGCGCTGCACAAGGCCCTCGCGGAGCTCGAAGGCCACCTGCAGGTGGCGCGCACCGAGACCCTGAGCGCCGGGCGGTCGTGGGGCCTCTCGGAAGAAGAGGAAGCCGCCTACTTCGCCGGCGGCGGTTTCACCGCGGAAGTCGTCGCCGACGCCGCGGCCGGCGGCCTGCAGGCGAGCGTCGAAGAGGGCACGATCGTCTGCTACCCGAGCCTCGTCAAGGTGGACGCCTCCAGGCGCTGCGTCTTCATCGATCGCAAGCCGTATCGCAGCGTGCGGCCGTCGGCCCTCGTGGCGCATCTCCAGGCCGTCCAGGCGCGGCCGCCACGATTCAAGGCGGCGCAGTTCCTCGAGTCGCTCTACGTTGCGTGGGACCACGCGCGGCACCTGCGCGCCAGCGGTCGCAAGCCCGGACCCGATGTGCGCGTCGACCATGTGTACGCGGCGCTCACCATCGCTCCCGGGAGTACCAGGGAGTACTCGAAGCCCGAATTCGGCCGCGATCTCTATCTTCTGGAGCAGAGCGCCGAGCGCGTGACTCGCAAGGGCGCGCGCGTCCACTTCGGCCGGAGCACGGGCACCAAGTCGGCGTCGGGCATGATCACCGTCGTCGGTGAAGACGGGCGCCGGGTCGACTACACCTCGATAGGCTTCGAGGTCTGACGCCATGACCCCGCAGATCGACGCCGCGGACTACGCCGCCTTTCTCGCCGAGGCCTACCTCTCGAGCTTCATCCGCGACGGAGGCGCCGCGGTCAAGTTCGCCGTGGGCGCCGACGCCGCGGTGCTCGACGGCTTCGGACGAGACCTCAAGGACGGCGGCGAGAGCCTCGGCTTCACGTGCGTCCGTGTCGCCGCCGCGCAGACCAGGATCAGCATGATCCAGCAGGTCTTCTTCGCGGTCGCCGCACAGATCGACTGGCGCGCATCGGCGGACCGCGTGAACGCCGCGCTCGCCTCCGAGCTGTACCTGACGCCCGCGGGGACCATGACCATAACGAAGCTCGCCGCAGCCAACGAGGTCGATCAGAACATCGTTCGGCGAGAGATGCAGAAGCACCTCACCAGGAGTGTCATCAAGAACTACGCGCTGGCCAGGGACTTCCGTGTGGCCATGGCCCAGCTCTGCCTGGCGCAACTGGACGACGATGCGCTCGGAATGCAGAGCTGCGCCTCCATCCTCGATTGGCTCAGGGGCGACCTGCGGCTCATCAGCGCGGTCAAGCCCCTGCAGATCTACCAGAGGATCGGACGTCATAACGCGAGGGCCATGCTCGTCTCGACGGCGCGCTGGATCCGCCACACCGGAGGGTCCGGCCTCGTCGTCAACCTCGATCTGCGCGCCCTCGCCGCCACGCACCGGCGCGACGTTCCCGAGGGCGAGATCTACTACACCCCGGCAGCCCTGTGGGATTCCTACGAGGTGCTCCGCCAGTTCATCGACGCGACCGACGAGATGGAGGGTCTTCTGGTCGTCGTCTCCGCCCCCGAGGCGCTGCTCGACGACTTCAGCAATCGCAGCCTGCAGAAGTACAGGGCGCTGAGAAACCGGATCTGGGACGACGTTCGCGACCGCAGCTATCCAGACCCGTACGCTCCCATGGTACGCCTTGCGGCGCTGCAGGGGGGTGCGGCATGAACGTGCGGGTCTCCGCCCGCCGAGCCATCGAGGCGCTGCGCGCCGGCGTCCCGAACCGGGACGCCGTCAGCGCCCTGGGCTGCTCGGCTCAGGAGATCCTCGGCATCTTCGACGCGCGACTCGCGGAGCTGCGCGGCAGCGTCGCCGGCGATCGGCAGCCGCGCGGCATGCTGATCGCCGCCGACTTCGGCGGCGGCAAGTCCCACGTGCTCGAGTACCTCAGCCACAAGGCGCGCCAGGAGAACTTCGCCGTCAGCAAGGTCGTCATCTCGAAGGAGACCCAGCTGTTCGACCCGCTCAAGGTGTTTCGCGCGGCCATCGACAGCCTGGTCTGCGAGAACGTCGTCGGCGACGCCCTGCGCGACATCGCCGTCAGCCGGCTGAGCACCCAGAGCCCGCAGTTCGCCGCGCTCAGCCTCTGGTTGCAGGGCTCCGCGCTGAACTCCCGTTTCGCGGCCACGACCTGGCTCTTCGAGCAGGCGGGAGCGGATACCGAGATGCAGGATGAGCTGGTCGGGTTCTGGGAGGGCGGCGCCATCCAGGTGGGTCACCTGCGTCAGGGCCTTCGCCAGACCGGCGACGCAAAACGGTTCGCCCTTGAGAAGATCGCCATCAAAGACCTGGCCCGTCAGCGCTTCGCGTTCATGGCCAGGCTGCTGCGCGCCTCCGGCTACGACGGCTGGGTGATCCTCCTCGACGAGCTCGAGCTGATGGGGCGGTACACCGTGCTCCAGCGAGGCAGAGCCTACGCGGAGCTGGCCCGCCTGCTCGGCCTTGCGGACGATCACGCCGTCCCGGGCCTCCTCACTGTCGGCGCGGTCACCCCCGACTACGCCTCGGCGGTCATCGACGAAAAGGACGACCGCAACCAGATCGGCTTCCGCTTCCGCTTGCGCGGCGACCCGGAGAGCGACCTGACGGCCGCTCTCGCCGAGGCTGCCATGGACGCCATCGACCGCGAGCTCCTGCGGCTGCGCGAGCCGTCGCAGGACGACCTCGAGGAGGTGCTCGCGACGCTCTCGGTCATCTATGCCACGGCGTACGACTGTGCGCCCGCGACGCTCGACGCCTCGCTCAAGACGGGCCAGCAGATGCGCGAGTATGTACGCTCGTGGATCACCACCTGGGACCTCAACCGCGTGGCGCCGGCCTACGAGCCCGAGATCGAGGTGCAGCACATCACCGACGACTACGCCGAAGACGCCCTGCTCGAGAAGGCCGTCGCGGAAGACGAGCCCGGCGACCAGGCGGCCGCGCCGTGAGCATCCCTTTTCGTGCCGGCGCCGCCGGCGACGCCCACACGGCAGGATTTCTGAGGGTGATCCGCGACGCGGCCGGAGGTTACGACGGCGCGCTCTTTGTGATGGATCCCAGCGGCGAGCCCGTGGAGTTCGTCTACTCCAGGGTCGAAACGCCGCGCACGGTCCTCTGGAGACCACAGGACCTCCGGCGGCGCGCGGCGCGCGAGCTGACCAGTGCGCTCTTCAGCGTTGCCACCTCACGTCCGCTGATCGTCTTCGCCAAGGCCGACGAGGTCGATCCGGGGTTCTTCGCCGGCGAGCTCCAGACGCCCATCGCGACCTGCAGGGTGGCCGCTCAGCTGGCCGCGGCGAGCACCGGCGCCGACGAGCAGGGCGAGGACGTCGACGCCGCCGAGCTGCACCTTCTCTGGTCGTCGGGGCGCCCTGCGGACGGCTCTCCCGAGCGCCTGCTGGTCGACAGGCTGAGGTTGGCCGGTCTGCTGGCGGAGCCCTTCGAGAGAGCCGCAGACGGGCTCCGCGAGGCGCGCGGCGACGACGTGAGCGGGCTTGGGGCTGTTCAGTAGAAGGGCCGTGCCGGCGGCGCCGCGGCGCCTGAGCCTGCCGGCTCTGCGGCCCGCCGCTGCCGCCCGCAGCGCACTCGGGCCGGACGTTCACCCGGTCCAGGCCACGGACTCGTCGGTACTCACCGCAGCCTGTCGGCGCGTGGCCGTGCGACTCGTATCGTCGCCGCCGTGCGCCCTGCGGCTCGGCGCCACCCTCGAGCCGCGGTCCTCAGCGGGTGTCCGCGCGGCGCGCCCCGCAGGGCCGGGCATCATGGCGGGCAACCGCCTACCACAGGCCGTCGCTCGCGGGCCTTCGCTGCGCGAGCGCCTGCGCCTCCTCCTGGCGCCACCCGTGGAGCTGCTGTTTCCCTCCGGATCCTCGGTCCTCGATTGGCCCGGCGACCTCCTGCCCTTCCAACTGGACGGGGTCCGGGTGCTCGTCTCCAGATCCGAGGTGCTGCTCGCCGACGACATGGGCCTCGGCAAGACGGTCCAGGCCATCGCCGCGCTGCGCCTGCTCTTCCATGCGGGGGCCATCGAGTCGGCCCTCATCGTCGCCCCCGCGAGCCTCGTCTATCAGTGGCGCGGCGAGATCAAGAAGTGGGCGCCGGAGCTGCGCGTGAGCACGGTCAGGGGACCTGCCCAGCAGCGCGCCATGGCGTGGGCCTACCCGGCGCACGTCTTTGTGACCACCTACGAGTCGCTGCGCTCAGACCTCACGCACGACCGCGACTGCGGCCCGCGGCGCACGACCTGGGGAGTCGCGATTCTCGACGAAGCGCAGAAGATCAAGAATCGTGCGACCTCCGTCAGCGCCGCCTGCAAGGCGCTGCCCCGGCGGCGCTCCTGGGCGCTCACGGGCACGCCGCTCGAGAACTCCATCGACGACCTCGCCTCGATCATGGAGTTTCTGCAGCCCAACGAGGCGGGCGATCCGGTCGCGCCGCTGGCCGTCGATGGGAGTCTTCTCGAGCGGCACCGCGAGCTGCAGTTGCGGCGGCGCAAGCTGGACGTGCTCCCCGAGCTGCCGCCCAAGCGCTTGCACAGCGTGCTGCTCGATCTCACGGCCGCCCAGCGCACGGCCTACGACAAAGCCGAGCAGCAGGGCGTTGTCGAACTGCGCGCGCGCGGCGAGACCATCAGTATCACGCACGTTCTGAGCCTGATCACCCGCCTCAAGCAGATCTGCAACTTCTGCCCGGAGTCTGGGGAGTCGGCCAAGCTCATCGATCTCCGGGAACGCCTGGAGGTGCTGCGCGCCGAGGATCACCGCATGCTCGTCTTCTCGCAGTTCACCGACGCGTCGTTTGGCGTCGCGGCCATCGCCCGCGGTCTGTCGCAGTTCGCCCCCCTGACCTACACGGGGGCGATGACCCAGGAGGAGCGCCATAGCACCGTGGGTCGCTTCAAGGCCGACTCACGCCACGGCGCCCTGATCCTCTCGCTGAAGGCCGGGGGCCAGGGTCTCAACCTGCAGGAGGCGTCCTACGTGGCGCACTTCGACCGCTGGTGGAACCCGGCCAGCGAGAAGCAGGCCGAGGACCGCAGCCACCGCATGGGCCAGACGTCGGCCATCGACGTGTACACCTACACGTGCGCAGGCACCATCGAGGAGCGCATCGCCAGTCTGCTCGAGGCCAAGCAGCAGCTGTTCGACACGGTCGTCGACCAGGTCTGCATGGATCTGGAGGCCGTCCTGTCGGTGCAGGAGCTCTTCGGCCTGTTCGGGCTGAAGCCGCCACAGAAGGCCGCGGCGCGAGGCCCGCGCGCCCGGTCGCCCGAGTACGCCGACATGACCAGGCGCGAGCTCAAGGTGTTCGCCGAAGGGCTGTTCCGCGATCTCGGGTACGAGACCGAGCAGACTCGGGAGCCCCGGGATGACGGCGTCGACGTGATCGCCCGTCGGGACGATGCCGTGGGCCATACGACCACCCTGTACATCCAGTGTGCAAATCAGGGCGCGCCGCTCGACGTGGATGCGGTCACGGCGATCGCCGGCGTGGTCCCCGCGGACGATGTGGGCGGGCGGGCGGCGCTGGTCTGCCCCGCGGGGTTCTCGGCGGACGCGGCGCGACTCGCGGGGCAGCGCGGCGTGCAGCTCTTCGACAGTGGTCGGCTGGCGGAGCTGCCGGCGCGCACGTCCGCCGCTCGGCCTCACGGGCCTGCGGGGTCGTGAGTGACGCCGGCGCCCGCGGACGCTGAGGGCCACGAGCGCCTGAGCTGCACTCGTCTGTTGCACCGCGAGTGCGCTTCGTGCATTCTGGATGCACGATGAGCGACAAGAACGTAACAAGCAAGACACTCGGCCGAGAGGCCGCCGGTCTCGTCGTCGCGCTGCACGAGCGTGGCACGCCCGTGTTCAGGCTCGCTGACGTCGAGGCTCTGGCGGGGCTGTCGCCGGCATCGGCGCGTAGCTTCGCTCGCACGCTCGTCGACCGGGGCGTTGCGGCTCGGCTCACGCCGGGGCTGTTCGGCTTGGTGCCCTTCGAGCTGGGCGCCGAGCGTCGGTATCTCGGCGAGCCGCTGGTCGTGGCGCGCGAGCTCATGGCCGGGCACGACTACTACGTCTCGCACGGCGCCGCCATGGGGCGCCATCACATGCTCACGCAGCCGCAACTCGTGGTCACGGTATCCACGCCGTCTCCGCGCCGCTCGCTCACGATCATGGGCAGTGAATTCCGTTTCGTGCGTTGTCCGCGGCGCTGGATGTGGGGCTACGGGCCGATGTGGGTGACCAGGCAGGAACGCGTCGCGGTCAGCGATCTGGAGCGCACGATCATCGACGGACTGCGCCTGCCGGCCTACTGCGGTGGCGTCAGCGAGGTCGCCAAGGGGCTCTGGCTGCGCCGCGCCGACATCGATGTGGCTCGCCTCATCGACTATGCTCTTCGTCTCAACGTGGGCGCCGTCGTGCGCCGCCTCGGCTTCCTGCTCGAGCTCTATGATGTGGGCGGCCCTGCCCGACTCGACAGGCTGCGGGACACGCTGACTGCCACCTACGCGCGCCTGGACCCACTTCTGCCGGCAGAAGGGCGTCATCTGCGCAGGTGGAGGTTGCGGCTCAACCTCGCGCCCGATGAGCTGCGCGCCGTCATCGCCACCTGATCGCCGGTAGTCTGCTTGATCCCCTCGCGTAGCCTCTCCATACTCGCCGATCGCCTCGCCGCCGGCGGTGGCCGACGCGTTCGCACGGCCGATCGCGGATCCGCGGCCGAGCTCCCAGCCGGCCGGGGGGCGCATCTCGACGCGCTGGGTGACCGCAGCGGCCGCACATCCGTCCCGGCGGCCGCGTAGAATCCCTCTCGTGTGCGGGGCGCCCTCGTCCGGTCGCTGTCCCATCTGCAACGGAGGCATGAGTCGTGAACGTAGTCCTCACCTGGGTGCTCCTCGGCCTCACGGCGCTCAACGCCGTGCTGCTCGTCGCGCTCCTGGCGCGGTCGGCGCGCGGCGCGCGGGGCCGCGCCGACCCGCTGCGCGACGAGCTGCGCATGGGGCGAGAAGAGTCCGGCCGTGCGGCGCGCGAGTCCCGCGAGGAGCTCGCGCGCGGTCTCGCAGCCGCCAACGAAACGCTGGCGGCCACGCTCAAGAACATGAGCGAGGTCCAGCGCGCCCAGCTCGACGGCCTGTCGCGCAGCCTCAAGGAGCTCAGCGAGTCCAATCAGACCTCGCTCGACCGCATCCGCACGACCATGGATGCTCGCGTCCGCGAGCTGCAGGACGGCAACGAGAAGAAGCTCGACGAGATGCGCAAGACGGTCGACGAGAAGCTCCACATCACCCTCGAGAGGCGTCTCGGTGAGTCGTTCAAGCTGGTCGGCGACCAGCTCGAATCCGTGCAGAAGGGCCTCGGGGAGATGCAGAGCCTCGCCACCGGCGTGGGCGATCTCAAGCGCGTGCTCACCAACGTGAAGGCGCGCGGCACGTGGGCCGAGGTGCAGCTGGGCGCCTTGCTGGACGAGATCCTCGCGCCCGGGCAGTTCGAGAAGAACGTCCACGTCGAGGCCGGCGCCCCCGAGGTCGTCGAGTACGCCATCCGCCTGCCGGGCGCAAAGGACGAGCCCGGGAGCTGCGTGTGGCTGCCCATCGACTCCAAGCTCCCGCAGGAGGACTACATCCGCATCCAGGACGCCGCCGATCTCGGCGACCGCGAGGCCACGCAGCGCGCCACCGAAGCCCTGGCGCGCGCCATCCGCCTGGCCGCCCAGGACATCCACCGCAAGTACGTCAAGCCGCCGCACACCACCGACTTCGCAGTCATGTTTCTGGCCACCGAGGGGCTGTACGCCGAGGTCGTCCGCCAGCCGGCGCTGGTCGACGATCTGCAGCAGCGCTACCGCGTCGTGGTCGCGGGCCCCACCACGCTGGCCGCGCTGCTCAGCAGCCTGCGCATGGGCTTCCAGACCCTGGCCATCGAGCAGCAGGCCGTCGAGGTCTGGCGCGTGCTCGGCGGGGTGAAGACCGAGTTCGCCAGGTTCCACGACGTGCTCACCAAGGTCAAGCGGCAGCTCGACACCGCGAGTCACACCATCGACCAGACCGGCGTGCGCACGCGCGCCATGGAGCGCAAGCTGCGCGCCGTGGAGCAGCTCCCCGACGACGAGGCCGAACGCGTGCTCGACCTGGCGTCTCCGCCCGACGAACCCGAGCCGGAGGAGCCGGTCGCCGTGCTCGAGGAGGACGACGAGACGCCGATCCCCTGAGCCGCTCTCTGGGGCGTGCGCCGAGTGTCACCCACGACCGGGGGAAACGTCCACGCGTTGCCGCTATCGTCACCCTCGCGACGCCGCCCGCCGGTCGGTATGCTGCCGGGCATGAGCATCCTGGCGTTCACCATCACCATTGGCCGGAGGCTGAGTCCCGGCCCGGGGCGCGGTCTGCTGCCCGCCGGTCGTGCCCTCCGGCGGCGGGAGCCAGGCAACGACGCCGGCAAGCTCGCGCACCGTGTGGCGGAGCGTCGTGGCCGGCGGCGCGCGTCCGTGCGCTTCGCTACGGGCGCGCCCGGACGCTTCCCCGCGCCATTCTGGCACAGGCATGACCCGCCAGGCGCCTGAGCGATGGATGCCGCGGGCAGGCGCCCGAGTGGACCAACGTCACCCTCCGTGCTCGCGATGGGCAGCGGCCCGGCCATCCAGGTCGACCAGGGCGGCGAGGACGCCATCACGTCGCTGGTCTTCAAGGTCGAGTCCCTGGGCGTGGCGAAGAGCGCGCTGCAGAACGCCGCGCAACGTCCTACCTCGAGCGCCGAGGTCGTGGCCGCCTTCGGCTAGCCGGTCTGCGACGTCCTGGCGCCGGGCGCAACGTCCTCGAGGCGCCGGGTTTCCAACTTGTCCCTCCATGACGTCGCCGCCCCCCGCGGCGCCAGGTGCATCTTCAGTTCGAGGCCAAGCGCCATCGCAAGCTTCGTCATCGAGCCCAGGGTGAAGTTCGCGTTGCCGCGCAGCACCTTGGTGATGTACGCCGGCGACGTGCCTGTGCGGCGCGCCAGCTCGGAGCGCGACACGCCTTGCTCGTCCATGGCGCGCACCAGCTCTTCGGTGAGCTCGATGATCGCCAGCTCCTTCCAGAACCCGGGTTGTTTCTCGGCTTCCTCAAAGAGCTGTTTGAATGTGCGCGCGGGCATCGTCTCTCCTCACTCCTCGACGATCAGGATGCGGGACTGTGCCTTGTCTCGGAAGTAACGCCCTCTCGTCTCCGCCGCCTGCCTGACCACGGCGGCCAGTTCCGTGCGCTTGGGCTTCAGCATGCCTCTGAAACAGACGATCACGCGTCCCTCGTCGTAGAAGTAGAGGATGCGCACGGCTCCCGCGGGTTTCAGCTCGAAGATCGTCTCGCCGGCGCGTCCTCGTCTCGCGCCACTGTGCAGCCTGCGCGATGTCTCCTTGTTCCTCGGCGGGCCTGCGCCGGCCACACGCCGGAGGAGGGCAGCGACGCGCTCCGCCTCGGCTGGGTCGGCGGCTTTCAGGTCGCTCAGGAAATCCATCAGCCGGCAGCCGCCGCGCTCGTCGCACACGGCGTACAGGCTCCACTCACGGATCTCTATCGGCTTGAGTCTCATGTTAACCTGAAGGTTCAAGAATGCAAGGGCACGCCTGGTCCTGCGATGCTACTCGGCCTGCACGCGAGAAGCGACAGCGCCGGCGCAATGCAACCCTGATGGTGGACGAAGTGGACGGCCGTTGCAGGCGCCTGTTCGACAGGCGGCGGAAGCTATCGTGATGATGAGCTCGGGTTGCCGAATGCTGCGCCCCGGGAATAACGTGCGGCGTAGCCCGAAATCCTCCCGACTCCTGACGGAGCCGCACCCGGGAGCGCCCGCATGACGAAGAACCGGCTCGAAGCCTTCAGTGACGGCGTCATCGCCATCCTCATCACGATCATGGTGCTGGAGCTCACGGTGCCGCACGGCGACCAGCTCGGCGACCTGTGGGGGCTGCGGTACGTTTTCATCAGCTACGTGCTGAGCTTCGTGTACCTGGCGATCTACTGGAACAACCACCATCACATGCTCTACGTCACCGGGCGTGTCACCGGCGGCATCCTGTGGGCCAACATGCACCTGCTGTTCTGGCTGTCGCTGGTGCCGTTCGCGACGGGCTGGATGGGGGAGAGCGGCTTCGCCCTCACGCCGACGGCCGTGTACGGCGTGGTGATGCTGATGGCGGCCATCGCCTTCTACATCCTGCAGCGCGCCATCGTCCACAGTCAGGGGGAGGGGTCGCTGCTGGCCAAGGCCATCGGCCGTGACCTCAAGGGCAAGGCGTCGCCGATCCTGTACGCGCTTGCCATCCCGATGGCTTTCGTGCAGCCGTGGGTCGCCTACGGCGTCTACGCGCTGGTCGCGCTCATGTGGGTGATCCCCGACACGCGCATCGCGCGGGCCGTCGCGGCGCGCGAGGCTGCGCGGGTGGCGCCCGAGGCCGCTGAGACGGCGCGCGACGGAGATGAGACGGCGCGCGAGGCCCGAAGGCGGGCTCGCGCCCTGGACGACGTCGTGCACGAAGGAGACTGAGCGGGGCGGCGCAACTGTGCGGCCGGTGGCCGACGTGCTCCGTCGCGGCGGGGCCGGGCGGGGCCGGGCGTCAGCCCTCGCCCCGCCGTCCGTGATACGTTGGCGCCGGCAATCGAAGACAGTCGGCCTCGAGGTCGGGGCTGCGAGCACGGAAGCGGGTGGTCATGGGTCAGGACTTGAAGGATCGCGTCGCCCTCGTCGGCTGCGTCAGGCAGCAGGCGGCTCGCAGGGCGGCGGCGCAGGACCTCTTCGTCGCGCCGCTGTTCCGCGCGCGCCGCACCTACGTGGAGCGCACCTGCGGACGCTGGTACGTGCTGTCGGCGCTGCACGGCCTGGTGGACCCCGAAGAATCGCTGGCGCCCTACGATCTCAAGCTCAAGTCGCTCTCGCAGGCGCAGCGGCGCGCCTGGAGCGAGCGCGTCCTCACGCAGCTCGAGGCCGAGCTCGGCGCCCTGGACGGACTCACGTTCCAGATCCACGCCGGGCCGAGCTACACCAACGAAGGCCTCGTGCGCGGCCTGCACGCTCGCGGCGCCGCCGTGGAGATCCCCACGGCGGGGCTCGGCGAGGCGCAGGAGCTGGCCTTCTACCACGAGGCCGACAGCGTGGCGCCGGGCGGGGCCGCGGCCGGCTCCGCGGACGCCGCGTACGTGTCGGACGAGGACGCAGAGGCGGCGCAGGCCGCCCGCGCGGCCCTGCAGGCCGCCGAGGCCGCGGCCGTCGCCGCGGGCGCGCCGCCATGCACGGCGGCCGACGTCGATGCCGCCCTCGAGGCGCTCGCCACGGCCGCACAGGCCGTGCCGGCCGGCGCATGGCCGCCGCGACTCGGCGACCTCGACGGCGTCGTGCTCGAGGCCCTGGGCCTCGATGGCCCCGGCCTCCACTCCTGGTGGGTCGACAAGGACGGCGCCGCGCAGCTCAGCCGGGGCCTCGGCCTCACGCTGCCGCCGGGCCGCGTCTACCTCGGCCAGGCGGGAGCGACGAAGTGGCCGGCCGGCAAGGCCGTGGCCACCACGCTCGCCGAGCAGATCGCCGGGACCCACCTGGGCGGGCGCGTCAGGCGGTCCGACCTGAGGTTCTCGCTGGCCGCGGCGCTCCTCCGCGAGCTGACCCTGCAGGTGCAGGCGGCCATGCTCGTGACGCCCGCCTCGGAGGCGGCGCTCAGCGCGTGGATGAAGCAGCACCTCGCTGTGGCCGTCCATCCCGTCGCCGACGCGGGCATCCTCGAGAGCCTCGAGCGCCGCCTGCTGATCCGGCTCGATCCGCCGCTGGATCTGCTGCACATGCCGCCGAGCCCGGGGCGCGCGCGTCTCACGGAGCTGCGCCGCCTCATCAGCCGGGATTGACGGGCGCGGCCGGGTCGACGATCGCCATGCCGACCAGCGACCAGAGAATGAGCGCGCGGCGTGATCTCCCTGCCGGGGGGTTCTCATGCTGGCTGCGTCGCACACTGGCCGCGCTGGCGGAAGAGGGCGAGGCCGACGTGCCGTGCGGTGAGTGCAGCGCCTGCTGCACGACGTCCCACTTCGTCCATGTCGGGCCCGAAGAGACTCAGACCCTCGCGCGGATACCTCGGGAGCTCCTGTTCCCGGCGCCCGGCCTGCCCGCCGGCAACGTGCTGATGGGCTACGACGAGCACGGACGCTGCCCCATGCTGACCGGCGGCCGGTGCTCGATCTACGAGCAGCGCCCGCTGACCTGCCGCACCTACGACTGCCGGGTCTTCGCCGCGGCCGGGATCGCGGCGGACAGCGATCCGATCACCCGGCAGGCGCGGCGCTGGAGGTTCAGTCATCCCACCCGGGACGACCGCGACCAGCATGCGGCGGTGCGGGCCGCCGCGAGGTTCGTGCGCGAGCGCGCCGAGTGCTTCCCCGGCGGCGCGGCGCCACGCGACCCGGTACACGTGGCCCTGCTTGCGATCGACGCATACGGGGTGTTCCTCGAGCGCGGCGACGAGCCCGGCGCGACCGCGCAGGCATCGTCGGATCTCGACGTCGCCAGGGCGGTGATGGAGGTCAACGAGAGGTTCGCGGCCGCGCGGGCCGCGGCCCAGACCTCCCCGCGCGCCGGACGCCGCGGCGCGGCGCCCGTCGTTGGCCGCGCCGTGCACCGGGACGACCAGGACGAGCCCGGCGGTTGACCGCCGCGCGCCGCCCGCATAGCATGCGGGGCGCCGGTCGGCGCTCGCGGGCCGGCGCCACCTTCAGCAAGGAGCGATGATGGGCAAAGAGCTTTCCATCCTCTCGCCCGCCACGGTCGACCAGCCTCCTCCAGCGCTCCTCTTCTGAGCGCCCTGTGGCGCGTCCTTCGGGCTCGCGCCACGCGGCCTCCGCGCGCTTGCAGTCAGCCGCGCGCCTCACCACGTTCTCGCCGGGTCACTCCCGGCAGTGACCGTTCGACCGCATCGTGGTAGAGTCGCGTCGGTGGCTGCATATTCCTTATACATGAGTGTAACGACTGGACTGGAGCTGAGATGATCAAGGTAGCTGAGTGGGGCACGGGCATGATGGGCCAGGGCCTGCTGGGGTACATCCTCGACCGCCCGAAGGACATCGACCTCTGCGGCGTGATCGTCACCAACCCCGCCAAGGAGGGCAAGACCGTCGGCGAGCTGCTCGGTCGCCCCTGCGACGTCAAGATGACCACCGACTTCGAGGCGGTCCTCGCGCAGAAGCCCGACGTGGTCTGCATCAACACGCAGAGCAACCTCGACGAGATCGAGCCGCAGATCGTGCCCGCCGTGAAGGCCGGCTGCAACGTCGTCTGCATCGCCGAGAAGCTCGCCTACCCGTGGGCCGGCGACCCGGCGCGCGCCGAGCTGTTCGACAGGCTCGCCAAGGAGCACGACGTCACCGTTTTGGGCACGGGCATCAACCCCGGCTTCGTGCTCGACGCCCTCATCGTCATGTGGACCAGCATCTGCCTGCGCATCGACTCCATCGAAGCCTCGCGCGTCAACGACCTTTCGCCGTTCGGCCCCACGGTGATGACCGGCCAAGGCGTGGGCACAACCGTCGAGCAGTTCGAGAAGGGCGTCGCCGACGGCTCCATCGTCGGCCACATCGGCTTCCCCGAGTCGATCATGCTGATCGCCAAGGCCATGGGCTGGGACATCGACGAGATCGTCGAGACCCGCGAGCCCATCGTCACCAAGGTCGAGCGTTCCACGTCGTGCGTGCACGTGGCCGCCGGCGACGTGGCCGGCTGCCGGCAGGTCGGCAAGGGCTACAGCAAGGGTGAGCTCAAGATCCACCTCATCCACCCGCAGCAGATCCACCCGCAGATGGCCGACCAGGGCACCGGCGACTACATCAAGATCGTCGGCGATCCCAACGTCAACATGGCCAACACCCCCGAGATCCCCGGCGGCAAGGGCACCTACGCGAGCGCCGGCAACTATATCCCGCTGCTCCCCGGCGCGCCGGCCGGCATGCAGACCGTCGTCGACCTGCCGATCCCGCGCTTCTGGGCTCCCACGGTCTGAGAGGGGTGACCGCTTTGACAGACGCCACTCACTGCCGGACCGGCGACTGGGTCGAGGTGGAGCGCGTGCTCCTCGAGCCGGCCGACCGCTCGAAGAACCTGCCGCCGGAGACGGCGGAGAAGCCACTCAGGATGTGGATCAAGGGCTTCGCCCAGGCCGCAGGCGCAGTGGGCGAAGCCATGACCATCGAGACCATGACCGGGCGCCTCGTCGAGGGCGCGCTCTCGGCCATCAACCCGGGCTACTTCCATACCTTCGGCAAGCCAATCCCCGAGCTCAGCCGCGTGGGCGTGGACCTGCGCGCGCGGCTCGCCGAGTACCACGCGTCGGAGGCGGACGCCGGCGCGCCGGCCCTCGGCTCCGCGTCGAAGGGCGGTGTCTGATGGCCACCAGATTCGACGCCATCATGGCGCGCCGCGGCGAGATCATGTTGAACGCATTGGGCATGGACTACAGCGTGTTCGAGCAGAGCCCCATCGCCTTCGACTACGAGGGCATGATGGCGGCGCACGGCTACAGCCTCGACGACATCGTCGCCATCCAGACCAGGGCCGGCGTGGGCAACACGCCGCTGCTCGAGCTCCGGAACCTGACTGACGTGGTCAGGTCGATGAGCGAAGCCGGCAAGGGCGCCCGCATCTTCGTCAAGGACGAGGCCGCCAACATGGCCGGCGCCTTCAAGGACCGCCGCGCCAGCGTGAGCATCCACGTCGCCAGGGAGAAGGGCTACGAGGGCGTCATCGCCGCCACGTCGGGCAACTACGGCGCCGCCGTCAGCAGCCAGGCGGCGCGCTACGGCCTCAAGTGCATCATCGTCCAGGAGACCTTCGACAGCCGCCACATCGGCCAGCCCGAGATCGTCGAGAAGAGCCGCATCTGCGAGGCCTTCGGCGCCGAGGTCATTCAGCTGACCGTCGGCCCCGAGCTGTTCTTCCACATGGTGGAGCTGCTCGACGTCACCGGCTACTTCGCCGCCTCGCTGTACAGCTCGTTCGGGGTCAGCGGCATCGAGACCCTGGGCCTCGAGATCGCCGAGGAGATGACGGCGCTCACCGGGGCGCCGCCGACGCACTGCGTGATCACCCACGCCGGCGGCGGCAACACCACGGGCACCGCCCGCGGCCTCAAGCGCGCCGGCGCCACCGACACGCAGATCATCAGCGCGTCCGTCGACCTGAGCGGCCTGCACATGGCCAGCGACAACGACTTCAACCGCAAGAGCTTCACCACCGGGCACACCGGCTTCGGCGTGCCCTTCGCCACCTGGCCCGACCGCGCCGACGTGCCGCGCAACGCGGCCCGCTCGCTGCGCTACATCGACCGCTACCTCACGGTCACTCAGGGCGAGGTGTTCTACATCACCGAGGCGATGAGCAAGATCGAGGGCCTGGAGCGCGGCCCGGCGGGCAACACCGCCATGACCGCGGCGGTGAGCCTTGCCCGCGACCTCCCGCGCGACGCCACCGTCGTGGTGCAGGAGACCGAGTACACCGGCGCCGGCAAGCACCACTGGGCGCAGCTCAACTTCGCCAAAGAGATGGGCGTCGAGGTGCGCCGCGGCGACCCGACGGACAATGCTCCCGGCAAGGTCATCGTCATCCCCGAGCGCCCCGAGCAGATCCAGGCCAAGGATTTCGACGTCGCCCGCATGCGCAAGAGCTACGTGCGCAACGCCCTCAAGAACGCCCCCGAGGGGTACGCGCCGACGGCCGCCGACATCGTCTTCCTGGCCGCCGACACCAACAGCGACGCGGCCGCCGTCGAGGCGCTCATCGCCGCGCTCAAGGAGGCCTGAGATGGCCCGCGAGGACACGTACCTGCAGATCCGTGGGCATCTCGCCGAGCTCAGCGACGAGCAGCTCGAGGCGCGCTTCTGGGAGCTTGCCCAGCAAGTCGTCGACCCGCTCGTCGAGCTCGCCCGCACGCACACCTCGCCGAGCATCGAGCGCTCGGTGCTGATGCGCATGGGCGTCGACTCGCCGACCTGCATGGCGGTGGTCGGCGCCTGCGGAAAGCGCGGCCTGCTGGGGCACGGGGCCGGGCACATCCTGCTGCACTGCAGCACGACGTGGGGCTGCCCCGCGCCCGAAGCCGCGCGGCGCCTCGCCGCCGGCGAGGGCTGGGACACTGTCGCGCAGAAGTGGGGAGGGGCGGCATGAGCGACATGGCCCCCCGCCCGGCGGGCGGCGCCATGCCGCCGCTCGACCCCGACGAGAAGATCGACATCGCCAAGCTCCTCGAGGGCATCGCCGACTACCGCCCGCGGCGCAAAGGCTGGCACTGGCGCGAGCAGCTGCCCGACCAGAAGCTGCACAAGTTCGTCTACAAGGAGACCTCGAAGGGCCTCACGAACAGCATCCCGCTGCCGGCCGCCCACTACTTCGGCGACATCGACCCGCAGCCCGACTGCGTGGTGACCAGCGAGATCGCCTCGGGCCGCTTCGAAGACGACATCCGCCGCATGCGCATGGCGGCCTGGCACGGCGCCGACCACATCATGGTCATCCGCACCGCCGGGCAGAGCCACATGGCCGGCCTGCTCGAGGGCACGCCCGAGGGCGTTGGCGGCATCGCCGTCACGCGCAAGCAGGTGCGCGCCACGCGCAAGGCGCTCGACCTCATCGAGGACGAGGTGGGCCGACCCATCAACTTCCACTCCTACGTGAGTGGGGTCGCCGGCGCCGAGATGGCGGTGATGTTCGCCGAGGAGGGCGTCAACGGCGCTCACCAGGACCCGCAGTACAACGTCCTCTACCGCAACATCAACATGTACCGCAGCTTCGTCGATGCGGCCGTGGCCAAGCACGTCATGGCCAGCGTGCGCATGGCGCAGATCGACGGCGCCCACAACGCCAACGCCACCGCGGTCGAGGCCTGGAACGTGATGCCCGAGCTGCTCGTGCAGCACGCCATCAACTCGGCGTATTCGGTCGCGGTCGGGATGCCCAAAGAGGACATCTGCCTGAGCACCGTGCCGCCCGACGCCGCCCCGGCGCCCTGCATGCGCATGGACCTGCCCTACGCGGTCGCGCTGCGCGACCTCTTCGGCGACTACAAGATGCGCGCCCAGGAGAACACCCGCTACATGGAGGCCGACAGCCGCGACGCCACGGTGTCGCACGTCATGAACCTCGTGATCAGCCGGCTCACGAGCGCGGACGTCCAGAGCACGATCACCCCCGACGAGGGCCGCAACGTGCCCTGGCACTACAACAACGTCGCCGCCGTGAACACCGCCAAGCAGAGCCTTGTGGGCATGGACGGCCTCCGCGAGATGGTCAAGCTCGACCGCGAGGCCCCGGAGCTCAAGGCCAAGGTCCGCGAGATCAAGGAGCGCGCCGTGCTCTTCTTCGAGGCGATGCTCCGCGAGGGCGGCTACTTCGCCGCCGTCGAGGAGGCCTACTTCGTCGACTCCGGCATCTACCCCGAGACCCACGACGACGGCATCGCCCGCAAAGGCGACGGCGGCGTGGCGGCGGGCTCGATCGTCGAACGCGCCGCCGACTACCTGGCGCCCGTCTGCCACCACTTCGGCCTGAATCACCTGCCTGAGGGGTACGGGGACGCGGCGGGGGAGGGCGGCGCGGCCGCCGACGCGGCCGCGGGGGAGGCCGCCGCGGCCGCCGCGGCCCTCGCCCACAAGCCCTGCGACCTCATCGGCGGCTGCACGCTGTGCGACGCCGAGAAGGTGCCGTTCATCGACGAGCTCGACCCCGAAGACAACGTCAACGTGCGCCTGGCGCAGACCGCCGAGCTCCGCGAGAAGGGCCTCATCAAGCCCGAGGTCCAGTGGGCCGCCGACGGCTGGGTGGTCGTCACGATGTTCCTGCCGGCGGCGCCGCGCGTCGCCGAGCTCGCGGCGCTCGAGCTCGGCAAGGCCATGAACCTGCAGGCCTGCGAGGTCATCAACAAGCAGGTCATGCACCCGGCCGAGGGCACGCTCATCGAGCTCAAGGGCCGGCTGGACGCCGTCGTGGACCCGGCCGATCTCACGATCCCGCCGGAGCCCGTGGTGATGAGCGACGCCGAGATCAAGGCCTTCGTCAGCGAGAAGAAGCTCAAGTGCGTGGCCGCCACGGTGGGCGAGGACGAGCACTCGGTGGGCATGCGCGAGATCATCGACATCAAGCACGGCGGCCTCGAGAAGTGGGGCTTCGCCTGCGAGTATCTGGGCACCTCGGTGCCTGTGGAGAAGGTCCTCGATGCGGCCCTCGAGCACGCCGCGCAGATCGTGCTCATCTCGACGATCATCTCGCACGGCGACATGCACCGCGACAACATGCAGAAGCTCGCCGACCTGGCCGTGGAGAAGGGCGTGCGCGACAAGCTCCTGCTCATCAGCGGCGGCACGCAGGTCACCGATGAGCTCGCCCGCGGCTGGGGCATGGACGCCGGCTTCGGGCGCGGCGCCAAGGGCATCGGCGTCGCTTCGTTCGTCGTGACGACGATGCGCGAGCGCGGAATGTGAGGGGCGGCGCGTGACCGCGACCAGCTGGATACCGCGCGATCCGGGCCGGACCTGCGAGACGGTCCGGCCCGCGGGCGGGCGCGCATGAGCGCCCCCGCTCGGCAGGTCGACGCCCTTGTCGCCGAGATCGGCTCCACGACCACCGTGGTTTCGGCCTTCGACGGGCTGCGCGACTACCCGGCGGCGACGCCCCGCCTCATCGGGCAGGGCGTCGCCGCGACCTCCGTCGCCGACGGCGACGTTACCATCGGCGTGAACGCCGCCCGGGCGCGGCTCGAGGCGGCGGTGGGGCCGCTCGCGCCGCGCCTGACGCTGGCCACGAGCTCGGCGGCCGGCGGCCTGCGCATGACCGTGCACGGTCTCACGCTGCGCATGACGGCGATGGCCGCCCGCGAGGCCGCCTTGGGGGCCGGCGGCGTGGTGGAGCTCGTCACCGCCGGCCGCCTGCGCGACCACGACCTGCGGAAGATCGACGAGATCCGGCCCAACCTCATCCTGCTGGCCGGCGGGGTGGAGGGCGGCGACTGCGACACCGTGCTGTTCAACGCCGAGCGCCTCCGCGAGCTCGCGGCGCGCCCCATCGTCGTGTACGCCGGCAACTCGGTGGTGAGCGGCGACGCCCAGGAGCTGCTGGAGCGGGCCGGCTTCAGGGTCAGGCTCACCAACAACGTGTACCCGGGCATCGACGAGCTCGACATCGTCCCGGCCCGGGCAGTGATCCACGACGCCTTCGAGGAGCACATCACGCAGGCCCCCGGCATGGAGCGCATCGGCGAGGTGGTCAATGGACGCATCCTGCCGACGCCGGGGGCGGTGCTGATCGCCGCCGAGCGGCTCGCCGCCGAGGTCGGGGACCTCGTCGTCATCGACGTCGGCGGCGCCACCACCGACGTACACTCGATCACCGACGGCAGCCCCGAGATCGCGGCGCTCATGATCGAGCCGCAGCCACACAGCAAGCGCACCGTGGAGGGCGACCTCGGCACCTACGTGAGCGCCAGGCGCGTGGTGGAGATGCTGGCCGAGCAGGAGCGGCCGATCCATCTGCCGCCGCCGCTCCCCACGACGCGCGAGGAGATCGAAGCGGCGCTGACGTTGACGCACTACGCCGCCGTCACCGGCGTGCAGCGGCACGCCGGCCAGCTGGCGCATCTGTATACGCCCACGGGTCGCCAGACAGTGGCCCGCGGCCGCGACCTCACCGCCTGCCGCCTCGTGATCGGCACCGGCGGCGCCCTCACGCGGCTGCCCGGCGGCGCGGCGATCCTCGCCGATACGCGCGGCAAAGGCGGCGGCGAGCGCCTGCTGCCGCCGGCAGCGGCGCGCTGCGTCCTCGACCGCGACTACATCTTTGCCTGCTGCGGCGCCCTCTTCGCGCACTTCTCCGCCGACGCTGTCCTCGCGCTTATGCGCAGCAGCGCCGGCGTGTGACCTCGCCGGCTCGCCCTGTCCATTCGTCTACCCGCTTCGTGCGCGTGCGACGTTGCGGGTATGTTCGAGGGAAGAGGAGGGGTGCGCCTCCCCGGCATCTCGCCGCCGGGTGGCACAGGTCCGTAGGCTACTGGAAGGGAGGGGACCGTGGAAACCAGCGCTTCGACCACCGTCAGGAGGCGGGCCTCTGTGCTCGTCCTCGCCACTCTGGTCGTGCTGGCCTGGACCGCTGCCGTGGGTCCATCCTGGGCGCGCGGCGGACCCGCCGCCGGACGGCACGTCTCCTCGGCCCGGACGCTCATGACCACGCCCGGCCGCGTGATCGTGAAGTTCCACGCCGGTTCCACGGCGGCCTCGCGCCGTGCCGTGGCTGCCGGCGCCGGCGCCCGGGTCCTGCACGCCGTCCCGGCGCGCTGGCTCACCGGCGAAGCGGGCCTCGCCGTGGTGACGTCGGCCTCGGAGAGCACCGGCGAGCTCATGAAGCGCCTTCGTCGGGACCCGTCAGTGGCCTATGTCGAGCCGGACGCCGTGGTGCAGCTGGCCGTGATACCGGACGACCCCCTCTGGGACGACCTGTGGGGCATGCAGGCGATCAGCGCGCCGCGGGCGTGGGACTCCGGTGTGGGATCGCCGGACGTCGTCGTCGCCGACCTCGACACGGGCGTCGACTACACCCACGAGGACCTGGCCGCCAACATGTGGCACAACCCGGGTGAGATCCCGGCCAACGGCATCGACGACGACGGCAACGGCTACGTCGACGACGTCTACGGCATCAACGCCACCACCGGGAGCGGCGACCCCATGGACGAGGAGGGACACGGGACCCACACCTCCGGGACCATGGCGGGTGTGGGCGACAACGGCATCGGGGTCGTCGGCGTGGCCTGGAACGCGCGGATCATGGCCCTCAAGTTCGCCAGCCAGGACGCCGAGGGCTTCGTCTCGGACGCAGTCAAGTGCATCGACTACATCCTGCAACAGAAGGGCTCCGGCGCCGCGGACGTCCGGGTCGTGAACGCGTCGTGGAACCTGGAAGACTACTCCGTCGCGCTGCGCGAAGCGATCGTCGCCCTGGGCGACGCGGGCGTCGTGTTCTGCGCCGCGGCCGGCAACTTCTCCCTTGACAATGATGCCACTCCCACCATCCCGGCCAACTACGACTGCGACAACATCATCGCAGTCGCCGCCACCGACCAGAACGACGAGCTGGCGTTCTTCTCCGATTTCGGCCGCCGGACCGTCGATCTCGCCGCGCCCGGTGTCGATATCCTGAGCACGCTGCCCGGCGACCAGTACGCGTCGTGGATGGGCACGTCGATGGCCACGCCACACGTCGCCGGCGCCGTGGCGCTGCTCGCGGCGCAGAACCGTTCCGGCGACACGCCGGCGCGCATCAAGGGGAGACTGATGGGCACCGTCGTCGACCTGGGCCTCCCGCTGGCGTCCGGCGGTCGCATGGACGTCGCCGAGGCCGTGCTGGCCCCGACCGACATGCGCGGGCCCCGGTGTGGTGTCAAGGACGCCACGGCGACGAGCGGCAAGCGCGGGCGCATCTTGCTCCGCGACTACGATGTGCTGAGCCCCAAGGTCACGACCACCCTGTACATCGCCGATCGCTCCGGCTCCGTCCGTCAGCGGCTGCGCTGGGAGAACCACGGCAGTGTCGACGAGTGGTGGAGAACCGATTTCGCCTGCCGTCTTGCGAGGGGCGCCTACGAAATGTGGGTGACCTCCACGGACTTCTCGGGCAACCAAACGACCAGTGCCAAGGCGACGCTCCGCGTGAACTGACGCGGCGTGCGGTGGCCGGTGCGCCGGCCGCCGCGGCCCGAGAGGGGTCGGCGAGGGTTCATGCCCTCTCCGGCCCCTCTGCGCGTCCGGCCGCAGCCGCTGAGGCGTTGGGCCGCCGACGACCTTTCGGCCGCGGTCCAGCCGCCGGACCGGCCGGTCACCCGTTCAACGTGATGGCCAGCGGCTGACACACCTGCACGCAGCGCCTGCGGACGCGGTCTGGGTCTCCGTGGACGCGCCGGACGCCGACGTTGAGGAGTCGGAGGCAGCGGAGGCCCCGCCGAGGTCGCGGCGGTCGTGGACGCGGTGGACGTGGCAGAGGAGGCCGTCCTGCTCGTGGCCGCGACCGCCTGGCCTTCGCTGCGCGCGAGGAGGCCGGCCCCGGCCAGGACGTCGATGCCGCCGAGCGGCTCGCCGCCGAGGTCGGCGACCTCGTCGTCATCGACGTCGGCGGCGCCACCACCGACGTGCACTCGATCACCGACGGCAGCCCCGAGATCGCGGCGCTCATGATCGAACCGCAGCCACACAGCAAACGCACCGTGGAGGGCGACCTCGGCACTTACGTGAGCGCCAGGCACGTGATGGAGATGCTGGCTGAGCAGGAGCGCCCGGCGCATCCGCCGCCGCCGCTCCCGACCACGCGCGAGGAGATCGAAGCGGCTCTGACGCTCACGCACTACGCCGCCGTCACCGGCGTGCAGCGGCACGCCGGTCTGTTGTCATATCTGCACGCGCCGACCGGCCGCCAGACGGTCGCGCGCGGCCGCGACCTCACGGCCTGCCGCCTCGTGATCGGCACCGGCGGCGCCCTCCTGCGGCTACCCGGCGGCGCGGCGATCCTCGCCGACACGCGCGGCAAAGGCGGCGGCGAGCGCCGCCGGCCGACGCCCGCTGCGCCCTCGACCGCGACTACATCTTCGCCTGCTGCGGCGCCCTCTTCGCGCACTTCCCGCCGGACGCCGTTGTGGCGCTGATGCGCCGCAGCGCCGGCCTGTAGTCCGGACCGTCACCCGACCTGTCGCCGCTCTGGGTCGGGGAGCGGAGGCATCCGGGCACTACGCCGCGTGAACGGCGCGGGAGGGGGGATGTGACGATGAGCGCATCATCAGCGCCAAGCCCGAGCACAAGAGGCTGCCGGCGCCGAGAGGCCTCTCTATGTAGGGCCGGAGGGCGGGGCGCCGCGCGCCCCGCCCCGGCCGCGTCTGCACCGGATCCGTCAGGATCCGTCCCTTGGCGTCAGCTCTCGTCGTGGTACTTGAACGACACCTTCACCTTGGCGCGATACGCCACGACCTGGTTCTCCTCGAGGCGCAGGTCGAGCTCCACGACCTCGGCCACGCGCACGTCCTCGAGATGGCTCGCGACCTTGGTCACCGCGGTCTTGGCGGCCTCCTCCCAGGACGTCGAGCTGGTGCCGATCACTTCGATGACCTTGTAGACGCTGTCGGACATGACTCCTCCTTCTTGGGGCCTGTGGATCCATACGTCTCATCCTCTCGCCAAAACGCTCGCGTGACGAGCGTTTGGTGGCGCTCCCCGCCGCGCGCCGACGCGACGCCGCGGCAGCGAGTCGCGATACGCTCGTGCTCGCCGCCGCTGCATCGCTGGTGGCGGCGGGCCCCGAACACCGCGCCGCGCCGCTCGGCGCCAAGTCCCCGCGCTACCAGGCCGACGTCGGACTGATGCTCACTCTGGGGCTCGACAGGATCCCAGCGTCAGCGCCGCTGGTCTACCCCGACGATCCCGACTTCACGCGACTCTGGGGCCTGAGCAACACCTACCAGAGCGGCGGCGTCCCGGGCGCCGACATCGGCGCCCCCGAGGCGTGGAGCACGACCACGGGCAGCGCCGCGGCGCCGGCCTGCAGCCGTGCGCCCTCGGCGCCTCGCTGCCGTGGGCCGGCGTCCCGGCGTGATCCGCGGCGCACGCCAGGCGAACGGTCCGGGGGGTTTCGCCGTTTCTCTTTTGGGAGTACGCTCGGCGCAGATTCGCGAAGCACGCGGGAAAGGGGTGTGTGACCATGAGTGCGCGGTACCTCGCGTTCGGCGCGGCCGTGATGCTGCTCTTGCCGGCCGCTTGCGCCGGCCCCGGCGGCGGGGCGCCGTCAACGTCGGCGCAGCCCAGCGGACGCGCCCTCACCGGGCTGGTCTTCGCCTACGGCGTGGGCGCGAGAAACGTGCTCGACACGACGCGCGGAACGTTCACCAAGGACATGATCATGGCGTCGCCGATCACGATCCCCATGGAGCTCGGCGCCGGCGACATGGCGCGCATCTCCGCGAAGATGGACGAGATCGGCTTCTTCTCCTATCCCACCGTCTTCGGCGTTACCGTGGCCGACGGAGGAGGCGAGATCACGCCCTTCGCGACGTACCGCTTCGCGGCCCAGACCAGCTCCGGCGCCAAGGTCGTCGAGTGGGCGGACAAGGTCCCCTCCGACGATGAGAGGGCACGGGCTCTGCGCAGCCTGGCCCGCCTCATCGAGGGCATCATCGTCGCCCAGCCGGAATACGGAAAGCTGCCCGAGGCGCAAGGCGGCTACCTGTGAAGCGCGGGCTCGCCTGCGGCCGCCCGCGCCACGACCTGCGGCAGCCCGCGGCGTCACCACTACAGTCCGCGGGCCTGACTGCCGATGACCTCGGGAGGAGGACCCGCGGCGCCGCTGCCACGGGCACGCCAGCGTCGCCGTCAGGCGGTCGCCGGGGGAAGGCCCGGCGTCCGTCTGTGGGACCAGCGGCAGCCTGACAGAACGGGGGCCACGTGCACCAGCATCGCGCAACGACCAGCACGTACCCGGCGCGCAGCCCGCTGCGAGCGCTCGCGGAGCCTCACAGCGGCGCGCCCCGGGAAACCGCATCGATCGCACCGACGAACGGAGAATGATCATGGCTACCATTACCAAGGGGGGCTTCGCTGTCGACAGCGCGGCCCGGTCATGGCGCGCACTCGCTGCCGCGTGCCTGTTGCTCGCGCTTCTCCTGGCGCTCGCCTGGCCGGCCCCGGTCCGCGCGACCACCCTCGAACGGATGTCCATCGAACAGCTCTCGCGGCGCGCCACCACGGTCGTCGAGGGCGCCGTGGTCTCCACAGCCGTCGAGCAGACCCCCGCCGGCGTGCGCACGGCCGTGCGCATCAAGGTGAAGGACTCCCTCAAAGGCGTCCGCTCCGCGTTCAAGACCGTGTACGTGCCCGGCGGCGCGCTCCCCGACGGTTCCCGGGTGGTCGTCGACGCCATGGCCTCGTTCCAGCCGGGCGACCAGTGCTACGTCTTCGTCGACGCCCGCGGCTGGGTGATGGCCGGCTTCCAGGGCAAGCTCGACGTCGCCGCCGGCCGCGTCGTCGGCAGCGGCCTCAGCACGCGGGCCATGAGCCGCCGCATCGGGGCGGCGCTGCGTGCCGCCCAGCCTGCGGCGCGTCCGGCCGCCGCCGCGCCGCCGCGCGCGGCCATCTCGCCGCGGTCCGGCGGGCCGACGATCTCGTCGATCTCGCCGGGCGAGGCTTCCGCCGGCACGAACACCCACGTGACGATCTACGGGAGCGGCTTCGGCTCCTCGACCGGCACGGTCGAGTTCTCCTACGGGCGCAACGATGTCATGCGCTGCAGCGCCGACGACATCTCGTCGTGGTCGGACACCAGCATCGACTGCGCCGTCCCGACGCCCACCATCGACGACTACACCGCCTCCGCCGGTTCGGGACCTGTCGTGGTCACCACCGCGGCGAGCCAGGAGTCCAACGCCTACGACTTCGCCGTGTCCTTCGGCTACGGAGGGTGCAAGTGGGCGAGCGCGGGGGCCACGTATCTGGTCAACCCGGCGGGAGCCGACGACGCCCTGCGCGAGGGCCTCGTGGACGCCGCCGGCAGCGTGTGGAACGCCGCCGGCTCGGGCTTCCAGTTCACCGACGGCGGCACGACGACTCTGGGCGTTGCCAAGGACGGCAAGAACGTGATCACCTGGGGCGGCGGGCTCCCGGACGGAGTGATCGGCCGAGCCAGCTTCTACTTCGACGCCGCGGGCAACATGACCGAGGCCGACTGCCTGTTCAGCACCGCCTTCCTCTGGAGCGACGGCGCTCCCGGCTCGGGCGCCATGGACATCCAGACCATCGCGATGCACGAGATCGGGCACTGGCTGGTGCTCCTCGACCAGTACATGCCCGGCGACTCGGGCAAGGTGATGTACGGCTACGGCGCCGAGAACCAGCAGAAGCGCACGCTCGCCGCCGGTGACCGCGCGGGCATCAACTGGATCTATCCGGGAGTCGGCCCGACGCCCACACCGACGCCCACACCGACGCCCACGCCGACGCCCACGCCGACGCCCACGCCGGGCACTGACGACGACATCCCCGGGGTGGCCATCCCGTGGTCCCCGTTCACCGGGAGCGTCTCCCGTGACACCGACCGGGACGACGTGTTCAGCATCGCGCTCACCTCAGGCCAGACCCTGACTGCGAGCATCACAGGGCCGTTCGGCAGCGACTTCGACCTGTACCTCTACCCACCGGGCACGGCAACCGTGAACGTCACTGGGGGGACGGTCGCCGCGGCCAGTGGCGTCAGCTATCCCGACGCCTTCACCTATCTGGTCACGCAGGGCGGCGTCTACTACCTCGACGTGTATTCCGAATCGGGCGCCGGCGACTACACCGTCACTTACTCCGTCTCCTCGCCAACGCCGACACCCACACCCACACCCACACCAACGCCCACCCCGACACCTACCCCGACACCTACCCCGACACCTACCCCGACGCCTACCCCGACGCCTACCCCCACACCGACCCCGACGCCGACGCCCACCCCGACCCCGACGCCCACGCCGACCCCGACGCCCACGCCGACCCCGGGAGACACCGTCGGTCCCGTCTGCGCCGCGAGGAATGCGACGGTGAGACACGGTCGGATCTGCAAGATCTACTTCATGGTGTATGACGACCTCAGCGCAGAAGTGACGATGCACGTCGCGGTGACGACGAGATCTGGTTTCGCGAAGAAGACCTGGTCGCGGGCCTACGGCGAGAACTACGACGGCTGGTGGTCGGTGAAGTACACGTGCCGCCTCCCCAAGGGCAGCTACCGTATCGTCGTCACCGGTGAGGACATCGCCGGCAACCGCGCCAGCGTGGTCGGCAGAGCCACGCTGAGGGTGGAGTAGGACGCTCGCGAAGGCGGGCGGGGAGGCGGCAGGGCCGCCCCGCCCGCCTTCGTCTACCCGCTGAGGACGATGGCGCCCAGGCGGCGGACCTGGGTGCACCGTCCGCGCAACAGGCGGGCGTCCGGGTCCGGCGCACCCGTCATCCGATCCTCGCCGACACGCGCGGCAAGGGCGGAGGCGAGCGCCTTCTGCCGCCGTCGCGGTGGTGACGCTGATGCGCCGCGACGCCGGCGTTTGACGCCGCACTCACCGCGGCGGCCGGCGGACGCGTCCCGCGGCCGCCGGCCGCCGCCGAGCGGGCGGCTACTCGCCGTCGCGGTACTTGAAGGACACCTTCACCTTGGCGCGATAGGCCATCACCTTGTTCTCCTCGAGGCGCAGGTCGAGCTCCACGACCTCGGCCACGCGTACGTCATCGAGATGGCTCGCGACCTTGTCCACCGCGGTCTTGGCGGCTTCCTCCCAGGACGTGGAACTGGTGCCGATCACTTCGATGACCTTGTAGACGCTGTCGGACATGACTCCTCCTTCTTGGGGCCTTTGGATCAATACGTCTGATTCTCGCCGCCAAACGCCCGCGTGACCAGCGTTTGGGGGTGGTCCCCGCCCCGGCGACGTGACGCCGTGGCAGCGAGTCGCGACACCCTCGAGACGCTCCACACGCTGGCTTCCGGACCCCGCTGCCGCTACTCTTGGACGAAGGAACCAGCCGCAAGCTCGCCGCCGCCGGCGCTTACCGCCGGCGGGAGTCTTGGCGCCCGACGGCGGGGGTCATGGGTACTCTGGGACACAGGAGGGGTCATGCGTGGTCATTCGAGAAGCACCTTCATCTGGACGGCGCTGCTCGCGGCGCTGCTCGTGATCACCGCCGCTGCATCGGTGGCGGCGGCGCGCCCCGAGCTTCGCGCGGCGCCGTTCAGCGCCGGGTTCCTGCGCTACCAGGCCGACGCCGCGCTCAGGCACACTCCGCGGCTCGATAGAGCCCCGGGCTTCCTGACTGGCCTCGTCCCCGCACCGACAGCCGTGCAGGCGCAAGCCGCCGGCCGGCACGCGCAGCCTGCGGCGCAGGCCGCGCGGGCGCCGCAGCCCGGCCCCGCCTACGCGGCCGGCGAGGTCCTCGTGCGCCTGCGCGCCGGAGCGTCGCTGTCGAGCAGGAAGGCGCTCGCGAGCTCACTGGGCGCGGCCGGCTTCCGCGACCTCCGCGTGCCGGCCATCCTCCCGCCCGGCGAGCGCATCCTGCTCTACAGGTCCACCTCGCTCACCGGCGAAGCCCTCGTCAAGAGCGCCCTGCAGAACCCCGACGTCATCGAAGCCTCGCTGAACTACAGAAGGAACGCGGACGGCGCCCCGGTGTACCCCAACGATCCCCGCTTCCCCGAGCTCTGGGGGCTCAGCAACACCGGCCAGAGCGGCGGCGTCGCGGGCGCCGACATCAGCGCCCCCGAGGCGTGGAGCACGACCACGGGCAGCGCCGCCGTCGTGGTCGCCGACATCGACAGCGGCATCGACTACAACCACGTCGACCTGGCCGCCAACATGTGGCGCAACCCCAACGAGATCCCGGCCAACGGCAAAGACGACGACGGCAACGGCTACGTCGATGACGTGTACGGCATCGATGCCGCCAACGGCGACGGCGACCCCTACGACGATGACGGGCACGGCACCCACACCTCGGGCACGATGGCGGCCGTGGGCAACAACGGCATCGGCGTCACCGGCGTGGCCTGGCAGGCGCGCATCATGGCGCTCAAGTTCATGGATGCCGATGGATCAGGCTACGACTCGGATGCCATCATCTGCATCGATTACGCGGTCAAGCAGAAGCTGAGTCACGGGGTCAACGTGGTGGCGATCAACGCCTCCTGGGGAGGCCCCGGCTACGACGGCTTGCTGCGCGGCGCCATCAACGCCGCGGGCGCCGCCGGCATCGTCTTCTGCGCGGCGGCCGGCAACGGCGACGAGCTCGGCAACGGCATCAACAACGACGTGATTCCGCACTACCCCTCATCCTACGATTGCCCGAGCATCATCGTGGTGGCGTCCACCGACGACGACGACGCCCTCGCGAGCTCCTCGAACTACGGCGCCACGAGCGTCGATCTGGGCGCCCCCGGCGTGGGCATCCTCAGCACGGTGCCGGGTAACGGGTACGAGAGCTTGAACGGCACCTCCATGGCCACGCCGCACGTCACCGGGGCGGTCGCGCTGTGCGCCGCGAAGTACCCCTCCGAGACCATGGCGCAACGCGTCCAGCGGATCCTGGGCCACGTGGATCCGATCGCCGCGCTCAGCGGCAGAACGACCACCGGCGGGCGGCTCGATGTCGCGGCCGCGGTGAACACAGGCGCGCCGACGCCCACGCCCACGCCGACGGTCTGGCCGACGGTCTGGCCGACGGTCTGGCCGACGCCGATCCCAGGAGACATCATCGGTCCCGTCTGCGCCGCGAAGAACGTCACCGTCAAACGCGGCAGGACCTGCAAGATCTACTTCATGGTGTACGACGACCTCAGCGAGGAAGTGACGGCGCATCTCGCCATCGAGACGCAGTCCGGCGTCGTCAAGAAGAGCTGGTCGTGGGACTACCACGAGAACTTCGACGGCTGGTGGTCGCAGAAGTACACGTGCCGCCTCGCCAGGGGCGCCTACCGCATCGTCGTCACCGGCGAGGACAGCGACGGCAACAGCGCCAGCGTGGTCGGCTACGCGACGCTGACGGTGAGGTAGCACGCCGGCGAAGGCGGGCGGGGAGGCGGCAGGGCCGCCCCGCCCGCCTTCGCCTACGCGTTCAGCGTGATAGCGCCCGGCCGGCAGACCTGGGTGCAGCGTCCGCAGAGCCGGCAGGCGTCCGGGTCTTGCGCCACGGCCGTCGACCCGCTGAACGTGAACACCCCGGCGGGGCAGACCTGCAGGCAGGCGCCGCAGCCCACGCAGCTCCCGGAGTCGACCGCGACGCGCGCGCCGGCGCCGCTTCCGGCGACGTTGGTTCCGCTGGCGGTCGTGCCGCCGGCGCTCTCGCCGCCCGAGTCCTGCGAGGTCGACCCGTAGCCCGAGTCGTCGGCCTCGGCTGGGTCTCTCCATCTGACCTCGTCCGCGGGGGCTTGCTCCCCGGAGCGGTCGAGCAGGCCGCTCGCCGCGTCGCGGCCGGCCAAGCCGAGACCCACGAGCAGGGCGGCGCCGCCGAGCGCGGCGGCGCCGGTCAGAAACGCCTTGCGCGTGTGCCGGCGTTGGTTCTCGCGGCGCTTGTCCTCCCAGCGGCGTTCGAGCCGCTCCAGCTCGGCGGCGGCCACGACGCGCGGCGCGCCGGGCTGCGCGCCACCGAGGTCCGCGGCGGCGCTCGCGGCGACGGTCGTCGCGGGCACGCGGGCCTTGCCGCTTCCGCCCGCCGGCACGACACGCGCCGTGCGCTTCTCGTCGCCGCTCGCGATGCGGCGCGTCATGTGCGCCAGCCAGCGCAGGTGGAGGACGGTGTGGACGCCCACCCCGGCTGCCATCACGGCGCCGCTCCAGTCGTGGATCGTCTGCCAGACGCCGGTACTGACGCCGAGGATCACCGCCTGGCCGCCGCTCGAGATGCTCACGGTCTCGGCGGGGAACAGCCGCATGACGCCGGTGACTGCGCAGAACAGAAAGGCCACGCCGGTGACCATGTCGACCCAGTAGTTGACGAGCGCTTTCCACATCGTGGTCCGTCTCTCCTCACGGGGTGGCGGGCGCGAGCGCCTGGGGCGCGCGCCGGGACTCCTCTGGCGGAGTCGCGGTCGATGCTAGCGGGCCAGTCTGAGAATCTGCTGGGAAGCGCGCGAAGCCCCGCCAGGAATCGTGAAGAACTATGGACACTTGCGTCCGGCGGCTGCGGCATATACCATCGTGCATACGTCTTATGCACGGGAGGGACACCTTGACCAAGGCAATCGTCACCGTCGATCTGAACAAAGTCCGCGACAACGCGCGTCGCGTCGTCTCTCACCTGCCCGGCATCGACGTGGTCGCCGTCACCAAGGTCACCTGCGGCAGCCCGGACGTGGGCGCCGCCATGCTGGCCGGCGGCGCGGTCGCGCTCGGCGAGTCGCGCCTGGAGAACGCCGAGCGACTGCGCGCCGCCGGCGTCACGGCGCCCATCTGGCTGCTCAGGGCGCCGGTCCCCGACCTCGCCGGCGAGGTCGTGCGTCTCTGCGAGATCTCGCTGGAGAGCGAGCTCGAGACGGTCGTGGCGCTGGATCGGGCCGGAGGGCGGCAGAGCCGCCGGCACGGCATCGTCGCCATGGTCGAACTCGGCGACCTGCGCGAGGGCATGATGCCGGCCAGCCTGCCGGCCTTTGTCGCCGCCGTCGAGCCGCTCCGCCACGTCGAGCTCGTCGGCATCGGCGTCAACCTCACGTGCTACGGCGCCATCGTGCCCGACGAGGACAACCTCGGCCGACTGGTGGCGTTGGCCGCCGACGCCGAGCGCCTGACGGGCCGCCCGCTGCGCTACGTCTCGGGCGGCAACTCAGGCGCCCTCGACATGGCCACCGGCGGCCGCATGCCGGCGGCCGTCAACACGCTGCGCATCGGCGAGACCATCCTCCTGGGCGTCGACACGCTCACCCGCGAGCCCACGCTCGACCTCCACCTGGACGCCATCACCGTCTCGGCGCCGGTGATCGAGTATAAGGTCAAGCCGTCCCTGCCCATCGGGACCAGCGCCCAGGACGCCTTCGGCAACCGGCCGACCTTCACCGACCGCGGGGAGCGGCGGCGCGCGATCTGCGCCCTCGGGCGCCAGGACGCGCCGCCCGAAGGCCTGCGGCCCGTCGATGCGCGCGTCCAGGTGCTCGGCGCCTCCAGCGACCATCTGATCCTCGACGTCGAGGACCTTCAGCAACCGCCGGCCCTCGGCGATGCCATCCGGTTCGTGCCCAACTACGCCGCGACGCTGCAGCTTTTCACGTCACCGTATGTCCACAAAGTGTTCACTCCGCCGGCCTGACACAAGGATCGTGGCGCGGAGGGACCTGCAACCAGAGGAGTGAGCATGGCAGACAGAACCAAAGTCCTGATCATGGGGGCCGCGGGCCGCGACTTCCACAACTTCAACACGTGCTTCCGCGACAACGAGGCCTACGAGATCGTGGCGTTCACCGCCACCCAGATCCCGTACATCAACGACCGCAAGTACCCGGCGGAGCTCGCCGGCAGGCTCTACCCCGACGGCATCCGCATCTACGACGAGTCCGAGATGCCCGCGCTCGTCAAGAAGCACGGCGTCGAGCAGGTCGTGTTCGCCTACTCCGACGTCAGGTACGAGTACGTGATGCACAGGTCGGCCCAGGTCAACGCTCTGGGCGCCGACTTCCGCCTCATGGGCCCCGGGCTGACGATGGTCAAGAGCACCAAGCCGCTGATCGCCGTCTGCGCCGTGCGCACCGGCGCCGGCAAGAGCCAGACCACGCGCAAGATCCAGACCATGCTGCGCGAGGCCGGCAAGAAGGTCGTCAGCATCCGTCACCCCATGCCCTACGGCGACCTCGTCAAGCAGCGCGTGCAGCGCTTCGCCACCGTCGAGGACCTCGCCAGGCACGAGTGCACCATCGAGGAGATGGAAGAGTACGAGCCGCACGTCGTGGCCGGCAACGTCATCTACGCCGGCGTCGACTACGAGGCCATCGTGAGGGAGGCCGAGAAGGAAGCCGACGTCATCCTCTGGGACGGCGGCAACAACGACTTCAGCTTCTACCAGGCCGACCTCTACATCACGGTCGCCGACCCGCATCGCCCCGGCGACGGCCTCGTCTACTACCCCGGCGAGGTCAACATCCGCCTCGCCGACGTGGTCGTGCTCAACAAGATCGACACCGCCGACCGCGCCGGCATCGAGGCCGAGCTGGCCGCCGTGCGCTCGGTGAACCCCACGGCGCGCATCATCATGGGCGCCTCGCCGGTCACCGTCGACAAGCCCGAGCTGGTGATGGGCAAGAAGGTCCTCGTCGTCGAGGACGGCCCCACGCTCACGCACGGCGAGATGAAGTACGGCGCCGGCTCCGTGGCCGCGCAGCAGCTCGGCGCCGCCGAGTACATCGACCCGCGGCCGTTCGCCGTCGGCGAGATCAAGGCGACCTTCGAGAAGTACCCAGGCGTCGGCGTGCTGCTGCCGGCCATGGGCTACTCGGAGCAGCAGCTGAAGGACCTGGAGACGACCATCAACGCCTCTGGCGCCGAGGTGGTCGTCATCGGCACGCCCATGGACCTGCGTCGCATCATCGACATCAAGCTGCCCGCCGTGCAGGTCAAGTACGACCTGCAGGAGATCGGCAGCCCGACGCTCGAAGACATCCTTCGCGAGCGCAAGTTCATCTGATAGCATCGCGCGTCGCTGAGGCGCCGCGCGATGCGGCGACCCGGCGGGGACCGGACGCGATACGTCCGGTCCCCGCCGCGGCTTCGCCGGCGCGCCGCCCGGCGCCAGATCGTTCCGTCAACCGTCTCTCCCAAGGGGGCCGCATGACCGCACAGCAGTTCCACAAGCGCATCTCCGAGCTCGACCTCACGGGCCGCAGCTTCCTCACCATCCACGACTTCTCGCCGGCCGAGGTGCTCGCCCTGCTCGACCTCGCCACCGCGCTCAAGGCGGCGCAGAAGCGCCGCGAGCCGCAGGCCGTGCTCGCCGGTCGCGCCGTGGCGATGATCTTCATGAAGACCAGCACGCGCACCCGCGTGAGCTTCGAGATCGGCATCGAGCAGCTCGGCGCCCAGCCCATGTTCCTCAGCGCCAACGACATCCAGCTGCGCGTCGGCGAGACCATCAAGGACACCGCCAACGTGATGAGCCGCTACATCGATTGCATCATGATCCGCACCTTCGCCCAGAAGGACGTCGACGACCTCGCGATGTACGGCCAGGTCCCCGTGATCAACGGCCTCACCGACACGCATCACCCCTGTCAGGGAATGGCCGACGCGCTCACCATCCGCGAGCACTGCGGGAGGCTCGACGGCGTGAAGCTCGTGTATTCGGGCGACGGCAACAACGTCGCGCACTCGCTGGCCGAGGTCGGCGCCAAGACCGGCATGCGGGTGGTCATCTGCACGCCCGAGGGTTACGCGCCCGACGCGGACATCATCGCCCGCGCCCAGGTGGACGCCGCGCAGACCGGCGCGAGCATCGAGCTCACCAGCGACCTGCAGGCCGCCGTGCAGGGCGCCGACGTCATCTACACCGACACCTTCACGAGCATGGGCCAGGAGGCGCAGCACGACGTGCGCCTGGCCGCGCTCAAGTCCTATCAGGTCGACATGGACCTCGTGCGGCGCGCCGGGCCGCAGGTCAAGGTCATGCACTGCCTGCCGGCGCACTGGGGCGAGGAGATCACCGAAGAGGTGCTGTACTCGCCCAACTCGGTGGTGTTCGATCAGGCCGAGAACCGCCTGCACGCGCAGAAGGCCATCATGGCTGCGGTCATCCGCTAGAGCCGGACGTCACTTCCAGGTGACGAACCAGGTCAGGCGCTGGTAGCACTCGAAGGCGACGGGGTAGCCGAGCAGGAACGGCAGCCACGCGAGAGCGAGGCCGGCCGTGGCGCCCACGTAGGCCCAGGCGAGCGCCGCGACGATGGCGCGACGGCGCTCGGGGCTGCGGATGGCGGCGATCACGGCGGCCGCCGCCAGCGCCGCGCCGGCCGCCGTCGCGCCGCCGCGCCAGAGCGCGCCTTGCGCTTGTCCCAGCAGGCCTTCCCCCAGCCCGGCGACGCCGAAGGCGGCGGCCGCCACGAGCGCGCCGCCCCCGAACCCCAGCGCCTGGGGCGCACAGGGCGCCGCGCGCCGCCCGGCAATGCGAGACAGCCCGCCGGCCACGAGGATCGCGAGGAACGGCACGACAGGCGTCATGTAGAAGATGTACGCCTGCCGCGAGGTCAGCAGCCAGGGCAGGTACAGCAGCGCCACGAGCAGCGGGGCCAGACCCAGGCGCAGGTCGCGGCGCACGAGCGCCTGCACGCCGAGGACGACCAGCGCGAGCGCCGCCGCCCACCAGAGCAGGGGGTTGCCGATGCTGATCAGCCCGGTCGTGCCCTCCGCGCCCGCGAAGAACTTGTACCAGATCGGATGCACGTCGAAGGGCCAGGTGACCGGGCGCGAGGCGAACGACACGCTGCCGCGCACTGCCCAGTTGAAGCCCAGCATGTACCGCTGCAGGTGCAGCCAGTCGCCGAGGGAGTGGCCGCTGAGGAAGTAGCCGGCATAGCTCGCGACGTACACGCCCAGGTTCAGCGCGAGGATGCCGGCGGCGGCGGCGAGCAGCCGGCGCAGCCCGAGGCGGCGGGCGTACAGCGCCAGGATGACCAGCGCCGCGACGACGGCGAGGGCGCCCGACCACTTGCCGGCCACGGCCGCGCCGCCGGCAAGGCCGCAGAGCACCGCCCAGCGCGCGAAGTGCGGCGAGCTCGTCGCGCGCAGGGCGCAGTAGGTGCACGCCGCCGAGCCGAGCGCGACGAACGAGTCGAGGACGGCGAGCCGCGACTCCACGATGAGCATCGTGTCGGAGGCGGCGAGGATCGTCGCCGCAAGCGCCCAGACAGGCGGCACAAAGAGCCGCCGCGCGAGGGGGTACACGAGGGCGATGAGCAGCGTGCCGGCCAGAGCCGCGGGCGCGCGCCAGCCCCAGGGGCCGTCGCCGAACAGGGCGATGCCGGCGGCGATGGCGAGCGTGCCGAGCTCGGGGTGCGCGATGGAGCGCGCCTCGCCGGGGCGCCAGCTCTCGGCGCCCCGCGGCGCCAGATCGCCGCTCAGCAGCGCCGCGGCGTCGTGCGCGTAGTAGTACTCGTCAAAGACGTGCTCGGGGAAGGCGTCGAGCGCGGCGAAGCGCACGGCCGCCGAGAGCGCGATGGTGAGCAGGACGAGCGCGACGATGAGGCGGCGCCGGCGGGGCCAGGCTGGGGCCGGCGCGGCTCTGGTGGCGGAGGCTGCGCGCTGCATGCCGCGATGATAGCACCCGCGTCGCGCCGGACCTCGGCGGGCGGGCGCGACCGGCGCGGGCGCCGGCGACGGCGCCTATGCGCCGGGCGCGTCGCGCCGCCGGAGCCTGTGCGCAAGCACCGCGAGGGCGACGGCGCACACCGTCGCCAGGCAGGCCACCGCGGCCAGCATGAGCCACACGTACTGCAGGCGGTCGCCGGCGGCGTCGGCGACGACGCCGCCGGCGAGCGCCGCGAAGGAGCCCAGCCCGAACGAGAGCGCGAAGCTGGCGCCATAACCGAGACTGCGGCGCCCGACTGAAGTGTAGCGGCCCGTGAACACGTTGTCCATCGGCTGGGTAGTGAAGTGGACGAAGCTGGTCACGGCGAGGAACACGAGCAGCCACCACTCCACGGCGAAGAAGGTACCGGCCAGCAGAAGCGCGGTGACGCCGAGCAGCACCGCGTAGAACGTCTCGGCGTGCCGCCGGCCGCCGAGGTGACCGCCCCACCACTGGCCGAAGAAGCCGGCGAGGTAGACGAGCGAGGCGAGGACGCCGCCGCGGAGCACGGCGGTGGCCGGCAGCACCCCGGTGCGCGCCGCGGCCAGCGCCGGCAGGTACGTGGCGAAGCCCCGGTAGATGAAGCCCAGGGCGATCGTGATGGCGTACACAAGGATGAGCGCCGTGAGGTTGGTCGAGGGCGCCGAGGGCGGCGCCTCGCCGGGCGCGCGCAGCGCTTCGCCCGGCCGGGGCGGCGCCTCGCCCGGCCGGGGCGGCGCCTCGCCCGGCCGCTCCGCGGATCCCGCGGCGCGCGAGGACGGGTCATCGACGTCCCAACCGACAGCGCCTTCGCGGACCTCCACCTGAGCGGCGGTCGTCGCGGCGTCGTCAGCCCGAGCGCCCTCCGGGCCGGTAGCGAGCCCGGGATCGACGAGGCGCGGCATCCTGAGGCTCCACGCCGCTACCCCGAGCCCGACCACCGCGGCGGCGGCGAAGGGCAGGCGCCACGACACGCTCCAGGCCAGCAGGGCGCCGAAGGTGGGGGATAGCGCCAGCCCGAGGTTGCCGACCATGCCGTGACGCCCGAGCCGTTTGGCATCGTTGCCGCTGACCCGCGAGACCAGCGTGAGCCCTGCCGTGTGATAGGGCCCGCACGCCACCCCGAGCGCCAGCAGGGCCACCGCGAAGGCGATCTCGTTGGGGGCCAGCGCGATCGCCAGGCAGGCCGCCGCGCCGCCGACGAGCACGAGGCGCACCACGAGCAGCGGCGAGACACGGTTGAGGATCAGCCCGGTGGGCAGCGACAGGAGGCCGTAGGCCAGCATCGCGGCGGTGAACACCGCCCCGAGCGTGCCGTAGCTGGCCGAGTACTCCTCACGAAGCATGAACAGGACGGCGGGGAAGAGGCCGATGTACAGGTGAGTGGTGGCGTGCGCCAGATAGACAGGCAAAAGGGAGGGGACGGGCGGCCCCGCGGCGGCGGAGCCGCTCATGGCCGTCCCCCGGAGATCGCGCGGGCGACGTCCATGGCCGGGCGGCCCGTCAGATCCAGCTGGGGAACCACATGATGTGAGACCAGTGCCCAGGGCTGATCGGGATGTTCAGCACGATCGGCAGGAACGCCACGGCGATGCCCACGATCGCGCCGGCGAGCACCATGCTCACCAGCGGGCGCCCACGCCGAGCCCACGGGGAGACCGCGACGATGACCACGAGCAGCGCCAGGAAGACGCCCACGCCCACGCCGACCCAGCCGAACGCCGGGCTCACGCGCTGGGGCAGATGCCAGAAGACCCAGCCGGCGAGCCTGCCCACCGGGTCCCAGAGCACGGCCGTGGCCACCGCGGCCGCGGCCATCACGAGGACGCCGCGCCGCGGCAGGCGGACGCTGCCGGCGAACGCCACGAGCGCCGCGGCCGCCAGAATGGCCAGAAACGGCGCGACCGGTGTCATGTAGTAGATGAAGGACGTCCTGGAGGTCGCGAACCAGGGCAGGTAGAGCACCGCCACGACGATCGCCGCCGGCAGCAGGAGCGTCGTGCGGCGCAGGATGGCGAGGATCGGGGCGGCGATGAGGCCGAGAGTGGCCACCCACCAGAGGAAGGGGTTGCCCATGGCGATCACGCCGCGGTACATATCGGACCCCTCGAAGTAGTACCAGACCGGCCGGTAGTCGATGATCCACGTGAGCGCGGCGGAGGCGTAGGTGTGGGTGGCCTTGAGGTGCAGGCTGAAGAACAGCGCCTGGCGCTGGAGCTCCCACCAGTCGGCGAGCGTGTGGCCGCTGGTGAAGTACTGCACGTAGCTGAGGAAGTACAACGCCGCCGGGACGACGACGAACAGGGCGACGACGAGCAGCGCGCCGGGGAGCGCCCGCACGAAGGTGGGCCGTGCCGTGGGCACGTCCCCGAGCAGGTAGGCGGGCTTCGCCGGCGCGTCTTCCGCGGCGGGTCTGCGGTCGCGCAGCCAGACGAGGAAGATGAGCGCGGCCGCCGCGATCAGAGCAAGGCCGCCCGACCACTTGGTGGCGACGGCCATGCCGCCGGCCACGGCGCAGAGCGCCAGCCAGCGCTTATGGCGGCCGCCCTGGGCGTAGCGCAACGCGAGCAGGATGCAGAGCACGGTCCACGCGCCGACGAACACGTCGAGCGTGGCGATGCGCGATTGCGCGATGCCGAGGGTGTCGGCGGCGGCGAACCCGAGGGCGATCAGCGCCCACGGCGGCGGCAGGCCAAGGCGGCGCGCCAGCGGGTAGACGCAGGCCAGCATCACGAGGCCGGCGATGACAGCGGGGAGGCGCCAGCCGAAGGCGCGGTCGCCGAAGAGCACGATGCCGGCGGCGATGGCGAACTTGCCCATCTCCGGGTGCGGCCACGACACCTCGTCGCCGGCCTCCCAGCGCAGCGGGGCCTTGGGGCCCACGCGGCCATCGACGATGGCCTTGGCGTCCTTGGCGTAGTACACCTCGTCGAACATGTACTCCGCCGGGGCGCCCACCTGCCACAGGCGCAGCGCCGCCGAGATCAGCAGGATGAGCGCGACCGCCAGCGTGATGCGGCGCCGGCGAGCCGGATCGGCTATGGGGACCGGTGATTCCAGCACGGGGTCTGCGGGGCTCCTTCGGGCGATGTGCGCGTCGCCGGTCATTATAGTCGCCCGCGGCCTTTGCGCGCTCGGATCCACAGGGCGACGCGCGCCGGCGCTGACGAGTGCGCCGCGGTGGCCCGCGCGCGGTGATGAGGCGCGCCGTTCGGGCACGGCGCGGCGCTTGGCCGCGCGCCGGGTTCGTGATACAACTTCGCAGGTTTGTCTCGCGGCCGCGGCCGCGTGTGTTCGTCCTTCCCACACGTCTACCGGGAGTGGAGGCTTCGATAGATGGCTGACGAGAGAACATTGACGATCCCGGGCCAGAGCATAGGCCCGATGGGCGAGCGCGGGACGATCACCGCCACGCTCCGCGACGCTACCGGCAACCCGGGCCCGCTGGGCCTCATGGCGTTCGGCATGACGACCGTCCTGCTGAACATCCACAACGCCGGTATCTTCGAGATGAACACCATGATCCTCGCCGTGGGCGTGTTCTACGGCGGCATCGCCCAGGTCATCGCCGGCATCATGGAGTGGAAGAAGAACAGCACCTTCGGCATGACGGCGTTCCTGTCGTACGGCATGTTTTGGCTGTCCCTCGTGGGACTCATCGTCTTCCCCAAGTGGATGGGCGTCGAGGCGCCGAGCGAGACGGCGATGGCGTACTATCTCCTGGCGTGGGGCGTGTTCTCCGGGCTCATGTTCGTGGCCACGCTACGCATCAACCGCTCCCTGCAGACGGTGTTCCTCTCGCTCACCATCCTGTACCTGCTCCTTGTCCTCCGCGATTTCGCCGGCGGGGGCGCGAGCACCGAGACTGTCCTCGGCGTCTCCGGGGTCACCTGGGGCAGGATCGCCGGCTGGGAGGGCATCTTCGTGGGTCTCTCGGCCTTCTACGGCTCCATCGCACAGGTCTGGAACGAGCTCTACGGGCGCGTGATCCTGCCGCTGGGTCCGTACAAGAAGAAGTAGGACCATCGCGCGGGCGCGACGGCGCTCCGTGACGAGAGACACGACGGGCCGGGGCTGCGCAAGCAGCCCCGGCCCGTCGTCTTGCGTACGGCCGCCTCACCTGCTCCGGGCGGCCGCCTGCGCTTCGTCTACCAGTCGATGTCGTCCAGGGCGGCCTTCTCCCAGCGCAGCTCGCAGAGGATCGTCGTGACCGCGGGATCGTAGGCGGGCGGCGGGTAGGTCGACACCTTGGGTCCAAAGAGCTGGGGGCCGCCGCCCGTGGCCCAGGGGCCGAAGCCGGGCTGGTCGGTCATGTCGGCGCACATGCCAGTGATGAGCACGGCGTTCGGCTTCACCAGGTGCAGCGTCGCGTTCACGCCCGTGTTGTCGGCGGGCAGGGAGAAGATGGCGCGCGTCGTCTCGGGGCTCGGCAGCGGTCCTCCGTCCGCCGCGGCGAACCAGCGTCCCACCGTCGATGCGCCGCTCCAGTTGCGCACCATCGTCGCGTCGTACACCAGGGTGACGACCTGCACGGGCGTCCCCGTGGAACTGTCATAGGAGAGCAGTGTGCTCTTGGCGGCCTGCTCGTCGGAGCCGGTGGCCGTCATCACGGCGGCGATCACGGCGGGGTCATCGGTGGCCCCCGAGGCCGTCACCTGCGGGTCGCGCAGAACAGTGCGGGGGATGGCGCCGGTGTAGAGCACCAGCGTGAAGCCGTCCTGGCTCACCACGCGCCAGTCGCGGTTGAGGAGCAGGGCGTAGGTCCCGGGCCGCGTGATCGTCGTCGAGGCGGTCGAGTTGACGATGCCGACGACCGCCCTGCTCTGCAGCCGCCGCCAGGCGTGTTCGGCGTAGCGGTACACGGGCAGCTCGGCGCCGCTGAAGATCGCCTTGGGGAGGGTGAACGTGAGCGTCACGGCCGAACGGAACCTCCACGACCAGCGGCAGGCGGCGCCGCGGAAGAAGACGTTGCCGTCGGGCAGCGGCGCCGCGGCGTCGGCCGCCGCCTCGCTGACGTCGTCGAGCTCCGGCGCGGCTTTGCCGCGCAGGGCGCTCAGCTTGCCGACGAGCATCAGGCCGTCGTCCTCGGCGAGCACCACCTGCTGTTCCGCCGCCCGCGGCGGCGCCGCGGCTGCGGCGGGACCGAGGGTCCTGAGAGGCGCCGCCGAAGCCGCCGGCGCCGCGGCGAGCGCGAGCAGCAGGGTGAGCAGCAGGGCGAGGGCCGACATGCTCACCAGAAGTGTGTGGGCGCGCGCCGGGCGGGGAGTGATGGCGAATGCGTGATCCATGGCAGCCTCCTGTCGTGTACTCCTCTTATCGACGAGGTCTGCCCTGCCCTTGAATCCGTCCCGCCCTTGGGACACGCTGAGGGCCGCGGTCCGTGCGGGCGCGCCCCCGGGTATATCCTTGCCGCGTTGCGGCAACGTCCCGCGGCGGGATTCCCGCCGCGTCTTCCCGGAGGTGACCATGAGCTCCACAGGTGAGTCGAACCCTGCCGTCGCGGCGGACTTCGTGCTGCGCGGCGCGAGTGAACTGGTCACGATGAGCGCCCCGCCGGCCGAGGGCCTGGGCGCGATCGCCGGCGGCGCCCTCGCGGCCAGGGACGGGGTGATCGTCTGGGTGGGGCGCGAGGCGGAGCTGCCGCAGGCAGTGGACCTCGCGCCCGACGGCCTCGACGTCGACGCCGAGGGACGCTGCGTGCTGCCCGGTTTCGTCGATGCGCACACGCACGCGCCCTTCGCCGGGTCGCGGGCCGCCGAGTACGGCGAGCGGCTCGCCGGAGTGAGCTACGGCGAGATCCTCGCTCGCGGCGGCGGCATCAACGTCACCGTGGCGGCCACGCGCCTGGCCTCGGAAGAGGAGCTGGCGCGCCTCTGCCGCCTGCGCTACGACAGCATGCTGCGCCACGGCACGACCACCGCCGAGGTCAAGAGCGGCTACGGCCTCAGCGTGGCCGACGAGGCCAAGCAGCTGCGCGCCGCGGGCACACCTCATGCGCTGCGCCGTGAGCTCACCTTCCTCGGGGCGCACATCGTGCCTCCCGAGTACGCCGGTCGCGCCGACGACTTCATCCACCTCGTCTGCGACGAGATGATCCCCGCCTGCGCGCCGCTGGCGCGCTGGTGCGACGTCTTCTGCGACGAGGGCGCGTTCACCGTCGCGCAGTCGCGACGCGTGCTCATCGCGGGGGCGGCCGCCGGGCTCGGCCTGCGTATCCACGCCGACGAGCTGGCGCGCTCCGGCGGCTCCATGCTGGCCGCCGAGCTGGGCTGCGCCTCGGCCGATCATCTGATCCACGCCACGGGGGAGGAGATCGCGGCGATGAAGGCCGCCGCCGTGGTCGCCGTCATGCTGCCCGGCACCAGCTACACGCTGGGCATCGGGTTCGCCCCCGCGCGGGCCTTTCTGGAGGCCGGGGTGACCATCGCCCTGGCGAGCGATTTCAACCCCGGCTCCTGCGACTGCGAGAACCTGCAGATGATGATCTCGCTGGCCTGCCAAGGCATGAGGCTCACGCCCGACGAAGCGCTGTACGCGGCTACGGTCGGCGCCGCGGCCGCGCTGCGCCGCGCCGACGTCGGCAGCCTCGAAGTGGGCAAGCGCTGCGACTTCAGCGTGCTCGTCGCCGAGAGCCGCACCGAGCTGCCGTATCACTTCGGCGTCAACCTGGTGGGCGACGTCGTGGTCGGCGGCCGGGTCGTGGTGCAGGACGGGGTCGTCGCGCACGGCGCGCCGGCGCCAGAGCGTGTCCCGCTGTTCGCCCGAGACGCCGCCTCTGATGGCGGAGGTCCTCGATGACGCTCGTCGAGTGCGTCCCCAACTTCTCCGAGGGCCGGCGGCCCGAGGTCATCGACCAGATCGTCGCCGTCATCGCCGCGGTCGATGGGGTGCACGTGCTCGACCGCCAGAGCGACCCCGTCCACAACCGCTGCGTGATCACCTTCGTGGGGCCCGACGAGGCGGCCGCGCAGGCCGCCTTCGGCGGTATCGCCGCGGCCGCCCGCCTCATCGATCTCACCGTGCACGACGGCGCGCACCCGCGCTTCGGCGCCGCCGACGTGGTCCCGTTCGTGCCCATCAAAGAGGACGACATGCCGGTCTGCGTGGCACTGGCGCGCGGCTTGGCCGCCCGCGTCGGCGCGGAGCTCGACCTGCCCGCGTACCTCTACGAGGACGCGGCCCGTCGCCCCGAGCATCAGAACCTGGCCGACGTACGCCGCGGCGAGTTCGAGGGCCTGCGCGCGGCCATCCTCACGGATCCGCGGCGGGCGCCCGACGAAGGCCCCCGGCGCCTGCACCCCACCGCCGGCGCCGTGGCCATCGGCGCGCGCCCGCCGCTGATCGCCTACAACGTCAACCTCGACAGCGACGACGTCGACCTGGCCCGCGAGATCGCCGTCGCCATCCGCGAGCGCGACGGCGGCTTTCCCAAGGTCAAGGCCATGGGCCTGGCGCTCGCCGACTGCGTGCAGGTGTCCATGAACCTCGTGGACTACCGCGTCACCTCCATGCACACCGCGTATAGAGAGGTCGCGCGCCGCGCCGCCGCGCGCGGCGTGCGCGTCCGCGAGAGCGAGGTCGTGGGCCTGCTGCCCGAGGCCGCGCTCGTCGATGTCGCCCGGCGCGCGCTGACCGCCACGGGCTTCACGCAGCAGCAGGTGCTGGAGGCGCGTGTGCTCGACCTGCTCACGGGGTCGTGAGCAGGTAGGACGACCGCGCCGCGCGGCGGCTCTCCCGCCGCGCAGACGCGTCCTCGCTGCGCGTGCACGCTTTTCCGTCCGACCCCGCTCCTATCATCTCCCTTGACACGAACATGGGTTCGCCCTAAGCTCCATACGAACATATGTTCGCTACCAGAGGAGGAACGGTGGAGGGTCTCACGCGGCGGCAGGAACAGGTCCTCGAGTTCATCCGCGAAAGCGTGCGCGTCGATGGCTATCCGCCCACGGTGCGCGAGATCTGCGCGGCGCTCAGCCTGTCGTCGCCGTCCACGGTGCACGCGCACCTCGCCAACCTCGAGCGCCTGGGGCTCATCAGGCGCGATCCCAGCAAGCCGCGCGCTCTCGACGTGGTGCAGGACCTCCGTCCGCGACGTCCGCTGCCGCTGGTCGGCCGCGTCGCCGCCGGCGAGCCCATCCTCGCCGAGGAGAACATCGAGGAGTATGTCGATGTGCCCGCTTTCCTGCGCCGCGACGACGACGATTTCGTGCTGCGCGTGCAGGGCGACTCTATGACCGACGCCGGCATCTTCAACGGCGACTTCATCGTGGTACACGCGCAGGACCAGGTGGAGAACGGCGAGATCGTCGTGGCGCTGGTCGGCGACGAGGCCACCACCAAGCGCTTCTTCCACGAGGGCCGCACCGTGCGCCTGCAGCCCGAGAACGACAATCACGAGCCGATCATCGTCAACGCCGACGAGGTGCAACTCGTCGGCAGAGTCGTGGGGGTCCTTCGCCAGCTATGAGTACCATGCCTCTCGCCACAGTCGCCTGCCCGACGCTCGCCGACACCATCGACGAGGCGCTCGCCGCCGCACTCGCCGGCCGCGGCGAGCCCTGCCTGTGGTGCGGAGGTCCGGCCGTCGCGGTCGTGAGCGCCGACATCTGGAGCGGCCAGGTCACCGTGCGTTGCCACGAGTGCGGCAGCGAGCTCAGCGGCGTCGTGCCGCGCCATCTGCGCGAGGTGCGCAGGTGAGCGTGGGGCGCGCATATCGCGGGGCCACGCCGGCAGGGCCGGCGCAGCATCGCGCGGTCGCGTCTCGCGGCTTGGGGCGGCGCCCGAGCAGCCGGGCCGGCCGGCGCCGGCTTCGCCGGCGCCGCCTCGCCGGCCTCCTGCGCTTCGTCGTCTTCCTGCTGCTCGTCTTCCTGGCTGTGTGGGCCGGCGTGCGCGTCGCCCACGCCGACGCCGACGCCGGTGTGTACACCGGCCACCAGTACGTCGTGAGCGCCGGCGACACGCTGTGGAGCATCGCCGCCCACGAGTACGGCGCCGACATCGACCTGCGCCGCGCCATCTACAAGATCCGCGAGGTCAATCAGCTCGACGGCTCCACCGTCTCACCCGGCGAGCGCCTCACGCTGCCCTACCTCGCGGAGTAGGGCCGCTCGGCTTGCAGCGCCGGGCACGGCAGGGCTTCGCGCGCCGTGCCCGAATCCCGACCCCAGGCGTCACACGGGGTGAGGACCTCGTGCGTGCGGTATACTTGCTCGGCGCCGGGACGTGGCGCAGCCTGGTAGCGCACCTGCTTTGGGAGCAGGGGGTCGGCGGTTCGAATCCGCCCGTCCCGACCACTACATCTCTTTGGGCGGGAGTAGCTCAGTCGGTAGAGCATCAGCCTTCCAAGCTGAGGGTCGCGGGTTCGAGACCCGTCTCCCGCTCCATTGTCCGCCTTCTGGTCGCCGCGACCGCTGCAGACGCTCGGTCGCCATACGGCAGCCACCTCTCGCGCCCGTAGCTCAGCTGGATAGAGCAGGAGATTTCTAATCTTCAGGCCGCAGGTTCGAATCCTGCCGGGCGCGCCAAACTACCTGCAAATGCCGCCACGTGGTGTTTGTGGGTGTCACGTCGCACCGGGCCATTCGTTCGGCATTGGTTCGACGTGGCGTGGACACGAGGGGGAACGTGATGGGAGAGTCGGGCGACAGCGGCAGGGTCAGCCTGTCCGAGAAGCTACTCGTCAGTGAGGACGAGGCGGCGCAGCTACTCGGCGTGTCGAAGCCGACGTTTCGTGGGATGGTCGCCAACGGTCACGTGCATCGCGTGGCGCTCCCATGCGGCGTAAGGCGCAACCTATACCGCCGCAGTGATCTGGATGCATTTGTGGAGTCGCTGAAGACGATCACGCCCGATCAGGTGAGGCCGCGATCGTCATTGCCGAGCGGGTAGTCTGGATGGGGCTGTGCGCTTCCGAGCACATGCTTTCTGCGTGCGGTGACGCCGCGCCGTAGAGCGCTCGCGTCCGCTGCGGCTTGCTCAAGCGGCGTGACGCCCTGCGTGACGCCTCTACGGGGGGCACACGTGCTGCAGTCCGCGACACCCACCGACAAGCCGTCCGCTCGGCGGCGCCATCCTCGCCACCACGAACGGCGGCGCCCCGTGATAGAGCAAGGACGGGTGTAGCCGCGCGCGTTGCAGCTCACGGCCAACAGCGGCTTCGGCGCCGAAGTCGGCGAGTGGTCGCTCAAGTAGCCCTCGGCCGAGTATGCCGGATCAGAAGGCCACGGAGGCCTGTAAGGGCGCGAGCAACGCCATGGGATTCACGGTGAAGCGGTAGGGGCGCTGTCCCTTGCCGCGGCCGCTGCGGCAACGTCGTGCGCCCGTGGCTTAGGGCCTATCCCGGTAGGGATGTGCGTGCGGGGCGTTCGTGGACCGAGCGGGGCGGTCACGAGACGGTTCCCTTGTAGCCCAGCTACGTGGGGATCGGGGAGGGGCCGCATCCGCGACGTGTCCACGGGCGCATCCGTGCGTGCAGACCTGGCGGGATAGGCCCTTACCCGCCGCCTCGCCTTGCGCGCCGTGCTCGTCTCGCTAGACTGGTACGAGACGGGCGCCGAAGAGAAGGCCGCTGTGATCGCGGCGCCGAGAAGGCGGAAGGGCCGCGCCTCGAGTTCGAGCGCCTGCGGGGCCGGGGCTTCCTCACTCGCGTGTTTGGGGGGCCGGGGCGCCTGAGAAGCAAGCCCGAGCCTTGCACGACGTCCGCATCTTGCAGAGGCGCAGAGACGCACCCTGGTAGCCAGAAGGCGGGACGGGAAGAGATGGCAGAGGATCTGATCGGCCGCACGCTGGGGCGCTACAAGATCACCGCGCTGGTCGGCCAGGGCGGCATGGCCACCGTGTACCGGGCCACGCACCCCGGCCTGGAGCAGACCGTGGCCATC
>Ga0247841_10001398_pt1 | contig 55224 bp, 34 predicted proteins | sample LaCruzMarch2015__2_FD_192410 | JGI IMG/M metagenome (GOLD analysis project Ga0247841, IMG submission 192410) | Freshwater microbial communities from meromictic Lake La Cruz, Castile-La Mancha, Spain - LaCruzMarch2015_18m | ecosystem: Environmental > Aquatic > Freshwater > Lake | place: Spain... | reverse complement strand
GCCCCGATCATGGGTGTTAACCCGACTTCGATCACTGCGTCAACACCGTTTGGTACCATTATCACCCGTACCATTACCGTTCAGAATACCGGCGACGGTACGCTGGAATGGTTTGCCGATTCACATGAAATCCCGGCGCCTGCCAATATTTATGCCACCGATTTCGAATCATTCATAGCTGGACAGAAAGTAGCTTGTCAGGATCCGGTTAACTGGTCCACCTGGAGCAATCTTCCTTGCGGAACAGAAGATGGTATGGTTAGCGCAGATTTTGCACATAGTGGTGTTAATTCGGCCTTAGTTGGTAGTTCGGCTGTTGATCTTATCCTGCCTTTGGGAGACAAAACCAGCGGTTCTTATGAATTAACCTGGTGGATGTATGTTGAAAACAACAAAGCCGGATATTACAACATTCAACATTTCGAAACTCCGGGTGTTGAGTGGGCTTTTGATGTCTATTTTAAGCAAAGTGGAGATGCAGAACTTCAGGTTGGCGGTGAAACGGTTTTATTTACTTATCCCAAAGCAACCTGGTTTAAAGTAAAACATGCAATCGATATCGATAATGACTTGATCACTCTGTTTATTAACGATGTTCAAATCTCCTCATGGCCTCTTAGTTATACGACGCTTACAACAACTGGGACGAAACAACTAGGTGGTGTTGACTTCTTTGGAGGTGCTTTAACAGGTGAAACTCCCAAGTATTATTTCGACGATGTTGTTTATAAGGTAGCTGATCCCGGGAAAATGGGAGTTGTCAGCAATGGCATCTTCCCGCGCGGAACTGATCCGGTTTCGAAGGGACGTGCTCCTCATATCAATACCAACGTTACTAACCCGATTCCTCCGGCTATCAGAGCAACCCTTGCTTATGCATGCGATGTTTATCCTGGAGAGAATTTCATATCCTTTAATACCGATACTCCTGGCACATTTAACGTAATTGGTTCGATTGCAGGCGCTTCTCCGTTTGGCGGATCATTCGATGCCGTTAACACCGATTTCTATTATGTGGTTGATCAGTCTCTCAATACATTACAGAAAATCGATATTGCTACCGGTTCTATTTCCGATATCGGATCTTGCGTTCCTTATAGTGGAGAGACATGGACTGGTTTAGCTTGTGACAAGACCACCAACATTATGTATGGCTCTTCAGATACCCATATTTACACAATTAACATGGAAACTGGTGAAGCTACCGATATCGGTAGTACTGGTCTCGGCCTCCTTATCGACATTGCTATCGACGGTGAGGGAATAATGTGGGGATTTGATATTATTACGAATGAAATCTACAAAATCGACAAGGAGACCGGAGCAACCACTCTGGTTGGTTCTGCCGGATTTGAAGGAAACTATGCTCAGGGTATGGGCTGGGATCCAGTTGATGACATCGTTTACCTGGCAGCCTTTAACAATGCCAGTTTTCAGGGTGAATTACGTATCCTCGACAGAACAACAGGAAATACCACTTTAGTAGGTGCATTTGAAGGTGGCGCTGAAGTTGACGCTCTCGGATTCCCGGGCGGTGGCGGACCACAGTGGTTAACCATTGATCCGAAAACAGGAATCATTCCTGCCGGCGCATCTGCTGAGGTTACTGTAACCCTGGATGGAAATTATATTCCTCCCCAGAAAGATTTCACACTCTTTGGAGAAGTTACCTTCACATCAGATCCTGATGTTGGAACCATCAATGTTCCGGTAACCTTCACAATCGAAGGTGATATCTATGGTAAACTGGAAGGTGTTGTCAGCCACAACGGTGTTGGTGTTGCAAACGCTACAGTTACTGCTGTTAAAACAGGCACCACTCCTTATGTTGTAACCACAGGCGCTGATGGTCATTATATGATCGATCCGATCCTTGGTGGAACCTATGAAGTTATGGTAACTGCTGCCGGATTTAATCCGTATGCCACTACCGGTGTTATTATTGCCCCACCGGCAACCACAACGCTGAATATCAATCTTCTCGCACCGATTATGGTCATCAATCCGGGGTCACTTACTGTGAACCTGATGGCTGGCCAGTCTACGGATGAAACCATCATCGTTCAGAATACCGGCGACGGTTTATTAGAGTGGAATTCTACCCTGGTTACCAGCAAGAAAGCTGCGTTTGTTCCTGTTGAATTTATCAATAGCGAAAGAACACGCGTATTAAGCAATTCTACTGATGCCAGTCCGATTGCAACAACGACCGTTGCCAATCCTATCCGTGCCATTTGGGATGTGTTGTTCAATTTCAATGGTAACTTTGCAGCTCAGCCTGGTATTGAGACCGATGGTCAATTCATCTATACCTCATCATGGCAGGCCGGATACGGAATGTGGTTCCATAAATATGCACTGGACGGCACCTGGATTGAAGATTTCGACATTGCAGGTGTTACTGCAATCCGCGACATGGCTTATGATGGCCAGTATTTCTATGGAAGTAATGCTTCCTCTACCCTCTATCAAATGGATCTCGCCAACAAAGTGCTGATTGGATCTGTTACCACAGGTGTAGCAGCTATCCGTCACATTGCCTACGATTCACAGAACGATGGCTTCTGGGTAGGCAATTGGACCGATTTGTACCTGATCAACCGTGCCGGTGTTGTACAACAGACTGGTAACGCAGGATTAACAAACGTTTATGGAACAGCTTATGATCCATGGACTGCAGGTGGTCCTTACCTCTGGATGTTCAATCAGGGTGGTGCAAACCTCGTTGACATTATGCAATACAGCATTCCGGCCGGCGCTTTAACCGGAGTAATGCATGATGCTGCTGATGTTCCTGGTTATAATGCTGCTTCCGCTGGTGGATTATGTATCTCTACATTAGTAGTTCCTGGCAAAATTGCCCTCATTGGCAACATGCAGCAGGATCCTCAGCTGATCTTTGGCTATGATCTTGGTGAAGCTACTGCTCCATGGATTACACGTAACCCGACTTCCGGCACACTCGCAGCTGGCGCAAGTCAACCAGTTACCGTACACCTGGATGCAACTGAACTCGCCGTAGGACAATACAATGCAACGATTACCTATACGAGCCTGCCTAACGTAGGAACTGTTGTTGTTCCTGTGACATTGAATGTTATCCCGTTTGGTGGACCAACGCTTACCATCGAAGGTGTGTATGATGTGCCTGCAGGCCCTGTTTCAGTACCTGTTCATGCTTTAGAAATCGTTGACATGGGTTCATTCCAGTTTACCATCGATTATAATCCTGCATATCTGACATACACCGGAACATCGAATTGGTACACTGGTATCACCGATGTTTTGGTAGGCACTCCTTCAGCCGGCAAACTCACCTTTGTGTGGGCAGCCTCAACCGCTGGTGTTTCTATCCCTGATGGTAACTTCTTCAATATTGACTTTACCTTCACCGGAACCGATGATTGGGCATGGATTGGCTGGAGCGATAGCCCCACCCCACGCGAATTTGCCGATTACAATGGCAATATCTTTGTTCCAACTTATAATAATGGTTTCGTAACAGGACATCCTGTTGGTGTACCGGAAAATGGCGCACTTGCAATCAATGTTTATCCGAACCCGGCAACCGATGTTGTTAATGTTAAGAGTGATTTTAACATTAAGAGCATCGAAGTGCTGTCATTCATCGGACAAACCGTTTATACCAGAAAGAATGTAGATTCTAAACTTGTTCAGGTTGATGTTTCTTCACTCAATTCAGGTGTATACTTTGTGAAACTTGACACCGATCAGGGTATCAAGACCACGAAGATCACGGTGAAACGCTAATCCTTCATTGGAATAATTTCGGAAAGGCTGGCCGCAAGGTCAGCCTTTCTTTTTAGTATCAATTCTGATCAGTTTTATCAATGCCCCCTCCCTGATCTCCCAAATGACTTATCAATGACCACTCCGGCCTTCCAAATGTTATAAATGACCCCTCCCCAGCCCTCCCCTTGGAGGGGAGGGAGACCCTTTACCTGAATGTTGCAAGGGATCATTTTATACCAACCCCGGTTGCAATTTTATTTACTTGATCAAAGGAGATAAGCAATCAATTTTTTAAAAATGATTGATCGGAATCGTACCTGTAGATATTAATTAATTCTATTTGGTCAATAATGACCCCACCCCGTCCCTCCCCTTAGAGGGGAGGGAGACGTAGGACGTTGATTTTTAATGTTTTTGTTTCAAACCATTTATGATATATACTATCACGATTGTCAGAATACAACATATCACTCTTGGCAGAGCATCCCCCTCCCCTCCAAGGGGAGGGACGGGGTGGGGTCATTGACATCTAAGCAGGTTCCTTAATTTCACTGGTAAGATTGCGATCAATCAATAAAAATAATACCGTATAATATCTACTCTGATATGCCGGGCAATCTGGTTATCGGGACCTGGTAAGGGATAACGCCCATGATATGAAGATTCAAAGTAAAATTAATGAATCTTTGTAATGTTTGATGTGTTGATGGTTTTTAATTTAATTTTGAAAGGTCCTTGTTTTTTCTGGCAGGAAATAAGCTGAACCATGTTGACAGGCCGGTCATATCAACGACCTTTCGCTGATTTGAACTGACCACTTCAATCATTTAACGATCAATGAACAAGGATGGTCGGTTTACTGCGGACTCAGATGGGTAAAACCTTCGGCCTGTGCAGGACTAACAGTTCCAAAGGATAATTGTTTTGTTTGCGATCACCTGTCAGAATACCTGTTTATCATCTCCCCAAGCAGTTGCTTTACCTTGTTCCTTAATCCAGCCGGTTCAACCACCTCCACATCCGGCCCCCATCCAAGGATCTGGGAGATGAATTCGTAGGTCGGGGTAAGATAAAGCCGGATCACTACCGAATCAGGTGAATCTGAGAGGATCTCCTGGCTTTGGTGAACGGGCTGGGTAAGAATATACTTTCCTTGCCTCTCTGTGAACCTGAGTACGATGTGTTCGGGTTGCTCATCGGTGACAATAACCCCCATGGTATTGTGATAATATTGTACGGGATTAAAACCGATATCGATAAATTGTTCATTCTTCAGCACCATTAGTTCCCTGATACGCTCCAGTCCGTAAGTCTGGATACGGCCGTTTACCGGCTGATAACCAACCAGGTACCACCGGCTGCGGTATTCCTTCAGGTAATAGGGATGAACAATATGATGATGCTCATCGGGACTGTCGAAGCGCTGATGTTCCAGGCTTAATACCTTCCTTTCAAGAATTGCATCAAGAATAACTGTAAGCCATTCACTTCCTTTGATAACGGGGAAATTCTCAAAGCCAACACATTGTCTGCCGGGCTCCTTTGCGAGGCTCCTCCTGATCTTCATGGCATCCATGATCTTTTGCACGGCGCCTGAAAAATCGGAGATGATCTCCATATTCCTGTATTGGTCGAGCATTGCCGATGCAAAGGTAAGGGCTTCAAGATCGTGATTGCTCAGCGGAAAGTTTTCGATGGAATAATCGGGATCGTCGTAAAAATAGGCGCTTCGCAGCCGGTCATACTCAATAGGGGCATAATAGCCGAGATTGCGGTCGTACCGCATGTCGTGTATATCCTTTTCGAGGGTTCGGGTGGCAATTTCATGGTCAAAGGCCTCGTAACATTTCTCTTCAAGTTTCCGGAGGGTGACATACCCATAATCCCTGAAGCACCGGTTAATAATGCGATAACGGCTCAGGGCTTCCTTGTTTTTTGGCATGGAGTGGATCTTTGTGTCAAAGATAGGATATTGGTCTTAAAAAGAAATGCAAATACAATGCACCGGGATGGTCCAACTTGCATGAAATTTCGGAAAGGTACTAAATATGGGAAGGACTGAGGATCGTGTACATGATAAAAGACCTAAAACGAAAGGATCTTGAAAGAAAATACAAAAAAACATATATATGAAAAAAAACGAGTTAACAGACATTTATGAACCAAGACAGGGAACCGACCTGCTCAGCCTGATTGAGCAGGTTTCGGGTGTGGTTAAAAAGGATGGATCACTGGCACACATGCTCTTGTCGGCCGGGGCAAATGCCAGGCTGCTGGCACATGAATTGAACTGTACGGAAATCCAGGCTGTTTTATTTGCACTTGGATTTAACCTGAACTTTTCGCATTCGACCATTTGCATCAACGATCTGGCCGGGTATATCGGATGCCAGCCCATCAGAATGGCAAAAAATGTAAGGGACCTTGAAGAACTGGTAAGGCTGGGATTGTTGCGCAAAGACAGGGGCGAAAGAAGTAGGTTCAGTTATAAGAAGAGCAGTCTCACCAATTATTACATTACCCCAGATGTCATGGGGGCTATTTGCGAAGGAACGCGGATAAAGCAAAATAAAACCCGGTTTGATTCACTGGGCGAGATGCTTGCCATAACAGGCGAACTGTTGGATAATTATCGAAATAATGAAATCAGCATGGAGGAACTTAAGGATGAGATGAATGAACTGATGAGGAATAATATGCGCCTTCCATTTTCAAAGGTCCTTTTAAAAGCACGCATAGACATGGAATCGGTACTGATGATTGCATTGATCAGCCAATTGATGTTTACCGGAAATGAAGACATTACCCTTGATGAGTTGGTGAAATGTTTGTTTCGTGACCCACGGACCCAGTTTGCCCACAAGCAAAAGTTCAGGCGTGAAGAGCATGAACTGTTGAAAAAGGATATGGTTTGTTTTACAGCCTGTTCCTTCAGAAGTGAATTCGTGATCAGGCTGACGGAGAAATTTGCCACGAAGCTGTTTGCGGGTGACCGTGATTTAATTGAACCATCACGGGAGCGTAAAAATGCAGATCTGATTCTCCACCAGGTCATTACGGAAAAACCTCTTTTTTATAGCGGGGAAGAAGCCAGGAACCTGCAGTTCATCGAGGAGGCGCTGATGCAGGAGAATTTCAAGCGATTGACCCGGCGGCTTAAAGATAAAGGGTTGTGCCAGGGGGTAAGCATCCTGTTATACGGCCCCCCGGGTACAGGCAAGACAGAATCGGTTTACCAGCTTGCGCGCCGCACCGGGCGAGACATCCGCCAGATCGATATCAGCGAGACCAAGAGTTACTGGTTTGGGGAGTCGGAGAAGATTATAAAAAAATTGTTTGATCAGTACCGTTCCATGGCAGAAAAGAACAAAGTGACCCCAATTTTATTTTTCAACGAAGCCGATGGTGTTTTTTGCCGCAGGCGGGAATCAGGCCGGTCATCAACTGACCAGACCGAGAACACCATTCAGAATATCATCCTTCAGGAAATGGAAAACCTGAAAGGTATCCTGATCGCCACCACGAATATGGCCCAGAACCTCGACAAGGCCTTCGAGCGCAGGTTCCTCTACAAAGTGCCCTTCGAAAAACCCGGAATTGATGCCCGGTTCAGCATATGGGAAACAAGGCTGCCGGGCCAGGAACCTGATCTTATCAGGCACCTGGCAGAGAAATATGAATTCACCGGGGGGCAAATCGACAACATTATCCGTAAATACACCACGCATCAGATCATAAAGGGCGAGGAACCTGATCCCCGGGACATCATTACCTGGTGCAGGGAGGAGAATATGCAGGAGGAGTACAAACAGATCGGGTTCAGATTTTGATCAGGATTGAGCAGGCATTTTAAAAAGATAAGCGTAAATCAACATTAAAACAATAAGTCATGGCAAATGAAATCAGAAACTTCAGGGCAGGGCTGGCCCAGAACGACAGGAACAAGGCCGCGTACAATATTTTGATTTGGGAAATTATTATCTGGAGTATCGTTGGAGCGCTCGCTGTAGGGTACCATTTTGACTCGGACAGGGTGACCCTTATCTCTTTTTGTACCCTGTTGGTTGTATTGGTGGTAGGTATAAACATTCCTGACCTAAAAATCATAATACTCATCTTTTTCGGACTTGGATGGGCATCCCCGTTTATTCTTCTTGGAGCCTGGCTGGACAGATTTTTTTATGTGATTGCCTTTTTTACCTTTTTAATGAGTTTTTTTATCCACTACTGGGGAATGACCTATCTCAAAGACCTAACACGGAGCGATAATGATTGAAAATTTTATAGCTTTGGTGTAATTCTCATTCAATCTGCGAGCAGAAAGTAAGCTATGAAGCTAATGTAACACTGATGTTTATTGATAAATTCTTTAATAAGAATAAAATGAGCACTAAGAAATGTCCCGGATAGTGACTGAATTATGAAATATTGATTATACTGAAGTGTTAGGATAATCTGAGTTTTTTTTTCCGGGTGCAATAATCAACGAAATAAGTCAAGGACCACAATAACGAGAGTAACAAATTTCATAAATATTCAATTTAAATACTATTAATATTCCATAGTTTATGAAAATCCATTTTCAAACTGGATCAAGTGAAGAAGCAGGCTTCGACTTTTTCACACAAGGAAACTCTAACAGTACCGACCGTGTGCTGGGGCCTGCCGGGTTGCTCTCATTTTTTGAACTGCATTCAGGACTCACTGCAAAGTTAAACCCTGAGCCCTACAGGATGATCGCCTTCAGAAACAGGCTTCATGATATTATAACGGAACAACATCCTTTTTACAAATCATTTTCCAGTAATGAGTTCTCAGTATGCATGGATCTTTTGGGACTATATGACGAGCTGATCCTGCTTGAATGGAAAGGTGATTTCAATGAACAGACTCCCCGCCTTCAACTCCTTTCAGAAGCGATGAATGTGCTGAAAGAATTTCCCGGGGAATCGGACCGATGGGCCGCGCTAAGTGCCCATTTAAACGAAAACCCGTTTCCATCCGGAGTGGTTGATGAGATCCTGGTGTATGATGAGGAAGAATGGATACATCCTTTTTTCAGGAAGTTTTTCAGGACCCCCAATCTTCCCGGAATCAGATATGTTAAAGTGGATGTCCCCCGGAATGACAATAATCTTGGCATCCTGAGACAAAAGTTCATTAACAAGGATTTCAGTAAATTCCGGTTTAAACCATCCTCCAAAGACAGTTCAGTACTGATCATACAAGGCCATGATGTCTCACTTCTTGCCGACCTTGTAAATTCTCTCGAACACAGTAAAAGCATACTTGTTGACGGTGGGCAGGCAGGTTTCATCGATGCGTCAGCCACCAGGCTGGGAATGCCATTGTCGGGATTGTATCCTGGTTCGGTAAACAACGGGTTCAACATGCTGCCTTTCCATCTGATCAATATTCTGAAAGAGGCGCCGGATGCGCTTGCCATGATCAGTTTCCTGGGCAACAGCTTATGTCCTGTCAAGTTTGCATTGAGATTCCCGCTGCTGAAACTGCTCAAAAGCAAACCCGGATTTGATCCTGAATACTGGAAAAAAGAACTCCTCGAAGGCAATGGCGAAGAGGAAGACAGGTTTCGGATTGACCTTAAAAAATATCAGGCTACTGCAGAGGATATAAGTAAGGAAATTGACCTGTGGTTCGCTTCCCTGAAAAAAGCAAGGGTCAGAAACAACCAGTACTGGTACGACAGGCAGCAGATCAGAGCGCTTTTCATGACTGCAGCAAAAGCACTGAAGGAAGAAGAAATGGAAAAAGGGGCCGGCATTTCACTTGAGCAGTTTGTTTCGGTATTGGACTATTATCCCGCTGAGGAGATCAGCGAGCAGCAGCTATACCTTTTCTTTTCCAGCTTCATCCGACCAGTAGGGAGCCCGGTCACTCTGGCTGAAACCGGTTTCATTCCCAATGTGGGATCACCCTCCTCGGTCATCTCCCGTTTTGATACAGTCATTTGGTGGAATCTTTCGGAAAATTCAGGTATACTGGGTTCTTCCCTTTTCTATTCTGTAGAGAAAGATTTTCTCCGGGGCAAAAGTCTCTGGAGCCAGGAGTTTGAAAAATCAATAACAGGGAGATGGTACGCTCAATCCGCAAGGCCAATTCTGAATTGCAGCAAAAGGCTCATCCTTGTGACGACAAAGATGATGAACGGACATGAGATGGACAGGCATCCCTTCCTCGATTACCTGGAAGGTTCGGCCGAAAATCTTACCGACATTTTACTGGAACCCGATAGAAACCATGAGAATTTTTATCAAGTGCTGGCGGATGTCATTCCCGGTTTGGTCACGGCGGAACCTGTAACAAGGAATCTTCCGGAGGCAAAGGAAAACTGGCAGATAAGTAAGGGCATTGCATCTCTTTCACCAACAGAATCCTTCAGCAGCCTTGAAAAGCTAATCTATTACCCTCATGAGTATGTCCTGGAAAGGATCGCATCCCTGAAGGATTACAGTCCACCAGACCCCAGTGAAACCCTGCTGCATTTTGGTATTTGTTCGCACCGCATTTTCGAACTCATCTTCAAACAGCCAGGGGTCCTGAAAGTAAAGGATGGTGAACTGGAAAAAATGGTGGATGAATTTTCCTCAAAGGTGATCAGAGAGCAGTTCATCGCGCTGGATGCGCCGGAATTCAGCCTTCAGAAACAAGTTTTCATTTTAAAGATGCATAAGGCGGTAAAGTGTTTGTTTTATCACCTTAGAAAGGGAAATTTCACGGAAGCGGTTTCCGAAGAGAATTTCAAAAAGGAAAGGGCCGTCCCTCTCGGCAACATCAGGCTCACAGGGAAAATCGACCTTCATCTTACAACAGCCGGCGGACACAAAGCCATCATTGACCTCAAATGGACGGGGGCATCGAAAAGGAAGAAAATGCTGAAGAAAGAGAAGGATCTGCAATTATGCCTATACAGTTATCTGCTGAATGCCTCACCCGATGTACCCACTGCCTTTTTCATTATCGACAGCGCGCAATTGATCTCTTACCGATCGGATTTTTTTCCCGAAGCAAGCTGGATCTACAATGAACAAAGCAGTAGGGAAATCCTCCGGGATATGGTGGAAAAAATCATGAAAGCCTACGATCTGCGCAAGGCGGAAATTGAAAATGGCGATATAGAAGTAGGCCTGGAAACAGAATATGATAAACTCGCAGTAAACTCAAGGGTGTGGCAGGCAGCCCCTTTGGGAGCTGATTTTCCAAAGGCACACTCCGCGAGCGATAAAATAAAACCTGCAAACAAGTATTCCGATTACAGTGTTTTAAGTCCTGAAAAATGAAAAACATACAATTTTACAACGCTTCGGCCGGGAGCGGCAAAACATACAAGATCGCCCAAGTCATAGTGGATAAGATCAGGAACCACTATCTGGATCCCTCCGCCATCATCGCCACCACATTCACCAATGATGCTGCCACAGAGCTGAAGGAAAGGATCAGAAAAGCTCTGATAGAGGAAAAATGTTTCAATGAAGCAATTGCTATAAAAAGCGCTCTCATTGGGACCATTAACAGCATAGGAGGGCAGCTTCTTGAACGGTATTCCCTGCAGGCTGGATTGCCTTCTGGGCTGAAGGTTCTGGAAGAAAACAGTGCAGGAAGCATTCTGGAACGCCTCATCTCAAATAGGATAAGCCAGGACTTTCTGTTGCTTGCCGACCGGCTGAGCCAGGGGGAAGATGGAGGATTTACAAAGCAGATCTCCGCGATCATCAATCTTTCCAGGATCAATAACCTGGATGAACAGGCGATCCGTGATTCCGGGATCACTTCCTTTAAGGAAACGGCGGCATTATTCGGGGAAAGGGATGAATTCAACAGTTTTACACAAAAGTCAAACCAGCTGCTGCCCGCATTTAAAGCCTTGATAGAAAAGATTGAAGGAGATCCGGATCTTTATGGAAGAACGGCTAACAATAAGAGACTGCCCTTATTCGGGCACCTGGAAGAATTGCTCGAAAACCTGAAAGATTTCTGCAGACAGTCCGGAATAGAGGACTCAAACTGGGACGAGCGATTCGGATTATTGGATTTTGGACTGAAAGCCCTTCCCAACAATGCCAGGAACTACAGGGATGATTTTTACGCGCTATACAGGCAGTATTATCCGCTATATACATGCAAAGAATTTCATGACGATCTGGAAAAATATTATCAGTCCCTTTTCGAAATCGCCATCCAGGTGCGGAATGATTATGAAAAATTCAAAAATGAGAGGGGGCTTATTGATTTCAGCGACCAGGAACACCAGTTGTTAAAACTACTGATTGATAATGAATTTGTCAGGAAAGACTTGGGAGCCGGTTTAAGCCTGCTGGTGGTGGATGAGTTTCAGGATACCAGCCCCATCCAGCTTGCATTGTTTCTGGAGCTGAATAAAATCGTAAAGGAAACGATATGGGTAGGCGATCCAAAGCAATCCATATACGAGTTCCGCGGTGCGGATATGACGCTTGTGCAATCGGTCATCGGTGCGATTGACAGGAAGACAAACGGGAATGAACCGTTTGAGCTTCCTGTTTCCTACCGCTCAAGAAAGGAATTGGTCCATCTCACCAATGCCCTGTTCAGCAAGCCTTTTGAGAAATCTCATCATATGCCTCCGGAGCGTTCCTGCCTTAAAGTCGCTGAGAAAAGGGCAAAAACCCAGGATAGTTTAAAACCGGCATTTCAGTTATGGAAAATCGGGAATAATGGGAATGGGTTCAATTCCGATTATTATGATAACCTTGCATATAAGGTGCAGGAAGTCATTCTCGAAGGATGGCCCATCGTTTTGAAGGGCAAGGAGAAAGAAGGGGAAACCCAGCCCATCAGAGGGAAGGATATTGCATTATTGTTTCATAAAAATGATGAATGCAGGAAAATGGCTGCAGCCCTCATCGAACGTGGAATGAGGGTGTGTTCAAGAAGTACGGGGCTGTTTTCTGAACCAGAATCACAGCTACTGACAGCCATTCTGAAGGTTGCGGCCAACTGCAGCGATTCACTTGCGGCTGCCGAACTCATGCTGTTCGAAACCTTTGACGGATCTCAGGAGGACCTGCTTTCTTCCCGTTTAAGTAAGGTTAGAGAAGCCTTGAACAATCCGGGCGCATTGAACGAATGGGCCATTTTGGAAAGTGCCTGGATACAGCGAATCCATGATTCTGAGTTCAGGCTGCGTAACTTCTCACTGTATGATAAAGCCTGCTGGCTCATTGGCGGGCTTGGACTCCATCAGTTCATTGCAGGATGGCCTAATCCTGGTCAGCGTACAGCCAACATCGAGCAGTATTTATTATTCCTGAAACAGTATGAAGACATGTGTTCTTCAACCGGAGAACAAGCCGATATCCATGGGTTTATTCGTTTTACAAACCAGTTAATGGAGAACAAAAAAGATGAATTGGGGACATTTACCGATGAGAACACGGTAACCATAAGCACCCTCCATGCCGCAAAAGGACTGGAATGGCCCCTGGTAATCATTAGCGACATGAGTTATCAATACAAACCGGGAGCTTATTTTTTCGGAACCAGGGTATTGTCATCAGATGTATTTAACCCGGAGGATCCTCTGGCAGGGCGAAGGATCAGCCTATGGATAAAGCCGCGCGATAAGGCCCGCAATATCAAGGCTGAACGCAGTTTAGAGCAACTGCAAGCACTCTGGAACCCTCCTCATGGAGAAGCAGTCAGGTTGAAACAGGAAGACAACGACCGACCGCAGCGACAGGAATCCACAGAAGCCTATAAACAATACGATGAATCGGAGAAGCAGGAAGACCTAAGGAAATTCTATGTGGCCTTTACGCGGGCCAGGGATTATACTATACTTACTTTTTTTAAGGATTCCTATTATAAATTCTGGAAAAAACTTGGGAATGCCCTGGAAATTGGAATCGACCATGAGTTTACAGAAAAATGGGCCGAACAGGTTCAGCCCGGCTTACAAAGAATCAATTACACGGATGTGTTTGAAGGGCAGTATGTTCCTGTAAAAATAGACATTGTTGAATGTCAGTCAACCGAGAATGAAGACCAAACGGGCGTTGATTCATCTGATCCTGTAAAACAAATTCGGCAGGAAATCAGAAAAGAGGAATACAAGAAGGCGTTTATTTCACCATCCTCCCTGGAAAAATTGGGAACGGGGGAGCCAGCTGAACTGTTCCATAAATTCAGTCACAAACTAACTGTGAAGAAAAAAGTCAGTGATGATCTGTTGGCGGATTTCGGCGACTGCATCCATCATTTCTTTGCAGCAGCATTGCACGCCAAGCCGGGGGATTACGAGGCTCTGGGAAGCCGGATATTAAAAAGCCACCCTTTTGACGATTACCTGGATCCCGGGGATCTTGCAGCATATGCCAGGGAGTTTTACAGCTGGATCCATTCTTTGGATCCCGTCAGAGTGGACAGCGAATTGCCGGTCCATTATTTTTCGAGGGAAGGGCAGCTGTATTCAGGGAACATCGATTTATTAATCAAGCAGAAAGATGGCCTCAGTATCATTGATCATAAAACCTTCGCCCCATCTGAAGCAACCAAAGAAGAAGTTTTGGGAGCCCTGATCACAGGAAAGTTTGGGAAACAGCTAAATGCCTATTCAGAAATGCTGGGTTCAACCGGTGATCAGATTTCAAAATTATTTATACATTTACCCTTGCTTGGAATGATTTTCAGAATAACAAATATTCCTATACACTAGGTTTGTAAAGATCGATAGTATGGATGATAGAATGATCCCTATTTTAGAGTTTGATTTTGATGTAAGACTCCTTACTAAAAAGAGCAAGTCCTGTCTTTTGTTTGGAATTAGAAAAAATCATGTGCATTTTATTAAAAATTTGACAGAACCTTATAACCGGATAGTTCAGTTTCATGTTTTAAAACACAAACTGGTTCAATGCTTTGAGACACTTATTGCGTCGGATAAAGCAACGTCTGAAAGACCATTAATGTTTCTTATTTCACCTTCTTTTAGCGTTTCGAAACATTTCTCAGAAGAATACGAGTTGATATTTGGGAAGGACCACTATCTACTGGATAAAACTGAATCAGATTCTTTGATTCAGTTGATCATGAAAGATATCAGGATCATTAAACGAGCAAGAAAATTGCTGTTTTGGCAGGATAACCGATGGTCTCTTGAGAAATTTCTTACACTTAAGGGAAATACCATTGAATACGAGGTTCAGGATTCGTATGTAATTGAAGCCGCTGCCTTCGAATTGTTAAAACATCGCAGTATCAAGAAACCGCCTTCGCTTGGGATTTATACCATGGTCAGTCATCTGATTGACGGAACCTATGATATAGATGAACTGTTGCTAAAAAAATTTTCCAAAGGCTTGCAAAATTTCTATACCGTGGCTTCACAAATGGATTATCTGGATCTTCTTCTAAAACATTCTTTCTCCATACCGATATTGGAAGAGAAACATGATGAAAGGAAAATATTCAACCAGATAAAAAAGAGTTACTATAATTTAACTCCACCTCAAAAAGTGCAGTTAAAAATCCTAAATCCAAACTCGGGAATATCTTTTCTACTCTCCCTGGGACTCATTCTTGAAGTAATTCATTTATTTGAATTTAATAATCTTATAAACGTACACCTACAGCCCGATTCAAAGATTGAACAAAATAACAGGTATGAGACATGCCTGGTTATGGCATTTGGCGAACTCTTCAAGACGACAGAGTAATAAAAATCAGCTTATGATCAATCACCATTACAATCGCAGATTGTATGATTGAAAAAACGATGATAGCTCAATCTATTTTAAAGAATGTACATTTTTACGCTTCGTAATAAAGCCTTTTTCCCGGGTTGCATTTTTTGCTTTAATCTCGAGCATAAGTTGCCTGAAATCTGAAAGTTCTTTTTCAGTCCAGGGCATTGACTCATTGGAAAAGTCAACATTTATTGGTTCTTTTATCAGACCCATTGCCAGCTTATCAGTGAAAATATTAAGCCCGGTTTTTTGTTGCGTTTTCACACAACTAAGGTACGAAATATTTAGCATTTTTATGGCTGACAGTCTGATCATTTACTTCTTCTGACTGCTCTTTTAACTGGTCCTGAAGAGGCAACCCGCCTTTTTGAAGGTTTGGCAACATACTTAAATGTATGCTTTGTGAGTTGAACTTTTTGTGACGCCATGATAGTTGGTTTTACGCATTTGTTGATACTTGGTGATTCACATCAAACATATATCAGGTCATTTTTAAACATCTGTAACAAGATTAGAGACAATTAATGCAGTGTATTTGCATTGAAAGTGATATGGTGGCATGGTGGCAAATTATTTATAACTTCGTTCTCTATATACAAAGGAAGTTTGACGGTTGAGACAACACTGGTTAAGGGGCATGAAGATTATACTTAAACGGCCGTTACGGAAATTATGAACCGAGACAGAAGATATCTGAGTGTTGTAACTCTTGGAAGAAGGTTTGAAAAAACTTACGGAGTAGACAAAGAAAAAACAACAGCATTTAGATGATATAGAAGGTTACGAAAACGGCTCCCTGATCTCAAAAAGACTCAGTGTTTACCCATTGGCATTGATGAAGATATTTTATAAAACCAAAAGACAACATGTCCCTGAATTTGCTGAAACACCTTAATGGAAGCAGTACCGGGGGCCTAAAAGCGTTCATTCAAAAATATGAAGGGAAAGGCGAACCGCGCATTTGCTGGTACCCATCGGCTGGGGAGGATTTCAGGGCGTTGATGTATTTACATCCCGCTTTCAATAAAGTTTCCCCGGCCGCCAAACAAGATCCTCCACCCCCGGATATTTTTCTCTATTCGGACTATTCCATTTTTAAAACATCAGCATTACTCGAATCCAAGGTTATTTATACTGATAAAAGGACTTTTGTTACCGTTGGAGCCATGGAGGAATTGCCAAAAATTGGCACTTCCTTGCATTCGGAAATTGTTATTTTCCCGGAAGAGAATACCTTAACAGGAAGAGCTTTGTTCCTGACTATCAATATAGAATCAAATAAATACGGTAGAATTTCAGCACCAGTTGTTTATGTATTTGCAGAAAACGAGGCATTCTGCGGCGAAAGACTGATCCCCTTAAATGCTCGTTTAAGCCACATTATTCATGTTCGTTATGGTGGTGGCTTTGGAGGTGGATATACTTCCGGAATCTGGATGCTGAATGTGTTGAAAAGGTTGCATTGTGAAATGTTCATTTCCGATGGACACTATCATAAGCAACGTGGCGACACAAAAGCCATTAAATTATATCCGGTTCTTGGTGAAACTGATTGCAAGGCTAATCTTGAAGTTATTAGATCCGTCGAGAGCATGAGTTGGTCGGGCCATGGAGATGTAACATGGAATTTGGTTTCCTGAAAGATACAGAACAATTAACAAACTGATAAATGAACTATATCATATTTGCTTTTATGCTGAATATTCTGAACGTAGAAAAGATGAACTTACACTGAATATCCATGGTGCCAGCGGGTGGCTGGATTTCAAGTTGGCTTTATGGGCTGCAGAACATTTTAAAATATAATAAATTATTTTGTAAATTGTAATTAATCAAAAAAGCAATGCAGATACAATACACTGTTATTAATAGTTATCATTTTTAATGTTATACCTTTTTGAAATAATACATGTATATTTATTTGGTAGTATCATTTATTTGTCGTATATTTGTATTTGATAACAATGTATAGTTATTATGAAAACAAGAAACACGACAAATCAGGATGATAAGTGGGACAAGATGTTTACTAAACTCTTTGAGTTCTCACTTTTAAGTAGGTTCGAGCCTGATACGTCAACTGAAAATGAACTTGCTAGATGGTATCGGGTCCAGAAATCATTATTGCAAAGAGGCAAGATGCGTGAAGATCGAAGACTAAAATTAGAATCGATTACTTTTGAATTGCCTGCAAATCGAAAAAAGTGGATTGAGCAGTTTGAACAGCTGTTAGACTTTCGAAGGGACAACCCTGATAAATGGCCTGTCTACGAAAGAGATAGTCCAGATTCTTCGGAGAGTCAATTGTCTGTTTTTTGCCAGATCATACGCGAACGATATCGTAAAAACACCCTCGAAGATTTTTGGGTGCAAAAATTCAAATCCATACAATTTAATTTTCAAGGTCGAAAGGATAACTGGCTGGAGTATTATAAGGAGATAGAAACAATCCTAAAAGAGAAGCAGTCAATTTCAATTTCAGAAATTGGGGAAAAACCTTACAATTGGATTTTTCGGCATAAGAAATTGTTCGATGAAAATAAACGACTCACCGACCAGCAAAGAGCGTTAATCAGGAAACTGAATCTTGAACGTTTCTTACCGTCTTGGGATGAGATTTTTATTAAAGTTTACGAGTGGCTTCAAAAAGAAGGCAAGTTACCCACCCGGCTGTCAAACAAAGAATTACACTCCTGGTTATATAGCCAGAGAACAAGCTTCAACAATGGTTCTTTGAATGAAAACCAGGTGGATAAATTAAAAAGTATTGGATTTGATCTGATTGGACTCGGGGCAGAGAAAGATACGATGAGATGGAAAGAACAATTCAGGAATCTTTCAATTTTCAGAAAAAAGAATCCCGACCGTTGGCCGAGCTTTTATAGTACAGGTGAGGAAAAAGAGCTTTATAATTGGTGTCAGTCTCAACGCCAGGCACAAGCAGGGACGCATTCTGGTGGAAGAAAAAAACCTTTGGTAGAATGGAAAGTTACATTGCTTGATTCCATTGGATTTTCCTGGTCACGAGCAATCGTAAAAAAATAATTTCATAAATTAATCATAGCGTCAATAAATGACCAACACTATTCATACAAGCCGCACCATTATGGTAACCGAATTGTCAAAAGTGATGGATTACTCCATAGATAATGATAGTTACCTTGAATCTCTAAGTCGAAATGTTACTGGAAAGAAATCAAACTCAGGTGTTGCAAAAACGGCTAACTATTTGAAACGCTTGTACGGATTTGACCTGATGGATCCACTATTTGCTGCATTCAGGTACTTCTGGAAATTCTCCGAGGCTAATGAAAAGCCTTTGCTTGCTTTTGTGTATGCTGTTTATCACGATGATTTGCTTGCAGAGAGTGTTCAGGTATTACGCGATACAAAGCGAAGTGAAAAAGCAACGATTGAATCATTTGAAGAGGTAATTGAAAAGCATCATTCCAATCAATATTCCTCAAAAACTCGGAGGTCAGTGGCTCAAAATATTGCCAGTTCATGGAAACAGGCAGGTTTTATCGAAGGGAAAGTGAAGAATATCAGAACCCAACCTGAAATCGGCTATCGAATTGCCTGTTTCGCATTCTTGTCGGCTTACCTCAAAGGTGACAGAGGTGATTTTATCTGGCATAGTAATGGAGTTAATGCATTTTGTTTAAATGAAACAAGACTCCGAGAATTAGCAATTGACTGTGCAAAGAGAGATCTAATTCAATACCAGTATGCAGGAAGTGTAACCGTCATCTCTTTTAATAACCTAATAAAAAAAATTGGAATTGATGCAATCTAAAACAGACCAATTGCTAGAGGCTTTTGAAAAGGTGGTAAATGAACCTTGGTCATCTTCATTGTCTGGTCAGGAAAAGATTTGGTTTCTTGTGTATGATCCGGCAGAACAACGAAAAGTTGATTTTCGTTTGGGTGATTTCGAGACAGCAACACTAAAGGCTGGAAAAAAATGGGAAAGCATCTCTTTGAAAGCCTGCTTCCCATCATGGATGGCAAATCATGAATATCGTGACGGTTATTTCGAAAATCCTAAATATATTGTTGACCAGTTAGAAAATGAATTTATCCCATTTACAATTCATTTTCTCAAAAATGAGATAAATAGATTTGAACAAGACCACAACACAGTTATTGCCATTAAGGATGTATCTGCTTTATTCGGGTTTACGCATCTTTCTGAAATCCTTAAAAACTGCGATAAAGATTTCAAGGGACGGCTGCTTATCTTTTTTCCTGGAGAGTTTGAACTCAATCGTTATCGCTTGCTTGATGCAAGAGATGGCTGGGACTATCTTGCAAGACCTATAACATTATAACAATACTGAAATGAAGAATAAAGATCTATTTACACTAGACCCAGAGCAGGTCAACCTTAAAAACGAAGGTGTTGCAAAAGTTATATCACTCAATGAAAAGGTAGACCTTGCAATTGTAGAATATGAATTAAAAACCTTTGTCTGCGAAGGAGAATACCACGATGGGCTAAAAAAAATACTTGAATATTATCTTCAAAATTATAACAGCACAGAGCAACCGGCGTTTTGGGTAAGTGGCTTTTATGGTAGTGGCAAATCGCATCTTGTGAAAATGGCTAGTTATCTGTGGGATAATTTTAAGTTTCCAAATGGTAACACTGCCAGAATGATCAAACCATTGCCAGGGGATATTCAAGATTTATTTGTAGAAATAGACAGAAAACAAAAGATACAGGGAAAGCTATCAGTTGCTGGCACTATGCGCGATTTTCCATCAAAAGATATCAGGTGTTCCTTTCTTCAACTTTTCCTAAATTCATTAGGGTTACCACAACAAATTCATCATTTCGACTTTATTTATTGGGCAAAAAAAGAAGGAATTTATGATGGACTTGAAGCTTTGGTCGAAGCAGCAGGAAAAAAATTAGACAAGGAAATTGGAAATCTTTTTATGTCAGATACGCTTGCAAAATCGATTCTCGTATTAAAACCTGACTTAGCTGAAAACCCTGCCAAGGTTCTGGAATTAATTAGGGAACAGTGTCCAAGAGTTGAAACTATAGGACGGCAGGATTTTGTGAAAAAAATCAGAGAAGAAATCCTTCCGCTTTCTTTTGGCGACAAAATCCCTTGTACACTGATTATTTTGGATGAGGTACAACAATTCATCGGTCAGGATACTAACCTTGCATTTGATGTACAGCTCTTGGCTGAGGACTTGTGTTCACGATTCGATGGCAAATTCCTGCTGGTAGGAACAGGGCAAAATGCTTTAACGGATACCCCTAACCTGCAACGATTAATGGCAAGATTTCGTGTGCCTATACAATTAACGAATACTGATATTCAAACCGTAATCAGAAAAACTATTTTAGAAAAGAAGCCATCTTCCGTAAACGCGCTGCAGACTAAATTGGATTCTTCATTTGGTGAAATAGCCCGAAATCTCGAGGGGACCGTATTTGGATGTATTACTGAAGATAAAAACACACTGGTCGCTGATTATCCATTATTGCCGTCAACAAGAAAATTGTGGAATAAAATTTTACAAGTCATCGATGTGGCTGGAACATCAGGGCAACTGCGCAACCAATTAAGGATTATTGATGATAGTCTTAAAATCATTGCTAATATGGAAGTGGGACGTACTGTGCCTGCAGACTTTATTTTTAATCAAAATCAAACTCAACTAATTCAGTCCGGTCTTTTGTTGAGTGATACATGCAACCTCATTCAGGAAAGAAAAGCCAAAGGTGGAGATTCTGAAATTGAAGGACGGATTTTAAGTGCGGTTTTTCTTTTGGACCAGCTCATTTCTAACATTCCTGATACAGGCTTGAAATCCAACGAAAACATCATTTCTGACTTGTTGATTGACAATCTGAACGAGAACTCCGATACATTCCGTACGAAGGTTAAAGCATTAATTAGAAAGCTGGTTGATGAAAAAGTACTCATGCCTATTAATGATGAGTACCGGCTACAAACAAAAATTGGTGCCGAATGGGAACAAGAGTTCACCAAGCAATATATCAAACTGAACAACTCCGGTGATGATCAGATTCAAAGCCTGAGAAGAGAAAAATTAGTTGCTCACTTTAAAGAAAAAACAAAAACCATAATCGTTACACAAGGATTATCCCGAATGGTACGTGATTTTGATTTATGGGATAATGATACACAGCCTAACACTGAACATAAATTAAATTTATGGATTCGGGATGATTGGTCTGAAAATGAACCAACTGTTGTAAATGAGATTCGAGCCGCCGGCAATAATGCGCCACTAGCGTATGTTTTTGTCAAAAAATTCAGGGACCCTGATTTGAGGACAGAGATTATTAAATATTTGGCTTCCGGACTGGCAATTAATGCGATGGGGTTACCTTCAACCCCTGAAGGCGAACAGGCCAAAAAAAGCATGGAAACACGCCAGTCACAGGCGAAAACTGCCATACTGGAATTAGTGGAAAAAATATGCGCAGAGGCAATAGTCTATCTTGCCGGAGGCAACACTATAAAATCGGGCACGCTTAAAGAGAATATTCAGGAAGCCCTAGGCAGCATTGCCGATCGTCAATTTTCTGATTTTAAAGGCAAAGCCGACTATCAGAATTGGGGACAGGCATTAACGAAAGCACTGGCTGGAAATCCAGATGCACTGAATGCAATCAATCATAGTGGTGATGTAGAAAAGCACCCCGTTGCTGCAGAGATATTGCGGTTTATGGGGAACGCAACAAAAAGAGGTAATGAGATCCGCAATCAGTTTATGAAATCACCATATGGTTGGCCTCAGGATGCGGTAGATACAGTGTTGATCATGTTAAAAAACATGCAGCATATTACCACTAACGAAACAAATTTAAACGTTGCCCACATTAATCAAGCTACCTTCAAAAAAGAACTGTACGTTCCAACAGCAAAAGAAAAAATTGCAATTCGCAAACTATTTCAGGATGCCGGTATCACCTGCCCACCCAATCAAGAAATCTTTCCTTATTCCAACGAATATATCAACAAACTCAAAACCCTTGCCACACAGGTAAGCGGTGATGCTCCACGGCCTGAGCCGATTAATATTGATTTCATCAAAGAAATTGAAAACAAAGAAGGCAATGAAAGGTTGATGGATATTCTGCAACAAAAAGATGACTTCTGTGCAAAATTCAATGATTGGGTTGCCAAAGCGAAGTGTTTAGCCATCAGAGAACCGGTTTGGAATTTGTTGGTTGAGTTAAACAACTATGCTCCTGATATACCTGATATGGAGCAACTTAAAACTGAAACCAATGCGATACGGGATAATCGTCTAATCCTTCAGGAGCCCGACCCGGTTCAGCCCATTTTAAATGCCATCACCGAAAAATTATTAGAAGTTCTCAATCAACGAAAGCATAATTATAATTTTCTGTACGATGAAAAAATGACTGACTTACAGACAAGCGAATATTTTAAAAAGCTTACACCTGAGCAAAAGCATATAATTTTAGTAAAGCACCAAATACTGGCAAAGCCCGAAATCAAAGCGTTGGATGCACATTCTATTCTAAATCAGCTGCAAAAAGCATCCTTTTATTCCTGGGATACCAAAATAGCGGCCTTGCCCGGTCAATTTCAGTCGGCGTTGGATGATGCCATTTTATTGTCTGCACCACAGGCAAAAACCTACAGCCTTCCCCGAAAAACACTAAATACCCAATCTGATATTGAAACCTATGTAACTGATCTTAAGATAGAATTAGAAACCCTTTTACAAGAATCAAACTCAATTATTTTAAAATAATGGACGAATCCGTACTGTATCACATAACTTGCAAAGCCTATCCAATTGGGAAAATTCCACCAATTGTAGGCGACTCTTATTACCATTTGTCAACTCAAGCAGATAAGAGAGCCTGGATAAATGAATTCCTGGACGCCATTCGACCAAACGGGAAACCTTCCAGAAAAAAGTCATTTTTTGCTTGTGATTCTATCATGAATTGTAAAGCATTAAAAAGTACTGTGGCCCCACCTCATTGCACTCCAAGAATTTACAAGGTTAAAATGATCAACGCATCTAAATCTCCGATGGCATTAGTGAATCACTTATTACTGCTTGGGAAAGACAATCAATGCTGCAAAGATGTGGCGATAGAATATTGGAAGCCCACACTCAATTGGAAATTCTACGAATATCTATCAGAGGATATGGAAATAATGGAAGAGGTAAAAAATGATAATCTAACCCTTACTGGACAAAAGCTATTTTGGATTATTTCTAATAATCCGCTCATAGACGATAAAAGTCTAGCAAACCAAATATTTATGAAATAATGGCACTATTAACCCCTCAACAAAGAACAGCGCTTGAAAAAGCCGTTGTTGATGCCCGTAATAAAGCAGAAACAGGTGCATACAATGCCTTACATAATATAGCAGTTGATCATCCAGAACCTTATGTTCACATGACACCGGGGCAGCGCACACTCCGTAACAATTTGCGCAGCAAAGCACGGTTATTAGGAGATGTTTTGCTTGCCAACGGTGTTCAAAATATAGACCATCTAGCATATGAACTTGCATATGAAACCTGGCACAAAATGCTCTTTGCGAAATTTCTTGAAGGCAATGGTCTATTAATGCATACAGATGGTGTCGCAGTTATGATGGAAGATTGCGAAGAACTGGCAAAGGACGAAGGCTTTGTTGACAAATGGGATGCAGCTGCCAACTACGCTTCTAAAATGCTTCCTGCTATTTTTAGAACTGATGATCCGTTAATGAACGTATCATATGCTAGTAATGATAGAATAAAACTAGAAGAAATTATTGATGGAATAGACCGCTCCATTTTCATCGCTGATGATTCATTAGGTTGGGTATATCAGTTTTGGCAAAGCGAAGCCAAAGCGGCAATTAATGCCGGTGGCGATAAAATTGATGGTTCAAAACTTCCAGCTGTAACACAGCTCTTTACAGAACCATATATGGTCCATTTTTTAATTGATAATACACTTGGCGCTTGGTGGGTGAGCCGCAACCATGGGGTGAAACCTCCTGTAAAATTTGAGTATTTAAGATTCCTTGACGATGGAAAACCGGCTGCTGGAAATTTCGAAGGCTGGCCCGGCAAAACTGCCAAAGTTACATCGCTTGACCCCTGTATGGGTTCAGGCCACTTTGTGGCCTCCTTATTCCCTGTATTTGCCTCCTTGCGTATGTACGAAGAAGGACTCACCAGAGAAGAAGCCACCGACAAAGTAATTGCTGAAAACCTGTACGGCCTAGAAATAGATCCGCGCTGCACACAAATTGCTGCTTTTAACCTTGCCCTTACTGCCTGGAAGTTTTGCGGCCATTACAAAGAACTTCCCGAAATGAATCTGGCTTGTAGTGGTATTGCCCCAAAAGGCAAAGTAGAAGATTGGGTGAAGTTGGTTGGGAAAGTAGATCGGTTTGAAGATAAAGAGCGGATGGAAAATGGAATGCGAATGTTGTACAACCATTTCCAATTAGCGCCAGAACTGGGTAGTTTGCTTGATCCTACGACTGTGATAGCAAATCTGGAAACTGCCAGTTTTGAAGAATTACAACCTGTATTAGCAAAAGCATTGGAAGGCGAAGCTGACAAAGACCTGATAGAAAGGGGAGTGATGGCAGCCGGGATTGCAAAGGCTGGAGAAATATTGGCTCAGAAATATACTTTACAGATAACCAATGTACCTTATCTTGGAAGGGGTAGACAGGTTGAAGATGGAATAATTTCAAATTATTGTCTAAAGAATTATCCTGAAGCAAAAGGTGATTTAGCAAATGTTTTCCTTGAGAAAATGCTTAAATCAAATACTTTTGGTGGTATTTCTTGTACAGTAATGCCACAGAACTGGTTGTTCCTCACAACCTATAAGAAATACAGAGAAAAATTGCTCAAAAATGAATCCTGGAGTGTTGTAGCCCGCCTTGGTGCCAATGGATTTCAAACACCAATGTGGGATTTTAATGTGATGCTCCTTTCTTTGGCCCATATCAATCCCACTCCAGACCACCCACTCACCGGCCTCGATGTAAGCGAAGCTCCCAACGCAGTCGCCAAAGACGCAGCCCTCAAAACTGCTGTAATCAAACCCGTAAAACAAAGAGCGCAGTTGGGGAATCCGGATGCGAGGGTTACAGTAGATTCCCTTAATTCTGATGCCAAGTTAATTGCTTCTTTTGCCACAACATTTGAAGGATTATCAACTGGAGATGCCCCAAGATATATTGTTTTTCCTTGGGAAATTTATGCCAGGGGCGGTGAATGGGAGTTCTATGCTGGTGCATCTCATGTGAATCAATACTATAATGCATTTGATCAACTTTTAAGATGGGAAAATGGTAAGGGGGCTTTAAAAGATGACCCTGGAGCATATATCAAAGGAGCAAAAGCGTGGAAAAAAAAAGGGATTAGAATTGCTCAAGTAAATAGTCTAACATCAACACTATACATAGGGAATATTTTTGATAAAAATGGAGGAACATTAATCCCTAAAGATCAAAGTCATTTACCAGCACTTTTTTGTTATACTATTTCAGATAGTTTTAGAGTAGAGGTTAGGAAAATTGACCAGAAATTATATGTTACTGTAAAAACTTTTGAAAAAGTTCCATTCGATTTAGACTACTGGCAAAAAGTAGCTTCCGAAAAATATCCCAACGGACTTCCCAACCCATATAGCGATGATCCTACCCAATGGTTATTTCATGGTCATCCAATAAAAACAGATAATCCCTTACAAGTTGCTTTAGCCAGAATTTCAGGTTACCGCTGGCCTGCCGAAAGCGATACGGAAATGGAATTAGCAGACGAAGCAAGGCAATTAATTGAAGCTGTAAAATCATTCGATTACTTATCAGACGACGATGGCATTTTTTGTATTCCATCTGTCAATGCAGAACAAGCGGGGGCAGACCGGTTGCGTTCGTATCTGCAACAGGTGTTTGGTAGCGAATGGAATAATCAGACAATTAACCAACTTTTAGCCAAAGAAGTCGCTTCATCTGCCAATCTGGAAGAATGGTTGCGCAAAGAGTTCTTTATTCAACACTGCAAAGTATTCCAAAACCGGCCATTTATATGGCATATTTGGGATGGCCGTAACGATGGCTTTTCGGCATTGGTGAATTACCATAAACTCAACAAAGACAATCTTTCTAAATTAATATATGCATACCTGGGCGATTGGATCAGGATGTGCGAAGCCAAGAAAAAATCCGGAGAAAGCGGTGCAGAAGGGCTATTGAGTGCAGCGCTCAAGCTGAAAGAAAAATTGGAGGCCATTTTGAAAGGTGAAGCGCCCTATGATATTTTTGTTCGGTGGAAACCACTCGACCAGCAATCCATCGGGTGGGACCCAGATTTGAATGATGGGGTTCGGTTAAACATTCGCCCATTTATAGAAGCAGATGTATTGCGTAAAAAACCAAATATCAAATGGGGTATCGATCGGGGCAAGAACCCTTCGAATAGTCATTGGGGGGAAGTAAGAGACAATGATAAACATTTGAGTTTGGAGACAAAAAGGCAAGCAAGGGAAAATAATAAATAGCGATCTTTATGATTACACAAGAAGAATTAGATCATTTATTGCCTCAACTTGAGCAAGACAGAGTAGAAAAAACCATTTCTCGTAACGATGCAGAAAAATTCGGAGAGGCTATTTGCTCTTTTGCAAATGATTTAGCAAATCATAAACTACCAGGCTATTTGATTGTTGGTATACACGATGATGGAAGCAGAGCTGGCATGTCAATTGATGAGCAACAACTTCAAACGCTTCTGAGTTTTAGAACAGATGGTCGGATTGTTCCACCACCGGCGCTTATAGTTTCTAAATTCTCTTATCCCGATGGTGAGGTGGCAGTTGTTGAGGTTCAACCTCATTTTTTACCGCCAGTACGATTTAAGGGTAAGTTATGTGTTCGTGCTGGTATTCGAAAAGGCATAGCCAATGAAGCGGAAGAGAGAATTTTAACTGAAAAGCGTTCAGCCTTCGCCCGAACATTCGATGTGTTACCATGCAAAGGCAGTACGCTGGAGGATTTAAGTATTGATCTGTTTAAGCTCCGGTACCTTCCTTCGGCTATTGATTCTGACGCTCTGGCTGAGAATAACCGTGATTTGAGGCAGCAATTGGCTTCGCTCAAATTCTTTGATTTGAAAGAAGATTGTCCAACCTATGCTGGTATTTTAATGTTTGGGAACAATCCCCGGTTTTTTATTCCTGGCGCATACGTTCAGTATGTCAGGTTTGTTGGAAAAGATGAATCCACTGACTTTGATTTTGAATATCGATTTGATGGTGACCTTACAACGCAACTGGGCGAAATGGAATCCTTTATAAAATCGACCATTGTAAAACTGGTTTTACCTGAATTAGGCGGTGATTATGTTTCACGCTATCCTTTGAGGGCCGTCAAGGAATTGCTATTAAATGCTGTTATTCACAAAGATTATCAGTCCAATGCCCCGGTCAAATTCTATGAGTTTTCCGACCGGATTGAAATATCCAATGCCGGTGGATTATTTGGTAAGGCCCGACCTGAAAACTTTCCGAATGAAAATGATTATCGCAATCCGGCCATAGCAGAAGCCACAAAGAACCTTGGCTTTATGAATGCCTTCAATATTGGTGTTAAAGCAGCCATATCTGCCTTGCAGAAAAATGGCAACGCGCCCCCTGAGTTTATTAAGGACCAACCGACAACCTTTCTGGTAAAAATATTTAAAAAGCTATGAAAATCATAACCTTTTTCAATAACAAAGGGGGTGTGGGTAAAACCACACTGGTTTATCAATTCACCCATATGATGGCTGAATTGGGGCATAAATGCCTGGCAGTGGATCTGGATCCACAGACAAACCTTACATCCATGTTTTTGCCGGATGAGGAACTTGAACGAATTTACAGCCAGGAAATGAACCGTGAAACATTGCTTTCCGGGATTAAACCTTTAGACAGAGGGTTAGGTGATATTGTCCCCGTCAAAATTCATGATGTAAATCCAAATATTGGATTATTAGCAGGTGATCTTGAACTTTCACTCTTTGAGGACAAGCTAAGTTCGAATTGGAGTAAATGCATTGATGGAGATGAGGCTGCTTTTCGGATAGTTTCTTCATTTTTCAGGATCGTTCTTGCAGCATCAATAAAATTTAAAGCAGAGTACTGTATCGTTGATGTAGGACCAAATTTCGGGGCTTTAAACAGGGCGGTTCTCATTGCGGCTGATTATGTAGTTGTTCCAATGGCGGCTGATTTATTTTCCCTGCAGGGATTAAAAAACCTGGGGAATCGGCTGGGTACATGGAAAACAGAATGGCAAGACAGGTTCAGTCGCAATAAGACATCCGACCTCACGCTGCCAAATGGTTTAATAAAACCACTTGGTTATATTGTGATGCAGCATGGAATAAAGGAGAGTCGGCCAGTCCAATCTTATCTGAAGTGGGCAAACCGAATACCGAAGGTTTTTGAAGAATGTGTTTTGAAACAGAGTATGAATAATGAAATGAAGGTAGAAAATGACGAAAACTGTCTCGCATTGCTTAAGCATTATCATAGCTTGATTCCGATGGCGATGGAAGTAAGAAAGCCGATATTTCTTCTCAAACCTGCCGATGGTGCAATAGGGGCACATTATCAGGCAGTACAACGTTCTTATCAGGATTTTAAACAATTAACTGAACGGATTATATCCAATATGTCGGAATGAAAGAGAGCATTTTTGATAAAGTTATTCAAAGCTTGAAGCAAGCAGCACAGCACAATAGTTCCATTATGGTAAAGCCGGAGGTCATCCTTTGGCCTGATCCCGATCGCCAATGGGAATCAGTGATTCCTATTTTGCAGGAAAAAATCTCTTACTTGTTGATTTTGGGGCACTACCAGCCTGAAAAGAAGCAAGGCCCGGCGATTTGGCTAAAATGCATGATCGCCAAAACATTACCAGAGGCTACCTGGATCGAATCAGAAACTCCTATTATCTATCTTCCGGGGTTATCAAAACAAGATTTCAAAAACATAAGTACCGCCGACCTGTCGTTACAACCTTTGATGGAATATCAGTATACCGGAACACTCTGGTTACATGAAAACGGAAAAGAATGGACTGTGCCCGCTTTTGTGCAGAATGCACAGGCTGGCCTGGGTGTGAAAATGGTGCAGGACAATGCAACAAAAGATGCTTTGCTTGCAGCATTACCAAGTATCTTCCAGGACACTGAAGTATTTTACAATAAAACATTTGTTGATGCAGAGTTTTTACTCGCTACCATATTTCCTGATATCATCTCAAATATCTTAAAATGGATGGCAGAAGGAGATTCTTTCATGAATACCCTCTCAGCTGAAAAAAGAGAAACTTTCATCAATCTCTGCAGAACCCGTTACGAGTTTGAACCAGATTACCGAAATATAAAAGAGATAGCATTTAAACTTGGCTCACAGAAAAATGCCTGGGTACAGGTATGGCAATATTTTGCTAATTCACCTAAAAAGTATCCAAAAATTCCCGAATTACTTGGCCTTGCAAAACCTGATGATTTAGGTATCGGTATATTTGCCTTACCGGAAAATAGCTGGCCGCAAACAAATGAAGATAAAGAAAATCAACTTAGAAATGCCCTTTTACATATCTCTAAAATAAAAATAACAGAAGTCTTTAAAACCATCAATCAGCTTTTCCAAACAAATATAAATCGAAAAGAAACAGTATGGCATGAGTTGGGATATGCACCTTTAATAGATTCCCTGGAACATCTGGTTGAAATGACTAAATATTGTACACTGCCATTCCCTTCAGCCAATTTAAATGAACTGGCAATATTCTATACTAAAGCCGGGTATAAAGCTGATAAGTCCATGCGAAAAGCATTGGCCGCTACGCAATCAGAGAAAGACAAAAAAGCCGTTGTTTCTGTAATCACATTTATTTATAGACCGTGGCTGGAACGTATTACCCAAAAATTTCAACAGCTTATCGTTACTGACCCGTCACCAATTGCTAACCAGAAATTCAAAGAAGAAACTGAAGATTTCCTTTTGTTTGTTGATGCATTCAGATACGAATTGGCAGTAGAATTTTATCAGAAATTAAGAGATTCTGACTTCGATGTCAACCTTGACTACAAATGGACGGCTCTTCCAACCCTTACGCCAACTGCTAAACCTTACAATTCTCCTATAGCAGATTTAATCAATAGTTCAAGCAACTGTAATGAATTTCGGCCGCAATTAAATAATGGGAAAGACCTTCAAACCGCTATCTTCAGAGATACGCTTTTACAAAAAGATTTTCACTATGCTGCTTCTGTTTCTACAATCAGCGAGGGAGAAAAAACCTGGATGGAAATAGGAGATATTGACACCAAAGGCCACGAAGAACAAGCCAATATGGTCAAGAGAATTGAAGAACTTTATAGTAGTTTTTTAGAAACGATTGAAGATATATTTTCTAAAGGAGTAACGCGTATTAAAGTGGTTACTGACCACGGTTGGTTATTATTACCGGGCGGATTACCTAAAACAGAACTTTCTAAAAACCTGACTGAAACCCGGTGGGGCCGGTGTGCCTTAATAAAGGAAGGTGCTTCATCCGACCTGCTGCATTTACCTTGGAGATGGAATCCTTCAGTATTTATTGCCTATGCTCCAGGTATCTCTTTCTTTAAAAAAAATGAAGAATATGCCCATGGTGGTTTAAGCGTCCAGGAGTGTTTGATACCAGAAATGCATATTCAGAATAGTAAAAAGCGCAAATATTCTGGGAAGATCACTTCGGTTAAATGGAATAATCTCATTTGTAAGATTGAGATTGAAGGTGTGGAAGATGGTTCTAAAGTTGATATCCGAACGAAACCGACCGATGAAAGTACTTCAATTGTTATTTCTGCTGAAGAAAAGAAATTAATAAAAGAAAACAAATGTTCTCTCATGGTTAATGATAGTAGCGAAGGCAGTGCAACATGGATTATTTTAACGACTCCAACAGGTATCATCATTGATAAACACATGACCTCAGTAGGTCAATAAAAAATACGGATATGGAATTGGATAATATTGACAAGCTCGTTGCGCACAATTTTGAAGGGTATTTTGTTAAGAAGGATTTAATGGAACCATTTCGCAAAACCTTTCCAGTCCCAACCTATGTTATTGAATTCTTGCTCGGAAGGTATTGTGCTACTATAGACGAATCAGAAATTCAGGAAGGCCTGGAGATTGTGAAGAATCAATTAGCTAACCGTACTGTTCGTCCGGGAGATGAAGAATATTTTAAATCCAAATCAAGGGAGCAGGGCTCAATAAAGATCATTGATATTATTACTGCGAGACTGGATTCGGGGACAGATAGTTATGTGGCAACTTTACCAAGCCTGATGCTCAAGAATATCCGAATCACACCTGAAATGGTAAACGAGAACGACCGGATGTTAACCGGAGGTTTTTATGCTGAGGTTGAATTGGAGTATGATAATGCGATTGCTCAAGAGAACAATGGAAGGCCATTTGGCATTACGAACATTCGGCCCATTCAATTATCTCAACGAAATGTTTTAGAGGTGTTTTTTAAAGGAAGGAAAAACTTCACATTGGAGGAATGGAAGGATCTTCTAATCAGAAGCATTGGGATGGAACCTTCATTGCTTTCGGAAAAAGCAAAAAATGTACTTTTTGTCAGAATGATCCCTTTTGTAGAACGCAATTACAATTTGATTGAATTGGGCCCGAGAGGAACTGGTAAATCCCACCTATATCAACAACTCTCACCTTATTCACATTTGATTACAGGTGCGCGTACAACCATGGCAAAAATGTTTGTCAATAATACATCAGGCAAACGAGGATTGGTATGTAAATATGACGTGGTTTGCTTTGATGAAGCCAGAAGTATTTCATTTGACGATGACCATAAAGCCGGGATCGATTTTCTGAAAGGATATTTAGAGAGTGGGGAATTCAGTAGAGGTAACGAATCAATACGAGGCAGTGGAAGTATTGTCATTGTTGGAAATTTTGAGGTCGATGTTGAACACCAACAAAGGATAGGGCACCTATTTGGACCGCTACCAAAAGAAATGCGTGACGACACTGCTTTTATGGATAGAATCCACGCTTATGCGCCTGGTTGGGATTTCCCGAAACTAAATAAATCATTTCTTACTGTACACTTCGGCTTGGTAAGTGATTTTTTATCGGAATGTTGGACCAGATTAAGGGACATTAATAGAGTAACTTCTGTCCTTCCACGCATTGACTTTGGGGGAGCATTGAGTGGCCGGGACACATCTGCTGTTCAAAAAACAGTTAATGGTCTATTAAAACTTATGCAACCGAACCCCGAAGAGCCAATTTCGGATGAATTATTGGAATGGACATTAAAAGTGGCTTTAGAATACAGGCGCCGAGTGAAGGAACAACAAAAAAGAATCGGTTCCGCCGAATATAGAAACACACATTTTAGTTATAGAATTGGAGAGACTGGTGTTGAAACGTTTGTTGCAACACCGGAATTGCATAGCGAAACAACCATTAGTGAAGATCCAAATCCACCAGGGCAGGTTTGGGCCATCAGCCCTGGGGGCAATGATGAGCATGCCGGTCTTTATAAAATTGAAGTAAACAATGGTCCGGGATCGAGTATTAAAGTTCTTAATAAACCCATACCACAGCAGTTTCAGGAATCTGTACGGTTTGCTGAACAAAATCTATACAGCAAGTGTAAGGAACTTATTGGTGATCGTGATCCCCGTTCACATGAATTTTCTGTACAATTAAGATCATTCGACCCATCAAAAAGCGGAAGTAACCTTGGAATACCAACCTTAATTTCATTGTGCAGTTCAATCCTGGAAAAAAGTCTCAAAGGAGGATTGGTCATTGTGGGTCAATTAAATTTGGGTGGATCAATTGACTTAGTCCATAATGCGGTGAATGTCGCCGAACTTTCGATTGAAAAAGGCGCCACAACACTTTTGATTCCAATTAACTCTCGAAAACAGCTGAATGAACTTTCAGATGATATGATCACAAAAATCAATATTCTCTATTATATTGATTTAAAGGATTGCTTAATTAAGGCGTTGCTGGATTAAGTATCTTTTTATTCAACATCAATCGCACTATACCCATTTTCCCCTTTATTAACCTTAACCTGGCATAAAATACGGTCCTTCAGTATCCACATGAGAGATGATCCCTATAGTTTTGCCATCCTCGGCCTGGAGTTTTTCAAACTTTTCTTCTTTACCTATTCTAAACGATGCAATGTTTTATTTGCGCACATAGAATGCGCAATAAGAATATTTAATGTTCAATTAAGCAGTTAAAATCAATATCTTTGCTTCGAAAATTTGGTTCATAATCATTCTGAAAAAACAAAAAACCCGGAATGCGCCATAATGAAAGTCGGTGCCGGACCAGTATCCATGACCGGGTGTTGTTTAACCCTTAAAACAAAAACCATGAAAAACAAACAATCAGTCGAGATAGTGACAATTAATTTACCTGATGACGAGGATGAAGCGTTGGATTTCCTTCTTTCGCACAAGGATTGCCAAAAGGTCCGGATAACAGGGAAAATGAAAACTTGGTACTGGGATATTAATGACTGGATTAATGCGAATGAGATCACCTACCTGGATTTGTATGGATGCACTGGAATGACTGAATGGGGTGACGGTTATGAATACCTTGGTTCGCCATCAGGAGGTATATACAATTGCGAGACTCTTGAGGAGGTGATCCTTCCACAAAACCTGGAAGGCCTTGGAGTGGATTATTTTGCCGGCTGCTCGGGCATCCATTCAATATATATCCCAGCATCAATTAGGTATATGTCTGAACTTCCCGGGATACCGCCTCTTGGCGGGACCAGCTTGAGAACTATAAAACTTGAATTATCCAACAACAACAGCTGGATCATTCCTGTATTTTCCCATTTGGACATTGAATGTATAATAGAGGATGACAACTTTCTGGAAACTAAAGGAGTTGTTTATAATATCAAAAAGGGGGAGCTTATGAGATTCCCACGGGATTTTGATGGTGATTTCTCATTTCCGTCCGACATTCGTATAATAGGCGATTATGCTTTTAGGGGGGTCAGATTGAAGGAACTTCATGTTCCTTCTATAATTGAAGAGATTGGCAAAGGTGCTTTCTGTGAGGCTGATATTGATACTGTTATTTTTGAAGAGGGTATAGAGGCAATTACTGGTGGAAAAGCAACAGAACAGGACGCTTCTTATGGTTACTTCTCTGGAAGCGTATTTACAAAAAGCCATATCCATAGAATCGTATTACCTTCCACCTTGAAAGAATTCGGATATCAGCCGTTCTCTGGGTGCCTTAAACTGGAAAATGTCTCTTTTAGAAAGGAAAATCCATTTTTTGAAATCGTCAATGATGTTTTCTACCAAAAGAAAAATAAAAGTGTAGTAGGTTTCATCCCAAACAAGGAAAATAAATATGTTGTGCAGCCTGGGACATTAACCATCGGGGAACATGCATTTTCGATGAGAGGCATCCCCATGTGGGATACCAAGTGGGCTAATGAAATGCAAATATTCCTGCCTGAATCCCTGGAAAGCATAGAGGCATATGCATTCTTTGCATGCCGGATAAAAGAGATTAATTTTCATGACAATCTAATGAAGATTGGCGAGTATGCTTTTGCTTTGTCCAACCTGGAATGTGTAAAAATACCTGACACTGTCATGTCAATTGCTGAGGGCGCTTTCAATGGATGCCAGGCAATGAAAGAGATCAGGTTGCCCGAGGCATTGGATCACCTGGAGAATTACACTTTTTGTAATTGCCAGTCGCTTATAAGTGTGAGAATACCTGTAAGTGTGACTGAAATTGGATCGGGCTGTTTTGAGGAATGCAAATCCCTCACCGAAATAATTCTTCCGGACGGATTAAAGAAGTTGTTACCACAGGCATTCAATGGATGCATCTCTTTGCAGGCAATCAGTCTCCCTGAATCATTGGAATCTATAGATGACGGCGTTTTTTATAATTGCACCAGCCTGAAGGAAGTCCTGATTCCCGATGGTGTCAACCAACTAGGGTCGCTTGCATTCTTCGGATGCATAAACCTGACAACCGTGAATATTCCTGCTGAATGCGAATTATATTCACCAAATAATTATTTTTACCAATTTGAAGGGTGTGCCTCTATACGCAAATTTTCAGTTTCTGAGAAGAGCCCATATTACAGTTTTTCCGAAGGGATTTTATATAACAAGGAAGGAAATTTCCTGATCAGAAGTTTCTCAACGGAGCAGATCATCCACATCCTTGAGGGAGTCTTTACAATAGGCCCGAAGGCATTTTCGCACAGTATTTGCGAGGAAATAATAATCCCCGATTCGGTTACTGAGTTGGGAAGTATGGCCTTTTTCAACTGTACGAACCTGAAAGAGATTAGATTTTCACGGAACATTACAAAAATAACTACTGAACATTTCTGGACAGAAGACAGCACGGGAGAAACCGAGGGACCATTCGGATGGATGTTCGACAAATGCCCGAATCTTTCGAAAATATCTAACGTTTCCATTGACACCTTGCAAAAATTCCCGGAAGTATTTAAAAATATTGCTGGTGCAACGGTAAGCGTGGAGAAAGAGGCATTGCCAGCAAAAGACAAAGTTAGTTATGCAGATAACCTGCAAGACATACCCGAAGAAGTACTTGCTTCAATCACCCCTGAATACTTTTTTGATCCAGATCAAGTGCTGCAAAAAATTCAGGAGATTATTAAATACCGCGACGACAACCTGCTCGAAAGAGGGACCCCATACCTGAACCAGGTAAGAAAATTGCTTGAATATGTAAGGAATAGCCTGCAAAAGACTGGAGTCATACCTCAGAGATGCCTTGCTTTTACTACCAGTTATAAAATACTGACCTATCGATGGCCTGAAGAAGTCGTTCCTGTGGCAATACGTTCAAAGATTATGAAGGTATGGGATTTGTGCAACAAAGGAAGCCATGCAGAAAAGGATACCCAAACTATTTTTAATGCTGAAAAATTCACCAACAAGGACATCATTGAGTTTTGTCTTCTCATGATAAGGTTTGTCAGGCATGTCCATGATTTCCTCAAGGCAAATGGATACAATAGAAGGACCTTTGAAAATGTGTTTCACAGCTCTATCTATGGGTATTTTCGTAGTGACGAAACATCAAACTCAACGGTCGGTTATATTCAGTCATATCAACGGTTCGATCGAAAAACCAATACTTACAAGAGAAATATCGAGGTGGTTCACCGTGACAAAAGCTGGCAGAAAATAAGACTTTACCAAGATGCCTTGTTAGACTATTACCTCCGTACAAAGCATGAAGTGGAGGAAGACCATAAGGTCAGGGTTGAATTCATTGAAAAGCATGATAATTACAACAACCCTTACTGGGAAGTGACGAATATAATTGAAATCATTAAACCTGCCAGGCTTCTTAATAATGATGTACTTTCTTAAATACAAGCCAATCCAATTGATGAAATTGATAAATGATGTATTATTGAAACAATCAGTAGAAGTAAACTATGCCAGTCAACAGTAGTGCTTTGATACGATTCCAGGTATATGACAAATGTCTGCGAAGTCTCCAAAAAGGATATACCCGGGAAGCAATAATAAAAGAGCTTCGTAAAGTAGAGGTAAGAGAACGAAAAAATAGTGAAGAAAGGATTTCCAGAGAAGGGATTGAGGTCAGGGACAGGCAGTTCTATAAAGACATTAAAGCGATCGAGGATATCTGGGGAATCGAAATTGAGCGTGTTAATCGAGGGAAAAGCAAAATTTATCGTTACAGACATCCTGAATTTTCCATGTTTTCACATCTGCCAAAAGATAACGACCTGATAAAGCTTAGGGACACTTTATTTGTTCTGCAACAATTCAGAGGATTACCACATTTTAATTTTCTTTCAGATCTCTTGGATAAAATTGAAGGCCCTGACAACAACACTAAAAACCAAAATATCATAGTTGATTTTGATGGGAATCCAGATTTACAAGGACTTAATTACTTTTCAACCATCCTTGCTTCTATTCAGATGCAAAAGGTTCTGAAGATAAGCTACTGGAAGTCATTTAAATATATCAGAAGAATCACGATCTCACCCTATTTTCTGAAAGAGTACAATAACAGATGGTTTCTGCTAGGTACGGAAAAGGATTATTCCAGCATCTCAACGCTTGCACTGGACCGCATTAGGGACATAGAACATGCAGAAAATGAAAAATATATAAGTACTGAACAGGATTTCGCTCAGGATTACTTTGAGAATGTTATTGGTGTCACCATACCTAAAAATTCCAGTCCGGTTGATGTAGTGCTCAGATTCGCAAAGGATCGCTTTGCATATGTTTCATCAAAACCGTTACATGGGTCACAAAAGACTTATTTAAAAGAAAATGTAGTCAAAATAAACGTCATACTCAATAAGGAACTTGAATCACTCATCATGCATTACGGTGAGGATGTAGAGGTTTTGGAACCGGATTGCCTTCGCACAACCATTATGAAAAGGATTACATCAATGCAGAAAAAATACATGCAGAAGCAATGAAACTTTTCAAAATATATCTAAACTCAGGCCAAAAGTCAATAATTTCATGGCAGGTTGAAAAATATCACTAAGTCCAACAAATATAGTTTTGTTTATCCTCTGAATATTTTGATATATTTCAGACCGATGGAATCTAAATACAGCCAGCAAACAATAGCTATCATGTAATAGCAAAGTCATTCCACCTCAATCGTACTATACCCATTCCCCCCTTTATTCACCTTCACCTGGCAGACAATCCGCTCCTTAAGCGTATCCACGTGTGAGATGATCCCGATGGTTTTGCCATCCTCTGCCTGCAGTTTTTCAAGGGTGGTGATGGCCATGTCAAGCGTATTGGGATCAAGCGAACCAAAACCCTCATCAATGAAAAGGGAATTGATTTTGATATTGCGCGCGGCCAGGTCGGAAAGTCCCAGTGCCAGTGCCATTGAAACCAGGAAGGATTCTCCACCCGACAGGGTCTCGACACTGCGGAGCAAATCACCCTGGTACTGGTCTATTACCATCAACTGATCGAGATTTTTATCCAGTGTTGCATCCCCCTGCTCCCTAATCAATAAAAGATATCGCTCGGTTAGCCCGCTAAGCCTTTTATTCGCCAGTCCCAAAAGGTGCCTGAAGGTAAACCGCTGCACGATGTTGTTGAACTTGTTCCCGTCTTTGTCACCAATAAGTTCCTTAAGGATTTGATAATATCGAAAAACGGATCTTTTCTTCACCAGGTCAGCCTCAATATCTCTGAACCGTTCCCTGTTCTCAAGGTTCTGCGTCAATGTTTTCTTGTGTCCGCCCAATTCCTCCCTGAGTACAATGGAGCCTGCTAAATAACCTTCATTTAGGGTTGTCAGTTCTTCCAATGTACCTTCAAAGCTGCGTTGTTCAAGGAGTTCAAACCGGGTTTGACTCAGGTCTTTAAGCGATTGTTCGTTCCCGGTTTTTTCACGTTCAAGGGCCTCACCGGTTTGCCGGATCTCAAGCTCCTTTTCTTCACTCAACAGCGCTTCCCGTGCCAGGTCAATTGTGGCAAAACCCTGCAATTCTAAACTGGCTTGCAACGTACTACCGGCCATCTGGATTTCACCGGCTAAAGCTTTTTGTGAAATAGTAGCTGTTTCGATCTGACCGGTCAAACCCCTGATCGATTCATTGGTTGTTGACAGGCCGGTCTTTATCCTGCTTATATCCCTGGATATATTTTCACCTTGATAGAGCTGATTACGCTCTTTTAAAAGTTCAGCTTTTTTATCTTCTGAATCTTCCTTTAGCTTCCTAATCTCCCCATAGGCAAGGACAAGGCTGAGTTCATTCCATTTTACCTGATAAGCAGCCAGCCAGTCAACTGTTTCTTTTCTTTGAAGGAAGATTCTGGTAATCGCATCAAAAGGTTGAGTAATATCAACTCCTTCGATGGCCGGAAGTTCATTTATCAGAATTTGATTTTCATCAAAGAGCGTTTTCGTTGAAGTAATTTGTTCTTCAATAGATTCCAGGTTTCGCCTGGCGACCATCAATTCACCTGACTTAGCTGATTGATTTTTATTGCTCAACTTCCATGCAGCTTCTGCCTCTTGTTCCTGAACCATAAGTTCATTCAATGGATTTTCGCCTGTTTCAGCCGTAAAAGGATGGTCGGTTGATCCGCAGAGGGGGCAGGCCTCTCCCTCTTTCAACAACTTGCGATGTTCTTCGAAGGTGAGTTTATCGCGTTCAAACCGGATTTTATCACGGATCAAAACCAATGTCTTTTCATACAGTTCTCCCTCTGTCTTGAGACTTTTCTCTTGCAATACCAATGAAGGAATGGAAAGTTCGAGACTGCTTTTCTCCTTACTCAGGGAGCTAAATTGCATTGTCAGCTCTTCATCTTTTTTCAGAGCGGCTAAGAGTGCGGGGAAGCGTTCCAATTCCTGTCGTTTCTCCTCAATCATGGCGCCGATGTTCTCTGCAGTTGTTTCGGCACGCACAGCGATCGCCTCTAACTCATCACTGAGCGCTCCGGCAAGAGCTTTTGCTTCGGCGTCTGTGGGTTCTGCCGCCCTTGTCCTCTTTTTTAATGATGGAGGAAATGCAAGAAATGCTTTTTGACAAATACCGGTATGCTGACCTAAAAGAGCCTTTTCCGTCGCAATTTTCTGATCGATATCCGCTACCTTTTGTAAAAGCTCATCCAGATCAGCGGGAAGTTCGGCCGGGGAAGTTCCCTTCCCCACGAGGATTGCACCTTCCTCTAAAAGTTGATCTCTGGACTTATTTACTTCATCCAGTTCTTCTGCCAGCGATCCAAGTTTTTTAGTCAGGCCGTCTAACTGTTTCTTTTGACTCAACAAAATGTCCATTGCCGGTTTTAACCTCATTGCCTTGTCATGCAACCGGAGCCGGATCTTTTCCTTTTCAAACAGCGTGAATCTGGTGGCAAGGTCTCCTTGCGCTTTTTTTATCCGTTCAATGTTTTCATCCGCCTGATTGATTTGCCGGATAAGTGCAATCTCATTCCCGACATTTGTGATTTTCGCCTGAAGTTCTGCAGCCTGGAGTTCGAGCCCGGAGATGATCCCGTTAAGTTTGGCCTCCTCCTCCTCATTCAGCAAATTGATATCACCAAGTCTGGCTTCAACCTGGTTTATTTCATCGCCCAGAGTTCTGTGTTTGTCAAAGACCTCTTTCCCAATCTCCCTGAAAATCCAGTTGCCGGTTATCTTCTCAAGCAATTCGGCCCGCTCTTTTGGTTTGGCATTGAGAAACTCCATGAATTTACCCTGCGAAAGGAGGATCGACTGGGTAAACTGTTCTGATTCAAGCCCGATAATCTCTGTGTTTTTGGCCACAACTTCCCCTTTTTGGGCGGCAAGAATTTTTTTCTCCGAAAGGTCTGAAAGTGTCATCTTAGGCTGATTTGCATTGCCGGTTTTGGTAATGCTTACGCTCCAGTTTGACCGGTATTTCTTTCCTCTAATCTCATAATCCACCTCAGCCATCGCATCACGGCAGTTGAGGGTGACAATGCCTCCGCTGTCGGATACCACAGTATTGGAAATATTTCCGAGTCGCGGGGTTTCTCCATAAATGGCTAGCATGATCGCATCCAGGATGGTTGATTTTCCTGATCCCGTTGGCCCGGTGATGGCAAATAACCCGGAAGAGAGCAAGGGCTCCTCATCGAAGTGGATGGTCCAATCCCCTTTTAATGAGTTAAGGTTTCTCAGTTTAACAGAAAGGATCCTCATGCCTTCCCCCTTTCTTCGGCCGTTTGTTTTATTTCAAGAAAGATCTCGTTCAGTGCGGTTTTTTCCTCCTCATTGTAAGGTTTGATGATCTCCTCAAATACCTTATCCGGTGTAAGCGCATTAAAATCTTCCGGATGATTTGAAGGATTTCCGGTTGCAGGGAGGATATTCATAAATTTTATCCGTGACTGAACAATCGCAACATCTGCCGCATTGTTATATAAGTTGCCCAACGACTCTTTGTGTTGCATGGCTTCCGGGGTAAAGCAATCTTCGGTTATATAAATATCTGCCAGGACAGCGAGATCGCAGGGATTTTCGATGTCCGAGAGCTGCTTTGCAACCTCAGCGCCTGTTCCCCTGATCTCGACCAGCAGCCGGAATTGAGGAACCCGGATATCCTCCTGGTGAATTTCGCCACCCTCAACTGTCAGCAGAATTATCTTATTTTCATACTCACGTTCTGCGAAACTCAAGGGCAATGGCGCTCCGCAATAACAGATTCGTTTTGCTGCATCCACATCCTGGGCCTTGTGAAGATGGCCAAGTGCGAAATGGTTGATGCCTTCAGAAAATGCGGTCTCTTCGATACCAGCCAGATTCCCGATCTGAATTTCCCGCTCCGAACCTGAAAGCTGGGCTCCCTGCACATAGAGGTGGCCTGTGACGATTTTCGGGATATCAGGATATTTTTCATTCATCCGGTTTGCCAAAGCGCCATAAAACCGGGTGATCCCGTCGCGCACGGCCTCCAGGCGGCTATCATATGATTCGGCCTCTGCAGCCTTGCGGATATCCCGGTCACGCAAAAAAGGCACTGCCGCAATAACAGCTTCGACTTTACCTGTCGAATCCTGAATGGGGATCATCAGCTCGTCAATGTTCTCCGGAATCGTTCCAATAACCCGGATATTCAACGCGCTGAGAATATCCTCCGGGGCATCGATCAGTGCCGGTGAATCATGATTTCCTGCCGTTATAATTGCCTGGCAACCGGTTTTGGATAACTCTGCCAGGAATGTATAGTATAGTTTCAGTGAGTCCTGGGAAGGATTGGATTGATCGAAAATATCACCGGTAACCAGCAGGTAATCGATTTTCCACTCACTAATTGTTTGAATCAGCCAATTGAAAAACGATTTATGATCTTCAATCAAATCATAATCGTATAACCGCTTGCCAATGTGAAGGTCTGACGTGTGGAGGATTTTCATCTTATATTGAATATTTCAACACTGTTTTTTATTAAATACTTTTCTGACAGGGCTTTGCAGATATTCCTGATGAATTGATTCAGACTAATTCAAATCTTCTGCTATAGATATTCGCTTATCTTTAAACTCTGTACCATCGGGAAAACGAAGAAAGTACTCTTCATTATCATAAATCAAATAGTGATTTCCCTTGTCAATTTGAATAGATGTAAGGCTATCACAATGATCAAAAGTACAGTTTCCAATACTCTCAATGGAATTAGGGATGAAAATACTCTTGAGGTTTTTGCACCATGAAAATGCCCAGGCTCCAATGCTTGTAACCGATTCGGGTATGACGATAGTCTCAAGTTTTACACAGCCCTTAAAGGTACTCTTTCCAATATTTTTGACAGAATTGGGAATATTAACATCAGTTAAACCGTCGCAAGCCCAAAAAGCTTCATCTCCAATAAAATTAACAGTATTCGGAATTTTTACTCTTTTTAATTTTTTACACCAATAAAAGGCCTGACTTCCAATGCTGGTGACTGAGTTTGGTATTTTAATAGAGGCTAATCTCTCACACTCAGAAAAAGTACTATTTTCAATACTCCGAACAGAGTTTGATAGCCGGATAGATCTTAAGCCCTTACTATCCCAAAAAGCATGACTTCCAATACCTGTAACAGAATTGGGTATTTTAATGGATTTCAGATGGTTACACTTAGAAAAAGCCTGAATTTCAATATTCGTAACTGATTCAGGGATGTTGACAGAGGTTAGACTATTGCAGCAAAGAAACATCCCTTCTGGAATAGTTGTTAAAGAATTAGGTATGTGAATTGAAGTTAAACTTATGCACTCATAAAAAGCGCTGTCTCCAATACTCGTTACAAAGTCGGGTAAATGGATGTTGATTAAACTTTTGCATCCTCTAAAAGCCTCTTTTCCCATACTGGTGACAGAATCAGGCAGGTGGATGGTTTTCAAGTTATTACAATAGGCAAAAGCCTCTTTTCCCACACTGGTGACAGAGTCAGAAATGTCGACGGTTGTCAAGTTTTCACAAAACATAAAGGAACAATTTCCGATACTTTTTACAGATTCTGGAATGTGGATAGATGTTAAACTTTTGCAGCTCTCAAAAGCACTGTTCCCAATACAACTAACTATGTTTGGTATCTGGATAGCAGAATTGTCATTAAAACATGATACTAATCTACCTTCTTTTGAAATCAATAATCCATTATCTAGAATAAAGTTATCACCACCATTAACTTCAATCTTCTTCAAGTTAGAACATCCAACAAATGGATTGTCACCAAAATTGGCAAGAGAAACGGGTATTCGTATAGATTTTAGGTTATTGCAACCTGAAAAAGCTTTACTTCCAATGGTTATCACAGAATTGGGGAACTTTAGAGCTGTTAAATTAGTGCATCCTTGAAAAGCACTATTTCCTATACTGAGAAGAGAACTGGGTAATTGTATTGAGGTTAACTCCTTACACCAAGCAAAAGACGAATCTCCAATCCTCACAACCGAATCGGGTATTTGGATGTCTTCAATTTTAGAAAAAGCAAATGCAGTATCTCCTATACTCATTAGGGTAGTTGGTAATTCAATGGTTTTTAGTTTAGAGCAACCAACAAATGTCCTATTTTCAATGATTGTTATGAGTTGTGGGATTTGGATGGATATTAACCTTTCACAATTGGCAAAAGCCTCACATCCAATATGTGCAATAGAATCCGGAAGGTTAATGGTTTTTAAATATTTACAATCAGCAAAGGCCTCTTTTCCAATATTGGTAATGGTGTTGGGTAGTTGAACAGTGCCAATTTCACATTTGTACCTGAAAGCTCCGTCTTCAATGGTGCTTGCAGTGTTAGGTATCGTTATGGTTTGTAAATTCAGTTCCAAGTCTTTATCATCCTCATCATCTGTCTCATCTTGATAGTCAGGATCTTCTTCAATTACCGTATCAGCCTTGACAACATAGTAAACTGTAGTGGAAACCGGGCCACATGCAATTCCATGAAAAGTGCATTCATAAACCACCCATTTACGGTTCTTGTATCCCTTTAGAAATTTTTCGACAGCAGCCCATGAATCAATAGCCTCCATCGATTCATCCCAATTTTCATAATATTTGTTCCAGGCTGCTGCAAGATCAGTATCTGTGATCAACGGATCTTGTAAATCTTCACCATGCCAGTAAGCGATGAAGGCTTTTGCACTCTCATTTATTATTTCGAAATCTGGAGCAAAAATCACTTCTCTGGTGGATGGGCAATACATTCGGTCACATTGCATTTCAGGGGAGGCTTGAACTATTTTCATGGTGCTATAATAATTTCATGTGTTAATGTTTATTTTTTCGGGCCACATGGAATAGCCATAAATTATCATTCACGGTTTGCATGTACGTTGTACTTATGGCAATTTCTCATATTCATATTGCATGGCTTTAGTATTGATGATGTTTGCTTATTTTCATCTTGTAAATGTAATGGATATTACTTTTACCTAAATATTATTTTTTGCCAAACATAAACTCATCAATCTCTTTTATTTTGCTTTGATAAAATCCTGTAATCTCATTAATGGGTATTTCATTTGTCAGGAACATTAATTCGTTAAACTGGTCGCGCAGTTTGAGTTTCAGGAATCTGTGTTCAAATGAATGTTTGATTTGCTGCATCCGGCTGGCCGGGACTAACAGTTTATAATCCAGGAGTTTTTTGAGCATCTCTTCATCCCTGATCTCGTCATTTTGCAATGTTGCTATGAAACCCGCAATCCTCTTTCTGGTTTCTATTTCATCGTTCATAAAGTTCCGTGAACAGCCGGGTCTCACCCTGGTTACCAGAATGGGTTGATGGGTCAGTTTACGAATATCCTGCCTGCATGCAATTAATCGTACCATGAGCAGGTTGTTAAAACTACTTTCAAGGAACCATGCCATATCGTTTGGCTGAATTACCGTGGTGAGCCCAAACTGCAACAGATCATTTTCATATTCTGTCTGAAAACTTCTCCAGAATATATTAACCTTTGTAATCCAGGCAACTTTCCATTCCATGTCATCATGAGCGCCATGCTTGTTTTCATCGTCAATCACCAGGAAAAGTGACCTGATATGTTCAATGGCTTCATGATCCGCATGATCGAGAAAGCATTTGACGGGGAGAAGAAAACTGCCATCGGGAAATTTTTCCTCACCGCAGGGGATCAGAAAAAACATTTCGATCAATTCATCAAGGCTTTTCATTTCGAATGTGCATGGTTCATTCAGGTCGCTTGTTCCGTATTTAATCAGCTCAAGATATTCGGGAATCTCGAGCGTTGAATACAGGTCGGCCTTGCATATCGTTCGGGCGCAAGTATATATGCCGTCTTTACATTCAGGTTCATTCTCCGCCTCATCAACCTGGAATACCTTATTTTGGTTGTCGTCCACAGAGATCCACAGGTCGAACGATTGTTTTTGTTTCTCCCCGTGAAAGGATATTGAATCCGGTCCCGGTTGCATGACCATGGCGGTTTCGAAATCTCTCATCTCTTCGTAAAGATAGTTTTCAAAGGGAAGATCGGAATCCTCTGCAAGATAACTGCCGCTGGTGATGGCTTCGGCAAGTTCGGTAATAGAATTAAATTCCATATGGTATAGTGTTTAAGGTTAATTTAAAATCAATTCTGATTTTTCGGGAAGAAGCCGGATTATTTGAATCTGATTATCATCCGGCGCCTGAAATTCAGCATATTCAGATGCCGGTAAAAATATATCCGGGCATTGTTCCTTAATCAATTCCAATCTTTCATCATAATCTAAAATCTCCTGTATATCAGGCTTGAATGGTTGTTTTTCGAGACCTAATTCGCTGATGATGTCCTTCCCGATTGCAATGGCTGCAATTACCTGATCGACCACCACATATTCAGTCGACTGGTGGTAGTTATAATACCCGGTGGAGATGTTGATGCAGGAAATGCCAAAAAAGCGTCTCAATGACCACACATCGGTAAAAGGGTGTCTTTGCAGAACAGGTTTACTTCCCATATACTTCGTCAGTATGGATTTAATCCGGCGATAAAAATCGCCGGCAGCATCAAACAACTGTAATCCGCTGCACTCATATGTTACATTCGATTTACCCGGGCAATCAAATTCCAGGGCATAGGCCACGTCACTGAAAAAATCCGGACTTGCATTCCGGGAACCGACACAGCCGAACTCCTCGCCGGCAAAAAGCGCCACTTTAATCACGGGCAACTGGTCGAGCAATTCAATGCACACAAAAACGCCAGCCTTGTCATCAGCTCCAATTCCACATCGGTTTCCTGCATTGTCTTTACCTGTTAATGCAAGCTTGTTTTCGATGGTTACCTCTTCAACGGTATATTCACTGACCGGAAAAACGCTGTCGGTATGGGCGCATACGCAGGGATAATACTCAGCTTTTCCCTTGGTGATATATAAATTACCAAAAGCATCCACGCTGAACGTATAGATCGTTGTCTGAAGATATTTAATCAGATACCGGAGCAACTGGTGCTCCTGCCTAAAGTAGGTTGGGATGCTTAAGATCTCCTTCAACCGGGTTAACTGTCCTGTTTTAGTCATAATTTCGCCCGATTACAGGATGTACAACTCTGTTAAAATCTATCATAACCCTCCCTTTATCTAATTTTCTACAAGATTAAGAAGTTCTGATGCAGCCTATTTGCGGAGGGGTGATTTACCCGGTTAACTTTTTATGGGAGTCAGAAGTTGAGATACTGGGATTGGTTATTTATTTGGACTGGAAACTCCAACTAAATCGTTGCGAGTGGATTTTTATGGGATCTATTCCCGTAATATCTTTAGAAACACTCATGTCATCTGATTTTATTGCAGTATAATGGGAAAGCTTGGGTTGAGTCGTAAAAATCGGATGTCGAAACAAACACGATCCCCCGGAGTAACCCTCCTGGAACATGATTTCCTGCTCCCTGCTTTTATCACAAATTAGAACTCATTTTTATGTGGGCCATTTCAAAATATATTTTTCACATATGGATGGGTTGCTATGTGCATCGCGATTTATTAAAAACAAGTATCTTTGTCTTGAAAAAAAAAGCCTGTATGTTGACCTATTGCGTGACCATTGATAATGCATCCAATTCAGATATTTTTCTAAAGTTGATGAATGAATTGAAATTCGTTGTTAAGGTCAAACCGGAAATTGAATCCGCTGAAATTACCGCCCTGGATTTGGCTTTGCCTGGTGAACCAGCTAAAGATGAAGTTTTAGAAGCGCTTATTGAAATGGCTGAGAAGTCTGGGAGAATACCTTCAAAAAACTCACAGAAAAAGAACATACAACGGTTTAATTCATGGCAAAGGAAAGCCTTAAAGTAGTTTACCCGGATATTGCCCATCAACAAATATTTGCCGCCATATTTATATTGCCAGGCAGGGATACCCGGACACCTCACGTTCCCGAAAATTTCATTGAGGTACAAACTCCCGATTGAAACAGTGAACTGATTTTTTACAACCACCTGGGCGCCTAATTCGAGGCCTGGAAACCTGCGGAATGAATTGAGAGAGAGCCCAACATGAACTCCATTTATTCGGCGCTAACTTTCCGGAACTTCCCATGGAATATACATGAAGTAAAACTCGTCGGGAGCGACATCTTCATCAACACTATATGCCACACCAAAATCATTGCAAACATAACCACCCATCTCATACCCTGTGTCTTTTATCTTTGGTGAAATTATTCCGTATTTCTTCTGAATATCATCGATCAAGGTATCATCTGGTTCATCATCTGCATATTCAAGGATGTCATCCATAACAGGTGATAGTTTGTTGAAAGTAATGGAATTGGCATACAGAATGCTCGGATAGACCCCATTTGCATTATGAAAATCTTCGGCGCCAGCGGTAATGGCTTCGTCATAATGATCATAGTCTGTAAATAGGCAGGTGTTCGTGGGTTGATTCGTCACTGTATTTAAAATTTGAAATGGTTTATTTACTCCGGCAGTGTGGGTTTGCTATAAAAAGAAAACTCAAAACTCAGTGCAACAGGTTGACGATAAACTGGTTAAGGAGGATATTTAACCTTGTTATATAGTTTGATTACCGGCCTGGCAAACCTGTGTTTGAACATTATTCTGTATATGTTGACACCCTCCTCAATTGTTTCAACTTCGAACTCAACCGGGAGATAATTAAACATGCTCATCAGCCGGAATAGTACATCGTTGTCGAGTCCGTCGAAGGGCCGGCCATAGGTCGAACCCATATTATTCCTGATCTGGGCATATAACGATTGCAGTTTGACTATTTCGTCAGGCGTTAATTCGACTCCCTGAAGTTTATATACATCGCCAATGGTGAAAAACTTATAACCTGATTTAAGTAACCGGAGGGCATCCTTTTCGAGTAAAGCCCAGGTTGATAAAGTTATATGCAACTGCTTAACCAGGTTATCATGACATAATGATAAATACCTCACTTTCCGGACTTCAGAAATATTTTGATTTTGATTTTTCTTCATATAATCTTTTTCTTTTTCACTTCTTGAATCCAATTGGCTGGACAGATGACTGCAGATTCTCTTCGTTGCAGAACTTTAATACCTCGTCAAGGGTTGGCGGGGTACCATGCACCACCTCTTTCATAAGGCACTTTCGGGCAATATTGTCGATTTGACCGCCACTGAGTTCGAATTTATCGGTGATGCATTTAGTTTCATATTCGGTGAAGTAAGGGATCTTATTCATCCAAATATTAAACCTTGCCTGAGGGGTGGGTTTTTCAAAACAAATTTTGTATAAAAACCGGCGCTCAAAGGCCTTGTCGAGGTTTTCTGTCATGTTGGTTGTAGCCACCAGGATACCCTGCAAATCTTCTACTTCTTGTAATATAATATTTTGAATTGCATTCTCGGTTTGAGATACACTTGACTGGTTTGACTTTTTTCTGTTGCTGAAAATTCCGTCGGCTTCATTGAACAACAGAATGGGCGCTGTTTCTTTTGCATCCACATAAGAACGGTATTGATCAAAGACCTGCTTGATCATTTTCTCTGACTCTCCAAACCATTTACTTTTAGTATCACTGATTACCACCCGTAAAATGTCGCGCCCGGTTCGCCTTGCCATTTGATATACCGATTCGGTTTTGCCTGTACCGGGACCTCCATAAAAGAGAATGGCCACACCTTTCGGCATTTTCTTATCTTCCATGCGCAGCGTCAGATTCATGAAATTATCGGGACGTAAAACATCTTCAAGGAATTCAAGATTTTTATGCTCGTTTTCTCCTAAAAACAATTGCTTTTTCGAAATTTCACGAAAATTAACAAGTCCGGGAAGCTTTTTTTCAACCTTGCGGGAAGGGATCTTTTTACCATCGGGAAAAAACAGATCAATACATTTTTCGGTGAGCGAAACAGATCGGTCACTCAACAAGGAGTTTTTTTCATATGTCACCAGGCCTTTTTTCTGCAATGGATGGTGCCCGACAACGAAATCCAACCTAAGGTTATGTTGAGCGAAATTATCAGGAAAGATTGACTCAAAGAGTTTTTCAGCCTCAAATGAGGCTGTTCCTTTTATGAAGTTGCCGCATAAAAAAAGCAGGATGAGAAGGGATTCATTTGTTAAACTAAAAGCTTTAGTCATCATTACAAAGGGGAGATGCTCATTTTTGCTCACTATATCGCTGACCTCGCGTTCCATTTTCTGATATCCGGCTGAACTGTTTTCATGGGTTGGGATTATTTCCATGATTTTGTCAAGAAAGGTTGGCAAATCGTCAAAATGCCTAAATATCAGATTAACGGGTTCCTTTTTGAGTATCGTTTTATAGAGCTCGGGAGCAATATAATATTGCATAGACTGAAGAAATGATTTTCGATTTTCTGATTCTTTCAGAGACTCTCTTCTTATTAGTTTACGTTGAACCAGCGAATCAAAATCAATCAACTTATCTCCAAAATACAGGATGTGAGAATTAAAATGTTTAGACAGATCTTCAAGTGTAACTTTTCCAAGCGTAAAGTTCAGAGAGAAAATCATAGAAAAGAGAGCGGCATGAATCTCGTTGCATTTTAAATATTCAGCAATATACCTGGCATCATCTGGTGCTTTTAATACAAGCTTTTCGAGAGACCCGATTTTATCGGAAGCATCATATATTGCCTGAATTTTACAAAGCATTGATGTGGAATAATCTGAAGATTTTTGCTGTTCCATTATTTATTATTGTGTGATAAGTTGATTTTGGTTCATGTGATGAGTCAGGGCTGCGTATTTTCCGGATGGGTTGACATTTTAGTATAATGGCTGCAAAAATATCCGGTGTGAACGCAGTGTATCTGCGAGGAATGAAAATAATCTTTAATTATTTTTTCACAATGCAGGTACAGTGCGCCTTTGCGGATGATTTTTGCAAAAAAATAACCGTATGGAACCAAAAAGGAGCCGAATAACCAAGCCGGAAAACATGCTTACTCATATTGAAGCGATTGCCAATCTGGCCAAAGGATCAAAATTTTTGGATGAGTATTTGAGACAGACAAAGAGACATACCAATGTATTGACAGGGTATCTTGATTGCAATGAAATGCAGGCCATCTTGTTTTCAATTATATGCAATCTCAATTTAAACCATAGTGCGGTTGATATTGACGATTTTTCAAGTTACCTGGATTGTCCTCCGATTGTCATTATTAAATACATGAAAGAGTTGGAGGGCTTGTGCAAAATGAAGTTGCTGCGTCGTGAATTTGACGATAGCCGCTCTCGCAGAAGACGAAGGTCGGAACTCAACCAGATAAAATTTACCATCAACAATGGTGTAATGGAGGCAATTTTAAATGATGAGAAATATAAACCTCATAAAACTGAAAACCTCGATGTGTATGAATTGCTCGAAACCGTCAAAGGATTTATAGATGGACGGGATAATGGACATTTAACGTTCGAAGAGATGTCGCACGAAATCATGTTGGTATTGGCCGATAATGATAAACAAGCCTGGATAAGGGAGTTGATGAACTATAAACTGGAAGAGTGTGACCTTTTTCTTTTCCTGCTGTTGTGTTACGAATTCACGGCCGGAAATGATTCAATTGACCTGGCTGACTCAGTAAAATTGATCTTCCCTGATTTGCGGACACAACTGTCAATTCGAAAGGAGATACTGAATGGCGCCAGCGATCTCATTAAAAACGACCTGGCTGTTTTGGATGATGGTTTTTTCAGGAGCGACCGGTCGATCAAACTTACCGACCGGAGCATTGATCTGTTTATTCATGATGACCGGAATTTGTTTGTCAGAAGCAGTGAGAAGAAAAAACCGGATATCATTTTATCGCAGGAGATCGTCGCTAAAAAACTCTATTTCAATCAGGACGAAGAAAAAAAACTCAATTTCCTGACCGACATGCTTTTACCGGATAATTTCGGGCAACTTACCTCCCGGATGGGTGAGGCCGGGATGAAAAAGGGAGTTGCCATACTTTTTTATGGTCCCCCCGGCACTGGGAAAACCGAATCGGTTTACCAGATTGCCCGGAAAACGGGCCGTGATATTAAGATGGTGGTGATTAGTGAAACCAAGAGCATGTGGTTTGGGGAATCGGAAAAGCTGATCAAAGGAATTTTTGACAAATACCGCCGCATTGTCGATCAATCAAAGGAGATACCCATCCTGCTGTTCAATGAAGCCGATGGCATATTCAGCAGCCGAAAACAACTTGGGAACTCAGCGGTAGATCAAACGGAGAATGCAATCCAGAATATCATTCTCCAGGAGATGGAAGATCTCAACGGAATTCTTGTTGCCACCACCAACCTTACTCAGAACCTCGACAAAGCCTTTGAACGCCGTTTCCTTTATAAGATTCGGTTTGATAAGCCAGCCATAGAAGCGAAATACCACATATGGAAAGACAAGATACCAACGCTTGCTGAACCGGATGCCCGGACCCTTTCACAGGGTTATGACCTGTCGGGTGGCCAGATCGACAACATTGCCCGTAAATACCTGATGAAGAACATTCTGTATGGATGTAATCCTGATCTGTCGGAATTGGAAGGATATTGCCGGGAAGAAAGCCTGGAACGGGGGAATTACGGCCGGATTGGGTTCGTAAAATAGAACATCATAAATACAAAAACATGAGCCGGAAACAGAGAGAAGAGCTGGATCGACAATTCCTTTTAACGGAACATCAATCAACCATTGCAGGAATGAAGATTGATTATGCCGGGAAAACCGTTTCGTTTGATCCTGAGCTTGAATCGGATTTAAAGACTGCTACAGTATTGTGCCCTGGTTATTTGAAATCGGACGAATATCAATCCATTTCGATGTTCAGAAGAGCAAAACCGGCAGATTTCAGTGAACTGGGGAATCCACTGATTTGGGCCCTGAAAAACATGGATGGCTGGAGGTTTAAAAATTCAGAGGCAGATATTTTGATGCTGCTGACCCATTTTATTCAAATGACCGGCATCGGTACTCATTATGATACCCTTATCACCATCCCCGTAGTCAAACCATGTTACGATCCCATTGAGCCACAAGTCAATGAAATGGTTTCAAAATTTTTATATGGGATAAAGAAGTTGATTACCTCAACGCATCAAATCAATAAATGGCTGACTGGCAACATGACGGAGCATGTTTACGAAGGAATTATTAACTGGAGCGGATTGCATCATGATTTTCCGCAACAATATAAGGAGTTGACGAAGGAGATAAACGGGTATTTTACAGAGATGGATGATAAAAACAATGGAATTTTCAGTTTCAAATACATCAAAAATAAAATGCTGTTCAGGTATTTTATGCAGATGCCTGAATTTTATGATCGGTTTTATGCAAATCCGACAATGGAACTGGCTCAATTTATCAATGACCAGGATGTGCTGATTTTAGACCGAACCATCACCGGCGGCGGCTCAGAACAACTGTATTGCAAACATATTCTGGATACCTATGTTTTCAGATCAGCAACAGTAATCACTTTGTTTGATCGCATGAGTCAGTAAGTGGAAAAATTGCTTTTTTACCGGCGACATTTTGATTTAAAATCACTGAGATCAGTAAATTGTTACCTCGGAGAGTTGGTGAACAAAATCATCAGATTGAATCATTTTGGTAACCGCGGATAATATCTTTTTAATTTTGGTGTTTTTCCCATCGGGTTGTTCAAAAAAATCGATTGTGGAGTATCCTCCTACAGATATGTTTGGACCATAGATCTCAAGGCAGTAATGATCATCAGACTCACCACATCCCGGACGGCCGATTAGGGTTTCTGTTAATCCGTATTTCATTGCCTGGTCTTTTGTAAATCTTATTGTAGCTAGCAGCATAGATGTTTTTTTTTGGATGTGATTTTTCATTTTATCTCTACGATATTTTGTCTTATCGTAGGAATATTCTTTATTTCACTGCAAAAATGCTCCGGAAAACCGCATTGTACCTGCATTCAAGAAATTATTTTCAATTTCTGATAAAGAAATTTTACTTTTGATTGAACAAACTTTCAGCCATGCCATTAAATAAAGAGGCCTTGATCCGTTACCGGGTGATCAACCGATGCCTGGTCGATTACAAATATGTTTCAAAGAGGCGATTGATGGAGGCCTGCTGCGATGCCCTGGATCATGAGATAGGGGAGCGTACCCTTGAACAGGACATATATGAGATGAAATACGACCGACACTTGGGATATGAAGCGCCGATAGATTTCAGCCGGGAACATGGCGGCTATTATTATACCGACAATGATTATACGATCGATAAAATTCCCATCAACGAGGAGGAGTTGGAGGCGCTTGCTTTTGCCGCGACCATGCTCGACCAATACAAAAACATTGGTATTTTCAACACCTTTTCGGGAGCGGTGCAGAAGATTGTGGATGCAGTGAACATACGGAGGATATTGAAGGAGTCGCCTGCCTATCCCTTTGTGGAGTTTGAGCATGCACCGATGGTGAAAGGAAGCGAATTCCTGCCGGTAATTTTAGGCGCCATTAAAGACAGAACGGTAATTTCATTCCTTTACCATCGATTCGAAGCAGGAAAGCCCCACCGCCATGTATTGCATCCTTATCACCTCAAGGAATACCGCAACCGTTGGTATCTCATCGGATATCATCATGAGTTGAAATCAATCAGGACCTACGGTCTTGACCACATCGTGGAGGTAAAGGAGGAGCGCCTCATGGATTTCACCGACACCGGATTTGATCCGAAAGAGTTTTTTCAATCGACCATAGGTATCAACAGGCCAAATGAAACTCCCAGGCATATTGTGCTGCGTTTTACTGCCAGTCAGGCGAAGTACATACTAACCCAGCCTATACATGAATCGCAGGAGGTTGATGAGGAAACCCCGGAGTTCATCACCGTTAGCCTTGATGTAACGCCAACCTTTGAATTGAATGCGCTGATTTTGGGCTGGGGAGCCGAGGTGGAGGTACTTGGACCGGTGGAGGTTAGGGAGCAGGTGAAGGGGATTTTGAGTGCGGCGAAGAGTTTGTATTTTGAATAAACCTGAATGATTATTTGACCGTTAGGGGATATTAAGTTGAAAACATACTTCGTGAAAATTTGCATATCAGTAACTTATAAGTTACCTTTGCCTAAAACTCATTGATTTGGAAAAGATTCGAACCATAG